>Ga0210044_10008590_pt1 | contig 12690 bp, 12 predicted proteins | sample CryGey13umfilter_2_FD_183959 | JGI IMG/M metagenome (GOLD analysis project Ga0210044, IMG submission 183959) | Groundwater microbial communities from aquifer in Utah, USA - Crystal Geyser 4/9/14 3 um filter (SPAdes) (version 2) | ecosystem: Environmental > Aquatic > Deep subsurface >... | reverse complement strand
CTTCTGAAATAGGGCTTTTTTTTTTGTTTCCTTAAAGTATAAAAAAAATGAAAATTTTGGCGTGAAAGAAAAATTGTGCTAATATATATCCAGTGCCGATAATTTTAAAAAATGGGAAAAAGACTAAAAAAACAAATAATCATATCAGGTATCTATCTGGTCATATTTTTGACTTTTTTCTGGTTCATATTTTCCTGGTGGAAGGCGCGTTCTGCTCCCAAGGAGTCGTGTTTTGATGGAGCAAGAAATCAAAATGAAGAAGGTGTGGATTGCGGAGGTGTCTGCGGAAGCGCTTGTATCCCGGTTGCCAAATATGATCTCAGCGCGGACTCAGCAGGGTTTGTGGAGGCCGGTTCGCCGAATCGATATGATTTTTACGGGGAAGTCAGCAATCCAAACCATGATTTCGGCAGCAATGAATTTCAGTATTCATTCAGGATCAAAGATTCTCTAGGGAATGTCATAACAGTCAAGTCGGGCAGGACTTTTATTCTCCCGGGAGAAAAAAAATATATACTCGAAAACAACGTTGAATCAGCCGTCGTGCCGGCCAGCGTGGAATTGGAAGTGAGGGACCCAAGTTGGATTGAATTCGTGGGTTATGAAAAACCTCAGCTGAAAATAGTTAACAAAAATTACACCAAAATAAGCTCTGGCGTGGGATTTGGCGAGGCCATCGGACTTCTGAAAAATGAAAGCCCGTTTGATTTCAGTTTGATAAAAATACAAGTTGTTTTAAAGGATGCGGAAAATAAAGTTTTAGCTCTCAATTCAACTGAAATCAGGACGGTAAAATCGGGAGAAAATCGCGAATTCAGGGCTCTCTGGTTAAATAATTTTTCCGGAACTGTCGGCAATATGGAAGTGCAGGCAGAAGTTAATGTTTTTGATTCAGATTCTTTTGCCAAAAGATATTTTCGAGCTCAAAAATTTCAAGAGTATCAGAAATAACCGGGATGAATCCCATTACAAATTTGATGCAATTCTTTGAAACATCTGAAATAAAAAAATACAAAGCCGAATGACTGATATACTGAAGCATGCAAGCTAAAATTTATAATCGGGATGAATAACTTCTTAAAATTAGACTGGGTAACTTTGGTAGTTATCTTTTTGCTCATTGGCATCGGGTTGGTAGCTCTTTACAGCGTTTCTTTCACTGAAAATAAATTTGAAGCGAAATATTTTCAAAAACAGATAGCGGCGGTTGTTATTGGAATCGTCCTGATGGCCTTTTTGTCTTTTTATGATTATCGAGCGATTGATTTTTATAGCACATTGCTTTATTTCGGTATTCTGGCAGTGCTTCTGGCGGTGATTTTTTGGGGAGTGCGCGTGCGCGGAACTGTTGGCTGGATCGGTTTGGGGGGATTCAATATTCAGCCGGTGGAGATCGCCAAGCTGGTGATGATTGTTTTTTTGGCCAGCTTCTTGGCTAAGAAAAAAACAAAATTAAGCATCCTGACGCGGACGGTTACTTCGATCGTCTTGGTTTTCTTGCCGGTTTTTTTGGTATTGCAGCAGCCAGATTTCGGTTCAGCCGCCATAATTGTGGCCATCTGGGTCGGGATGCTGGCTGCCTCCGGTCTGAATCGGAAAAATTTGCTGGTCATGGCCCTGATTGGGTCCGTTTTCGTTTCTAGCGGTTGGTTTTTTCTGAAAGATTATCAAAAAAACCGGATAAAAAATTTCGTTACTCCCTATGAGGATCCGCGTGGAAGCGGCTACAATGCGATCCAGTCGATTGTCGCGGTCGGTTCGGGCGGAATTTGGGGTAAAGGCTTGGGTCATGGATCGCAGTCACAGCTCAATTTTTTGCCGGAAAAACGTACGGACTTTATTTTTGCCGTTATTGCCGAGGAGCTGGGGCTGGTTGGATCAATCATTGTCCTCATTCTTTTCGGAGTTTTGCTTTATCGGCTGAAAGAGGTGGCGCGACTGGCCCGGGATAATTTCGGATATCTGATTACGATCGGAATAATGATTATGTTTTCCGTTCAAATTTTGGTCAATGTCGGAATGAATATCGGAATGTCGCCGGTGGCGGGAGTGACACTTCCACTTTTGAGCTATGGTGGCAGTTCAATGGTTTCTGTTTTGTCGGCTATTGGAATAATCCAAAGCATTTATGTCAGAAGAACGAAAGTTTTATGAAAAAACACCGATCTTGTAGCGAATTTCCGGCTGTCCCGCTAAGTCCAGAAGTGCTGCCTAGCAGGTTGACCGCACTCGAAACCGGAAATATAATTTGTTAATAATCAGTTGCAATTTGGTTTAAATAATGTTCCAATAAAAACATCGGATTCGCCCGCTTTTTAATAGGGTTGACCTTTTGGCGGATATTTGCTAAAATTCCTTAGTATCTAAAACAAATAAAATGGCAAGTAAAAATTTTCCGCTCGGCGATTTCCGCTTTACGGGCAAAAACAACGGCGCTAATATTCTGGCTAAATGTACGATTTGCCGCAACGTGTTCGAGCGCAGCGAGTTTACGGTCTTGGAAGATCAAGCCCGGAAAACTACTTTGCACGTGACTTGCCGAAAATGTAACACGGCCGCGTTGATTTTTCTGTCTGTGGCGCAGGATGGAGCGGTGGGCTTGGGAATCGTCACGGATCTCAACAGGGAAGAGGCGATAAAAATGTTTGGCCAGGAAGCAGTGAGTGCTGACGAGATTATCGATATGCATCAATTGGTTTCTAAGCACGAAGGCAGCTTTACGGATTTGTTTAAAAAAATTAATTAACTCCGACTAAACTCATCAATTGCTGCGAGGATAAACATATGAAAAAAATAAAGTTAGAAGCAAAAACGCGTCTGGAACGAGGAGCGAAAGTAAACAAGGGCAGACAATCCGGTTTGATACCCGCGGTTGTTTATGGCAAAGCTGTTGCGGCAAAAAGCTTGTGGATAAGTACTCTTGATTTCAAGCGCTTGATTAAGAAATCCGGCGAAAGCGCGTTGATCGATCTGGATATTGACGCAAAGGGACAGAGCAATGTGATTATCCATGAAATGCAAAAAGACCCGGTTACCGGGAATTTTGATCATATCGATTTTTTCCAAGTGAAAATGGACGAAAAAATCAAAACTGAAATTGAGTTGGTTTTTGTCGGTGAATCTGCCGCAGTAAAGGAAGCGGGCGGGGTTTTGGTCAAAAATCTGGATAAGGTGGAGGTAGAATGCCTGCCGGCGGATCTGCCATCTTCTATCGAAGTTGACATCTCGTCCATAAAAAACTTCGACGATTATATTTACGCCAAAGATTTGAAAGTTGGAAGTGGAGTCGAGCTGAAAGTAGATCTGGAAACAGTGGTAGCGCTGGTGTCCCCGCCGAGAAGTGAGGAAGAACTCAAGGGGCTGGAAGAAAAAGTGGAAGCCGACGTTACGAAAGTAGAAGGCGTGGTCAAGGAAGAACCGGCTGAAGGAGCTCCAGGCGAAAAAACCGGAGCAGCTGATCGAGAAGCGAAAAAGTCCGGCGAGTCTGCCCGTCCAGGGAAAAAAGAAAAATAAGCGACTTTAGAAAAATCGCCCCGTCGCTTGCGAGCGACGGGGCGATTTTTATTATGCGTCAGTAAAACGAAGCGCTCTTTATGCTTTAAGAATATCTTTTTTTGTGATATAATAAAAAATGTGGCAAAGAAAATTAAAAGAAATCTATTTCTAGGCATTTTGGCTTTATTTTTAGCTGTTTTTGATGTTTTCAGCTGGCAAAATTCCAATGTTTTCGCGGCGGATGATGCGGAGGAGATCCAAGATAAAATAGGGGACCTCCAAAAAAAACAGGAGCAAACCCAAAAACAGCTGGAAACTGCCCAGTCTTTGCTTTCCAAAAACCAGAGCCAAGTCAACACCACTAAAAATCTCATTACCACTACGGTAAACACCATTTCCAGGAAGGAAACAGAACTTAATAACTTAAGCCAGCGGATCGAACTGCAAAAAGCAATCCTTGGAGAATATCTAAGAGATCTTTATTACAGCGATCAAGAGGATCCGCTAGTCGTCTTGGCGATGGAAAACAAGAGTTTAAATAATATTGTGGAAAACTTTGACCAGACGCTCAACATCAAAGAGAAAATTTTGAATGTTTTGTCGGAAATAAAGCAGTCATCAAGCGAAGTAGCGAAAACCAAGGCGGAACTGGAAGATAAAAAAGATGATCACGAAAAACTGTTGGGAATCCAACAGGGCCAGCAATATGAGATAAAGTCAGACATATCCGAAGCGCAATCGACGCTGGCGGAAGTCAATGCGAAAATAAATAAATTGAAAAGCGAACTTTCCAGTTTGCTGGGAAGCGCGGTCAGTTTTGATGACATTATCAAGGCGGCAAAATATGCGGCCGACGTCACCGGCATCCGAAAAGATTATCTCTTAGGCGTGCTGGTTGTAGAATCTAATCTCGGGCGCTACACCGGCGGATGCACCTTTAAGCAAAGCAAGATGAGCGGGACGCGTGCCACCTATTTCAAACAGATCTGCAAGGAACTGGATTATGATTATAATAAAATGAAAGTTTCTTGCCCTCCGGCAGGCTACAAAGGAACCGGCGGAGCAATGGGCGTGGCTCAATTTATGCCGGACACATGGATGGGTTACAAGAGTTCTATCGCTACGGTAACCCATAATGATCCGCCTGACCCGTGGGATCTTACTGACGGTGTGGTGGCAATGGCGTTGAAGCTCACCAAAGTGGACGGAGTAAAACAGCACAAAAGAAGCGCCGAAGAAAAGGCCTATTGCGTTTATCTGGCCGGCAACAACTGGGCCAGCTATTGCGACAGCAAGGGAACCGACTACGGCGCCAAAGTTTTGTATTGGGCGGATAATTATGAAAGACTTTTGAATTAGTAAGCATTTTAATATTTACTTGGGTAAGTAATTTCCACCCTAGGCGGATCAGCCTTGGGCTGAAATTCAGTAATTTGTTACGTAACTAGTTACTGAATAAATTGAGCTCGGCCATAGCAAATTTATTCTGCTACTGGAGTAGCAAAATTTTTTAAATCCCGGCGAAACGAGATTTTTTTTAAAAAATTATTAGGTAGATCATACTTGAAAAAAAGCCAAAAGTAAAATATACTATAAAAGAGATAAAAATGGCCGTCCCGCACCAAATTCCAAAGATAGATTTGGCTTTATTTATAGCTTTATCCACGGAATCGCCTGCGGCTTAGCCAGAGCTTAATCGAAAGTTTTAAATTGCGAATTGGTGCGGGATGCTCATTTTTGCAGCTACTCGCTCTGCTCGTAGGCAAAAATGGCAGAATATTTCGAAATTCAGGGCGGAAAAAGGCTAAAAGGCGAGATAGAAGTGCGGGGGTCAAAGAACGCCACCACGCCTATTTTGGCCGCAACCCTGCTTACCAAAGAAAAATGCGTCATATCCAACATCCCGCTCATCGAGGATGTTTTTCGGATGGTCGAGATTTTGGAAAGCTTAGGGGCGGAAATCAAGTGGCTGGGCAAAAGGAAAATCAGTGTGGAAGCGAAAAAAATCAATCTATCCAGAATGAATTTTGATCTAGTGAAAAAGATTCGTTCGTCCATTTTGCTTCTGGGTTCGCTTTCTGCCCGATTTGACAATTTCAAGCTTTATCACCCAGGCGGCTGCGTGATCGGAGCGCGTCCGATGGGCACGCATTTCGATGCTCTCAGCAAAATGGGAGTGGATGTCCGACAGAGCGGTAAATACTATTTGGCCAATGCCAAAAAAAGAAAAAATGCCCGGATAGTTTTAAAAGAATTTTCGGTCACTGGAACGGAGAACGCCATGATGCTGGCGGCGGGTCTGCCCGGAAAAACGATAATCAAGATCGCCGCCGCCGAACCGCACGTGGAGGATCTGGGAAAATTTTTGATCGCCATGGGTGCAAAAATTAAAGGTCTCGGCACTCACACTTTGGAAATTGTCGGAAATAAAAAACTGAAAGGTGTAAGTCATATTATTGTTTCTGATGCCGTGGAGGCGGCTACTTTTCTGATCATGGGGGTAGCCACCAAGAGTCGGATAAAGGTGAAAAACGTTCGCGAAGAGCATTTGGATCTGGTTTTGGAAAAGCTCAGGGAATTTGGGGCTGATTTTAAATTCGGTAAAAACTACATTGAAGTTATTCCTCCTCAAAAAATATTCGCCGTGGATAAAGTGGAGGCGCGGACCTATCCCGGAATTCCGACGGACGCGCAGGCACCTTTTGGAGTTTTGGCGACGCAAGCGGAGGGGAAAACACTGATATACGATACTCTTTATGAAGGCCGGCTTAATTATGTCCAAGGAATCAAAAAGATGGGCGCTAAAACTCGGATTTTAAACAAGCATCAGATGTTAGTGGAGGGGCCGACAAAGCTCAATGGCCGGACAATTAGCAGTTATGATCTCAGGGCCGGTGCATCGCTTATTATCGCGGCGCTGGTAGCCGAAGGCAAAACCGTGATAAAAAATATATATCAAGTGGACAGAGGGTATGAGAGGATAGAGGAACGGCTTAGTGCGCTTGGCGCCGACATCAGGAGAATTAAAAGCTAGTCTGATGAACCTGGTTTCCAAATTTCCAATTTCCAATTTCCAATTTTCAATTAAATTCCAATTACGAAAATTATGAGTAAGATGGAAAAAATAAAAAAGATTGCGGAAAAAGAGTTGGCTTGTTCGGCGCATGACATGGAACATGTAATGCGGGTTTACAATATGGCGATGAAGATTGCCAAAACCGAAAAAAATATTGATCATGAAATTTTAAAAGCCGCGGTGCTACTGCACGACATAGCCAGGTCAAGGGAAGACGATGACAAGACCGGTAAAATCTGCCACGCCAAGGAGTCAGCGAGAATGAGCAAGCCGATTTTAGAGAAATTGGGATTTTCAGGAGAAAAGATAAAAAAAATCCAGCATTGTATCTTAACTCATCGATTTAAAACCAAAGAAAAACCGGAAAGCATTGAGGCAAAAATTCTTTTTGATTCCGATAAGCTGGATTCACTTGGGGCCATGGTTATCATTCGCGCCGGAATGTGGATGGGACGCCACAATTGCAGCATATTTCCCAAAATGAGCCTAAAGGAATACACCAAAATTAATTTAGTTGGAGGAAAATTAAACGGACGAATTAAGAACGCCAGTTTGCACAATATTTTTTACGAGCACGAGATAAAAGACAAAAGGCTTCCAGGCGTGATGCATACTAAAGCTGCGCAAAAGATAGCGAAGGAACGGTTGACATTTACCACGAATTTTTTGACAAGATTAAAAGAAGAAGCTAAAGGAATTGTATAAATTTATGTTAGTACGAAAAATCGGCATAGATCTGGGAACTGCCAACACCCTAGTTTTTATTCCAGGAAAAGGCGTAGTCGTGAACGAGCCAAGCGTGGTAGCTGTTTCGATTTTGGATAATAAGGTTTTGGCAGTGGGAAATGACGCCAAGGAAATGCTCGGGCGCACGCCGGATACAATTGTGGCCAGCCGACCGCTAAGAGACGGAGTCATTGCTGATTATCGGGTAACGGAAGCGATGCTCAAATATTTCATCAATAAAGTTAGCGGAAAAATTCGCTTAGTCAGGCCGGAAATCATGCTTTCTATTCCCGCTGGCATCACATCTACCGAAAGACGGGCGGTAATTGACGCGGCGGTCCGATCGGGAGCCAAAGCGGCCTATGTTGTCAAAGAGCCGGTTTTGGCGGCTATCGGAGCGGGTATCCCGATCAATTCGGCAGCTGGCAATATGATCATTGATGTTGGCGGCGGCACCTCTGAAGTGGCGATCATATCGCTCGGCGGCATAGTGGCGGCTTATAGCGCGCGGGTGGGAGGCAATAAGCTGGATCAAGCGATTGCCGACCATATAAAAAGAAAGTATGGCTTGGCTATCGGAGATCGGACAGCCGAAGATATCAAAATTCAGATTGGTTCGGCCCTACCCTTGGTCAAGGAAGATTATATGGAAGTGCGCGGGCGTGATCTTTCCGGCGGACTGCCGAAAACAATAAAAATTTCTTCCAATGAAATAACCGGCGCGATTCAAGATGAACTCAGAGAAATTATCGCCGTGATAAAAAAAGTTCTTCAGGAAACTCCGCCGGAACTCGCGGCGGATGTTATGGACAAAGGCATGGTGCTTTCCGGCGGCGGGGCGCTTTTACGCAATCTGGATCAGCTGATAGCTAAGACCATCGAGGTTCCATGTTATGTTGCCGAGGAGCCGCTACTCTGCGTGATCAAGGGGATTGGCATTGCGCTGGAAAATTTGGACTTGTATAAGCGGACGATAATGCTATCTAAATAGCTTTTAGCTTGTAGCTTTTTAGAAAAATTTTTATTTGTCTAATAAGCTAACAAGCTAATTCCTAATAAGCTAATGATAATTGGCATTGACGCTTCCCGGGCTTTTCTTAAACAACGGACGGGAATTGAAGAATATTCATATCAAGTCATAAAGCACCTTGCTGATCGGCAGACAAGCCTGACAAAAGAAACAAGTGATTGCCAGGTTGTTTTATATTTGCGAAAAAATCAGGAAATTGATTTTATTTTGCCCAAGAATTGGAACGCAAGGGTTATTCAGTGGCCGAGGTTTTGGACTCAAATCGGACTTTCACTGGAAATGATTTTTCATCCAGTGGATACACTTTTTATTCCGGCGCACACGGTGCCAGTAGTTCATTCTAAAAATACCATTGTCACGATCCATGGACTGGAATATGAATTTTGCCCAAAAGCTTATTCTCCATGGGAAACATTTTATATGCGGTGGTCGATAAAGAACTCCTGCCGATGGGCTAAAAAAATCATCGCAGTTTCTAATAATACCAAACAAGATTTAATTAAGCTGTATAAGGTGCCGGAAAATAAAATAGAAGTTATTTATGAGGGATATGGCTCTATAGGGAAATCTCAAATTCAAAATCCCAAATCCCAAATAAACACTAAATACCAAACACTAAATACCAAATACCTTCTATTCATCGGGCGGTTGGAGGAGCGTAAAAATATCATCGGCATAATAAAGGCATTTGAAATACTTAAGGAACATTATAAAATTCCGCATAAGTTGATTTTGGCTGGAAAATTCGGGTATGGGGAACAGGAAATTCGCCACGAACTGGAAAACATAAATTGTTCTAAAAGTATAATTCTTTCCGGATATGTCAGTGAGGAAGAAAAGTGGGAACTTTTGAAAAGCGCGGATATTTTTTTGTTTCCAACTTTTTATGAGGGTTTTGGCCTGCCGGTGCTGGAAGCGCAAAGCCTTGGCGTACCGGTGGTGGCGGGAAATAATTCCTCCATTCCGGAAATTGCCGGGGATAGCGCACTTCTCGTCGACTCTACCAATGCCGAGGAAATGGCAGATGAAATAAAGCGGCTTATTTATGATGAAAATTTGAAAAATGATATAATAAAAAAAGGCTATGAAAATGTGAAAAGGTTCAGTTGGGATAAATGCGCGCGGGAAATCGCTGAATTAATTAATACTAATGGATAAAAAAAACTTAAATGTGGCGCTAGTCCACGATTTTCTGACCCAATGTGGCGGGGCCGAGAAGGTATTGGAAGTGTTTTGTGAGGTGTTTCCTGAAGCGCCGATTTATACCTTGCTTTATGACAAGGAAAAGATGCGGGGAAAATTCTCTGACAAAGCCATCCACACCTCTTTTTTGCAGAAATTCCCCAAATTTTTAAGGCGAAGGGTCAAATATCTTTTACCGCTACTTCCGACGGCGCCGGAAACTTTTGATCTCAGGGATTTTGATCTGGTTATCACGAGTTCCGGTGCTTGGTCCAAAGGGATAGTAACCCGGCTCAATGTAGTCCATGTTGCCTATATGCATAGTCCGATGAGATTCGTCTGGGACTACCACGAACAATATGTTCGTGAAGTTCAAAGTTCAAAGTTCAAAGTTCAAAGTGGATTGGAAAATTTTTTTATTAGATTATTTCAAAATTACATTCGCGTTTGGGACAAAGTGGCTGCGGATCGGCCGGATTATATCATCGCTAATTCAAAGTATACCCAGCAAAGGATAAAAAAATATTATGGACGAGAAAGTGCAGTGATTTACCCGCCGGTAAATGTTGATAATGTTCTAAATGTTCAATTAGAACAAGTGCAACGATTAAACAAGCAAAGCGATAGAACAATAGAACGAGATTATTTCCTTGTTGTTTCCCGCCTTTCTTCCTACAAAAAAATAGATGCAATAGTTGAAGCGTTTAATAAATTAGAGTTGCCATTAATTGTGATCGGCGAAGGGCAGCAGGAAAAATATTTGCGCTCCATCGCTCAAAAAAATGTAAAAATTATAGGTTGGCAGCCAGATGAAAAAATAAGGGAGTATTATGCCGGTGCCAGAGCTTTTATTTTTGCCGGCGTAGATGATTTTGGAATCGCGCCAGTAGAAGCTATGGCCGCGGGAATACCCGTGCTGGCCGTTAGAAAGGGCGGGGTCATTGAAACGGTGATTGAGGGAAAGACCGGCGAGTTTTTTGACGCGGCTATTCCCGAGGTAATCGTAGACGGAGTGAGAAGACTCATAGAAAACGAGAAAAGTTATGATAGAGAGCTTATAAAAGCAAGAGCAAGAGAATTTTCGAAGGAAAGGTTCATCAAGGAACTTAGGGGATATATTGAGAATATATTAAAATCCCAAATACAAAATCCCAAATCCAAAATAATATCAAAATTCAAATGACCAAAATCCAAAAAGTTTTGAATTTATAATTTTGGTGATTAGAATTTATAATTTATGAAAATCATTGGCCATGAAAAAATAATAAAGCTGCTTGATCGGAGCATCGATAAAGAAAATGTTGCACAGGCCTACATTTTTTCCGGTCCGGTCGGAGTGGGAAAATATACCGTTGCTTTGGGTTTCGCGGAAAAACTGCTGGACAGTTCGGGAATTCAGTCGCAAGCAGGAGTGATAAGGCCGGACTTGCTTATTGTGCAGCCGGAAATCGAGGAGAAAAAAGGGGTAATACGCGTAGGTGATATTAAGATTGAAGCTGTCAGAAATTTTCAACATCAAGCAGGCCTTTCAACCGCGGGAGGAAAATACAAGGTTGCGATTTTTGATGACGCTGACAGAATGACTAAAGAAGCCCAAAACGCTCTATTGAAAAATTTGGAAGAGCCGGATAAAAATCTGGTTGTGGTTTTGGTTGTCCAGAATGAGAAGAAAATTCTCGCAACCATCTTATCCCGTTGCCAGAAAATAAAATTTGGAACGGTGGCGGCGGCGAAAATGGAAAAAAATATTCCGCTGGGCACGAAAAATAAAGAGGAAACATTGTTTTGGTCGCTGGGGCGTCCCGGTTTTATGCGGGAACTCCTTAAGGATAAAAGGGAGATGGATTTTAGGAAAGAATCTCTGGAAGAATTAAGAGGCTTATTTACAAAAAATTTTTCCGATAGGTTTTCTTTGGCAGCCAGGTTGTCTGCCGACGGAAATATCGCGGCCAAAAAACTTAATTTGTGGCTGGTCATATTTCGCCAAGTTCTTTTGGGCAAGGATGAACTGGCAAAAATTTCCCAAAGCCAGTCTTTGAAGCTGATTGAAAAAATAGATGAAAGCTTGCGGCTGATAATGAATACTAACGCTAACATAAAATTAGTGCTGGAAAACTTATTTATAAATTTCTAAAATAAATGTTTTTTTACCGAAAAAAACCTGATCGGTGGACGCTAACAAAAGGCAAGATGATCGATTCGCCGGTTGGCGCCGCCCGGAGGCTGGCGCGAAAAAAAAGCCCGACTGGTCGCGGAAATTTTTTTTATCGGATGGCTTTTGCCAGTTTCATCGGAGTTACCGCCTACGCTCTCTTTTTTTCGCAATTGCTGGCAATTACGGTGGTGGATATCCAAGGCGCGAGGAAGATCGATCCGGAAATGATAAAAGAGGAAATCAATCTGGCGCTGTCAGGAAAATATCTTAATTTTTTGCCGAAAAACAACATTTTACTTGTCAGCCAAAAACAGATCAAGCGCTTGCTGGGGAATCGCTTTAAATTGATTGACAATTTGGAAATCAAGAAAAAATTTCCTGATAGCCTGCTTCTGTTGCTGGTGGAAAAAAATCCAAGGATGATGCTGCGCAATCTCGGCCAGGATTATGTTATTGATGATAAGGGCATTGCCTATCCGAGATCCGATTTTGCAGCGGAAATTATTCCGGAAAATGAACTGGTAATTCTTGAAGACATTAGCGGCCGGAAAATTGAAGGGGGGGAGGAAGTTTTAAATTCTGATTATATCAATTTTATTTTGGATACCAAGGCAAGGATCAAAAAAGATTTGAATCTGGAAATACAGCCGCTAATAACCACTTCCAGCACAGCTGCCGGCTATATAACAGTGGAAACCAAAAATGGCTGGCAGATATATCTCAGCCGGGATATTGGCGTTGCCAAGGAGTTGGAAATGCTAAATTTAGTGCTAAGCGATAAAATCAGCAAAGAAAAAACAGGTGACTTGGAATATATTGATTTGCGGACAAATAACAAAATTTATTATAAATTTAAAAACAACGAACAGCAATCCGGGAACTAAAAAAGTCTATTCCAGATTCCAACTGCGCGGGCTTGCGGCAGGAAAAAAATCAAGTATTCAGCGGATATTTTTTAAATCTTCGCCGCTGATATTATAAATTAAGATTGAAGTCCCGACCTGCGAGAAGGGTTTTTTGTTGGCG
>Ga0210044_10008589_pt1 | contig 12693 bp, 12 predicted proteins | sample CryGey13umfilter_2_FD_183959 | JGI IMG/M metagenome (GOLD analysis project Ga0210044, IMG submission 183959) | Groundwater microbial communities from aquifer in Utah, USA - Crystal Geyser 4/9/14 3 um filter (SPAdes) (version 2) | ecosystem: Environmental > Aquatic > Deep subsurface >... | reverse complement strand
CTGGGGTGCCATCAAAAAGAAAGTGCTTTAGAAGATTCTTTTCTTTCTCTCCTTCTCCCATTAATTGGGAGAAGGAGTCGGAGGATGAGGGAGCTTAAGGAGTTACGCCCTCATCCATCCCGACCAGTCGGGACACCTTCTCCCGGCGAAGCGGGAGAAGGTTGAGATTGTTTTTTGAGTTTCCTGGCTTTTTCAACAATCCCTTTCGCGGGAATGACCTGCGGGGGAAGTCCGGAAAGCATTTCTTCAATAAGCCCCTACGGCCTCCCTGATATTGAATGAAATCATTGGTCAGTCGGCTGGAGAATGGAGAATGCGGATCACCCTCAAGAACTTATGTTGCCCAGGAATTTTCTAACTATTTCGTTCTTGGGCGAATTCAGAAAAGCGAGCGGCGGAGAGGTTTCGATGATTTTACCGTCAAACATAAAACTGATGTGGGAGGCAACATCACGGGCGAAATTAATCTCATGGCTGATGGCTATCATAGTCATACCTTCCTCTGCCAGCCGCCGAATTACCATCAGCACTTCAGCAGTCATTACCGGGTCCAAAGCTGATGTTGGCTCATCGAATAGCATTATCTTGGGCATCATACACAAAGCTCGAGCAATAGCCACTCTTTGCGCTTGCCCACCGGAGATCTCCGCCGGAAGCGAATTGGCCTTCTCGGAAAGCCCTACTTTCTCAAGATAGCCCAAACCTATTTCCCGCGCTTCTATCTCGGAGCGGCCTCGCACCACTTTCTGCGCCAATATGAGATTTTGCAGGACATTTAGATGGGGGAAAAGGTTATAGTTCTGAAAAACCATACCGGTTTCACTGCGGATTCTGGCAATGTTTTTTCGATCGTGGTCAAGCCGGATGCCATCGATTATTATCTCGCCGGAATCAACTGCCTCCAGACCATTAAGACATCTCAAGAATGTGCTTTTCCCCGAACCCGAGGGGCCCACTAATACCGCGACCTCACTCTCCTTCACTTCCAGGGAAACGCCGCTTAAGACTTTCAATTTGCTAAAGCTCTTATGGAGATTCCGTGCCATTATCATCAGTGCATCACTCCATAACCTTTGATATGATATTTTTTCTCCAAAAAAGAAACTAAGCGGGAGAGACTCAAAGTCATTGCCAAGTAAATTAATCCCACTACAAACCAGGTTTCAAAATCCACAAAGTATTGCGAATAGTATTCCCTTCCGGCGCGGGTCAATTCGCGCAGGCCGATTATGGAAACCAGTGATGAATCCTTGAGGGCGGCGATAAATTCATTAGCCACTGGCGGGATTATGATGCGATTCGCCTGCGGCAAAATCACATATCGCATCGCCTGCCCGCGCGACATCCCCAAAGAGAGTGCGGATTCCAGCTGTGCTTTAGGAACAGCGCCAATGCCGGCACGGATTATTTCCGCCAAGTAGGCAGAATAGCAAATCGAAATTGCCGCCACTCCCGCATAAAATCGATCCAGATTCAAAACTCTGCCCAAGCCGAAATAAATAAAAAATATCTGAACCAGAAGAGGAACGCCGCGAATGACATCGGTATAAATCTTAAATATCTTGTTGACTATTTTATTTTGGGAAACTCGACCGACCGCCACTCCCATCCCCATCAATATCGCCAGCGCAAACGAGATGATGGTTATCTCAATAGTAACCGGCACGGCTGGAAGCAGGAATTTCAGGATTCTGAAAAGAGTTTCAGCTTGAGTGCTTAACCAAATAAACATTACTATATCATATAAAGTGAAAATTGCGGCTCACGGTTTCTGCTGGATATTGCGGGTGATAGGCCAGGCAATTGAGCCATTTACCTATTTCATCATTGTCATACGCCTGACCAAGGTTGTAATATTGTCGCTTAGCTCATAAAAATAGATACCGCTGGCATAGTTCGAAGATTCCCAAGCGACTTGGTGGATACCCTTATCCATATTGCAATTTACAAGCGTAGCTACCTTTTCGCCCCTGAGATTATACACCTCAAGCTTCACGATAGAAGCTTTTTCAAGCTGGAATTGAATGATGGTGCTATTATTGAAAGGATTGGGGTAGTTCTGGAAAAGACTACAACTCCCGGGCAGGGAATTTTGGGGGTCCGATTCATCCACACTTACATAATCTTCAAAATATGGGTGTATCGCTCTATGGGCCCCACCGTAAGCGCCCATGTCATTCCGGAGCAGTCCCATCGATGGCCATAATGCGCTGTCGGGTTGGCTCGGATTTGGAGGGTCATAGAAGCTTTGGTCGGGGTTGCCGGCATCGATGCAAGGAGAGTCGGTGGTCAGATAAAATCCTTTCGGGGTAAATAATGGTTGCCCATCGATATTCCCTTCGCCGGTCCAACCGCCATCGATGTCGGAGTATGAAATTTCGGCAAGTCCTCCGGAATTGAGATATATTTGCGGTCCTCCGGAATCGGCAATATTCCCCCAGAGGATATTGTTCCGTGCTATAATCGATGTTGCCCACACCACTATTCCCCCACCTGTACTTGAAGAAGAATTCTGCACTATAGTATTGTTATCGATGGTCGATGGCCCCACCGCAAAAGCCCAAATTCCGCCTCCGCCATAATCAGCGCCCCCGCCGTTGCGCCAGATAATATTATTCCGGATAGTCCCGGTGGCATAATTCAAGACAATGCCTGCCCCATAATGTCCGTGGTTCGAAATAAGGACATTGCTCTCGATTATAGGATTTCCATCGCCTATACGGATTCCGCCCCCTCCGGCGCTGCTCACCCCACTCCTATTTACGGCTTCGTTATCGACGATCAAATTGTTCTTTATCGTCGGCGATGACAGTTCAATCAAGATTCCCCCGCCTTCGCGATAGAGATATGAATTATGGATATCCCTCCACTTGGTGCCGGTTCCGCCGGTCAAGGTGAAACCCTGCAGGAGAGCCGTGGAATCCTCACCTGAAGAAATTATAACACAACTCGCGGTATCGGGATTTGATGGATTGCTGCCATCGATGATAGTATTCCTGATATGGGCGGTATCGCTATCCATTATATACATACTCGCGACCGTTATATTTTTCCCACGGAAATTGATATTTTCGAAATATTGGCCTTCTGCCACCAAGACCGTGTCGCCAATGCTTGCGGCGGAGATACCTTCCTGAATCGTCGCCTGTTCTGCAGGGACATGAATAATTCCCGCGTGGGCAACTGGAAATATTACCACCACCATCACGAGCGGGATTATGCCATTCATTATCTTCATTGAAACTCCTAATTATTTGATTTGCATATTAGTTGTCATGTCTGGTTTTTCTATTTGAGGGATGGGTTGAAACCCATCGTTATTCTTGTTCGTGAACCTCCCCGCATTAAAATGCGGGGTCTCATACATTTATTCCCCTATCGAGAGGGGTGTCCCGACTTGTCGGGATGGGGTGTGTTCTTGTCGGGGGCAAGCCCGCCGACTTACCCAACTCACAGACTGGTATGTCGGGTTTCACACTCAAACTCCGTTTGGATTCGGAACGCGACCTACTGGGACATCAATTATCCGAAACTCCTCTCCCGGCCCAATATCCTTCGCACCGTCGCCATTTGCCCGGCATGATAAAACTCGGGGGCGCAGAAAAACAGAGACCCATCCATTGGAGTTGTCTCCCATCCCGGACGGAGTGATATTTTTTTGTCCAGGTCCTCATCAGCCAAAGCATCGAGAACTTTATGGATCCGGTCATAAAGCGAATATAGCATCTTCCTCAACTCGGACATCGAAGGGTAAAGTTGAGGATCATCGGAAATATCAGATCCTCTGGAAAATAGCTTGCTTATGTCATTTGGCACAGCGCCTTTTTCACCAAGACACTCCAGAGTCAATCCGGCTGAATATATCAGATGCCCGGTCAACCAGCGGATGTGATTGAGTTGATTTCCGCGCAACATCGATTCCTCATCGGTGATATCCTCGATCAATCGTTTCACCCCACTATGCGTTGTCTGCATAAGTCTATTGAGATTTTCTTTCTTGTTCATTGAATCACTCTTGCTAATTAATATTTGTGAATATCTATTGCCATTTCGGGCTTCTCAAGTACTCCCCTCTCCAGAGAGGTGGCCACGCCTTGGGCGTGGGGTGCGCTTTCGCCATTAATTTAACACACCCCTGAATCCCCTCTCAAGAGGGGAATTTATTTTAGTCCCCTCTCGAGAGGGGGGGCCGAAGGCCAGGGTGTGTTTCCCTCTTCATCGGGTGTCCCTATCTAACGGGACGGTGTGTGTTCATCAATCCAGCTTTCGATTGCCAATAGGACCCCTTCCAGATTCTGCTTCACATCATTATCCGTGAATCTGAGAAATTGAACTCCAAATGATTCCAAGCGCTCCCGCCTCTCAATATCATTCGGAAGGTTGAAATCATGTGTGACTCCATCAATTTCTATGGCTAACATAAGCTCGCTACAATAGAAATCCACAATGAATTGATCGATTGGCTTCTGGCGGTGAAAATCAAAACCCCTCATCTGTTTTCCTTTAAGATGCTGCCATAGCAAAACTTCAGACAAAGTGCCATTTTTACGCAGTTTCCTTGCTGATTCCTTTAACTTTGGATTGTAATAGATTATCTGTCGTTTCATTATATAATCATGATTTTAACACACCCCTGAATCCCCTCTCAAGAGGGGACTCCCCACATCATTCCCCTCTCCAGAGGGGTGGATTCCCCAACAAAGTCGGGGAAGACGGGGTGTGTCTTCATTTCGGCCCAGAGCATTGCCTATTTCGCCGTCCTGCAGAGACGGAAACCGATAGTGCAGTTACTGTAACTCCTATCGCAGCTGTTCCGATTGGCGACGCGCGCGCCGAGAGCGGCACCGTACCATCCGCCGCCGCGACTGACCCGGTCCTTGCCACTATTAGGGCCATGCAAGTCAGTGGTGGAAACTGCCGAATATTTTCCAAACCAATCCCAGCACCATTCCCAAACACTCCCACTCATATCGTAGCATCCGAGTTCATTAGGTTTCTTTAAACCAACAGACTGAGCTATGTTACTGTTATCCCGATACCAGCCAACCTCATCAAGATTATTGCCGCCGCTGTACTTATACCCCTGCGACCTGCTTCCTCCCCGTGCCGCATATTCCCATTCCGCCTCGGTCGGCAGACGATAGCCATTCGCTTCAAAATTGCAGGTTACATCACTTCCGTTGATTCGATAAGCACGAGTCAATCCTTCCCAATCGCTTTTCCAGTTACAAAATGTAACGGCATCATTCCAGCTTACGCAAGTCACTGGTGAGTTATCGGTCTGCTGAAAATAAGGATTTCGCCAATTAGCATCCTTTTTCTGTTCCCACTTGATACCAGTCCATATGTCACCCGTCCATACCCTAGCCCCACCGCCTTTTTCGGCATCGGTTCTGTAACCAGTGGCGGACACGAATTGCTGAAATTGGTCTACTGTCACTTCATACTTACCTACATAAAATCCGTCGAGAGTAACCTGATGAACCGGTTTCTCATCATTCTCTCCATCATTACTTCCCATCATAAAACTGCCACCTTCGACATAGACCATTTCTGCTGGCAATGTCGATTGCTGCTTGGAACTTGTGCCCGATTCTAAGGGTTGCTCTCTGGCATCGATATTTGCCAGTTTGCCGGCAACAACCCGCATCCCGGTTTTTAAAAGCCCGCCAATATCGCCCTCGTGATCATAGGTGGCTGTTTCAATTATCTCTCCGGTTTCCACATCAACCACGCGGGCGGCAACGGAATAAACGCTTCCAACCTTACTGATACTTCCGGCAACCATCTGGGCGGCACCAATAACCTGACCGGCGGCAACGATACATTTGTCCTCAACGCATCCGGTCATGCTGAACGCATGCTCAGCCAACAATGCGTTCATCATCTCCCTTTCGACCACTCTCCACTTCCCGGTCTCGACCAACTCTGTCCGCAACCTGTCCGTCAGCGCCGCCGCATCATCCTGGGTTACCCCCCTGCCTGTGAAATCCATTATCGCGATGGTGGGCTGGGCGCTTGCATTCTCCAACAAAGCCAATGGAATAATGATGATAAAAAGAATAAGAGCCAGCAACCTTATAAACATAGTGTCCTCCCGTTTTTTTGCATTAAATGGAAATATGCGGCGTGAGGAATGAATTGTCAATAGGTCTTTGCGAATGCTACAGCAAATGCGGGTGCTGGGAATTCAGACACCCGCGGTCAAAATGCTGGACAATCCCGATTTAGTCGGGACGCCTACCCCGCGAAGCGCGGGGTAGCGCAGACATTCTTGTCTGCGATTTCTAACACCTATTTCTGAATGATCTCCAGCACTTTTCCGATAATCTCGTTAAGTTTCGGTTCTTTCAAAGACCCAATACGGTATAGGATGATGCGGCTGTCCGCCGTAAATATGCGGTTGGGCCTTACATTGCTTGGCTGTTTTAGACCACCGGTTCCGAAATCATCATCACTAATCGCCACGGCATAGCTATCTTAATCTTTTGACTCGTGATTTGGCAAAGGATCAGATCGTCTCCGTCTAATACCGCAATCACAATTGCAGGTCGCCTCTTAGATTGAGTCAAATCAGAAAAGGGAAAAGGAATAACAACGACGTCTCCCTTTACAAATCTTGCCACGCTTCATCCTCCTCCGGTTTCAGCCAATCTTTTTTCAGAGAGGATTCGCTGGCGACAGCGATCTCAATCTTCTCTCTTACCATCTTTGTTTTCAGAAATTGGATGAAATCCCATAATTCATCCAGGAAAAGCTCTGGAACCTGCTCGATTTCCCTCACTAACAATTATTTTTTACTCATATCATACCTCATGCTTCACTGGGAAAGTAAATCGCATAATTTCTAAACCGGACCATTTCAAACTAACCGGGTAGCTCATCCCGATAAAATCGGGACTGCCTACCCAAACAACCCAGTCTATTCGACGCTTGACCTAATGATAGAGTCTATCAGATCATTTGTCAATCTGCAATGCGGCATCCTTCGTGCGGCTATTTGAACCACTTCTCGCTAATGCGTTCTGCCGCCCCCGACGATTCCAATTCAGCTAAAACGCTGTTAATCTTGTCTAATAGCCGGAGGTCTTCCTTTCGAACGGCCATCCCGTATTGCTCGCTGGTCAGCGGATCGCCAACGATTTTAGCATCACCGCGGATGGCGATAATTTTCTCCGATGTTGGCTTGTCATTGATGACCGCATCCACTTTCCCATTGGCGAGGTCAATGAATGCCGCTCCGATATTGTCAAAGGAAAATACTTCCGCATTCGGAATCCTCTTGGCGAGCATCTCGCCGGTAGTCCCCAATTGCGCGCCAAGGCGGCGTCCGTAGAGATCTTCTTTTCTCTTGATGTTTTCCTCATTCATACGAACGGCAATAGTCTGGCTTGCCCAATAATACGGATTCGTAAATGCCACTTTCTCCGCCCGTTCGGGAGTGATGGTCATTGATGAAATAATGATATCATACTTGTCGTCCAAGAGACCGGGGATGATGCCGTCAAATGGAGTTACTATGAAATCCGGTTTTACCCCAAGCTGATTGCATATCGAAGTCATAAGATCGATATCGAAGCCCACCAATTCCCCCGATTCGACATTCATGGTTTCAAATGGCGGATAGGTGGCATCGGTGCCGATGCGCATCACTTTTTGCGCCATAATTCTGTCATAAGTATCCGAATATTTTGGGCCGCCGCAGGCCAAGAGCCCCGCCAGAACCGAAATGAGTGATGGAATTACGATAATGGTCCCGTTTATTTTCATCGAATATCCTCAATATAGGTGCGATTAACCGGATTCTAATATGCCCACTCATATCTGTGATAGCAACAACAGATTGAAAATCGCCCAAAAAGCGGAGATACTAAGCGCCCAAAATCGATAATATGACGATTAGACTCTTCTCAATCGATGGAGAGTAATAATTCGGCGCCGATTTTAACTGTTGACTCTGGGCATTGTTTTCATATCTTTTTCCTTTGTAATGAAAAGATAGTTTGAGGAAAATATGGGATTGACATTTGCAGAGAAAATATTATCGGCAAAGGCTGGGAAGAAAGTGATCCCGGGTGAAATTGTGGAGATAACACCAGACCTGGCCATGTCTCATGACAATACATCAGCCATTTCAAAAACATTCTACGAAATTGGTGTGGACAAAGTCTTTGATCCGGACATTCATATAGTAATACTCGATCATTGCTCTCCGGCTGCAACCGAGAAATATGCTCAAAACCATAAGATCGTTCGTGAATTTGTGAAGAAACAGGGGATTAAGAAATTCTATGACATAAATGCCGGCATCTGCCATCAGGTAATCGCGGAGTTGGGATTGGCGCGGCCCGGGACTGTGATTGTGGGCAGTGATTCCCACACGACTCATCTGGGCGCTTTTGGGGCGTTCTCCACAGGAATAAGCCGATCAGAAATGGCGGTCATAATGGCGACCGGCAAAATCTGGCTGAGAGTTCCGGAATCGATGAGAGTTATCTTGTTAGGAATGCCGCCCAAAACCACTTTTGCGAAGGATGTGGCTCTATTCGTGGTAGGGCAAGTCGGCGCGGATGGTGCTATCTATCGCTCAATCGAGTTTTCGGGTCCATATATTGATTCCATTTCCATGGATTACCGGGTGGTATTTACCAATTTGTCTGTTGAGATGGGGGCAAAGATCGGGTATGTGAAGCCAGATGAAAGAACTTTCTCATATCTTTCCCTGAGATCAAATAAATCCTATCAGCCGGTTTATTCCGATTCTGATGCCAACTATGTTCAGGATATTGATCTTGATATCTCGAATCTTCCCCCTCAAGTGGCTTGCCCGCATGCAGTTGATAATGTCAAGTCGGTTGAGGAAGTAGTCGGAACCAAAATCAACCAGGCATTTCTGGGGACCTGTAATGGTTCGAGGCTGGTTGATTGGAAAGTATTCGCTTTGATTCTGAAAGGGCGGAAGGTTCATCCTGATTGCCGATTGATTTGCATTCCGGCATCGACCCAGGTTTACTTGGATTCTTTGAAGGCGGGATATATAAGCACAATTCTTGAAGCCGGCGGTGTCATCACCAATTCCGGATGCGGACCATGCTTGGGCGCTCATCAGGGTATCCCCGCGCCTGATGAAGTCGTTATCTCGACTGCGAATCGCAATTTCAAAGGCAGGATGGGAAGCCGTGACGCGCAAGTTTATCTGGCTTCACCGGCAACCGTGGCGGCTTCTGCGGTCAAAGGCCAAATCAGCGATCCGAGGGAATTTTTATAAGATTCTAAATGACTAAAATTGCTTCGAGAGTATAGATTTTATTGGGATATTGGAGGAGCCAAGATGTCAACAATCAAAGGCAAGGTATTTAAATACGGAAATAATATCAATACTGATGTCATTTTCCCCGGCAAATATACATATACAATCACCGATCCGCAGGAAATTGCGAAACACTCTATGGAAGACCTCGATCCCGAATTTGTGAACAAAGTCAAACCGGGCGATGTGGTCATCGGGGGCACTAATTTCGGATGCGGGTCATCCCGTGAACAGGCGGCATCCTGCCTGAAATATATTGGGGTTGGGGCAATTATCGCTAAATCATTTTCGCGCCTTTATTTTCGCAATTGCCTGAATTTTGGCCTTCCTCCCATCACCTGCGCCAAAGCAGTTGATGCGCTCGAGTCGGGGGACGATATCGAGGTTGACCTTCTCAATGGGAAAATCATCACCGGAAAAGACACTTTTGATATCCCCCCACTGCCGGAATCGATTCGGGGTATAATCAATGCCGGGGGCTTGATTCCTTTCACCCGCAAACGGCTCGGAATTGATGAGTAGGTCGGAGATTTGATCCTCCCGATGAAATCGGGACGGGGGTCAACGGCGTCCAACACGACATCAATTTGCAGGGGTCAAGACCCCGTTACCTAAATCAAAATACCATAATAGGTTTGACTTGTCAAGGTGGGAAATTGGGTCAAATATTGCGATGAATCAGCCCCAGGAGCCGGCGAAAAGCTTGCTACTCCGCATATCCTAAGGCTTTCAGCCGATCCTTGGTGCTTTGTTGAATTTCGGCTTCGATCGGCTTGACCGATTTTGTTGCTAGCCTACTTTCCAAAAATCTCAAGGTGTCCCTAAGCTCGGATATTCGTATAAAATAGGCGGGATCTGCGGCTAAATTGAGCATCTCTTTGGGATCGTCTTTGATTAGGTAATAGTGGGTTGGCGACCCGGAGCCCTGGATCTCCTCATCTGCCAGATATAGATTCTCGGCCAAGTTGCGAAGACTTCTGCCGTTTCCAAGAACAGATAAGCTCCAGATTGTTTTATCCCCCGAAAAAATATCTTTGCCTTCCCATTCCGACGGAATTTCACCTCCCACGAACCTGACTGCCGTTGGAGCGACATCTATCAATTGTACCAGCGAAGAATCAACCGCCCCCGCTCGCTCCGAGTGGGGCAGTTTGACAATGAAGGGCACTCGAATTACCTCATTAAAGAGGGTTTTCCCATGCGACCAGCCGCCATGATCATAAAACTCCTCGCCATGGTCTGCGGTCAATATCACCAGAGTATTGTTCTGGATTCCGCTCTCTTCAAGATAGTCGAATAGTTTGCCTAAGGACTCATCCACAAATTCGATTTCTCCTCGATAGGCCTTGGAAACTCTTTCAAGTTCTTTGGTTGAGAAAAATATTTTGGGAATCTTGACCACGCGGCCGGTAAGGGGTCGTTCGAAATAGGGCTCATGTGGATCCATATAGTGAACAAACAAGAAAAATCTCTTCTCGCCATTATGGGATAACCAGTCGATAAGGGTCTGGCTGGTGGTTGCTGCATCCTGATAAAAATTGCTTACAACTCGCTCTTTGCTGACTATGCGCCTTGCTATCGAATTAAGAAAATTTGAGTAACGAAGTTTTGGGGCTTCCTGATCCATTGGGTAGAGAGTATTGGGAATTAAATACTCATAGTGGTTGAAGCCCAAATTGAAGTTGCTTACGCTTGTTCTGAGATGCGGATTATTATAATAGCCGATAGTATAGTATCCCATTTTCCGAAGAGTTTCCGCCAATGTAACTATTTTCGGGTTCAGCTTATCCCTGCCCGTGGTTACATTATGCTGTGTCGGATACAGCGAGGTGAATATGCTGGCAAAGGATGGTTTCGTCCAGGAGCAATTGGAAAAGGCATTTGTAAATAGCACACTTTTATCGGCAAATCTCTGAATATTAGGAGTCGCAATAATCTTATCTCCGTATGGCGAGAGCCAGTCTTGGCGTAGAGCATCAATGACGATGAGTATTATATTCGGCTTTTCTCCCGACAACGTAGCATATACTGGATCAATCGGTTGGGAATCGTCTTTCGGTGGCGGGATCAGTACCCATCCTATGGCGGTGAGCACCAGAGCCAATAAATAGCCTATAAATGCGGTTTGCCGCCATTTCCAACCTAATAAAGACTTGGAAAGCGCCTTAAAACTCCAATGCAAGCCGAAGGTTATGCTCCAAATCATGAAGATTGAAAAGGTAATTATCATCATTCCGACAAATGATTTTGGCGAAGCGTTGACTATTCGTTTGAAAATGAATTCCGCTATTGTTGGCAATAATAAATAAGTGGTTGTAGCGGCGAAATAAATCGGCCCCGAATCCCTTAATTCCCGATCCTTGCGCCATGGAATTAGAATAAGTGAAACCACCAGCGAGAATAATGCGCAAACCGTTGCTCCCAGAAGTGAATAATAAAATATTCCCGCGCTGAATAAGGTGGTCCGAAGATACCCGTAATTGATTGCCAGATACAAGGCCTCGATTCCACCTCCCAGAGCCCCTCCGAAAAATCCGGCGGGAATTTCTTGCTTCAGGTGATGCTTAAAAGTATCGAGGATTCTCACATTTAAGTTTGTTATGATACCTCCCCAAAGGACATTATTAAGAAGGAATGTCCTCTCGACAACCAAGCCATTTCTCGTGCTGGACCAGGTGTGTTCCTGTCGGAATGATGGCTATCAACAATTAGGGCCGGCATCTTGGCAGTAGATACAGCTCTTGCCGAACAAGATGAAAGTGGAGAAGATCCCGTGTAGAATTCGCATAAGCCGCTCCATTCCCCTCTAGGTGATTTTACGTGCTGCATTATCATCGCCGGAATACCCATCTAATTATTTTTTGGTGCAACGTCGCCAGATGCTATTTCAATCATATTATACATAATATTTCCCATGCCCAAAAGCAAGGGGTAAATCAATATACTTGGAGCGGCAGTATCACCTGTCAAGAAAAATCATTTGCAAAATTAATTTTGGGTTTCGATAGTGCACATTCGCGGTCATCATTGAAGGGTTAAACCCGCAAAAATATCCCCCCTCCCATGCTTCCGGGGCAGACCAGGAGGTTTGCCTTGCACACACAAATCAAAATCCACCCCGCTTCAGGCGGGGGTGGGGCATCCATAATTCATCGTAGGGGTGGGCCTCCGTGCCCGCCCTTTTTATTCATCCGTAGAAAAGTTCCGTAGGTCAAGCCTACTTGGGGCTTGACATTCCTCTAAGTGTTGAAGTAGTTCGTGGGGCTTGCCCCCGACATTTGATTTTGTGCCGGGCAGTAAGTTCGTAGGTCAAGCTCACCTGTGGCTTGACATTTTTCTTGTTTTCGAAAAATTGAGGGTTAAAACCCTCTGCTATTTTATGG
>Ga0210044_10008588_pt1 | contig 12695 bp, 8 predicted proteins | sample CryGey13umfilter_2_FD_183959 | JGI IMG/M metagenome (GOLD analysis project Ga0210044, IMG submission 183959) | Groundwater microbial communities from aquifer in Utah, USA - Crystal Geyser 4/9/14 3 um filter (SPAdes) (version 2) | ecosystem: Environmental > Aquatic > Deep subsurface > Groundwater... | reverse complement strand
GCGGACCTCGAGGTGCTCTCTGGCAAGCTCGAAGAGTCCGAAGAGCGCGAGCGGGTCGCGCGCCTCGATCACATGCTGTGGAAAGCGGCCGTGCCCTGCCGCACCGCCATGGTCAACGAGGCCGAAGCGGCGGCCTACCGCCAGCGTCTCACCGAACAGCAGACCGAGCACGAACCCCTCTTGTTGCAGCTCAACTCTGCAGCCAAAGAGCTGTCCTCGGCGCTGAAGTATCAAGCCCTCATCAAGCGCGAGAAGCAGTCCGAGATCCGCACGCTCGTGAACGAGATGCGGAGCAAAGCCCAAGCCTGCGAAGAGAACCTGCGGCGCGAGGAGCGCGGCGCCATCACCGCCAAGAACGACCTCGAGTCCCTCGAGGCCCGCATGCAAGCGGTCGACGAGCAGCTCAACAAGCTCGTCGACGCCGGCATCCTCGCCGAAGAGGAAGAGGGCGCTGAGGCCCTCGAGCGCCTCGAGGCCAAACACAAGACGTTGGTCGAGGCCCTTGCCAAGGCCCAGTCCGGGACCAAAGACGCCGGCCCGGAGCGCGCCCAGCTCAACGCCGCGCGCGCCGCCGCACAAAAGGACGTCATCGGCCTCGAGGTGCAGCTCGCCACGCTGCAAAAGAGCGTCGACCGAGCGACGGCCGAGCGGGAGGAGCTCGAGCGCGACTCCGCGCTGCTGCGCCTGATGGAGGTCGAGGAGCTGGAGCTCCAGGACGTCCCTGCCGACGTCGCAGCAATGGCTCAGCGCCGCGCTCTCGACCAACAAGAACGCATCGCCACTCTAAAAGCGCAGTTGGCTGGCAAAGAGCGAGAGCGCCTCTACCTCGAGGAGCACAGCCTCTTGCCGCCGCAGCCCGGTGTCGAGGCGTTGTTGGCCTTGCTGACGGGCAAAATCGCGGCTCGCTCCGGCTGGGAGCTCCTCAGGGAGAGCGGTGCCGACTGGAACGAACGCATCCAACAGGCCCCCGAGCTGGCTCAGAGCGTGGTCGTGACGGAGGTCGAGTTCGAGCGCGCGGTGGAGTTGGCTGCCAAGGCGGCCTTCGCCTCCGAGACCCCGACGCTGCTCACCACCGAGGCGGCGCTCTGGTCTCGCGAGGCGGTCGACAAGCGTGTCGTCTACGGGCCGCGCAGCCGCGCCTATTTTGACAAGGAGGCCGGGCGGGCCGAGCTGGAGTCGTTGGAGTCGCGGCGCGACCGCATGGAGTCCGACATCGAGGTCGCCCAGACCCTGCAGGATGATTTTTCGGCGCTCTCGCATCGGCTGCGCCACTTCTTCGAGCGCTTCCCCGCCGGCTGGTTCGTCGAGCGCCGCGCCGAGCTGCTGCGAGCCCGCTCCGAGCTGGACGACAAGCGGCGGGAGTTCGAGCAGCTCAACGCCCAGGCGACCGAGCTGGACAGCCGTCGCGGCGCCCTCGAAGAGAGCGCGCGCGGGGCGCAGAATGAGGCCGTCAAGGCCGAGCGCGAGCTCGACCGGGTGCGCCTCTTCGTCGACGAGTACGAGTCGAAGGTCGGCTTGTGGAAGACCACCTTCGCCGAGCGCTATTCGGCATTGTCGCTGCACCGCAGCGCCGTGACGCAGCTTACTGAAGAGCTGGTTGGGTTGCGCAAGCGCATCGACCTGATGTCGACCGAGCTCGAGCCCCTGGCCGAAGAGGCGCGCCTGCTCGAGGTGCGCGCCTCTTCGGTTCCCTATCTCGACGGAGAGGCCGAGCCGCAGCCCGGCCAGCTCGACGCGCTCGAGCTCAAGCACGAGCGGCTGCAGATGCAGTACGAGCGCAACGTCGGCGACGACGAGCTGCGGCTCATCGCCGAGCACCACGAGGCCGTGGCGCGCCAGGCTTGGAAGGACGTCGAGCGATTGACCGACTCCGAGGTGAGCCGCGAAGCGATCCGCAAAGCCCTCGACGAGCTGGGTGAGAGCGAATCCGTCGAGGACCGCCGCGAGCGGGCCGAAGAGCGGCTGCAGGAGGTGCGCGCCGGCCTCTTCGAGATGCAGTACGAGCTCAAGAGCGCCAAGAAACGCCTCAACGACGCCATCCAGCGTTGGCGCGAGGCCGGCGAGCCCGACTTGGGCGAGACGATTCCGCGCAGCGCGGGAGCGGCTCGCGGGGCTGCCGCCGAGGCCCGCGAGCGCGCCCAGTTCACCCGCGAGGAGGCCGAGAAACAGCGGCACCAAGCGGCCGAAGCCTCGCGCGACGGCACCGAACGCAAGCATGCGGCCGCTTCGTTGCGGAAAGACGCGGATCGTTTGGCTTCCATTCGGCGCAGCTACGGCGAGCACCTCCTCGCCGCCCTCGGCGAAGCGGAGCCGTTGCCCCAAGAGCTCAACGTGGTCGAGGAGCTCGACCGCCTCGAGGAAACCCTCGAGGAGTCGCGCGTCGCCTCGAACAAGCTCGACGAGCAGCGCAAATCCTGCGTCGCCTCGATCCGCCAGTGGACCACCGACGCGCGCTTCGAGCATCTGCGCAACGAGGTGGCGACGCGCTTCCGCGTGCTCGAGCCCGAGCCCCTAGAACGCGAAGCCAAGACCTTCCGAGCCGCGCTCGACCTGCGCATCCGCGAGATCGCCCGCACCCTCGAGGACATCGAGCGGCACCGCGTCTTGCTCACCAAGCTGGCCCTGAACGCCGCCGAAGAGGGGCTGCGACAGCTCAAGCTGGCCGACCGCTCGTCGCGGGTGCCAGGCAACGTGCCCGAGATCGGCGGCGCCCAGTTCCTCAAGATCGCCACCAAAGAGCCGACCTCGCCGCGGGCTCGGTTGGAGCTCATCGGGGAGCTGATCGACAGCCTCATCGACAAAGACGACTTCCCCACGGGCATCGAGCTGGTGCAGAAGGTGGTGCGCAAGGTGGCGAGCCCCTTCCGCATCAAGGTGCTCAACCCCGATCCGGCCACGCCTCAGCGCTACATCCCCATCACTGAGACCGCGCGTTTCAGCGGCGGCGAGCAGCTCACTTGCGCCATTTTGCTGTACTGCACGCTGGCGAATGTGCGGGCACGCAGTCATGGACGGGTTCGACAGCCCAGCAGCGTGCTCTTGCTCGACAACCCCATCGGGCGTGCCTCTCGCGTGCGTTTCCTCGAGATGCAGCGCGAGTTCGCGCGCGCCATGGGGATTCAGCTCATCTACACGACGGCGGTCAACGACCACGAGGCGTTGTCGATCTTGCCCAACGTCATCCGGCTGCGAAACGAGCGCGTCGACCGCAGACGTGGTCATCGCTTGGTCGAAGGCGAAGAGAAGATCGTCGGGCTGCTCGAGTCGGTGCGGGTGGCGCGTCGTACGGAAGCGGCCGAGCCCATCGAGCCGGTGGAGCTGTGATGGAGTATTCCGAAGACACAGACCAGCCCGATGTCCTCGAAGAGTTCGAGGCGCTGCAGCTCGACTTGAGCCCGCGCACTGTCGACCTCTTCACGGGCGGCTGGGAGCAGGCGCTGACTCGGCGCATGCGGGTGCTCTTGCACACCGCGCCGCTGATGCAGATTCGCGCCGGCGACTCGCGCCGCGATGTGGAGATGCGGCACTACGACTCCCTCGCCCTCTCGATGAAGACGTTGGACGTCATCGCGGAACAAATGGGCTTGGAGCAGGAGGCCGACCGGGGCACCGTCGAGCGCGCTCTGAGCCCGCTGCTGTGCGCCATGGACGTCGAAGCGGGCGTGGAGATCGACGCGCGTCGTCACCTCGACATGGTCGACAAGCTGCTGGCCGGATTGCGCAACGACGCTGAGGCGCGACGCCCCTTCACGGCCGAGTACACGGACTTCGACGAGAAGGGCCGCGCGGTCAAGCGCCGCTTGGACTTTCGGTTGGTGCACGACGCCTTTGGCAGCTCGGGCAGCACGGTGTTGCGCCTCACCCACGAGGCGGTCAACCTCTTCTTCAACGCCCTCGAGCTCGACCTCGAGGACGCCCAAGCGGCGACGGAGGCCATCGTTCAGTCGCAGTTGGTGCGCGGTCGCTTCGACGAGGCGGTGCGCTCGGCGCAGTACGCCCTGCGCCAATCCCGCCTCTACTCCGAGCGCCTCGGCCGCGTCATTCGCGACACGCGTCGGGATATCGGCCGCGTCGACTGGCTCGAGAGCGTCCCAGTTCTCATCGACGACGCCATGACCCACCTCGAGGTGCGGCTCGACAACGAGCGCGACATCCTCGACTCGACCCACACTCGCCTCGACGATCTGACGCCTGGGAGCCGCGAGGCGCAGGCTCTAGCCCGCGTCGCGCGCTTGCTCCAGCGCTGCATCGACACGCACACGGTGCTGCAACGCGGCCTGATGACGGCTCGCACCACCTTCCTCGACAGCCAGGCGCGCCAGGCGTTCGTCGCCAGCTCGATCAAAGCCCGACCGGAGCTGCCCACCGAGGTGCTGCTCCCGACGCTGCTCATGGCCGCGAAAGACGCGCTGGACGCCTGCTCTCCGGCGGTCTCGTTGCTGAGCGGTGCCCAGTCGCTACCCTTGCCGTCGTTGGCGTCGCTGATCGATGGGCTGTTGCGCCCCAAGCGCCAAATCCGCTTGCCCTACGTGGCCGTCGAGCCCGTGCTCGCCGGCCACCTCAGCGACGAGCTCGTCCGCTACTCGCCGGAGACTCGTGTGGCGGCGGCCACCCTGCTGACCGGGGTCAAAGAGTCCATCAAGCTCAGCGAGCTCCTGACCCACGCTCGCGCACAAGGTCATGGCATCGACGTCCTGGAGGTCTTGATTCTGCTGATCCTGCAGTCGTTCGGGCGCGACCGTGAGACCACCGCGCTGGTCAGTGTCGAGCCCGTGCCTGGCTTGTCGTTGATCGACGAGGACTTTTTGGGGGACGAGCTGCTGATAGGGCCGGCCAAGAAGACGCGGGCGCGCAAGCGGTAGGGCTTCGTGGTTGGTTCAATGGATTGATTGCGTTTTGGAGTTCGGAGCTCAACGCAGGGCCGCCGAGTCGCAGAGCCGCAGAGGTCTTCTTGCGAAAAAAATACTGCAACGTCGGTGACTTGCGCGCCGAAGTGGTGTCCTCGCACCACGAAACTGCACACCGAGCACCAGACACAAATGGCCGACGAAACCCACACAAATGGCGTGCATGCCCACTAGTGTGGCCTGCTCCATGAGCTAAACTGCACTCATGAACAGCGAGGCACCGACCAAAACACTCACCCAGGTCGGGCACACAAGGAGCACATCATGGAAGCGAACTATCTTGGACAACTTCTTCTCTCCATCTCCATCTTTGCTCCCGGCCTCATCCTTCTGGCGCTCGTCGCTTTCGCCGCCGCAACGGCCGGACTCGAGAGAGTGGGCATTTTCGGAGCCGAGCGCAAAGCGCTCGTCATCGCAGGCTCCAACCCTGACCCCGCCGACGTCGTCACGAACTTGAAAGCGGCGGTCCGCGCCAAGGAAGCGCTCAAAAAGACCGGCACCAAGTAGAGAAGAGCGAAAAACAGGCACGCGCTGAGTCCAGCGACAGGGGAGAGGTCGAAAAGCCAGAGGGCAGCGGGTGGAACCCGCTGCCCTCTGGCTTTTCTTGCTCGGGCTGAGCAGAAACCTGCAACGTTTCGCCACGACTTGCCGATAACTTGGGTGGCTCGACCATCTGGAGGGTAGAAAGGAGGGTCCGATCCTCGTCGCTCTTCTTCGCCCTGGATTCCTGCCCGCGCTATCCGCTATGGTGCCACCGCGCTCCACAGCTTAGGAAAGACCCTTGTCCATCGCCCCTCAGCCCGCAGATCTTCAACGACTCGAGACCATCCTTCGGGAGGTCTTCAAGCACGACGGGTTTCGGCCTCACCAGGCACAGGTCTGCCTGTCGCTGGCTCAGGGCAACGACGCGCTGCTGGTGATGCCCACCGGGGCAGGAAAGTCGCTGTGTTATCAGCTTCCTGGCATCGCACGAGGGGGCACGACGCTGGTCATCAGCCCGCTCATCGCCCTCATGGAAGACCAGGTCGCGCAGCTCCAAGCGCTGGGACTCAGGGCCGACCGCATCCACTCGGGCCGCGACCGCATGACCTCCCGTCAGGTCTGCCGCGAGTACTTGTCTCGTCAACTCGACTTTCTCTTCGTCGCCCCCGAGAGGCTGCGCGTACCCGGCTTTCCGGAGATGCTCGCCAAACGCGAGCTCGCCCTGGTCGCCGTCGACGAGGCGCACTGCATCTCACAGTGGGGACACGACTTCCGACCCGACTACCGAAAGCTCCAAGAGCGTCTCCCTCTCTTGCGTCCAGCCCCCATCGTGGCACTCACCGCCACGGCGACTCCCCTGGTCCAAGACGACATCGTCACGCAGCTCGGGATGACCTCGGGCAAGCGGTTCATCCACGGCTTCCGGCGCTCGAACCTGGCGGTCGAGATCCACAAGGTGGCGCCCAAAGAGCGCCCGGAGCTGATCAAGAAGCTGCTCAGTCAGCCTGGGCGTCTCCCGGCGATCGTCTACGCGCCGTCCCGCAAGCAGACCGAAGAGCTGGCGAGCAGCCTCTCCACCAGCGAGCTGCGCGCCGAGCCCTATCACGCCGGCATGCTCAACCGAGAGCGGGACGCCGTGCAGCGCCGATTCATCGCCGGCGAGACGGATCTGATCGCGGCGACCATCGCGTTCGGGATGGGCATCGACAAGGCAAATATTCGCACCGTCATCCACACGGCGCTGCCCCAGAGCGTCGAAGGGTTCTACCAAGAGATCGGCCGCGCGGGCCGCGATGGTCTGCCTTCTCGCGCGATCTTGTTGCAGTCCTTCGGCGATCGGCGCACCCACCAGTGGTTCTTCGACAAAAACTATCCGCCAACGAGCGACCTCGCCACGCTCTACAAAAAACTCAACGCCGAGCCGAAGGCGTCCGAGGACCTCAAGGCGGCGATGCGCATGGACGAGGAGCTCTTCGCCAACGTCCTGGAGAAGCTCTGGATTCACGGTGGCGCCTTGGTCGACGCCGACAACCAGGTCTGCAAGGGCCAGCCGAGCTGGAAGAAGCTCTATCAGGAGCAGCGGGACTACAAAGAAGCCCAGCTCGGTCAGATCGGGCGCTACGTCGAGAGCGCTGGGTGCCGCATGCTCGGCCTCATCCGCTACTTCGGCGACCAAGAAGACTCCGCTCAGCCTTGCGGCATCTGTGACATTTGCGCGCCCACGGCCAGCATTGCGCTGCAACGCAGAGCGGTCACGAAGACCGAACAGCAGCTGCTGGCCCAGATCATCGTCGCACTCTCGGCGCAAGACGGGCTGTCCACCGGAAAGCTGCACCGTGACAAGCTCGAAAAGGTCATGTCCCGAGACCGTTGTGACGAGCTGCTCAACGCCTTGTCCCAAGCCGGCTTCGTCGAGCTGACCGACGAGACCTTCGAGGCCGACGGTCGGACCGTGCGCTACCACCGCGTATGGCTCACCGCCGTGGGTTGGAAAGCCGCCAGCCAGCCCGAGCAGCTCGAGCGGGTCGAGCTCGCCTCGATCACCGGGAAGAAGAAGACGCTGGGCCGAAAGAGGGTGGAGACTGCGGTCAAGAAGAGCTACGACCTCGATGAAATCGAGGCGCCAACTGGGCTCGTCGAAGCCCTCAAGCACTGGCGCCGGAAAGAGGCCGAGCGCGTCAAAGCGCCGGCCTTCCACATCCTAGGCAACTCGACCTTGGCCGAGATCGCCGCCAAACAGCCCAAGAATGACAGCGAGCTCCTGAGTGTCACAGGCATCGGCGCCAGAAAGCTCGATAAGTACGGGGCGGCGATCTTAGAGATCATCGCGTCGCACTAGCCTCCTTACTGGGCGACATCGACGCCCACCTGTGAGCCGAGGCTCAGGACGTGCAGCGCCGGAGCGCCCAGCGCCTCAGGGTGATAGGTAGTTCCCAGCGAGAGCACCGCAGAGAGTGCAGCAGAGAAGATCACGACGAGCGAGGCGAGCTTGGACACAAAGACCTCGTTTGAACGGGAGCCTTTGCAGTGACCTGCCGGGCGAAGTCAACGCTGCTAGGACCCAAGAAAAGCCAGAGGGCAGCAGGTTCGACCGGCTGCCCACTGGCTTTGCGCTGTTCGATCTCTCAGAGAGAGCCTACCGCGTGCCGGTCTTTCGAACCGCGGCGGCCTCTTGCTCGGAGAGGGAGCCCTTGAGGCCGGAGACCACCACAGACGGGGCGGGATTCGCGATGCCGGCCTCGGCCATGGCCACCTTTCCATCGTTGCGCTCAGCGATGGCGCCCAGCACACCTGCCTTCTCGAGGAGCATCAGTACGCCAATGACGGCAAACACGGTGAAGAGAATGAGGCCGGGGGCGAAGATGACCATGCTGGCCGCGAGTTGTCCGTAAAATCCCATGTCCATGACGCTCTCCTCTATCTCGGTGGCCTCGTGGCCGTAGCGTTTCGTTCGAAGTGTGCCCTAGAGCCCTACTTGGTGCCGGTTTTCTTGACTTCGGTCTTGCTGCGGACGGCTTCGTTGAGGTTCGCAACGACGTCGGCGGGAGCGGGGTTGTGGCCCGCGGCGACCAACGCTTTGCGCTGCGCACCGAAGAGGCCGATTCGCTCGAGGCTGGTGGTGGCGAAGACGAAGGCGATGAGCGCCAGAAGGATGAGGCCGGGAGCAAAGATGGAGATGGAGAGAAGAAGTTGTCCAGCATAGTTGGCGTCCATGATGTGCTCCTTGTTGCCGACCGTGTTTCGGTCGGCGTCTCGCTGTTTCTGACTACAGTGTAGCCCATGGCGCGGGCCACACTAGTGGGCCTGCACGCCATTTGTGTGGGTTTCGTCGGCTATTTGTGTCTGGTGCTCGGTGTGCAGTGGTGTGGTGCGAGGACACCAGTGCCGCTTGCAAGGGGCCGCGGTTGCTTGGGTTTTTAGTCCCAGAGGACCCAAAGGGCACCGAGTAGTCCCAAAAAAGAAAACTCCCGGCGCCTTCGCTAGTGCTTGCGGTGATATCCGAAGCCCAGAGTAGCGCCCGACCGCCCGACCACTACGCCACGTCCTCACTCCCAAGCCCCACGGCTGCAGCCTGCTCCGCCTCACGCAAGGCTTTGCGAGCGACGCGAGTGACGAACACCGTGACGACGATGGTGGCCAAGAGCCCGCCCCAGAAGAGGGCCTGCTGAGCGGCGCCGCCGTCGAGCTTGCCGGTGGTCAAGAGTTGGGTGAGGTCGCCGGCCGCCGAGCCGAGGTAGACGAACATCAGGGTGCCTGGGAGCATGCCGAGCCACGACGCTAGCACGTAGTCTTTGAAGGAGACCTTGGTCAGGCCGTAGGCGTAGTTGAGGAGGTTGAACGGAAAGACCGGCGAGAGCCTGGTGAGCAGCACGATCTTGAAGCCCTGTTGCTCGATGGCTCCCTCGATGGCGCGGAACCGCGGGTACTTGTCGAGCTTCTGTTCGATGGCCTCGCGGGCAAAGCGGCGTCCGACCAGGAAGGCGGCGGCCGCACCGGCCGTGCTTCCGATGGAGACCGCGATGGTGCCTGGCACCACGCCGAACGCGAAGCCGGTGCCCAAGGTCAGGACCGAGCCCGGAAAGGCGAAGAGGCAAGCCGGAACGTAGACGACAGCGACCAGAACCAGGCCCCACGCCCCAAGCGACTCAGTCCACTCCAGGAAAGCCGCGGTCCAATGATTGACGGGCAATAGGGCGAAGGCCGTGATGGCAGCGGCCAATAAAGCGACCAGCAGCAAGACCCGGGCGAACGGGGTCTTGCGGGCCTCATGACGTAGGGCGTCCATAGTCAGTGCCTCGGGTGTGCTCAGCTCTTCTCCCAGTCTAGTTCATTCAGTGTTGCCAAACGCGCCGACCGCGAACCCAACAATGGATCGGCACATGAGCGGACAACCTCGGCACCCTTCGTGGCGCTTCAACCTTGGGCATCGTCGTCTCTCGGATTCGACAACAAAGGACTTAGACCGTCCAAATGCGCAGTTCAGGATGGGGTGTTATGATGCGCCCGGTTTCGGTAAGTTCGCGCTTCCCTCTTCGGTCCTCCCCCCACGTCCGAGACGCAGACGTTGGCTAATCGCCCAACACAACATGGAAGTGTAGGCCGTTACGAGCTCTTGACTCGCATCGCCACGGGCGGCATGGCCGAGATCTTCCTGGCTCGCGAGCGCGGGTTGGCCGGGCTCGAGCGCATGGTGGTCATCAAGCGCATCCTGCCGCACCTGCTCGACGACCTCTCGTTCGTCGAGATGTTCCTGCGCGAGGCCCGCATCATCGCGCGGCTGGCTCACCCCAACGTCGTGCAGATCTACGAGCTCGGCGAGCAAGGCGGCAGCTACTTCATCGCCCTGGAGTACATCCACGGCTGTACGGCCCGGGAGCTGATGGTTCTTGCCCACCAATCCTCCAAGCCGGTGCCTATCGACGTCGCGCTGCTCACGGTGATCGAGGCCTGCCGCGGGGCGCATGCGGCGCACGAGCTCAAGGACAGCGAACATAAGCCTCTGGGCTTGGTCCATCGCGACATCTCGCCGCACAACGTGATGCTCACCCCCGATGGGCAGGTGAAGCTGCTCGATTTCGGCGTCGCCAAGGGTACTGAGGGGTACGAGTCCACTTCGAGCGGCAACTTGAAGGGCAAGTACGCGTACATGTCGCCGGAGCAGTGCCTGCACGAGCCGCTCGATCGACGCTCCGACGTCTTCTCGCTGGGCATCATGCTGTGGGAGTTCTGTGCCGGACGCCGGCTCTTCTACCGCAAGACCGAGATCGAGATGCTGCAAGCCATCACGACCGGAGCAGTGCCTCGAGCCAGCGTCTACAACCCCGCGCTGCCCAAGGCCATCGACGATGTCCTCATGAAGTCGCTGGCGCTCGAGCGAGAGGACCGATACGACAGCGCGGAGGCGCTTCGCATCGCGCTGACCGAGGCGGCGAAAGAGGTTGGCATCGAGCTGAGCACCGACGCCATCGGAGAGTACGTCACGCTGGTCGCGTCCGACGTCCTGGTCGAGCGCCACGAGGTCCTCGACAAGGCCAAAGAACAAAGTTTGAACTCGGCGGACGCGTTCCGTCTCTCCTACGCGGACAGCAGCGTGGTCGACGAGGACTCGGCGACGGTCACCGACAAGCCCACCCCGGAGGTGCTCAGACGAGTGCGCGACCTGCCGTCGGAGGTCTTGGCGGCGGCGTTCGATGAGGCGAGTGTCGGCAGCAAAGAGCCGACCAGCACGGCCTCGGTGAAGGTCAACCTGGGACCGCCACGCAGAAAAATGATGGCCCTGGTCGTTGTGTTGGTGGTGGCCCTCGCGGCACTCATCGTGGTGGTGGCCTACCTCACCGTGGAGGGAAACAAAGGCCAAGACGACGAGGTCGCCGCCGACCCGACCCCCGCTGAGGCTGGCCCACCCCAGCTCCAAGAGACGCTCTACGAGGCCCCAAAGCTCGTCATGGGCTGGGCTCCGACGGTCGATCCCGAGATCCTGAAGGACGAGCTCGACCCGCTGAGGATCTATCTGCAGGACGCCTTCACGCGCCCCATCGAGATCGTCATCTCCAAGGACTACGGTGACCTCGCCGATCGCGTCTTGAGCGGAGAGATCACGTTTGGCATGTTGCCGCCGCTGCTCTACGTCCGCACCGCCGACCGCTCCAAGGACGTCCACCTCGTCGCGGTCAAGGAGTTCGATGGCGCGACCAGCTCCGACGGCTACCTGCTCGTCTCCCACGCTTCAGGGATCAAGGGCCTCGCAGAGCTCGAAGGGAAGCGCTTTTGCTTCACTGACAAAGACTCCACGACCGGCAATTTCCTGCCCCGCGCCCACATCCGGCAAATGGGCTACGATCCGGGCACCTTCATCGGCGAGATCCACTGGAGTGGCGAGCACCTACAGGTCATGCGGGACCTCATCGACGGCAAGTGCGAGGCCGCCGCGACCTACAATGGCGCGTTCCTTACCGCCAGCATCTACGGCATCCCGACCGGACGGATTCGCGTGCTCTCCATCACTGGGCACGTCCCTCAAGACGTCATCGTTGCAGGTCCCGCCGCCACAGAGGCCGAGATCGCGACGATGCGCGACGCGCTGTTGTCGTTCTCGCCAGCGGACTTGGTCGGTCTCGAAAAGATGGGAGAGAACCAGCGGATCACCGGCTTCGAGTCGATCCCGGACGAGGCTTTCGACAGCTTGCGCGCGGGAGTCGCCACCGAGACCATCGACGCGAACAGTCCATGAACACGAATTCGGGCGTCAGCCTGACAAGAGCTCGAAAAAGACCCGGCGAACGAAGAGGGCTCGTTGAAGAAGATCTGGACCATTCTGGAGCTCATGAAGTGGAGCGAAGACTACTTCGCACAGCGCCAAATCGATTCCCCACGCCTCGATGCGGAGCTGCTCCTCTGTGAGACCTTGGGGCTGAGCCGCGTCGCGCTCTATACGAACTTCGACCGACCGGTCGGCGACGGCGAGCTGGCGGCCTACAAGGCGCTCGTCATTCGTCGTGCGGGTCGCCGTGAGCCCGTCGCCTACATCCTCGAAGAGAAAGGGTTTTGGAGCCTGAACCTCAAGGTCTCCCCCGCGGTCCTGATCCCGCGACCCGAGACGGAGCGGCTGGTCGATCTCTCCCTCGAGTTGCTCAAGGGCCCGCTGCTCGCCCGCCGCGACCAGCCTATCGTCGATGTCGGGACCGGCAGCGGCGCCATCGCTTTGGCGCTCGCCTCCGAGCTCGCCGACGCCTTGCTTTGGGCGACCGATCTCTCGGCCGAGGCGCTCGCGGTCGCCCAGGAGAACGCCCGCTCGTTGGGGTTCGA
>Ga0210044_10008584_pt1 | contig 12698 bp, 18 predicted proteins | sample CryGey13umfilter_2_FD_183959 | JGI IMG/M metagenome (GOLD analysis project Ga0210044, IMG submission 183959) | Groundwater microbial communities from aquifer in Utah, USA - Crystal Geyser 4/9/14 3 um filter (SPAdes) (version 2) | ecosystem: Environmental > Aquatic > Deep subsurface >... | reverse complement strand
AATACCGTGGGACACACGGGAATCAACGGCTGTCAGACATGAACACGCGCAGTAAGGCGGTTCAGGGCAGCAACCAGACTCGCGAGGGTTTGGAATCCCCCGGCTTTAGCCGTGGGGAGGATGTCAACGTGAGTTTTGCGGAATTGGGCGGCGCGAAATGAGTAAGTGTAAGAAGTTCAAGAAAGGGGGGTAGTGTATGTTCCGCAGCGCGCAGGAGGCACTTAAATTCGCGTTCAACACAACAAACAGGCCAATACTAAAGATGTCCGGGATCAATTCAATGCGCGGCGCGGAAGGGAATGGAGACCTCACTCCGCATGACCGGCACGCGCAAGCTGCGATCATACTGTCTATCATGGAACGGTCTCTTACCGCCCCAGAGGTTGCCTGGGTTAGGGCGGCATACGGATACGAAATAAGGAGCGACGGGCCATATAAGCCTGAGGTTCTTACAACTCTGGTTAAGGTTGCCATGAGCGGCCTGCCAACAGGGGTTCATCAGCGGCGTGGAGTTACCATGATGGTATCCGTGTACTTTGGCAAGAGGTATGGAATGCGGTCAGTACAGAACGACCTTAAATGCAATAACCGACGGTACTACGAGTACAAACTCTGGATTGGCAACATGATGCAAAAGCTTGGCATACAAGCAGAGGATGCTGCACACCGAGCACTTGATGCTGCTGGATTGATCATGGCTGAAGTTGAGGCTTGAAAAAAATACTTGAAAAAAATAATGGGAATCTGTATAAGGTAAAACCGTAGTCTGGACATCCGCTTCCCGAAGCAGTAATTTCCAGCAAAATCAAATACCGCCTCGCCAAGTGCGAGGCTTTTTATTGGGCAGCAAAGATGGAAACCTCAAGTATGCACAACGCCTACGGCGCATCCCATCAGTCGCCAAAGATGATTGTCGTGCATGCGATGGGAGAGTACGTCACCCCGGATGGTATTAGCTATGAGAGCGCACCCGACTTCCTGGAGAACCTTGGCTTGTCAGCTCATGCATTGGTGCAGCCAAACGGCATGATCCTGCGGCTACGCGAGGATACGGAAGGTGCATACCATGCGCGCGGGTTCAATACCGACTCGCTTGGCATCGAGATACTGGTTCCCGGCAAACACACATACGGCACATTCATCAAGGCCATAGGAACAAAGTACGTCTCTGACGCCCAATATACTGCGGCATTAGAGCAATGCAGGGAATGGGTACAAAAGTTCGGCATCACGAAGATTGTCCGCCATTCAGACATATCTCCGGGCCGCAAGGTTGATCCGGGCCGTGGATTCCCATGGGAGGCATTTTTGCAGGAGGTGATGGCATGACTGAGATCGTCAAGAAAGTGAAGCGTGCCTCGCGCAGCAAGACAATCAAGTGGGGGCATGTGCAGGTTGCTGCAGGCGCCGTAGCTACGGCGATGGGGTTTATTAACCCAGCCATATTCCCTGACCTTCCTGCATGGGCATACGGCATGGCCGCAATGGTAGCCGGGGTTGTAACCTACGTCCTGCGCAGTGTTACCCGTACCCCGCTGGAGGACAAATGACCTCTATCTACAAATACATCGGCATCATAGCCGCCGTGCTGTTACTCCTGATTGGAGTAGAGCAGTACGGAGAGCATAGAGTGCAGATCGAGTGGGATAAGGACATTGCCATAAGGGCTGCGCTGCTGGAAGCCGAAACGCAACAAAATGCCAAAAACGTGGCAACCATCACAGAACAGTACAAAAAGGACATTGAACATGCCAAATCCCAAGCTGGCCGCGCTGCTATTGCTGATTTCCTTCGCCGTCATGGGTTGTTGCCCTCTGGCGCTCCGGTGCAGCCCGTCTCAAGTAGTCAAACCCAAGGTACCCAAGGCGCTGATGGAGCCGGCTGCCAATGCGGGCCTGGCAGCGGCGTTGAAGAGTTCGCCATCAACTGCGCAAAAGACGCAGTGACCGTAGGGGCTTGGCAGGAATGGGCAGTTAGAGAAGGGCTGGAGACTCAATGATACAATTAGATGGAACACTATTCTTTCTGATTAGCGGGTTCATCGCCATTCTGTTGGGATCCATCACATACTTTCTGGATCGCCTGATCAGGCAATTTGATACCCTTAACGTAGTGGTGCAGAAGATTGACCGAGACCTTACATTGGACGTGGGTTTGGTAAAGAGTGATCACGTAGTCCTACGTGGAAAGATTGCAGAGTTTGATGCTGTTTGGGATAGACTTCGCGGCATCGAAGGTGATGTAGCAACAATCAAAGCCGGAGGATGTAATCTAAAAAGGGATTGTTAAAATGAGCAAGGAACCGAAAATTGCCATGTCAGGCGTCAAGTTCAGCTTTTTCGATGAATTAAGCTACACCAAATCACCAGGAAGCTACATTCAGAACAACGTATTTGGGAAATACCCAAACAATATGATATGAGCAAGATACAACCAAAAAAGAAGCCAATCGCAAAGACCAAAGCAGGAACCTCGAAGGGGGCTGCCGCTGATCGTCGTAAAGTGTTTGTTGAGGCTTACATTACCAATGGCGGGAATGCCACAGACGCAGCCAAGACGGCGGGATTCAGTCATAAAACAGCCGGAAGCCAAGGGCAAAGATTGTTGAAAGACGTTGAAATTCAAGCTACTATCTCAATGAGGGCGAAAGATACGGCCAAAAAATACGAGTTGAGCACGGAGATGGTTGTCAGAAGCATCGTTCAAGAGATTCATTTTGACCCGGCAAAACTCTACAACGAAGACGGGACTCTCAAAAACATCACCGAGCTGGATGAGGATGTTCGAATGGCGCTGACATCGGTGGAGTTTGAGCAAATAGGAAGCCCTGATGCGCCTATTTATGTACGCAAGATTAAATGGGCTGGTAAGCACCAAGCCAGAGAACAAGCAATGAAGCATCTTGGCATGTTTGAAAACGACAATAAGCAGAGGGGGTTGGGTATGTTGTCCGAACTTCCGCGTGATATGCTCAAATCAATAGTTGAGAAGCTACAGCAGTCGAATGGGAAGCTCTGATCTATCTTGGGTTGATTCTCTACCACGGGAAGCCAGGAACGCACTGCTGGTAGAGGCAAAGGCCGCTTTATCGCTTGAGCGCCTGGCTGACTATCGGCCATACCCAAAGCAGGTTTTGTTTCATAGTCTAGGGAAGTCCAAACGAGAGAGGTTGCTGCGCGCAGGAAACCAGAACGGAAAGACATTCTGTGTTGGAAGCGAGGCGGCTTATCATCTGACAGGGTTGTATCCTGAAGATTGGGTAGGTCGTGTATGGCGGCGACCCGTTGTTGTTTGGGCGTCCTCTGAAACAGGAGAATCAACCCGCGACAATCCTCAACGATCACTGCTTGGAACGATTGGAGAGGAAGGGACTGGAGCTATTCCAGCCAGGTGCTTGGGTGATTACGGCATGGCCATGGGTGTAGCAAACCTGTATGACTTCATCAAAGTCAGGCATCACACGGACGGTAAGTTCGATGGCTGGTCGCTGTTGCGCCTCAAGTATTACGCACAAGGTCGCAGAAAATGGCAGGGGCCACCAGTAGATTTTGTTTGGTTTGACGAAGAACCACCGGAAGACATTTACGACGAAGGGCTGGCCCGGACTATAGCAACAGGTGGATGCGCTGCGTTGAGCTTTACGCCGTTGCTTGGAATGTCCAGCGTGGTGTTAAGATTTCTCGGTAAGGATGCAACACCGGATCGTGCGGATGTGAACATGACAATCGAGGATGCGGAGCATATCTCGAAGGAAGAACGAGACAGGATCATCGCCAGTTTTCCGGCCCATCAGCGCGATGCGCGAGCGAAAGGCATGCCAACATTGGGTAGCGGATTGATATTCCCAGTATTAGAAGAGTTTATCAAATGTGCTCCGTTTGCCATTCCAAAGCATTGGAGCAGGCTGGTAGGCGGTGACTTTGGATGGGATCACCCATCCGGGTGGGTGTGGATGGCTCACGACTTGGACACAGATACCGTCTATGTCTATGACACCTATAGAGCGCGCGAGACGCTGATACCAGTTCAAGCGCTGACAATAACCGGAAAGGGAGCATGGATTCCGGCGAGTTGGCCGCATGACGGTTATCAGGTGCGCGATGCAATGCACGGCGAGCAACTTGCGGTTCAATACCGCAATTCCGGGGTTAATATGCGTCCAGAACATGCAGCGTTTCCAGAGTCTCCGATGGTTGGGGAGAGAAAGGAAAGCAGGATTTCCACCGAGGCAGGAATTCAGGAAATGCTAACAAGGATGCAAACAGGTAGATTCAAGGTATTTTCGCACCTGGAAGATTGGTTCGAGGAATTCCGCCTGTATCACAGGGAAAAAGGTTTGATTGTGAAGTTGCGCGACGATTTGTTGTCAGCTACGCGCATTGGGATTATGGATTTACGGTTCGCTATTGTGGAACCGCAAAACAACAAGGGAATCGATTATGGCTCAAGGGCAGACTGGTTCTGACGGAAAGATCGTCATGTCCGGTAAAGATGGCGGACTGTCGCTGCAGCAGCTTGAGGATATGCTGTCCGACCTACGTTGGCAGCCGCCGTGGCGTGAAGAGGCGGCAAAGTGCGCAGATTACTACGATGGACACCAGCTCACACAAGATCGACTTGAGCGCATGGAGAGGCTTGGAATCCCTCCGTTGATTACCAATCTAATTGCTCCTGCCATCAATTCTGTGTTGGGCATGGAGGCAAAGACCCGTACAGATTGGAGAGTTACCCAGGAGAATGAGGTTCAGGACGTGCCGGAAGAAATGCTGGACGCCATGAACGCGAAGCTGAACGAGGCAGAGCGCGAGAGTCGGGCCGACATTGCCATCTCTGACGCATACGCCCCCCAAGTTAAAGCAGGACTCGGATGGGTCGAGGTTGCCCGCGCAACCGATGCTCTGGCATACCCGTACCGAGTCCAATCCTTACATCGAGACGAAATCTGGTGGGACTGGCGCAGCAGGACGCGAGATTTGAGCGATGCACGTTACCTGATCAGGAAGCGCACATTCGACCAAGACATCCTCATGGCGATGATGCCGGAGCACAAAGACCTTATCCAGTGGTCGATTGAGGATCGTTTCCGCACTTGGCAGTGGGACACGAAGTCCAACATCGATACCAAACTTGCTTATGCAGCTCACCTTGAGCGGATCACAAACATCGACTCTATCGAGTGGCGCAATGCTGACCGCCGCCGCGCAACACTGTTTGAAGTGTGGTATCGGGTGTGGACGGTAAGCGAAGTGTTCAAACTTCCCACTGGCCGCACGGCAATCTTCAACAAAAAGAACCCTCGCCACCTTGAGGCGGCAAATGCCGGTGTGATTCAGGTCTATAAAGCCCCAATTTCAAATGTCCGCGTGGCTTTCTATCTTGGGTGTCACCGCCTGTACGACTTTGCTTCTCCGTACCATCACCGGCATTTCCCTTATGTGCCGTTTTGGGGTTATGTTGAGGATACCAGCGGAGTTCCGTATGGCTTGATTCGCTCCATGATCAGCCCACAGGATGTGGTCAATAGCGCCGACTCAAAGATGCATTGGATGCTGAACAGCCGTAGATTAAGGGCCGACTCTGATTCATTGGATCAGCGTCACAACACTTGGGCAAACATCCGGGAAAACCTGGCTCGGCCAGATTCAATCATCCTGCTCGACCCATCCAAGCCAAACTCCAGATTCAAGGAGGACAACGACAATGGCCTGAACAGCCAGCAGTTCCAGCGCAGGATGGAGGCGGTGGCAAACGTTGAACAGGCTGGCGGCATTTACCGCTCCATGATGGGTCAGGGCAGCGGCGCGGACTCTGGAATCGCCATCAGCTCATTGATCGAGCAAGGCAACATTACGCTTGCAAAGATCAACGATAACTACCAGTTCGGTCGCAGACAGGTCGGAGAATTGCTGTTTTCTGAAGTTCGGGCAGACATGCTTGATGGTGAAATAGCGGTTGCTATCAAGAAAGAAGGCAAGCGCAGTGTGGTTTATTTGAACCAGCGCACAGATCAAGGCATCAAGAACGAGGTCAGATCGATCCCAGCCAAGGTTGTGCTTGAAGATGTTGCCAGTACACCGGCGTTTAGACAGCAGCAGTTGCAGATTTTCAGCCAATTCACACAAGGGTTGTCGCCGGAGTATCGCGCGGCACTGGCAGACATCTTTGTTTCAATGACTGATGTTCCACAGAAAGACAAGATTCTTTCTCGCCTCAAAAGGTTGGGGAATATCCAAGACGACTTCACGCCGGAAGAGGAAGAGGCACAAAAGCAGGGAGCGAAGCAAATGCAGGAAGAGCAAGCCGCTCTGGCTCGTCGCATGCAGGACGCCGAAGCCGCACTGCTGGAAGCCAAAGCGCAGAACATGGCAGGACAGAACTCCAAAGTTGAGGCAGAGCGTCTAGCCAAGATGATTGAGGCAATGTATGCAGCACTTCAGGCGGCGCAGATTGTTGCCGCAGTTCCTGGGGTAACTCCGGTTGCAGATGAGATTCTAAAGGGAGCCGGATACAAGGGAGACCCTTCCGGCCAAGACCCCAATATCCCATCAGCACAGGTGCAAACTGAACAAGTCCAGCCTCAACCAGAACCAGGAACAATGTCGCCGCAAAAACCGGAACAGGAAGCGGGTATGATGCGCGGCATCGAGACTGTGCGAAATGATGGCGCAGAACCGCAACAGTAAAATTCTTCGAGTGACGCCGTAAGCGTTGAAGTGCCATCGGAAGATGGTTTTTACGCCCCTTAAAAGGCATATCGCAACTCTGCGTAACGAGTAAATGGAGGTAGTAATGGGAAACGTAGCAGCGGTGAACGAAACTCTGGCGAATAGCAGCATCGATGAAATTGAGCGCATGGCACTTGAGGCGGAAGCCAAGGGTAAGCAAGGCGAACAAGATGCGGCTGCCACAGACGAACAGGACGTATCGGCCTCGTCCGGCCAGACTGAAGAGCAAAAAACGGCAGGAAAGAACGAATCCGAGGCGCAAGCCAAGGACACTGACAAGGACACTGACAAGGAAACGAATTTTGCAAAGCTGCGCACGAAGTTGGAGGCGCAAGAGCGTGAAACACAACGCTTGGCAGAGGAAAACAAACGTCTTGCGGCACGTCAGTACGTTGCAGAACTGCCGGAAGATCACGCTGAAAAGGTAGCGGCGGTTGACGCGATGATCGCTGAAATCGGTTCAAAGTTCCAGGAAGGAGAGATAACCTTCGAGGAAATGCAGTCACAGACACGCGCGGCAAATACTGATCGTGAATTACTGTTGGCCGCATCAATCAAGGCTCAAATCTCCAAGGAAATGCAGGAGCAACGGGAAAAGGAAGCGGAAGAACAGGCTGCACTCTCCAGAGAAGACGCAATAAAACTATGGGAGGAAAAGCAAGCCGAGTTCATTTCGTCAAAGCCTGATTCTGTTGACTACGACACCGACGAAGCGAAACGCAACAGCCTAAACACCTACGTTAAAGCATTGGCAGCAGACCCGGATAACGACAGCAAGCCGATGGAATGGTTCTTGACGGAAGCGCATGCCTTGGTTAAATCCAAGTTCGGCGTTACATCATCCAAACCGGCGGTATTTGCCGACAGTAAGGGTCAAAGTCAGTCGTCACCCATTAACACACTGAGTGATCTACCAGGTGGCATTACCGCCGCCAGGGATGAAGTCGAGCAGTTTGACCAGATGGGAGGGGCGGCATTAACTAACCGCTTCTTGAATATGACTCAAGCGCAGATCGACGCAGAACTGGCAAAACTGGGATGATCGAAAGTAATACAGGCTCCCTGTAAAGGGAATTCATAGGGCCGTCATCAGGCGGTCTTTCGTTTAAGGAGAAAGATATGTCTCAAACTTCAATCCCCGCCGGTTCGCCGTTGGCCCGTAAGGTCTATAGCGCGGCGTTGTTCGCAAAAACGTTGGCATTCAGCGGTTTGGTAAAGGTGTTGACCGGCGAAGCCCCCAAGCAGTCCGATGCAGAAGCAAAACTGAAGGGGCAGACTGTCCCTGACATGCCGATTGTGCGCGTCACCGACCTTTCCAAGTCGGCTGGCGACTCGATCAGCGTGGATGCGTTCGATACCATCAACGGGAAACCCATCATGGGCGACCGTAATGCAGAAGGCCGTGGCGAAGCATTGTCCAGCTCTTCTATGGACATCAAGATCGACAACACCACCAAATCGGTGGATGCTGGCGGCAAGATGTCCAGTCAGCGCACCCTGCACAACCTGCGCGGCATTGCCATGTCTCAACTGGTTGGTTACTTTGGTCGCCTCGATAACCAGAAGGCAATCGTCCATCTGGCAGGTTCTCGCGGTACGCAGACCGGCAAGGACTGGATCGTTCCGGCTACTTCCGATATTGATTTCAACGACATCATGGTGAACAGCGTCAAAGCACCGACGTATAACCGCCACCTGGTTGTTAATGGAACCAGTTTCGCGACTGGCGGCGAACAGTTGGCATCTATCGCTTCCACCGACCAGTGGACTTTGGCGCTCGTGGATGAGTTGGCCGTCCTGTTGTCCGATCACAACTTTGGCTTGCAGGCCGTCCGTCTGAACGACGACCCCGCTGCCGACGATGATCCCATCAAGGGCGTGCTGTACCTGACCGAACGTCAGTGGGCGCAGATCAATGCCGACAGTAACTACCGCACCGCGTTGCAAAACGCATGGGCGCGCAAGAGCTACGGCACCAAGCATCCGCTGTTCTCCGGCGAGCCGATCATGAAAAACGGCATCCTGATCCGCAAACAGCCGAAGTTCGTGGTTCGTCATGCCGCTGGCGATACAACCAAGATCGTCACTGCCGCAAACCGTTACTCGGCAACCGAGACTGACGGCGCAGTGAATGCTGGCTTGACAGCAGGTTACGCAGTTGATCGCGCAATCCTGATGGGCGCGCAGGCGTTGGGCTATGTGTTCGGTCGTAACCAAGGCTCCGATACCGGCTTTAACTGGCTGGAAAACAAGTACAACTTCGAGCGCAATCTTGAAGTTGCAGGCGAGTCCATGGGCGGCATGGGCAAAATCCGCTTCACCTTCGACGACGGCGCTGGAAACAAAGAGCCGACCGATCAAGGCGTTTTCGCCATCGATTCGGCGGTTAAGCTGTAGCAATAGGTTGGGCCGGGCTTGCTCGGCCTGATTGTTAAAACTTTTCAAGGAGATTCAAAATGGCAAATGCAAACTATCAGCCTCAATCAACCGCCGCGACTTTCTCTGGCGACGATGGCAACCGCGTTGTTTTCGCGGATAACGCAATCGTTGCGGCAAACTTGGCAACCACCGACAAGGTACGTCTGTGCAAAATTCCGGCAGGCACCAAAGTTGACCGCGTGGTTGTCAAGAACCCCGATCTGGATTCCGGAATGACTTTGGCCGTGAACATCGGGTTTTCGTATCAAGACGGTTCCAGCGGCCCGTCCGCCACGGCAGTTGCCGCTGCAGCAAACACATGGAGGGCAGTCGCAACCACCACCTACGAACTGTTCCCGCCCATCACGCTGGAAAAAGACGCCTATCTGGAATGCGTCCCGACCGTCGGCGGTGTTGGCACCGGCACGGTGTACGGCAAAGTTGAAGGTGAATGCCTGGGCGTGAAATAAGCGTCAATGCAGTAATTTGCGGGGGCTTCGGCCCTCGCTTTTTTCAAGTCGAGGAGGTGTTGAATGAGCAAAAACATGAGAATTGCTGCGGTCGCATACTCTGCTATGTCGGTATTGAACGAGTTGTACGGCAATGAAGTGCTCGCACAAGAATTTGAACTTCTTCCGGAACCACAGAAGGAAGCGTTGTTGGCTGGGGTGAAATTGTTTTCAGACCCTGAAATTAGCCCTGATGCGCGACATGGCGCATGGATGGAACAAATGATCGGCGATGGCTGGTCTCGTGGCGCAAAAAAAGATGATGCCGCAAAAACCCACCCACGTCTTGTGCCATTCGATCAATTGCCAAAGAAAGAGCAAGCGAAAGAGCGCATACTGCACGCCATTGTTCGGCGTATGACATACGCAGACCCGTATGCGGAAGATGTATCGGCGGTAACTCCGGTGGTGAAAACAGACTTGGTTCCAATCAAGTACATCGGCAAAAAGAGCGAGCATGTGGACAATCTGTACGGCACTGGCCTGATGTTTGTTCCTGGGGCGATCAATTACGTCACTCGCGCAGTGGCAAAGAAGATGCTTGAGCACTCTGACACCTATAAGCAGGACGGGGCTATCAAGAAAGGTGAAGCGCCAAATCAAGCGAATCAACCCGGACAACCTTCAGCATTGCCTCTGCCAAACATCAACGGTATGAGCAGGGTCGATATGGAAGTGTATGCGCAGCAGCACTTCAATGAAAACTTTGAAGATGGCGTAAGCGATGCAGATATGGGTTCGCGCATCCTTGCTATGATCCAACAACGGGGGCAGTAAGCCATGCCATACACCATGCAGCAGGTTGTCGATATGGGGCGAATCCCGCTCAATGATGACGACGGACAGCGAGTGAGCGATCAAACCATGCTCACTTATGCCAGAAACGCCATCCACTTGCTACTGGCGCGCAGGTCAGACCTGTTTTTTGGGATGTTCACTGCTATGCCTTCAATCTCAACATTGGCGCTGACAGACGCTTTCCCGCTGGATGATATGGTAGCCCCGGCGGTAGCTGATTACTGCACCGCCCGCGCAGAAAGCGGAAATGACGAGAGCGTAATCGAGCAGCGTGCTACCATGTTCTTCTCATTATTCAAAGAGGGGGCGCTATGATTTACAAGCCGTTCTCCAACCTGTATGACGAGGTTATGATTGATGTTGGCGGCGTTACCACGGCAGTTGCCCTCAATGCGATACGCAAGGCTGCAATTGAATTCTGTGATCTAAGCAAGGTTTGGGTGGTTGATGCAGACCCAATCAGCTCTATTGCGAATCAATCTGTGTACCAGTTTGAGCCTGAAAGCGGCACCGAAGTCTGTGGAATCGTGCAGGCATACTACAACGGAACACCAATCACCACGGCGACAGCAGATCAACTGGAGGCAGAATTTACCGCAACAGCGGCATGGAAGGATGTTCCAGGAACCCCGCAGTATTACACGCAAGAAAGATCGGATGAATTTATCCTGACTCCATACCCGGAAACCGGCATTGCCGATGCAATCAAAATGCTGGTAGCGCTCAAGCCAACCCGAACTGCTACAGGAATGGAAGCATGGGTAATCGACAAATACTTTGAGGATATTGCTGCCGGGGCGAAGGCAAAACTGTTCAAGATGGCCAAGAAGCCATGGACAGACTACCCATTGGCAGACAACTACCAAAAGTCGTTCGATAGAGCGGCGTCGTCAGTGTCTGCTCTTTCCGCTTTCAAATTGCCGACGACGGCAATCTCCACGTCAACAATTTAACAAGGAGCAGGTAAACCATGACAGGATTCAGCAATTATTTAGAGGCGATGATAGTCAACAGCTCATTGCGCGGCACGTCATTCACCGTCCCAACCGCGCTCTATGTTGGTTTGTTCACAGCCGACCCAACAGATGATGGCAATGTGAATGAATGTGCCTATTCTGGATATGCAAGACAAAATGTTACCGGCGGATGGAATGCTCCATCAGGGGCTGACAATCAGTCGTCGAATTCTGCGCAGATTCAATTCCCTATAAACGGCGGCGGGGTAGATGTTGTTGTTACGCATTTTGGAATCTTTGATGCTGTCAGTGCGGGAAACTGCCTATACACAGGAGCGCTTGAATCCACCAAAAACATTCAACCCGGCGATCAGCTTGCCTTTGCTGCCGGGGCCATAACGATCAAGCCAGATACGGTGTAACGCCATGCTTGATGACCTGATGTTGGATGCAGTAAAGCTGGACGGCGGGTTGTCCTATAGTTTTGCTGACTCATCTTCATCATCATCTGTCTCTGCCTGGTCTTGGCTGTCGAAGATTGCAACTGCAATATCAGTGTCTTCACCGGCTGTTTCTGCCGTCGGAATAAAGCAGGCAAATGCAGTAGCCGCAGCAAGTTCAGCCCCATCCGCAAGCGGAATAGGGGTGAGGTTTAGGAATGGCATTGGGGTGTCATCATCGTCGCCATACGGCATCGCAGCGGCAAACATACTTCTGGCCGGTATGGGCGTATCAGAATCGACATCGAGCGTGATTGCGAATGGCAACATCATGGTGAATGCCTCTGCGACATCATTGGCTACAAGCCAAACACTTGCAATAGGTGCGACTCTTCCGTTGGATTTGTCTGAAATGACATTCAGTATGTCGGAAGAAAAAAGGGTGATCTCTTTGTCGCATGATGCAGGAATGACGATCCATGATAATGGATTCAAAATATCGTTCTACCACCAGATGCTGTGATTCAGCACGAACAAACCAACAATTACTTAATGGTGTAACCATGGCTATAGCGATATATCAAAAACAACCCGCCGAAGTGATTGACATAGACATCGCGTGCAACGAGTGGCTGCCAAGCACGGACAGCATAACGGAAGCATCTGCCGTTGGTGATGCAGGCATAACAGTCGGATTGTCTGTTGTCGATAATACCCAAAAGCTGGTAAAACAATGGGTGTCTGGCGGTGCCGATGGAATCCGGTACAAGGTGACCGTAACAATCACCAGCACCGAAGGCCGGGTGAAAGAGGCTGATTTTTATGTCAAGGTAAAGGAAATCTGAAATGGAA
>Ga0210044_10008583_pt1 | contig 12700 bp, 10 predicted proteins | sample CryGey13umfilter_2_FD_183959 | JGI IMG/M metagenome (GOLD analysis project Ga0210044, IMG submission 183959) | Groundwater microbial communities from aquifer in Utah, USA - Crystal Geyser 4/9/14 3 um filter (SPAdes) (version 2) | ecosystem: Environmental > Aquatic > Deep subsurface >... | reverse complement strand
CGCGCCCGATGGCCTCGTGTTCCGCGATCCGCAGGGGCGCGAGATCAACGCGTGCCACTTGCCGCCCGCGCTCCCCGCCGAACCCGTCGCCGCGCTGCAGGCCGCACATGATGTGTCCGGCCTCGCCATCGATGCCTGGACCTCGGCGATCCGCTGGTGGGGCGAGCCGCTGGATCTGGACTGGGCGGTGCACGGCCTGATGCGGCCGCGACGCCAGTCGCTCGGGTCGAGCCCGTACGTGTGACACGCGTCTGGCTGCTGGGCGACTGAGCGCTGTCACTGCTACAATCTCGGGCATGAGCGAGGAGCACCTGCTGCAGGGGCAGTGGGACGCCCTGGAACCGGGCGACCTGCTGGGCAGCTATCGCATCGTCCAGCCGCTGGAGGCCGGCGGGATGGCGATGATCTACGTCGCCCGGCATCTGAAGATCCAGCGCGAGGTGGCGCTCAAGGTGCTGCGCCCGGAACTCGCCACCCGGGCCCGGGAGGTCCGGAGGTTTCTCGAGGAGGCGCGCGCGATCCAGGAGATCAGCCACCCGAACATCGTCGAGGTCTACGACTTCGTCGAGCAGATGGATCGCGAGCCACCGCTGATCTACATGGTGATGGAGCTGCTGCGGGGTCGCTGCCTGGCGGACCGCATCCGCGAGCAGGGGCCGCTCCCGCCCACCCTCGCGGTCCAGGTCGGCTGCCAGGTGGCCGACGCGCTGGAGGCGGTGCACGCCGCCCGACTGCTGCACCGCGATCTCAAGCCGCGCAACATCTTCCTGCTGCAGCAGCCCGAGCCCCGCATCAAGCTGCTGGACTTCGGTCTGACCCTGCCCTTCGGTGGACGCGCCCAGCTCAACCTCACCGACCCGGGGACGACCATGGGCACGCCGGAGTACATGTCCCCCGAGCAGGTGCTGGGCGAGGAGCTCGATCCGCGCTGCGACATCTACATGCTGGGCGTGGTGCTGTACGAGGCGCTGTGCGGCGAGCTGCCCTTCACCGCCGCGAACCTCGGCGACCTGCTGGTGAAGCAGGTGAAGGAGCTCCCGCGGCCGCTGCGGGAGCGGGCGCCCGCGGTGCCCGAGGCACTGGACGCCGTGGTGCTGCGCTGTCTGGAGAAGGAGCGCGAGCGACGGTTCCAGAGCGCCCACGAGCTGAAGCAGGCGCTGGAGCTGTCCACAACCCTGCCCCAGGGCGAAACGGTGCCGCTGCCCGTGCTGCGGCGGCTGGGCCTCGGCCGGCCCGGCGCCGCGCCCGGGCGCCGGCGCGGCATGGCGCTGGCCAGCATCGCCCTGCTACTGCTGGCGGGCGGGGTGCTCCTCACCCTGGCGCTCATCGACCGAACGGGGCCAAACGCCGTGGACCACGGCGCCGTCCAGCGCATTGAGCCGCACTCCCGGACGGTGGCCGCCAACCAGGGTCTTCCGGACAGCGCCCCGTCGACCCACGACGCCGCGCCCCCGCCCGGCGACCTGGCCCCGCCATCGGACGTCTCGCGCCCTCCCGCGGTCCACGCGCGGTCTCGGGGAGCCGCTCTGGAGCGTGGCGTGGAGCGCGCCCGTGGGCGCGCGCCCCGCATCCGTCGATGGCGCCGACGTCCACCCGCTTCCAACAAGCGTTTGAAAACCACGCCGAATGCCCCTACCATCGACCCCTGGAAGTTACACTAGGATCATGCGAAACATACCCGTGTGATCGAGGAGCCGTCGATGCGTCGCTGGGTTGTGTCGTTTGCGCTGATCCTGGTCGTCATGCCGCGGGTGTCGCGCGCGGATTTCGACGACGACGAGCGCGCGCGTGTGTTGTTCCAGAAGGCCGAGGTCCAGTTCAACCTGCAGCAGTTCGATCGCGCCCTGGCGCTGTACACCCAGGCCTACGAGCTCCGGCCGCTGCCCGGGTTCCTGTTCAACATCGGCCAGTGTCAGCGTTACCTGGGCCAGGACGAGCAGGCGCTGTTTTCGTACAAGATCTACCTGGTGCGGGTGCCGGACGCCCCCAACCGGCTGCAGGTCGAGGAGCTGATCCAGCAGATGGAGCAGCGCCTGAGGCGGACTCCGGCCAGCGTGCCGGCGACCAGCCAGGCGGCGCCGGCCACTCCGCCCCGGACGCCGCTGGCCCCGGAGCTCGGCGACGGCCAGGATCCCCAGGGGCCGCGGGCGCTGTGGATCTGGACCGGCATCGCCGTGTTTGCCGGGCTGACCGCAACCGGTGTGGTGACCGGGCAGATGGCCCACAACCGCGCCGAGGAGTACAACGATCCCAAGACCTCGATCCCGCGTCGAGAGGATCTGCGGGACTCCGGGCAGCGGCTGCGCACCGGCTCCATCGTCTCGTTCGCGCTGGGCGGGGCCACCGCCGTGGCCACCGGCCTGTACTACTACCTTGGTTACCGGGCCAGGCGCAGGACCCGGTTGATGGCCATGCCCACCCTGGGCGGCGGCGCGCTCTCCATCGGTGGCGAGTTCTGATGCGTGCGCTGCTGCCGGTCGTTCTCGTGCTCGGGGGATGCTGGAGCTGGTCCTTCCCGGAGGAGCTGCTGCAGCCCGACGGCCCGGTCCCCGACCAGATCCGCATGGACGCCAGCGTGGATGCGACGCTGGATGCGCGGTCCGATCTGCTTCTCGACGGATCGCTCGAGGCCGCCGTGGACCTCACTGTCGACGCCAGTCCATGTTCGACCACCTGCAGCGACACGACGCCCGTGTGCGACGCGACCACCGGCGCCTGCCGCGCCTGCCGCGAGCACACCGAGTGCGTGGGTGGGCTGTGCGCGCTGGATGGGCGCTGCCCGGTGACCGCCAAGATCGGGTACGTCAAGCAGAACAGGAACTGCCCGGGCAGCGGCACCAAGACCGATCCCTACTGCTCGCTGAAAGATGCGAATGCCGGCTCATACGCGTACCTGTGGGTCGAGGGCACGATCTCCGAGGACGTGACGCTGGACACGGCGAAGGAGTACCACGGTGTGTCCGGGGCGACGCTGCAGCCCAGCGCGTGCGACAAGCTGATCCTCGACAAGGTCGCCGTGGGCCTGGAAGGCTTCACCATCCTCGGCAACGTCAAGGTCCAGGGCGGCGCCTCGGCCACGCTGTCGCACAACACCATCGGCCCCAGCGGCTGCATCGGGGTCACGGCGGCCGGAGCATTCGTCACCCTGCTGCGCAACCTGATCGCCGGCCACACCGGCGGCGGCGTGTTCGTCGACGGTGACTATGCGATCCAGAACAACATCATCGTCAAGAACGGCGCCACCGACCTGACCTGGGGCGGGGTGAAGCTCAAGCCGGCCAACGTGGCCACGCCCGTGTTCATCAACAACACCGTGTCCAGGAACACGAGCAAGGCGAGCAACGACAAGGAGGGCGGCGGCGTCCGGTGCGAGGTGGCGAGCACGCCCCTCGTGAACAGCATCCTGTGGGACAACACGGCCAGCACCAACGGGCAGCTCAGCCCCAACTGCACGCCGACGTACTGCGACGTACAGGGCCTCGCCCCGTCGCCGGACTGCATCACCGACGACCCGACCTTCGTGGGTGGCAGTGACGAGTTCAGCGCCAGCTACTACCACGTGCAGTCCGGGTCCAAGGTCAAGGACGTGGGCACCCCCACCGGGGCCCCGGCCGTGGACTTCGACAACCAGCTCCGCAGCGACGGGAAGCCCGACATCGGCGCCGACGAGCTGTAGCTCACACCGGCGGGAAGAACTGGAACACGTTGCGACCGATGGTGATCCGGTCGTGGCTCGCCAGGATGCGCTCGACGCGCACGGGCCGGCGGTTGACCCACACGCGGCGCAGCCAGCCCAGCGGCCGGATGACGTAGCGCCGCTCGCCCGTGTGATCGATGACGGCGTGACGCGGGGCCACGAGCCAGCCCTCGAGCCGGATGTCGGCCTCGGGCGAACGTCCGAGCACGGTGCTCGGCTGGTCCAGCGGGTAGCGTGCGCCAGCCTCGCCGATGCGGCGCAGGTGCGCCCCGCGGTCCAGCGCCAGCTCTCGCCGCACCTTGCCCAGCTCCGCCGGATCGAGGTGGGTCGTGGCCGCCTCCTCCTGCGTCGAGCCCCCGGCGGGCTCCGGCCGGGCCTCGAACCTCCCGAGCTGCTCGTCGGAGGGATCGAACAGCACGGTGAACTTGCCCACGCCGATCTCGTCACCGGACGTGAGCTCGGCCAGGGTCCGCATGAGCCGGCCGTTGAGCAGCGTGCCGTTGTCCGAGCCGAGGTCCTCGAGCATGAACCGCCCGCCGCGGGAGTCGAGGCGCAGCTGGCAGTGCCGGCGCGAGACGCTGGAGTTGTCCAGCACCACGTCCTGCATGCCGTCCCGCCCGATGCCGATGGTGGCTCGCTCCAGCCGGTGATCCGCGACGCGCGTCCGGCCCACGGCCACCACCAGGCGCACCGCGCGATCCTGCCGAACGAGCCCCACGTCGTGGCCATTCACCAGCAGCCGGGTGGGCGCCTCGCCCGCGACCAGGTCCAGGCCGCAGGACGGGCAGCGTCGTGCATCCATCGACAGCGCGGCCTGACAGCCGGGGCAGGTAGGCATCGCGCTATTATATCGTCGGGCCTGTCGCGGTGCACGTTGTCGAAGGTGGGCAAGGTGGGGCAAGGTGGGCAAGGGTAAGATAGCGGTCTACAGCTTGTGATTACAGGTGCTTGGATACAGCGGATACAGCCCTTGTGTTTTCGTCGCTAGATAATGTAAACCTCAACACAATACGGAAGGAGGAACCCTATGCTTGGACTGAATCGTGGGATGGTCGTGTTGGCGCTCGTCATCGGGGCCTGCGGAGACGAGTCGGGAACCGCGCCGCTGTGCGAGGAGGGCACGCGTAAGGACTGCAAGACCGCGGACAACAGTGACGGCGAGATGATCTGCTCCAGCGGCTACTGGGGCACCTGCTCCGAGAAGTCGTGCACCGAGGGCTCGACCCTCTCCTGCCTCCAGACCGGCGGGACCGCGGGCCAGAAGGTGTGCCAGGGCGGCAAGTGGACCGCCTGCGGTCCGATCCCCGGCCAGTGCCAGGTGGGGACCTACAAGCCATGCACCACGTCCAGCAACAAGCCGGGATATCAGAAGTGCGGCAGCGACGGAACCTGGGGTGCGTGCGAGGAGCAGACGCCGCCTTCGTGCAAGGACGGCGACAAGCAGGCCTGCTCCACGATCTGCGGCACCGGCAGCGAGATCTGCGTCAACGGGATCTGGCAGAACTGCGACGCGCCCAGGCCGGGTCAGGAGGTGTGCGACGGCTTCGACAACAACTGTGACAAGCAGATCGACGAGGTCTGCGCCTGCATCCACGGCAGTTGCGAGCCGTGCTACACCGGCCCGGCGGCGACCAAGGACGTCGGGCAGTGCAAGACGGGGCAGCGTTGCTGCACCAAGGGGGTGTGGGGTAGCTGCGCCAACGAGGTGCTGCCGGCGGTGAAGGAGGACTGCACCGACACCGTGGACAACGACTGCAACGGCACCGTCAACGACGGCTGCACCTGCACCGTGGGCGCCCAGCAGCCCTGCGGCAGCGACGTGGGCCTGTGCACCAAGGGCCAGCAGGTGTGCGAGATCCAGAGCGGCGAGGCCAAGTGGGGCACCTGTGTCGGGGGCATCGTCCCGGTGGCCGAGAAGCCCACCGGCTGCGACGGCAAGGACAACGACTGCAACGGCGTGGTGGACAACGGGCTCGACGCCGACGGCGACGAGGTGAACAACACCTGCTCCCAGGCCCGGCCCGACTCGGTGGACGACGACAGCGTGCTCAAGGAGATCTCGGCCACGATCTACCCCTCGGGCGACGTGGATTACTACAAGATCTCGGTCAAGGAGGTGATCACCATCCTGCTGCCCAAGCCCTGCACGCCGTGGCCCTTCGGCAACGATCCGCAGTGTCTGTACCTCGACGTGGAGCTGGTCCAGCCCGGCGTCACCGGCCTGCAGTACCAGGCCAGCGTCCTCACCGGCAGCTGCACGGCCCCGACTCAGACCTTCAACACCACGGGTGTGCTGTCGCTGCAGTGGGACGGCGTGTGCGGCCTGGACGACTCCCGGGACATCTGGATCAAGGTCGTCCCCACCACCTCCTCCAGCCCCACCTGGTCCTGTAAGCCGTACAAGCTCAAGCTCACCGCGACCAAGCTGAACCAGGCCTGCGCGCCCTGACGACGACGCTAGCGCCGACTACTACTGACAATTACACGCAAGCTTGATCATTCCTGAGCCGGTGAGCTGAGTTCGGGTAGTAATCGCTACCGCATCTCGGTCGATCAGCCCCGGTGAGTAGAGTTCGGGTAGTAATCGCTACCGCATCTCGGTCGATCAGCCCCGGTGAGCAGAGTTCGGGTAGTAATCGCTACCGCATCTCGGTCGATCAACCCCGGTGAGCTGAGTTCGGGTAGTAATCGCAACCGCATCTCGGTCGATCAACCCCGGTGGCTAGCGCCCCTTCTTGGGCTTCGCCGCGGGGGCGACCGAGGCGGGCGGGCCCTGACCCCGGACCCCGTGCTGCGACAGGCTCTGCATCGCCCGATGGACGGACCCCTTCTGGGCTCGCACGGCCCGCAGCAGCGCATCCACCGCCTCGGAGTGGGTCAGCTCCCCCTTGCGACGCAGCCCGTCCAGCGCGCCCCCCACCGCGGCCAGCTCCCGCTGCGCCACGCCGCGAACGAGCTGCAGCGCGTCCTGTGTGCGATAACCTCGAAGGCGCAGATCGACCAGCGTATCCACCCGCTGGGCCAGCCGCGGTCCGCTGCCCGCCGGCACCAGCGACTTCAGATCGCGCTCGGCCAGCCCCGCCATCCGGGCCTGCGCCACGGCCACCATCAGCGACGGCGGCGCCGCCTTCTTGCCCTCCCGCAGCCAGGCGCGGGCCTGCTGCATGTGCTGCATCAGCTGCTGCACCACGGCCCGGACACGGGCCTCGGGGATCCGCTTGGCCTGGCCTTCGCGCACCTTGCTGCGAAGCGCGTCCACCGGCAGACCATCGGCTGCAGCGCGAGACAGCAACCCATCGAGCACCGGATCGCCGTGGGCCACGCCGGCCGGCGTGACCAGCATCAGGACCATCAGCGTCAGGACCGTCCGTTTCATCGGCTCTCCCCGATCATACATGCGACCCGGGCCACCCCACGATACATCTCAGCGCTCCACCGTGATCACACAGGTCTGACCGCCAAACCCGTCCAGGACCGCGGCGGGACAGGGGTCTGGCAGGCGAAGGGTGCCATCCACCCACAACATGATCTGGTGCCGACCGGGCGGCAAGTCCAGCTGACCGCGCCAGATCCCATCGCCGTCGCGACGCAGCACATTGGGAGTCGGCTCCCAGTCGTTGAAGCTCCCCACCACCGCGACCCGTCGCGCGTCCGGTGCACGAAGCTGAAGCTCCAGCGGCGCGCCCCGAGGCGGCCGCGCTCCACGCTGCATGCTCCACTGCAGCGCCAGACCCCCCGTCACCTGGTGCCGTGCGTAGCGCTCCGGCTCCTGGTTGCTCCAGCCCATCGATCCGTCATACCGCGCGTAGAGTCCCAGCCAGGTCGTCAGACGCACCAGGGCCTGGCCGCGGACGGCGTGGATCAGGTCCTGGCGCCCGACCACCTCCCGTCCCTTGCCCACGACGGTGGTCGTGAGATCGGGCAACCACAACGCGGTGAACGTGTAGCCCAGCTGCAGCTCCAGCGGAATACGGGGCACCTCCCAGCGCAGGTCCAGCCCCCCCGCGTGCTGGATCGAGCCCAGCTCCGACGGATCGGCCTGGGCCACAGAGAAGGTGTAGGCCGGCTCCAGGGTGAGACCCCGGGCCACGCGCACCGTGACGGCGGCCAGCAGGCGGTGGGCCAGCTCCCAGCTGGCTGCCGCGCCACCCGCATAGCGGTCGTGGTCCGCCAGATAGGTCAGCGAGGCTCGAACCGCATACCCCAGCGGTCGACTGACTCGCAGGCTGCCCCATCCCCCGATCCAGCCCATGCCGTCGGCGACCCTCACATACAGCTGCTCCACGGCGCCTCCGACGCTGAAGCTGAACCCGGCGAAAGGCGGCGTGGTGTAGGCCAGCACCAGGCGATGCTCCAGCAGCGACTCGTGCTCCGTGCCCCGGTCCACCAGCTGCCGCAGCTCCCCGTCCCAGCTCACGGTGAACCGATGAGCGGTGCCCAGGCCCAGCTGGAGCGTCGGCCCCACCGTCAGCAGCGGGGACGGGTGCTCGTCGCCCTCGGCCGGCAACACGGCCGCGTCGAGGTAGATGTTGGTGCTATAGCCCGCACCGAACCGCGACCCCAGGGTCAGATCGACATCCGCGTGGGCCACGCTGGCGAGCAGCGGCACCACGATCAGGAGCGTGCGGCACATCCGGTAAGCTAACCTCAGGCAGGTCGACGAAGGCAAGCGCCGGGGTCAAATGGCCAGCAGCGCGTTGCGGCCACCGAATCCGTCGGGCTGGAAGGCGGTGGCGTCCGGGTCGACGACCCACTGCTGCTTGTCGATCACGAACTTGTACTGGTAGCGCCCGGGCTCCACCGGCAGCACCACGGTCCAGATCCCGTCCTGGTCCGGATCGGTCAGGGGCGTCCCGTCCACCGACCACTGGTTGAAGTCTCCCACCAGGTTCACCTGGCGCGCCTGTGGAGCCTTGAGCACGAAGCGCACCAGAACCTGCGGTGAGGGACAGTGCGCCTCGGCCGACTTCATCGCCACCTTGACCACCCGGGGCGGCGCGGGAAACAGGGTCAGTCGTCCCACCAGCACGACCACCGCCACGACCCCGAGCGCCATGCCCCACGCCGGCATCGCCACCGGTCGCCGCAGCCACTGCCACCAGCTCGTGCGGTGTCGCGTCGAGGGCGCGGCGAGCTCACCGACGGCGGTCATGATGCGATCGGTCAGCGCCGGCCCCGGATCGGGGACCTGCCCCAGCCGCCTGAGGTCCGCCTGCAGCTGTCGCGCCCGCGACAGCTCCTCGGTGAAGGTCGCGTCATCCAGCCGCCCGCGCAGCTCCTCGTCGGCGGGGTCCAGCTCACCGTCCAGCAGGCGGCGGATCAGTTCCTTGCGATCCATGGCTTCAGCTGCTCCTGGAGCTGGTCCCGCGCTCGAACCACGCGGATCTTGAGCGTGGTCACGGGTAGGCCCAGCACCTGTTCGATCTCGTTGTAGCTCAACCCCTCGACGTCCTTGAGCACCAGCGGGATGCGGTACTTTGGATCCAGCCGGGCCAGCGCGGCGCCGAGCAAATCCACACGCTCCCGGTCGTTCAGCACCTCGTCGGGGTCCTGGATCCGACCGCTGAACATGGCGCTCCCCGGCTCCACCTCCCCCACCAGCTGATGCTCCCGGCGTTTGTGGCTCTTGAGGTAGTCCCGACAGTTGTTCATGGCGATGGAGAACAGCCAGGTGGAGAAGCTGCGGGCGCTGTCGAAGGAGGCCAGCCCCCGAAACGCCTCGAGAAACGAGTGCTGGGTCAGGTCCTCCGCCTCCGCGCGGTTTCCCACCACGCGCAACGCAATGCCGTAGACCCGGGCCTGGTAGCGTTCCACCAGCTCCCGAAATCCATCCGTCTCGCCTGCCAGCACCCTGTGCACCACCTGGCTGTCCCGCAGTCTGTCGTCAGTCACGCTTCACTCACAATATGCGACCGGGCCTGGCACTGGATACCACGAACGGGGATCCGCCGCAGCATCGACACACCGCAGCATCGGCCCTTTACCCGGACCGCGGGCGCCCGTACCATGGCCTCCCTGAACCCTGGAGGCGAGGATGCTCCCCATTCGCAAGATCGTGCTGTACAAGCACGGCGTTGGCTACTTCGAACGGCAAGGCCACGTGGTGGACGACGCCACCGTGGACCTGCAGTTCAAGGCGTCCGAGATGAACGACGTGTTGAAGTCCCTCACCGTTCTGGACCTGTCCGGCGGGCTCGTCGCCAGCATCAGCTACGAATCCACCAAACCGGTGGAGAAGCAGCTGGAGGAGATCGCCCTCCGTCTGCCGGAGAAGAACTCCCTCACCGGGCTGATGTCGCAGATCAAGGGCGCGATGGTCCGGGTGCAGGCCGGATCGGAGGTGGTGGAGGGGCTGGTCATGGGGATCGAGACGGTGACGCGCAAGGTGGAGCAGGAGACGAGCTGGACCCACTACCTCACGTTGCTGGTCCAGGGCATGACGCTGCAGTCGTTCGATCTGCTGGAGCTGCGGCAGCTGACCTTCCTCGACGACTCGCTGCGCGCTGACCTGCAGCACCTGCTGCAGATCCTGATCTCGGCCAAGAAGAAGGACCTCAAGCGTCTGACGATCTTCGCCCGCGGCAAGGGAGAGCGCAAGCTGCTGGCGTCGTACATCGTCGAGACTCCGGTATGGAAGACCTCGTACCGCGTGCTGCTCGAGGCCGACGCGCCCCTGATCCAGGGCTGGGCCATGGTGGACAACACCCAGGACGAGGACTGGAAGGACGTGTCCCTCACGCTGGTGGCCGGTCTGCCCATCTCCTTCGTGCACGACCTCTACTCGCCGCGCTACAAGCGGAGGCCGGTGGTGGAGGTGCAAGAGGAAGCGGCCTACGCCCCGCCCCTGCTCGAAGAGGCGATGGAGGACGGCTTCGGTGGCGCCGAGGCCGAGATGGCCGCGCCGGCGCCGATGAGCTTCGCCGCTGCCAAATCGATGATGCCCCAGCCCTCCCGGTCCCGGGCCGAAGCACGCACCCGGTCGGTGGAGGTCCAGACCCGCACCGTGGAGGTGGGGGATCTGTTCCAGTACCAGATCGAGAACGCCGTGACGGTCAAGCGCAACCAGTCGGCGCTGGTGCCTATCCTCCAGCGCCCGTTCGAGGGCAAGCGGGTGGCGGTGTACAACCCCCAGGTGCGTGAGAAGAACCCCATGAGCGCGGTGCTGTTCCACAACACCACCGGCATGACGCTGGAGGGCGGGCCCCTCACGGTGCTGGAGCAGGAGACCTACGTCGGCGAGGCGATGCTGGAGACGATGAAGCCTGGCGAGGAGCGCCTGGTGCCGTTCTCGGTGGAGCTGGGCTGTGTCATCACCACCGACGGGGAGAGCGACCTGGAGACGGTGCACACGGCGCGCATCACCCACGGCACGCTGTACCTCCACCGCTACCGCATCGAGAACACGGTGTACCGGATCAAGAACAAGCTGGAGCGCGAGCTGGACCTGTTCGTGGAGCACCGGTTCCGGGACGGATGGACCCTGGTGCAGCCCGAGCGTCCGACGGAGAAGACCGAGAGCTTCTACCGCTTCCGCCTGCCGGTGCCTCCCGGAAAGACCACCCGCTTCACGGTGGCGGAGAAGGGGGACATGGTGGAGTCGTGGCAGATCCAGACGGTGGACCGGCAGCAGATCGGGCTGTGGCTGGAGAAGCGCTACATCGACGAGCAGACGCGGCAGGCGCTGGATCGGCTGGTGGAGCAGGGGGACCGGGCCGCCACGCTGGAGCACTGGATCCAGCAGCGCACCAGCGAGATCGAGGAGATCTACGCCAACCAGGAGCGGCTGCGCGAAAACCTCCAGGCGCTGGGCAGCTCCCGCGACGAGCGCGGTCTGCGCGAGCGCTACGTCGAGGCGCTGTCGGTGGAGGAGGACCGGCTGACCACGCTGCGCGAGCAGGTGCAGCAGTGGCGCGATGAGAAGGAGGCGGTGGAGGCCGAGGTCGACGCCATGGTGCGCAACCTGGAGCTGGAGGTGAAACCCTAGGTGCGCCTCAGTTGGGCTTGAACTCCAGGGTCAGGTCGGTGACGTCGGCCCCGCAGTTGTCCACCTTCTTCCCCGCCGACAGGTCGGCGCTGGTGATCTTGGGGTAACACGTGCCGATGGTCTCGTCGGGACCCGTGTCCTCGTCCTTCACCTTGATCACCACCTGGCCCGTCAGATCGGTCTCCGACGCGGTGAGCAGCGGCTCGTTCCACACCGGCGTGTGGGTGTCGGCCTTGGTGCTGCTGGTCTTGGTCGTGCTGCCCACGCTGATCTCCACGTAGGGATCGCACTTGGTCTCGGGGTACAAGCCGCTCCAGCCGCAGACCAGCCAGCTGTCCTTGATCAGGAGGCTGACCAGCAGCACCTGGTAGCTGCCGCTGCCCTTGGTGATGCATGTCTGCCCGACGCAGACCTTGCCGCTCTCGCAGCTCTGACACGCGGCTCCCCCCGTGCCACAGGCGCTGTCCTGCGTCCCCGACTGGCACTGCCCCTGGCTGCAACAGCCGCCGGAGCAGGAGGTCGCATCACACACCGACGGCGTGACGCAGGCCCCGTCCTTGCAGGTCTGGGTGCTCAGACACGCCTGACAGGGCGCGCCGCCGTAGCCGCACGCCTGATCGTAGGGCACCAGCACGCACAGCGTCCCCGAGCAACAGCCAGCGCAGGTGTTGGAGGAGCAGGTTCCCCCGGTGTCCCAGTAGGTGGGAAACAGATCGTCGCCGGGTGATCCATCGGTGCCCGGATCGTCATCCCCGCAGGCGGAAGAACAGAAGACCAGAACCAGGAGGCTCAGACAGCGAAGTTGGCACATGTTGCATTGTAGCGCAGAGACCAGGTGGCTGCCCAGCAAGCCACCGCTGGGGTCAAATGTCTTCAGCCCGCGATCCACGCATTCACACGGTTGTTGTTCCTCGAGGCGTGCCCCGGGCACCGGGCATGGGGACTCGCGCTCCCGCCTCACGCCTAGGCCGCGTCGACAATCCACAACCATTTCAACCACATCCGGCCTTTGCGCACCC
>Ga0210044_10008581_pt1 | contig 12702 bp, 12 predicted proteins | sample CryGey13umfilter_2_FD_183959 | JGI IMG/M metagenome (GOLD analysis project Ga0210044, IMG submission 183959) | Groundwater microbial communities from aquifer in Utah, USA - Crystal Geyser 4/9/14 3 um filter (SPAdes) (version 2) | ecosystem: Environmental > Aquatic > Deep subsurface >... | reverse complement strand
TAAGGTGTACCTTACTATCCGTCACTACTCCCCTTTTATGGCCTCAGAAACCAGCTTTCTCTCAACCGTCGAGATCAGCCGCTCCGCTCTGGCACACAACATGGGGCTCGTACGCTCACTGGTGGGCCCCTCGGTGACGATCGCCGGCTGCGTAAAGTCCAATGCCTACGGCCACGGCCTCGTTGAGGCGGGAAGGATTTTTTTGGAGACCGGCACTGACTGGCTCAGTGTCAATGCCCTATTCGAGGCTGTCGCGCTCAGGGAGGCCGGGGTCAGCGCGCCGATCTACATTATGGGCTACGTTCCGAACGACCAGCTCGGGGAGGTTATAAAACAAGACTGCCGGCTCGTCGTCTATAACAGAGAGACGCTCGCCCCCCTTAACGAGGAGGCGAGGAAGCTCGGGAGGCGCGCCAAGATCCATATAAAAGTTGAGACGGGAAACAACCGACAGGGCGTGCCGGCCCACGAGCTGATGAGCTTCGCACAAGAAGCGGCGGCCTTTGAACACCTTGAGATCGAGGGGCTGGCGACCCACTTTGCCAATATTGAGGATATCCATATTAGTGCGGCAAAGCGCTTTCTGGAGGCCTTCAGTAAGCAGCCGAGCGAGCTTACGCCCGCCAGCTACCCCGCCACTCAGCTCAGGCGTTTTAAAGAGGCGGTCGAGGCGTTAAAAAAGGTTGGCGTTGAGCCTCCCCTCCTCCACTGTGCAAACTCGGCGGCCACCCTCCTCTTCCCCGAAACGCACCTCTCGATGGTCAGGCCCGGCGTCGTCCTCTATGGGCTCTGGCCTTCTGAAGAGATGCGCAGCTACCTCCACAAAAAGCAGCCGACACTCAAGCTGATGCCCGCCCTGAGTTGGCGAACACGGCTCTCGCAGATTAAGGAGCTGCCAACGGGAAGTACGATCGGCTACGGCTGTACCTACAAGACCAAGCGGCCAACACGGCTGGGCATTCTGCCCGTTGGCTACTACGACGGCTACGACCGTGGGCTTTCAAATAACGGCTCGGTTTTGATTGAGGGAAGGCGCGCGCCGATCCTGGGACGCATCTGCATGAACATAACGATGATCGACCTGACCGAGATTCCAGAGGCACACCTTGAGACTCCCGTGACCCTGCTGGGGCGCGATGGTGAGGAGGAGATCACCGCCGACGAGCTGGCGCACCGGCTCGAGACGATCAACTACGAGATCCCCACCCGCATACACGAAAAAATCCCCCGTCTTGTGGTTGAGTAGGGCCGCGGGGGCCCGGCGTTCCGTATAAGCGTAGCAGTTCCATCCGCTGAAAGTCGGGGCGAAGGCTTTGGCTTTAGAGCCAGCCGATTGGGGCCTTTGTGATTAGGCGGTCGTAGTTTCTGTGCGGGATCTTGTTGATCTGACGGCGACCTTCCGAGTCGTAAAACCCGGGGAGAGTTCCATGAGCCTCGGAAGGGCCAGGTGCGCCCGGATTGAGGAAGGGCACGAGCTTGTTCCTCACACCATCCATAATTGTGTTCACTCGACTCATCTTGCTATTATACAATGAAACAAGCCCGCTTAGCAACCGCGCCGGGGCATGCCAGAGGAGTCCCGCTCAGAAGCGGAAGGCGAAAAACCGGCACAGCCCCCTCCCTCTTACTCATACCGGTGCTGGCCGAGCTCGACGAGGTGCTCCAAAAACTCTGCAGGATAGAGGGGGCGCAGCTCGCTGAGGGCTTGATGGAAGATGACCGTTGACGGTGTTAGGGCCGGCAGGACGTTGGCTTCGATGATAATGACCTCTCCCGTTTCTACATTCATAAAGGCGTCGAGGCGGGCATAGCCTTCAATTCCCAGGGCTCGGGCAACCTCGGTGATGTGCGCCTTAACCTTCTCGGTTACCGACAGCGGGACGTGGGTTGGCGGTGGTGGCGTTATGTTAACGCCCGTTCCTCCCTGAAACTTCTCCTCGAGACTCAAGACGTGCCCCATCGCGACGGTAATGCTGGGACTCAGAGCGTGCAGCTCATCACGACTGCCCAGAACGCCGACGGTCACCTCGACCCAGCCTGTGCGCCGCTCCCACTCGAGCTCGCTGCCCACAACGCGAACGCGGTCGGTGACGATGAACGCCTCGAAGAGAAGGGCCTCAAGAGCGGAGGTGGGCATCTCGACGGCGGTATCCTGGCCCGGGAAGGTGTGGGGCGTGACGGTGGGAACTCCTTCTTTTAACAGTGTGAGGTAGGTCTCGAGATCCTGAGCCGAAGAGAGGCGGACGATTCCCGCCGAACAGCCGTCATTGTGGGGCTTAACGATGACCGAGTCGGTCTCGAGCGTCTCGGCCAGCTCGTTCCAGAGCTCGACAAGCTGAGCCGAGTCGCCTTCAAAAAGGGGCCCGAGAGGACGCAAAACTTTTGGGGCCGTGGTTATTGCGGGGTTGTTAAGGGCCGTTACGTACTCCCCCGTCTTGTACTTATCCATACAGAGGGCGGCGGCGGTTGAGCCGGAGCCGTTGAAGGGAATCCGCTTTTCTTCGAGCATTCGCTGGAGCCGGCCATCCTCGCCGAGGCCTCCGTGAAGGCCTAGGAAGACGAAATCGGCCGACTCGACAAACTCTTCCAGGGTGAGTGAGGTGGGGAGGAAGGGAAGTTCGCTCAGCTGATCGGGAGTGAGTTTGAGGCGCTGCACCACACGGGTTCGCAGACGCTCGGTTCGCTCGCGACGGACAACCGCCTCTTCACAGGCATAGACGATCTCCTCGACAGTGTGGTGCAGCGCCGCGTAGTACGGGATCTGCCAGATACGTCCATCCGGGGCGAGAAGATAGGGAGTAACGTGAAGATCCGGGCGGGTTCTAAGTTTGAGCCAGGCGTTTGTTCCGGACATAACCGAGACCTGCCGTTCGGCTGTGGAGCCCCCAAAGAGGACGCGAACGGCCAGCGCGCGGCCCACCTCGCGATTGTTTTTCTTAAGCGGCGGGAGGCTGAGCTCCTGCCGAACCGCCGCGCGCTCGATAACGAGCCTCAAAAAGTCACGGTGCGACATGCCGATATGAGCGGCCTGCTGAAAGACAAAACTGTTCTGCTCCATTCCTCCAAGCGGATTAAGATCGGTAAAGCAGACGCGCCCATCGGCCAGAACCCAGCCGTCCAGACGGGCGAAGTCGCGCATCCCAAACTCCGCAAAGATCTTCTCGGCATCACCCTGAATCGTCTCAACTATCTCATCGTCAAATCGAGGCGGGCAGTGGTAGGTGGTTGAGCGAGTGGGCAGGTATTTTTTCCGGTAGTCGAAGATGGCGTTATTCGTGTAGTCGAGCTCGATCTCTGTGGGCATCAAGGCCACAGGCTTTCCGTCTGCACCGGCCATGACGATGCAGGTGAACTCGATCCCCTGCAAGAAGGGCTGAATAACGACGCGCGAGTCGAGACCGGTCTCAAACATGTGAGCTGCCGCAGCGACCGCCTCCTCCGCACTCTCCACAACAGTGACTCCGATACTCGAGCCTCCTCGGGCCGGCTTAACAACAGCCCGGTGAAGCGACTCCTTCTCAAAAAAGTGCGCCGTCAGTGCGCGCCGCTCCTCCGCAGACTGGGTCTCTTCCAACAGGACGTTGGGCACGGTCGGCAGCCCCACAGATTCGAGCAGCTGATGCGAACTGTACTTATCAAAAGCCCGCTGGCAGGCCTCGGCCGAGCTCCCCACAAAGGGCAGCGCATTCCTCTCTAACAACTCCTGGATCTGCCCATCTTCCCCAAACTTCCCATGCATAACCGGAAAGATAAGATCACACTTCGCCAGCTCAACCAAGAGCTCCTCCTCACTGAGGCTCTGCCCATTCGTCGAGAGCTTGAAGTCAAAGTCTGAGGGCGTATTTGAGTAGAGCGAGGAGCGCTTTAGGCCGTAGGCGTGCGTCCGGGCATCAAAATAAAAGGGCACGACCTCGATCTCCTCACCATGAAGATGGTCGCACAGTGAGCGGGCAGAGTTGAGTGAGATGCCCCGCTCGGGTGAGGGACCGCCGCAGAGCAGTGCCAGTTTGAAGGGAGCGCTGTCAGCCTCTGCATGAGGATTAGTTTTCATCTAACTGAAGCATACCGAGTGCCCCTGCCGCAGGCAAGATAAGAGGTCTTTTTTGATACTCTTGCCCCTTCCACTCAGAGCCTCTTTACTTTAAACTAGTGAGAGGTTGCCGGACTCGTTTCGGACTCTGTTTATCCTCTGTTTTCGCAGCTCTCGGCTCTATGTTCAAGTTGTTTCGACGCTCATCACCAACAGAAAAAGACACCTTCCTGGTTCTTGATATTGGTACCGATACCGTGAAGGCACTTGTCTGTCAGGCGCAGGAGCAGCGGATCATCGTCCACGGTGCGAGCAAGGTGGCACAGACCATTGGCGATATGCAGAGCGGCGCCGTCATGGACATCGGAAGCGTTATAGAGAACGCCTCAAGAGCAATCGACGAGGCGACGAGACAGGCGGAGCACTACCCTGAAGACGTCGTCATCGGCATCGCCGGCGAGCTCGTAAAAGGTATGACTCACCGCTCGATTCACATTCGCAAAGAGCCCCACGCCAAAATCGACCTGAGTGAGCTCAAGCACATCATCCACAAGATTCAGTGGAAGTCTTTTGAGGAGACGCGCAGCCAGCTCGCCTACGAGACCGGTTACAACGAGATCGACGTCAAACTCGTCAATGCGGCGATCGTTGACGTGCAGATCGACGGCTACCGCGTAGGTAATCCCATTGGCTTTCAGGGTAAGGAGGTGGCCATCTCGATATTCAACGCCTTCGCTCCCCTTGTTCACTACGGCGCCCTTCAGACGATCGCGGCCGAGCTGGGCCTCAACTTAATGAGTATCACGGCCGAGCCCTACGCCCTCTCGCGCATCTTAGACCACACCGACCGGCCCACCCTCAACGCCATCTTTATCGACATTGGTGCGGGCACCACCGATATCGCCGTCGTTAATAACAGCAGTCTTGAGGGAACGAAGATGTTCACAATTGGCGGACGCACCTTCACAAAGCGGCTAGCAACGACTCTCAGCATCTCAATGGCCGAGGCCGAGGAAATAAAGCGGGCCTACTCGGCCGGAAAGCTCGAGAAGCAGTCCGAGAAGATCGTCCGCGAGGCGATGGAGGCCGATGCGGACGTCTGGCTTTCGGGAGTCTCCTTCGCCCTCTCGGAGTTCCATCAGCTCGACCAGCTCCCCTCCGCGATCTACCTCTGTGGTGGAAGTGTCCACCTCCCCGAGCTCAAAAATGCCCTGCAGTCAACCGACTGGACGGCCGACCTCCCCTTCAACGCGCCCCCCACTATCAACCTGCTGCAGCCTCGTCAGGTTACCTACGTCCACGACGAGACCCGCAGCCTCAATGAGCCCGAAGACATCACTCCCCTCGCCCTCGCGCGCATCGGAATTGAGTTCTTGGGCGAGGAGCACCTCACGGGAAAACTTCTCAAAAAAGTTATTCGACTCATGCAGCTTTAGCATCATGGAAAACTCCCCTTCATCAGGATCAACGAACGAGCCGCTACGCCCGCGTTTCAGCATCAAAAAAACGCGTATTAGTGGACAGTCCGGCCGTGAGGAGGCCGAGATGGAGTTTACCCCCGACAAGATCCTCTACCTCGAGATCGACGATGAGATAACGACGGTCTTCGACAAGATCAAACAGCTCCGCGTGAAGCGAATCGCGCTCGTCATCCCCCGCCGGGCAAATCTCTTCCAGAGCATCATCAACCTCAAGATCCTCTATAAAAAAATTAATGAGATTGGCAAGGAGATCCTCATTGTGACGGCGGATACGGGCGGACTCCAGAGCGCCGAGAAGGTCGGGTTTTTGGCAACAACTCGGCTCACAGAGCGCAAGCCCGTTGTTCAAGAACAGCCGGTTGCAAAGACGATCCGCGGTGAACGCCCGGTCCGTCTACATGGCGAAAAGGTCTCGATTTCCGAGGTGATCAAACCCGAGCGAAAGGAGAAGATCGCCGACTTCCTACAAAAAATTCGTGAAAAAATTAAGAAGCGGAAGCAGAAGAGCAGCTCGCGGCTGGTGCTTGTCGCACCAAATAAGCAGGCTCTCTTCACTCTCGTTCTGGTGAGCGTTCTGCTCTTTTTGGCCATCGCCTATATCGCCCTTCCAGGAGCGACGATCTATCTGACTCCACGCGCCTCCGTCCTCGACCCCACCTTTAACGTGACCTTCCTCGACTCCGAGAAAAATAGCGGCGCACTCAACAGTGCAAACCAGCCCAACATCGTTGTCGCAAGCATTCCCGTCGAGGCGCCCCCCTTCACCACAACGCTCGCACATAACTCAACCGGTAAGATATCAAAGGGCACGCGTGCTCGCGGCACAATAACCATTACCAACAAGACGACTCATCCGTGGGATCTGGCGGCGACAACGCGCTTCCAAACAGAAGAAGGTCTGATCTTCCGCACACCGGATGCCCTCCGCGTCCCCCCCGCAAGCAATGGAGCTTTTGGAACCCTCGACGCGGTAGTGATAGCCGATGAGTTTGACAACCTTAACCAGATTACCGGAAGCCGAGGCAACATCGGCCCGAGTCGCTTCTTCCTCCCCGGCCTCCGCGAGGAGAGTCGAACCGATCTTTTTGCAGAAAGTACGACACCTATGACAGGAGGAATCACTCAAGTTATCAAAGTGGTGACTCAAGAGGATCTCGATGCCGCACAAGAGGCCGTGAAGAAGCAGGCACTTAAAGACGGGGCGATTCTGTTACGCGACTATCTCGAGGAGCAGAACCTCGTTAAGAAGACCAACCTCACCCTCCTCACCGACCCCAACATCTTGGTTATCAGTGAGCCGAAAGTAACCCTGCAAGACGACCTTGTCGGCAAGCAGCTTGACCAGTTTGAGGTAAAGGCGAGCTACACTGTGAGCTCAATCGCCTATGACCAACAAGAACTCATTAATAAGATAAAAGACCGGCTGATAACACGCGTCGACCCGGACAAGAGGATCGTCGAGATCAATGATACCGACATCAGCTACCGCTTCCTTGAGCTCAATAAAGAGGCGGGCCGAGCGCGCCTAACCATTACGATGAGGGCCGTTCAGATTTACGACATCGAGTCGGAAAATGAGAATGGCCGACGCTTCCACAAGAAGATCACCGATCACATCCTGGGCCTTCGCGTTGAGGCGGCAAAAGACTACCTCCGCCAACAAACCGAAGAAATTGCCAGCGTCGAGATCAAAACCTGGCCTCTCTGGGCCCCCACAATCCCCACCATTGCGGACAATATTAAGTTCGTTGTAGAAGACTATAACGGAGCAGTTGAGAAGTAAGGTGAAATAAGCTATAATGGTGAGAAACACAAATAAATAACTTTGTTACTTACTATTTATGCGCAAAAATAAAAAGACAGATCGACTGGTTCGCTTCATCTCACTTGGTGCGGTCTTTGCACTGGGGGCTCTCATTGGTTTGGGAGGACTTCCCAGAGTCGGGACGGCCCAGGGAATTGCGGAACAGGTTCGCATTCCGACCTCGGCATTCGATGGGTCGTCCGGAAATCTCCGCACACTCAGTGGCGAACTTGATCTTCAGCCGGGCTACTTCATCAACGCCGGACCAACCACACCAAGTGACGATCCCGGCGCAGCATCACAACCGCTCCCCCGCTTCTCAGGGCTCAACACACCTTTGATTTTCAGCCAGGAAGAGTCGGTGAACATTGCCGATGATGCCATCGTTCATGGTCTGATCGATGCTCGTCTAGGAATCACAAACAAGTCAGATACCCGCGTCGCCTGGCCCGTCGTTATTTTTGATGATCTAAGTATTTCCGGTGACAGAAATGCAGGCAACCCGGGGAACCTTACCGTCCGTGGAAACATCAGCAACTCGGGAACACTCGTCGTTGGTGGTGCGAATCTCCAGTCCCAGGTTACCGGTAACCTTCGTGTTATAGGTGGCGGACTCTCGGTTACCGGCTCATCACGCTTTCTCTCAACACTCAATGTAGATCAGGGATTTACTGCGGGGCGTGCAGGCAGCATCTCGAACATAACCGGCCGGCTTAACCTCAGGGATGGCGATCTCTGGGTTACTGACGGCAAGACGAACCTCCGTGACGCCCGGATTATGGGTGAGTTTAGCACGGATGGTACAGCAACACTCAATGGCAGAACCACACTGAACGAGGAGCTTACCGTCAATAACAGATCAACGCTCAATGGGGCTCTTACTCTTCTCGGTGCCGCAAATATTTCAGGTAAAACGGACATTGGCGGCAGTCTGACTGTTCAGAATTCGGCCAACTTCCTGAGTAGCATTAACAGCCAGTCGACCATCCGAGCCAACGAGATCGGCCGCTTCTACAACGTCACAGGGGCATCCATCCATCAGGCCGATACAACAAACTGGAAGCTTATGTCTACAGCAAGCTGTGAGGCAGCCGATGATATTCTCCTCAGTTGTGAGATTAATTATGCCAACGCCAGCAACAGCAAGCCAACAGGGGGCGACGTCTACGCAACACGTATCGATGGAACCTGTACGGTAAAAGCACGTAAGCTTACGGCTGCCTCTCCCAACTTTGGAAACATGAAGGCGCAAGCTACGTGCTTTAGTCCGAACGGCTGAGAAAGCATCCAGGCTTCCCGGCAGTCTTATTGTTTAGCCTTAACGTCAGACTCACAGGTGGCGCGAAGGCTGGCATCACCGATCTTGGCACAAAGTGCGAGATCGGTTTTTGCGAGAGCTTCAAGATACAAGTCTCCGTCTTTCAGGGCGTCATCAGAGTCAGTGGTCGACGCAGGCTCAGTGATAGTTACAGACTGCTGAGCAGAGCTACTTGGACCACCGTCATCAATCACCGCGCCCTCGTTCTGATCTGCGGCCATCATCTCATCTTCGATGGACACGGCAGGCGCTGATGAACAGGCTGCGAGTGCAAAGATTGAAAGTGAGACGAGTACAAAAAGTTTTTTACTCATGATTCTGAATCCGAAAAAGAAGTAAAAAGAAAGTAAGGATAGGGACTAGTTAGCTGCGGGATCGGCGACCTCGACAGTCTGTTCAGCACTGGTCTTGGCCTCCATCATGGCTTCTTCCTCACCCATCATAGCGTCAGCACCCTCCATCATGGCACCTTCTTCCTGCTGCATCATAGCGTCAGCATCTCCCTCCATCATGGAGTCGTCAGCGGGCGTTGAGGCACAAGCACCGAGAATAAAAACTGAAACTGAGAGAGCTGCGAGTAGACGTTTGCTCATAAAAATGAAAATAAATAATTAAAGACCTAACTGTTTGCGGATCTCATCCGCCTGCTGTTCATCCTGATTAGATTGCTTTTCTTGCTGCTGACGCATCTCGATATCAAGCCAGTCTTCGTAATGCTGCTTAACAAGTTTTTCAAGTTGGGGGACGTGCTCCTCACCAAGTTCTGCAAACTTCACCTTCTCATCTTCAAAGATACGAATAAGCTCATCAACCTGAGACTGCTTGAGCTTCCCCATAGACTCTATGATGCGCATCTTCTCATCCTTGCTGAGTGATATAGAACCGGCCAGAAGGCGGAGGAAGTAGTTCTCATCAAAAGAGAGCGAGTGTGGGGGCAGTTTTACCTTTAGGACAGCTGGAAGCATCGTCCCAAGCTGAAAGTTCGCGGGCTTGCTTGGCTTCTGTGGAGCGGGGCCGGCCGGTGGCGTCATACCACCATCGTCAGTGATGGGAGCTCCCATTACCGGATCATAACTTGCGCCCATTCCAGCTGCTCCCGCTGACTGTGCGCCGAAATTGGCGGAGGGGGGCACACCTTGCATAGGATCGGCAAGATAACCACCTCCCATAGCCGGTGCGCCCGACATTGGAGGCTGAGCCGGTACCTGAGCATGGGAAAAGGGCTCGGTTGAAGGAGCCATCTGAGGCTGAGCTGGAGGAGAAAATGGCTGCTGCGCTCCACCTGCGGGAGGAGGAGGAGGGGGCGGTGGTGGAGGTGGAGGCGTGAAGCCCCCCATTGAATCGTCGCTCATTGCGACAATAGTAACGGATAGAGCCAATTATGCAAGAGCCGATCCAGGGCTTATCCAAGGCGTAACTTGACAAAAAATGGGCATACTGTAAGATTCGACCTTATTAGTTCAGCAGCGCCCCCCCCGGCGGGCAGTTAACCCACGGCACTATGCGAGCACCAGAAATCGACCTTACCGTTCCCCAAAGCGAGTGGAGCATCGACGGCGTACCCACCACGGTAGAGCCACGAACCTTCGATGGTAAAGACAAGAAACTTATTAAGATTCTTTTTGACTCTATTACTGATGGCAGCGAGCATCCGGAGATAAGCGCCTCGGTGACCACCTTTGGATTTAACGGAACGGCCCTTCTAACACCCAGCGCCTTCGACCGCGGACGCCGGCAATCCAACCTCGACACCCTCGACCGACGACGTCTCGGAGGGCCTCTCCTCGTCCTTGATCTTAAGGAGGGTGCTCAGTATGGCTCGACTGAGATGGCGGAACTGCTGCGAGCACAGGATATCGATCCAAACAGACGGTACGGCGTGCCCGAGTACATAGTTCTCTTTCGAACCCGGCTCATGAACGCGGTGCTCAACACGGCAGATGAACGCGGAGTGCCCGACTACGGCCGCCTCGGCGAGGTCCAGCGAAACCGTCCCGGCATTCTTCCCTCCGGAGCTCGACTCTTGGCTAAAACTGGCCTGGCTCAGGCCGTGATGATCGACAATATCAGTTTCGAGCCTTTCGGATCAGATGATGGCTTCCAGGCCACTCAGCACCTGATGGGTCTCGAGAAACCAAACCGGCCACATATCTTCACGCCCCTCGTCTACCACGTCAACGGAACTGAAGGAGATGACTTCGTAGAAACGTTCCAGTTCGCTCAGGCACGCATCGAGATGGGTAATCCACCACTCGCCGCCCTCCCGGGCTACCCCGTGGGCGTTTTCGCTGAAGACAGCAGGCGCCTTCGTATATAATGTCGGCAGGGGTGATAAAAGTTTGGATGTCCGTCTTCGCCCTGCGGGCTTCGCCGGACTAGCATTTCGCTTAACTACTCGCTTACGGCTGTGCCAGCCGTAGCTCGTAGAGCGAAGGCTGGTGGGCAGTACTGGATTCGAACCAGTGACCTTATCGACGTCAACGATACGCTCTAGCCAACTGAGCTAACTGCCCATAGGGGAAACGGGTCCTATTATAAGCAGAGATGCCGTTTTTTGCTACTTTTTTTTGGAAGTTCAGATTTGCGTTAAGTTTCGTTCATCCGCGACTGCTATAAACAAGCCACAAACAGAGCGGGACCTTCAGGTATCTGTCATACACTTTACACCAGATGAGGACTCCCTCTCCGCTCTGTCCCTGATTTACCCTTTCCCACTATGGTCTGTGCCGCTTCACCATCTCCTGAGCGCCCTCCTCGACTTCTGCTTTCCTCTCAGCTGCGTCAGCTGCGGACTGAGTGGAGCCGATCTGTGTCAGAGCTGTCGAGCTCAACTCATGCCAAGATCTTTATATACACGCTCGGCCCCAGAGCTCCCGCGCATACTAAGCTTCTTCCGCCTTCCCGAGCAGAGCGCCATCAAAAAGCTGATTCATCGCTTTAAGTTTGACGGGGCGCGAACTGCCGGTGACGACCTCTTTTCTCTGATTGAGGCGCGGCTCCCCGAACTCCTAAGGCTGCACTGCGAAGAGAATGAGGCCGCCGGGAAGTTTACAGATCTGAGCTCTTTCTCAAATGGTGAGAGTGTGACTACCCCGAACCGAACCTTCCTCGTCCCCGTTCCTCTAACACGAGCCCGCGAGCGAGGGCGGGGGCTTCATCAGACGCGCCAGCTCGCTCGAGCGATCTCGGCCGCAACCGGCCTTCCGCTCTTTGAGGGGCTCAAGAAAGTACGCGAGACACCTCCTCAGAGCTCACTAACCCGCACGGCACGGCTCGGAAATTTAGCGGGCGTTTTCGCCCTACAAGAAAGCCTCCCCGTACCAAGCCGAACAACTTTTTTACTCGTGGATGACGTCCTCACGACGGGAAGCACACTCAACGCCTGTGCCCGGACACTTCGGGCAGCCGGAGCAGAGAAAGTTGAAGCACTGACACTCGCTCAGGTTGAGACGGTGGGCGGAGGCCGGGGAGAGAACTTCCTCCAGAAGCCTGAGCCGGCAACTGCCTCGTGACTGCGAGCCCCCGGCAGGTTATAGTGGGGGCACTATGGGATCACAGCCGCGCATCGCTCTCGTTCACGACTTTCTGCTTCGCTATGGAGGGGGCGAGCGCGTCCTCAAGGTTCTGGCCGATCAGTATCCCGAGGCGCCGATCTACACCCTCCTCTATGATCAGGAGAAGATGGGGGGATACTTCCCCAAAGAACGGATTCGCACCTCCTCACTCCAGCGTCTGCCGGGGTTTATTAGGAAGCGACACCGCCTCCTCCTGCCCCTTATGCCCCGCGCCATTGAGGAGTTGAACTTGAGCGGCTTCGAGACGGTCATCTCCTCTAATACGGCTTTCGCCCACGGAATTATTACTCAGCCGCAGACACGCCACATCAGCTACATCCACTCCCCCGTCCGCTACGCCTGGGACTGGACTCACGCATACATCGCCGAAAACACCGGCGGCCCGTTGAGCAACTTGGCCGTCACAAGCCTTATGAAGCGCATCCGCATGTGGGACCGCGCCGCTGCAGACCGTGTCGACGTCTTCATCGCAAACTCTCATCATGTCAGCAAGC
>Ga0210044_10008575_pt1 | contig 12710 bp, 9 predicted proteins | sample CryGey13umfilter_2_FD_183959 | JGI IMG/M metagenome (GOLD analysis project Ga0210044, IMG submission 183959) | Groundwater microbial communities from aquifer in Utah, USA - Crystal Geyser 4/9/14 3 um filter (SPAdes) (version 2) | ecosystem: Environmental > Aquatic > Deep subsurface > Groundwater... | reverse complement strand
AGGGGCAGGTCTGCTGTGCCGGGTCGCGCCTGTTAGTACAGGAAGGCATTGCGGAGCAACTGATAAAAAAAACCAAAGCCCGCATGGAGACCCTGCGCATCGGCAACCCGCTCGACAAGGGCATAGACATCGGAGCCATCGTGGCTCCCGTTCAGATCAAAACCATCGAAGACCTGGTGCAAAAAGGCGTGGCCGAAGGGGCCACCCTCTGGCAGCCTTCCTGGGCCTGCCCGGCGGAGGGGTACTTTTATCCGCCTACCCTTTTCACCAATGTATCGCCTTCCTCCACCATTGCCCAAGTGGAAATCTTTGGGCCGGTACTTACGGTGATGACGTTCCGCACGCCCGCCGAGGCGGTGCAATTAGCGAACAACACACGCTACGGCCTCGCCGCCAGCATTTGGACGGAAAACATCAACCTCGCCCTCGACATCGCTCCGAAAATTAAAGCCGGAACGGTTTGGATAAACTGCACCAATATCTTCGACGCGGCCTCCGGCTTCGGCGGCTACCGCGAGTCGGGCTTCGGTCGCGAGGGTGGCAAGGAAGGACTTTGGGAATACGTGAAGCCGAAATGGGAGGAAAAATTTACGGAAAATAAGACGGTTGAGAAAGCCGTTGCGGCAAGCCTTCCATCTACGCCCCCGTTCGCCACCCCGCCCATTGACCGCACGCCGAAATTGTACATCGGTGGCCAACAGGTGCGGCCCGACGGCGGGTACAGCACGCAGATTTTTGGCCCTGCGGGCCAACTCACCGGCGAGATGGGCACCGGCAACCGCAAAGACATTCGCAATGCCGTGGAGGCAGCACACAAGGCGGCGGCGTGGAGCAGCGGCACTTCCCACAACAAGGCGCAGGTGCTGTACTATATCGCCGAAAATCTCTCCGCCAGGACTGTTGAATTTGCAGACCGAATCGCACAGATGACCGGGGCAAAAAACAAACCCGCCCAACACGAGGTGGACTGCGCCATCCGGCGCCTCTACACCTGGGCCGCCTGGGCCGACAAATACGACGGGCACGTGCACCACACACCCTTCCGGAATGTGACGCTGGCCATGCCGGAACCGTTGGGCGTAATGGCCGTCATCTGCCCCCAGGAGCCGCCGCTGTTGGGGTTTATCTCCACCGTGATTCCGGCCATAGCTATGGGCAACCGGGTTGTCGCCGTTCCATCGGAGCGCTTCCCGTTTTCCGCCACCGACTTCTACCAGGTGCTCGACACCTCCGGCTTGCCGGGCGGGGTGCTCAACATCGTCACGGGCAATCAGGATGAATTGATGAAGGTTTTGGCAAATCACGACGACGTGGATGGCATCTGGTACTTTGGCACCAAAGAAGGCAGCAAAGCCATCGAGTACGCTTCAGCCGAAAACATGAAAAGAACCTGGGTGAACTACGGTAAGCAACGGGACTGGTTTAATGACCAGCACGGCGAAGGCCGGGAGTTTTTGCGCCACGCCACGCAGATCAAGAATGTCTGGGTGCCTTATGGGGAGTAGGGGAGTTGATTTCGCTGAGGTTACACAGCGCTCAAAGATTCATTATCCATTTGCAAACTGCTGTCAGTTGCCCGTCGTTCGTCAAATTGGCGGCTTCCTATAATTTAAACCTGAAAGATTGGAGTGCATATTAAAAACAAGGGGAAACTTGCCTGTACGGTTGGATGTACGCTGTGCGGGCTTTTGCCCGCATAGGCGTACATCCGTTGTTATGCTCATTTCGTATTTGGCTCTATTGCGTTATTTTACCATTGAATTTCCCATTGGTGAACACCAATGTATCAGGCAAGCTTAGGTCAAACTTTGGGAGTGTGGTATCACGATAAAACGAAGCTTGAAATTCTCCATTAAATTCGAGGCTCTCGCTATCAAATTCAACTATCCTAATCCAATCGTGAATGGTGTCATTGGTTAGTAGTATATAATAATTGCCTGCTACATCGCCATCACCAATTCTGGAATAAAAAGAAGTCGCTAAGGAGTCGCAAGGTTTATTATTGTAGGGTTTCAAATTATATGACCCTTGTAACAATGGAACTGCATTAATGCCAAATTCGCTTTTCTGTATTTCATTTCTATATTCATCAATCGTGATATTCATTGTTCCATTGTTACAAGATTGAAACAATTTCGTCCTTGTATCACCTTCCCAAAGATTCCCGTTCAAGTAAGCCGAGCCTATTCCAAAGTAAATGCCCTCTGGTTCGGTTGGCATATTGTCGTCCCTGCAAGAGGCCATGCCAAGGAGCACCAAAACCAATAAAATTATATTGTCTTTCATTTTATCAAAATTTAAACGCCCTGCCGCGGCCATTCGGTTGCGACAGGGCGTCAGTTTACCTCTGAACCATGAACTTTATGCTTTCCACCAAACTCCCTTTCCTGACTCTCAGCACCAGCATTTGAGTACTTTGTACCTCAATGCCTGACCTGTAGCGGTAGCTGCCTTTGGGAAGTAATCCCAAGTCCTGTCCAGCGATTTTCTTGCCGTTAATCAAGCCCACATCGAAACCGACCTCGGCATCTTCCTCCAAATCGAAGGTAAAAATGATGTCCCCATTACTGACGGGATTGGGGTAAACGGTGACGCCCGTCCCACCGTTGGGGTTGATAACAAGCCCTTGCCCGCCACTACAGGTCGCCCTTAACGGGTGGAAGGCAGAATCCGCGTTGCCTTGTCCGTCACTGACCACGACTTTAATCCAATACCGCTCTCCTATTTCGGTAGGAAAAGTGTAGTTCAGGCAAACATTGTTATCGTTGTATGGCAGGTATTGGTAGTTCAAGCCATCTTCATCTGCCACGTACCATTTGATGGTATAGCTACTGGTTCCTCCTTCTATCTCTGCGCAGACTTCCACACCATCACCCACGCATCCAGTGTAGGGGCCGGTCAGCACTACTGAAAGCGATGGGGTCAATGTACTGAACCCGGAAACGGTACAGGCGCTCTCTTTCAGTAGCCTCGCATTGTCCCTTGCATTTGTTATGCCCGTTGGCACGTTCTCGAAATCAACATCCGGGTTGGAATAATGCTGGATGGCCTCGTCGCTGCCTTCCGAGAACATGATGGTCTTCCGGGTATGGATGATTGTGTTGCAAAATGGCCACACCCCTTTTTTCTTAGTAAATTGGAAAGAATGGGCGTGTTCAAAGGTGCCGCCATCATCACAATTGTCGCCTGCTTCTATAGCGTCGCAGGGTTCATGTAGTGCACCGAAGATGTGCCCTATTTCATGTGATGCAACAAAGGAAGAGTTCGCCCCAATGGACTGGACGACCCCGTACGCAAAGGAATTGGAAGGCCCCACCCATGCTATGCCAGCGGTGGTGCCGAAGTCGGCAATTGACCTGTTGGCAAACAGTACCACAATGTCGGCGCCATATTGGTTTCTCAGGTCTTGGGCATCTTGGTTGAAGGTTATTGCTGACAGAACCTGATTGGGTTTCATCATCGTTTCGTCAATGTTGACTTCCTCTACACCTGCCAATATAAAGAACAAGTTTCCCCAAGAAACATCGCTTTTGTTAAGGGCAATGTTTGTGGCAGCGATGACCGATTCGGCGGCTGTATTCGGATTCCCAATCGTACCATAAGCATTTGGGGTATGCAGGAACAGCACTCTTACTACGTTGCAGTTCTCCCTTGAAGTGACCGGCTCATTGTCTCCGCCTCCCGTCAGGTTTTGGTTTCCACTTCCAACCCCGCAGACAGCGTTGTTCAGCATGTTTTCGGGCACTTCCCCTATGGCGGACTTGTTCCCTGAAAGTGGTTCGATTTCATATACCTTCCCCTCCAGCCTGATTGTGCCAAAGAGTTCGTCCTGCCGCTTAATCAGCATTAACGAGCCTTCGTTGCATTCACATTCAAGTTCTCCGTATGGCTCAATCTCCCCGTACCACAGGTAGTCGTCGCTGTTGTTGTATTCTACGATTTCTGCCTTGAACCTGACGGTTCCCCATTCGTTTTCCGGCACCTCGACCTCGATGCGCCCATTTTGCTGTACGTTTTCGATAGCGCCGAACTCAACCTCCCATAGCCCGGCCTGCGGGTAAATGGTAGCAAGTCTTGTCAGTCTATCGTTTTGGAGTTGGGTGAGTTCGGATGGCGTCCAATCCGTCTCGGTAAACAGAAGTGAACCTTGGCCTGACAGTACGGTCAGGTTTGCCAAAATGGCCAAAAGCGCGTAGAACGCTCTCGGTAAAATAGATTTGTTTTTCATGTTACTACAAATTTAAAAGAGTAAAAAAATTGGGTTTGATATTTCTGTTTCTCCTTTGTTGTTGGGCATGACGGTTGGTTATGCTCATTTCATATTTGGCCCTATTGCGTTATTTTACCATTGAATTTCCCATTGGTGAACACCAATGTGTCAGGCAGACTCTGGTCAAATTTTGGGAGTGTGGTATCACGATAAAAAGAGGCTTGAAACTCACCATTAAATTCAAAGGTTTCGTTGTTGAAACCAGCTATTTTTATCCAGTCTTGAATGGTGTCGCTTGCCAAGAGGACGTAGTAGTTCCCCGCTACGTCGTCGTCTCCAATTCTGGTATCATATGCCACGGCCACGGTATCTTTTTTGTTAAGTTCAGATTTTTTTAGTTCATATTGTCCTGTATTCAGAGGCACATACTTAAAAGTTAAGACACCTTGTAGTACAGTGTTTGAAAAATGGTCAATGTTTAATAACATATGCGTATTCGATTGAAACGCCATTTTCGTCCTTGTATCACCTTCCCAAAGATTCCCGCTCAAGTAAGCCGAGCCTATTCCAAAGTAAATACCATCCGGTTCGGTTGGCATATTGTCGTCCTTGCAAGAGGCCATGCCAAGGAACATCAAAACCAGTAAAATTATACCGCCTTTCATTTCATCAAAATTTAAACGCCCAACAATGGGGCCTTTGCCGTCTATGGTCTAACAAAGAACGGCATTGGCCCTTTTTCAAAATCTAATTGCCGTTCAGGCCTTCCCAGGCGCAAACCTGTAAATTGTCCCCAGCGACAAAAACCGCCAATGATGCCCGTCCACACTTTTCAAAGGGAAAGTGTTTTTAACCTCAATATCCAGCTTGGGCAGGATTTCATAAGAAAGAGTAGCCCCGATTCCTTTGACCTGGTAATAAAAGAGGTCCAATGCGCCCGGTTCGGTGTAGTCCGCTCGCACCTTCACGTCGTAATCCGTGATGAACGAATAGCCTGCCCCGATGCGCAGGCGGCGGTTGTTTTTTAAAGCATGGTGATAGCGCAGTCCCAGGAAGGTAGTGTTCATGTACCCCTTGAAATCCCTGACCGGGCTGCCGGCGTTGATGCTGGCCCACCAGTCCCTTTCCAAATTGACTGAGGTCTTGAATTTTGGGAAATAAAACTCGACACCCAAAAGTGGAGCGGCGCCGATGGGTTCCATATTTTCCCCGGTGAAAGTCTTGACTCCCTCCGTGCTAAAAAACCGGGCGCCGATGAGCCCACGGAACTGGATAAACCGCTCCGAATTTTCAGGCTGCTCTTTATCCCGGTTCCCAGAGCCGGGAATCCTTGACAATAATGCAATGGAATAGGACTCTAATCCGACAAGGGCGGCAAAATAGGGGTCATAAGCTATATGCGACCGGAGCTCTATGTCCACCCAATCTATTGGTACCGAGATGGAGAATAAAATGCCTCTGGCTTTTTCTATTGCATTCAGAAAGACGTAATTTCCAAAACTTTCAGATTTATACCAATAATGCCCTAAACCCAGTGCAAATCTTTTAAATCTCCATTTAAACTGTAATGTATGTTCACGCCTATACGCCTGAAAAGCTCCGGGAAAGTTGTCCTCACCACCTATACCAGGGATTATTGTTTTATTTGCCTGGAAAGAAATGGAAGCCGGGATTCTTTTAGCTTCGTATTCGACCCCTAAGACTGGAGAATTAAGTAGCCCCCAACCCGATGCTCCTGACTCTCCAAATTGTTCGATGGTTGAATTATATTTCATTCCTAAAACAAAATGGAGCCGGTCAACCCATTCATTGGCAACTTGCCCGCTGAGATTGAAGCAATTAGCCAACAAGAGCGCTCCAAAGAGGAATGTTTTTATTGATTTCATACCATTCCGGGTTTATGGGGCGATGGAGAGATAACACCTCCACCGCCCCTTGTTTTTTTAAAAAAATGGCTTTTCAAATAGGTGGCGCTATATGGAATCCACCTTAAATTTGAACATGCACTTGTCGTTTGCGAAGGTCTTGAAGAATGGAAACTGGTTCCCAACCAAAGGCCCGAGCACTTGGTTGCCGCATGCTTTGAAATAGTACTCATGGTTGTATTTCATCTTCCTCTTTGTATTGAAAGAAGCGCAATCATTTGTAATCGTTTTTTTGGACGCAAACCAGTCATATTCATAAGTTCCCAAGAATAAGATACCGGCAATGTATGCGTCTGGACTTGCGGTAAATGCATTCTTGTCATCTTCGAAAATCTTGGAGATGGCAATGTCGTCTTTGTGGATTTTGCCCAAATCGAAACCCTTTTCCTCAAACGAAGTTCCAACGGACAAAATCACCCATCCCCGGATTTCCGACCTTGCGCTGCTTTCAAACCTGTACCCGGCTTTCACCTGCCGCCTGTCCACATCCACATCTATCACACTCCGCTCCGACACAGGGGCTTCATTGCTAAAACCTGAAGGTGAATGCCAGCCGGAAGCCGGCTCGAGGGTATAGGTTTCCAAACCGGGCCCTACGAAAATGATAACCTCCGAAGTAGTGTCCGCCTCCCTTTCACTCACGATGACTTCGGCAGTGTCTCTCCAGCCTGCCACGTCGTCGCAATCGTCAACGTCGTGGCCTATGACCACGGTTGGCAGCTTATGTTCGTCGCAACTCGCAGGCCTTTTGGTAAAATAAATAACCGGATGGTACGAATAGGGAGCATACTCAGTCCTTTCTTTCAGGTAAGTGTTTGCGTCCCAGTTGGGGTTGGAGCGCAGATCGTCTATGCCGGGCTCGACGCCCCTTGGATAAATGTCGTACGTGTTGACGGAATTTCTCAGGGCATCGTTAATGGCCTGTGCAAAGGAGGTGCTGTTTTGGGCAAGCGTCAGGATTGACACTCCAACACTGTCGGCATCCCCCAGCATGGCTTCTTCCATGTAGCAGAGCTGCGTGGGGTTCTGGGCTGCGGAGCGGATTGCCTGGGCGTAGTGGTACATAATCATGTTAATCTTGGTGTCAACCGGGTCGTCCGGGTTTTCCATCAAATCGAGCACCGTTTGGCCTGATAGCGTGTCGCCGCACGATGCTGCCAATGATTTCTCAGCGCCGGAAGGCTCCGATGGCAGCTTGGTAAACCTCTCTTTTTGACAACCGAAATTGAAGATTGCCATGGTGAGGAAAGTGATGAGAATGCCTGCAAATACAGGCGTGGATGGAAAAGTCTTTAACTTTTTCATACTTTTACAAAGTTTTTAATTAAACACTGGGGCCTTTGCCGTCTATGGTCTAACAAAGAACGGCATTGGCCCTTTCCTATTCTATTGAAATTGCTCAATAGCTGACCAAAATGGCAAATGCAACGGCTGCAAGTGCCTGTTCAAAGTGTGCGCCTCCAAATCTTTTCCCCGTCTTTTCTCCTGTTATATTTTTCTTCCAATAGCAGCCTTCCTTTCGCCCGGTGGAAGATGGTGCCCGGTGGAAGATGGTGCCCGGTGGAAGATGGTGCCCGGTGGAAGATGGTGCCCGGTGGAAGATGGTGCCCGGGTTTTAGGAACTATTTCTCGTTGAAAATGAAAACTTGTGATAAAGATAAAAGCCTTTTTTGAAGAAACAAGATTTTTGCGAAGAAAAATAAGAATTTATTTCAACCTGTTGCGGAAGCAAAGAAAACAGCCGGTGGGCACAGATTGGAAGGTCAGGAAAAAATTGAGCAGAAGAACAAGCTCATCGTGGGTTGCAGGCTGCCGGGGTGAAAACGAAAGCCCTTTTCCATGTTGGTTCCGAAATACACATGGTTCCCCTCATCATGACGCCGTTATCATTTGAGTGTGTAACAAAACTGTGGGTTAAGTCAATATCGCCACCAAGCCGAGGGGTAAGTTAGGTGATAACACTTGAAGTTACCACCTAACTTAGGCTACGAGCGCCGAATAAATTCGGCGGTACTCTACAAGCCCCACAAAATTGTTACGCACCCGAAAGATTAAACACAGAAAGTAACACCCTCAAAAATTTGCGTTCTCCAAGTGTTCCGGCCAGATTCCTCGCCTTGCCACCCAATGCGTCGCCTTTAGTTAGCAAATACCTATAAACAAGTTCATCCACAAAGTTTCTCCCTGCCGGTTCTAAGAATTTCTCAATCAACCCTTTGATGGCGAACGTCTTGTCTTCTTCTGTCAAGAACTTCAGTGATTTTTCAGAAAGCCCCGAAGCAGTTATAAGGGCCATTCGCAGGTCGTCCGATTTTAGCAACTCTCTTGGTCTATTGACCGTGCTGGCGAGGGTTTTCAACGCCTTTGCTTCCTCGGTATAGGGTACAGCCAAGTAGTTCTTTTCCAAAGCGAGGGCAATAAATCCAGCTATGGTTTGCTCTCTGGGCGTTACCAAATCATCCGAGCTTTGGATAGAGTTTTCCCGTTCTACTGCTTTAGCCATAGGTAAATGCATTTACGGATTTCTGTGCGTCCATAGTTGCCCATTTGCTGGCTGCTGTTGCCTTTACCTTTTGGCAAGACGAATATCTTTTCAATTGTAAAGCCAAAATTTTCCGCAAATTCAGACAGGATTAAGTCAACGGGGATTTCTTCCCCGCCGTAGCGGACATTGTCGTTTACCATCACACAACGCCCCCCGCTTTTCAGTACTCTTGCCATTTCCCGGATAACGAAGCACATTTCCAAAAAATAGTTTTTGACCAGCCGGGAGATATTGGCATTATTAAGTTTGCCCTGCCGGTTCAATTCATTCAGTACTTCATTGACTTCGGTCATGGCAGGTGAGCCATCATATACATCGAGGATATTTCCAAAAGCCTTCTCTTCGCCAAGAGAAGCGTATAGCTTTTGTAGATACCCAATCTTCTTTTTGTTCTCGACGGTGCAGGAAAGCATGGTTTGGCGGAGATCCCGAACAGCTTGGTTGTCGTACCCAAGATAAACAAGTTCCAATGCATAAGTGCGGGTATAATCGTATCTGTTGCAATATGGGGGGGAAGTAACGATGAAATCGAAAGACTCATCTTTCAGCCGGGGCAATTCTTCAAGGCATGAGCCTTCTATAATGTTCACGGGATGTTGTGAATGCCCATTGCTTTCCACCTGGTCAAAAAGAGTCAGGGGTTTGTGGGGTGAAAGGTCAGTCAGCATTTGTTGCAGCTTGTTGCTGACAGCTTCCCGAAAGGTGAGAATTTTACCTTTATCGAAAGGTTTACCCAATAGCTTTCGGTTGGAACGATAGTCCCAGCGAAGGTACTGTCCGTCTTTGCGAGTGTAGCTGATTTCCTCCAAAACAGCAAAGGCAGCAAAACGCAACAGCGTCTGAATATCTTTGTCTTTAAGGTTGGAGCAAATGGTGAGATATTTATTCAGGTAATTTTCAGTTACATCAGGGAAAGCATCCTTAGAGCTTGTTTGCAAGGTCGCTATGCAGCCTCTCGCAAATTCAACCAGCAGGTCAGCTCGCCACGGTGGCAATTAACGATGATGAAAAGTTAGAATCGCGACGTTGTGCTTTACTGCTCGCTTTGGGCGGCAAATCTACGCCGCCAGGTGATGAAACCGAAGATGGCAATGAAAGCATACACCGCCATTACAATAGCTATCAAAATCGCATCGCGGGCAGCAAACAGAAAAATGGCAAGGGCATCTACCGCTATCCAGTACAGCCAGTTTTCCAACACTTTGCGAACCGTAAGAAATGTAGCGAGGATAGAAAAGGCCGTGATGAATGAATCGGGGTATGGCAAAGACGTGGGCGTGTATTTGTCGAAAACCATCCCAAGTAAAAGCGTGAGCACAGCCCCAGCGGCCAGGATTCTGAGATGCGATGACCACGGCAACCGCCGGATGGACAGCTCCTTTTTTCCAGCTCCGCCGAAGCGCCAGGCATACAGCCCCCATGCACCCATGCCCACGTAAAAAATTTGCAGAATGCTGTCCACCCAGAGGTTGTACCGGGCGAAATCGGCCCAGGCCCACAGCGAGCAAGAGACGATGCCCCACGCCCAACACCACACTTTTTCTTTGGCTGCCAGCCACACGTAAATCAGCGCCGTGGCGGTGATGGCCCAATCGAGCCAGGTTTGCGTTTGGATTTGCTCCGCAATAAGGGAGAGGAAGTGCTCCATCAGGATGGGGGCATTTGTTTTCGAGTATCCGTTCAAAAAATAATGGTAGCGCTTCGGGCGGCAGGGTTTTGAACCCTGCATTTCCGGCTCAGAATCGCAGGGTTCAAAACCCTGCCGCCCGAAGAAACTGAGCGCTTTTCGGGCGCTACCTTTAATTTATGAGGGGATACGTTTTCGAAGAACAATATCAGTTTTTGATAAACTTGCTTCGCAAAGGCGCGGCGGCGCCATTGCCTCCGCTTATTTCGATGAAATAAACACCGCTGGCAAAGTCCCCCGTTTGGATGGTGGCCGGGAACATTCCGGTGCCGGTGGTGATTGGCAATTCCACGACAATCCGCCCTTCGGCATCGAATACCCGAACGAGCACGTCTTCGTCTGCCGCCATTTTTGCCACCAGCGACAGGGCGTTTCCGGCCGGGTTGGGAAACAGCATGACCTCGCTTTCGCCGGCCATTTGAATCACAATCACGTTGGAATATTCATATCCCCCGCCGAAGTCCACCATTTTCAGCCGGTAATAATGCACCCCTGCGCCCGGCATTTCGTGGAGATACTGGAAAGTGGCTGTGGTGGTACCTGATGCCGGAGAAAAAGGAACCTTGCCCAGCAAGGTGAATGAAGCACCGGAGGTGGCATGCTCCACCTCAAAATGGTTGAGGCCCCCGATAGCAGAGGTCTCCCAATGCAGCCGCACATCCATGCCTTGTGGCATTCCTGAGAAAGAAAACAACTCGATGGGCAGCAGTGCCAGCGACTGGATGACGGCCTCTTCGGCGTCAATGATGCCGTAGCCGAAGGTGTTGTTGGGGATGTTGGTGCCCGGCGTGCCGCCACAAGTCTGTGCGGTGGTTTTGGCAACTGCCGAGTTTTCAAGGATGGTCTCGATTTGTTCCACCTGCCCGGTGAGAGAGGGGTTGGCCGAGAGCATCAGGGCCACCGTACCCGCCACATGCGGCCCGGCCATGCTGGTGCCGTTCCAGGTGGCGTAACTGTTATTGCGAATGCAAGAATAAACGCTCACACCGGGTGCGCTGACGTTGGGCTTCAGGCGGTTGCTCCCGTCCACCGTCACCGGCCCGCGGCTGCTGAAGGTGGCGATGGTGTCGCTCGAATTGGTAGCACCCACCGAAAAGCTGCCCTCGAAAATGGCGGGCGGGGCATCTACTGTTTCGCAGTTGGGACCGGAGTTGCCGGCGGAGACGACGATGACCACGCCCGAATTGCGCAAGTTGTTAAGGGCAGTTTCCATGGTGGCAAAGTTGCCGGTGTTGCAGCCTTCGCTCACCGGGCACGACCAGGAATTGTTGATGACGTCGGGAGCTTTGGTGGGGTCGGGATTTTGGCCGTTCAGGTCGGTGGGAGCGAGGAACCATTCGAAGCACTCAATGTAAGTCGTGGGCGTGCCGTTGCCGTTGTCCATGTTGCGGCAGCCTATCCATTTGGCATCGGGCGCCACGCCGAAGTCGTCGGTGGCGTTTTCGCCCGTCATTGTCCCCATGGTGTGGGTGCCGTGGTTGTGGTCGTCGCAGGGTTCCGGAGAATTAAACCCGCAGTCGTTGGCGCCGGCATTCGAGTGGATGGCATCGTGCCAATTGTAGTTGTGGTCGGCGGTCATGGCGACATTGTCCCAACCGCGGTATTTGACTTTCAGCGCTTCGTGGTCCCAGTCGTAGCCCGTGTCCTGTCCACCGACGACGACGCCCTGCCCGGTGTAGCCCATCGCCCAGACTAAGTCGGCGCCTATGTCGGTGATGCCCCAAGTGATGGCACGGTTGCCATCTTGGGTGACGTCACTGCGCTGAGGGACTTCCAGATTCACGTGTGGGTTGGATTGGATTTCCTGAACTTCCGGCAGGCGGGCCAGCGCTTCGAGCAGGGGCAGGGTGCCTTCCGCCCAAACGGCGTTGACTATCCAAAATGAACGGTAGGGTGCCCCGAAATCTTCCAGCGTTTGGCGTATTGGGTTTTGGGTGCCCTCCGCCGTGGCGGTGAGTTTTTGGAAAACAAAAGCGCCCTTATCTTTTTTCAGGGGAATGAAACGGGCCTCGCTCACATCGGCCTGCTCGCGCAGCACGACGAGGAACTCCACGGTTTCGCCCGCGGCGGCTTTTTGAAAAACGCCGGGTTCAATTTTGGACTGCCAATCCCAGGCACCTTGAGCTGAGAGTAGGCCGCTAAGTAAAAGAATTGGGGAAAAAAGACCGATGTAATTTGGCGCTTTCATGTCTGGAAATATTATGTTCCTGAGTTCTTAAACCTCATGGTTGCCCGGTGATTTTGCCGGCACGGCAACCTCCGCAAAGTTCGTCAACTTTTACCGGGAAAACAGCGCCAGGATTGCAAATCGTTGCAAAGGGGTTGGTTAGGAATCACAGCTTA
>Ga0210044_10008574_pt1 | contig 12710 bp, 9 predicted proteins | sample CryGey13umfilter_2_FD_183959 | JGI IMG/M metagenome (GOLD analysis project Ga0210044, IMG submission 183959) | Groundwater microbial communities from aquifer in Utah, USA - Crystal Geyser 4/9/14 3 um filter (SPAdes) (version 2) | ecosystem: Environmental > Aquatic > Deep subsurface > Groundwater... | reverse complement strand
GCTCGCGCGTGCATGCTGTCACTTTCTTGCCAACCGGAAAGTAGGGAAACCTGCCCACACTGGTGACCCCCGCCCCCCGGCTACCGATGCTCTTCGGTTCACTGGGCCAGCTTGCGTACCTGAGTAGTTACCGCAGGAAAGGCTTTACACTAATCGAGCTGCTCGTGGTGATCGCGATCATCGCGATTCTGGCAGCGATCCTATTCCCCGTGTTCGCCAAGGCGCGGGAGAAGGCGAGGCAGGCGTCCTGCCAGAGCAACCTCAAGCAGATCACCCTCGCGTTCCTGATGTATGCGAGTGACTACGACGAGGCATACCCGATCTTCAACTGGGGGAATCGTCCGTGCGGAGGGAACCCCGCGTGGCCCAACATGGTGATGTGGTACGCGGCAACCTACCCGTACACGAAGAACGCGCAGATCTACGAGTGCCCGTCGCAAGCCAGGGGCAAGTGCGCCAACAGCGCCTCAGCTCCGTGGAGCTCGATCATCCCGACCACCAGTTACGCCATGAACGAGCCGATCTCGACCGGACCCTTCGGCTGTTGCAGCAAGTGGCACAAGGAGAAAGAGCTCGGCTTTCCTGCCGCGACCCTGCTCATCGGCGACGGTCGGAACAACCTGGGTGGCTGGGACAATAACAGCCAGAAGGTGCTCATGCGCTATGCCTACCCGGATCCGGGCGTCTGCTATGGCTGTGGCGGCACCATTCCGCCGGACGCAGAGAAGTCGACGGCCCACAACGGCGGCTCGAACCTCGGGTTCGCCGATGGGCACGTGAAGTGGCGGCAGGCGCTGACCATCAGGACCATCGAGTTCGGCGGTGACATTCGCTACCGGACTTGGCAGTTGAAATAGCCCGGGCGTCCCAGTTCTGAGCGTGGACGACTCGTGGCGTCTGACGAGCATGTTGTCCCGGAAGGAGTACGGCGAATGGTGAAGATAAAGCGAGAACGCGTTGGTTCGAGGTTAGCGGCCCTCCTGGCAGCTCTATCCTTCATGGCCGTTGCGCTTCTGCTCACAGGCTGCCCCAAGAAGGGCGGTGCAGGCGCGAAGGATCAGACCGCCAGCCAAGCAGACATGAAGGCGCAGATGCAGAAGTCCAACGACTACATGAAGTCCAACCCGGGCAAGGGAAAGGGCGGCAGGTAGTCGCGCACTTGCTCCATCGCGCTGCCTGGTGACGTCCTTCCGCTGAGCAGCGTCCGACTCCCTGCGCACAGGAGCCCGACGATTCGCCTGTAGTGGGATCGCCGGCCTCTTCGCTTTGCGCAATCGCTTCGGGGCGCACGGAAGCGCCGGCGGCTCGCAGCACCGTGTGCTGACTGGCTCTACATCATCTGCAAGCACGGGTCGTCGCGGAGGTGCGGGAACTCCGGACCCAGGTAGCGAACCGGCGCCAGCCCGTGGAGTTCCCGCAGCAGGTGGTGCGCGCAAGACGTGAGCATCTGCGTTTCCTCGACTGCTTCGCGCCAGTCGGGCTTCAGGACCGCGTGTAGCGTCTCCGGCACGGGCATGATGCCGAAATCCCACGCGCCGCACAGACGCGCGACGAAATCGATCCGGTCGCCGAGGGCTGTCAGCGTCTCCGGCGCCGGCTCGTCCGGGTACAGCGAGCCGTCAATCCAGTCCGAGTCGGCCTTTGCAGAACTCACGCTTGTACCACCCCCTCACTTCCTCCGCCAGTTTCCCGTCGGCTTCGTCAGAGATGGCGCCGAGAGGTCTCTGCTTCTCGATCCGAGCCAACGACGGTATGACTGCGCTGCGCGAACGAGACGGCACTACCGCCCCACAGCAAGCGCAAACTCCTGCTCCGCCCGCCCCCCGAACTGGTTCGTGACCTCCACCTTCACGCGGGCCTCTCCGGCATCCCCAGCCTGCGGCGTGCCGGACAGGACGCCGGCCTTCCCGTCGAGGGTCAGCCACTTGGGTCCGGCCACCAGCTTGAACGTGTTCTCCTCGCTGTCCCAGAGCTTGTCGCCCGGCGCGTCGTAGTGGTGCTGCACGTCGTTGAGGGACCGCAGGCTCCTGGCTTCATACGTGTAGGGCTCCCCCGTCTTGGCTTGGGTCACCGGGGATGTGCGCACGAACGGATGCGGCGCCTCGGCGTAGTCCGAGCAGCCGCTGACCGTTCCGCCTCCGTCGATGGCGACGACGCGGTAGTAGACCTTGTTCGCGTTCTCCTGTGCAGCCTCCGGTCCGATCACGAGCATCTCCGTCTCCGTCGTCTCACCCAGGAAGTTCCCGGGCACTTTGCCGCGGGTGTACGCCGCGTGCTCGTCCTTGCAGACGGAGAACCCCTTCTCATCGCTGCCGTAGACCTCGTACTTCACCGGCCGCTCGCCACGCGGGTTGGGGGCCCAGCGAAGGGTGAACGTCTGTCCCGTCTGTTCGAGCCGGGCATTGACCGGCACCCGTGGGCCGCGCCAGGTGAACGTCCAGCCTTCGCTCCACTTGCCCCACACGCCCCACTGTTCCTTGCAGCGGAGCCGCCAGTAGTAGGGCGTATCCGGGCTGAAAATGCCGGTGTAGGGCACGCCCCACTTGGTGGTGGGGATGATCACATCCAAGCTGGTTCGGTACGGGTAGGCGAAGTCCGGCCGACGGCTGACTTGCAGGTGGTACTGGTCCGCCCCCTCCGCGGCCGGCCAGGAGAAGGTGACGATCGAGTCGGGGATCGTCGCGCCCGGCTTCGGGTACTCGGGCGCAGCGATTGGCGGCAGCGGCTGGACGGCGTCGCTCTCCTGCCAGTCGTGGGTGAGGCGCAGGCGATGCGGGCCTTCGGTGGCATCCCAGTACACCGCCTTGTTCGTGCCGACGCAGAGCCGGGGCAGCGACACCGGCGCCGCCATCACGTCCGTCTCGATCTCCAGCGAGCACAGGTTCGCCCCGGGCGTCTCGTCCGCGGAGCCCAGACCGACGCGGACGAAGTACCGGTACTTCGCCGGCTTGTTGCGGACGTCCAGCGCCTGGTCGAGCGCAACCTCCGCCGCATGGGCACCCGCGCCTTGCTCCGTCCACAGCTCCTTCCAGGACTTGCCATCCAGCGACAAGGCCACCGCAAAACGATCCTGCGCACTCGCCCCGGCGAACTCCGCGCGCACCGTGCCGCCGCAGACCGTGTAGGGCACCTTGATCTCGTAGTCCAGATGCGCGTCGGCTGATTGGCCTGCTAACCTGCCGCCGTTGCCGGGGGAGGTAGCCGGACCGAGGTCCTTGGTCTCACTCCCCTCCGCCTGCACCGCTGGCAGCTCCAGCCGCGGCTGGAAGACGAACTTGGAGTTGCCGAAGTACCTGGGCAGGTGCTCCCATTCCTTGCTCTCGGCGCAGTACTTGCGGGTGTTGTCCCACCGGAAGACGACCTTCTCGCCGGGACGCAAGGTGTAGGCGATCTCGTGCCCGCGAAGCTGCGCGTCGAACAGCGTGTCGTCGGGACCAAACAGGGCAGCAGGCGCGTCGCTCGGCGTGAACCGCGCGACAACCCGACCGTAGTTCAGCTCGCGCCGGACCAAGTCGTGGTCGCGGGCGCACTCGTCGCCGCTGACGGGATGCTCGTTCTCCCGGTCGAGGTAGAACGCATCCATGTCCACGTCCAGGAACTGCAGCTTGCCGTTGACAGCCGCCTCGCACTGGACGTGCCCGTGCAGCGCGCGGTTCTTGGAGCCCACCAACCCGGCGTGATGGAACAGCGAGCAGCCGGAGTTGCCGGCATCGTCGCACAGGTTGAACCCGAAGATGTTGAACAGCCGCACCGGATCGTGCGGTTCAGCGTTGGCGTAGAGCGGTGTGTCGTGGTAGGTGTTCTGGCGCATGTTCTCCCAGATGAAGTACGCCTTGTCCTGGTCGGTCTTCGCACCGCGGGTGAACTCGGCCAACAGGCTGTCGAACGTGTACCAGTTACCGCGGCCATTGAGAACCAGCCGTGGGTTGACTACCGGTGTGTCGCCCACGTTCTCGAGGGTCAGAGCGAGGTTGTTCTGGAATGCAACGAAGCAGTTGCTTGAGGCCAACGTCCGCGTGTTGTCCATGTCCAGCGTGCCGCCCACGGCGAGGGCGTACTCGTGCCGGCTCGAGGTGATCTCCTCGACGTGCCTCTTCGGCGTTGCGGGGAACCTGGCCAGCCCGCCCAGGCCGCTCTTCGGGTTGGTGGAGGCGACTTCGTATCTTCGGCCGTTGGTCCGCGGGTCGGTGTTGTCCGAGGCGGAGAAGTAGAGCCCTTCCCTCGTCCAGTGCGAGTACCGCCCTTGGCCCTGCTCCCGAATGTCGGCGTGAAACGACCGCGACGGCCCCAGCGGCTTGCCGTCTTCGAACAGCAGCAGACCCGACTTGTTGGCGGTGGACTTGTCGCCTTCTTCGCCGAAGTCCCTCCCAGCGAGGTAGCAACAGCCCTGCTCCGGCCGAATGCACTCAGGCGGAAGCGATTGCCGCTTGGGCTCGGCCGCCCCCGTGCAGGCGGCGCAGTGAACAGCAAGCATGACGCAGAGAGTCCGCATGTGCTTCGTCCTTCCCAGGAACTGTCGTCGGGCGCCCGCGGGGGCTACAACCATCGGAGAGAGTGTACCAACTCTCTCGGGGCGGTGGGGCGGAAGCGACTGCTGCTGAGCGCCGTGTGGAGGGATTGCCCGGGCGGGCGGCGAAGACTCCGCCGCGGCGCGGCCCGTAGATCGCCCGAGAGGCAACGGATGACCACCCAAGAGCTCTTCCTCGAGACTTGCCGCTTCGGCAGCCCGGCTCGCTCCCATCGCTGGGAGGTGTGCGGAGCATGGCACTCCACGCTGGACCGCTGGCACCGCGAAGGGATGCCGCCGGACGGCGACTTCCACGGCTTCTTCGGGATGGAGACGCAGGTCAGCTTCCTGACCTTTCAGAACGAAACAGGACTGCGGACGGGATTCACCAACTCGCCCTATATGCCGCCGTTCCCGACCGAGGTCCTCAGCGAAGATGCAACCACGCGCACTGTTCGCAACGGCGACGGCATCGTGCAACGCGAACTGAAGACGCGCGCCGACACGTCGATGCCGCAGTTCCTGAGCTTCCCCGTCCGCAACCGGGCCGACTGGGAGCGCGTTCGCGACGAGCATCTGCAGCTACAGCCCGAACTGCGGTTCCCGGCCGACTGGACGCCGCTCGAACAGCGCTTCCGCAACCGCGACTTCCCGCTGGGCATGTCCCTCTGCGGTGCCTTCGGCCACCCTCGCAACCTCTTCGGCGACGACCACCTGCTGGTCCGCTACTACGACGACCCGGCGCTGCTCCACGAAATCCAGGAGCACTGGGTCTGGCTGTACAAACAGCTCATCGACATGCTCGACCACACCGCCCCGCCCGACCTCTCGCTTGACGCCATCAAGTTCCTGATCGAGCGCGTTCGGTACTGGGGCGAGAAGGTGTATGGGGCGTGAACGAGGCGCCTCGCCAGTGGGCACGCTGCCGGCTCCCTTGTCAGGCACAGCGCTCGCAGCGATACTGGCTGTCGGGCAATTGAGTGGAGGACTTGACGACATGATGACACAGCAGAACGCAGACCCCCTCGCCTGGTGGCGCGAGGCACGATTCGGGATGTTCATCCACTGGGGCGTCTACGCCGTTCCCGCGGGGGAATGGCAGGGGGAACGCATCCCCAGCCTGGGCGAGTGGATCATGCGCAACGCCAAGATCCCAATCGCCGAGTACGAGAAGCTGGCTGAGCAGTTCGCCCCGGTGAAGTTCGACGCCGAGGAGTGGGTGGCGATTGCCAAGGAAGCCGGCATGAAGTACCTGGTGATCACCTCCAAGCACCACGACGGCTTTGCCATGTTCAAGTCGGCGCATCCGTACAACATTGTTGATGCCACGCCCTACAGGCAGGACGTGATGGCAGCACTGGCTGCCGCCTGCGCCAAGGCGGGAATCCGGCTGTGCTTCTACTACTCGCAAGCCCAGGACTGGCACGCTCCGGGCGGCGCCGGACACTGGGAAGAGGATCCCGGCGTGGGCTGGTGGAGCCAGCAGGTGGAGCCGGAGCGGTTTGCGCAGTACCTTGAGGAGAAGGCGAAGCCACAGGTCCGGGAGCTGCTCACACAGTACGGCCCCATCGGCCTGATCTGGTTCGATACGCCGGTGGTCATCACCAGAGAGCAAAGCACCGAGCTGCGCGACCTCGTCCACTCGCTGCAGCCGGAGTGCCTGGTCAGCGGCCGCGTCGGCCACGATGTCGGCGACTACGGCAGCCTCGGCGACAATCAGCACCCCGCCGGCCCGCTGCAAGGCGACTGGGAGACCCCCTGCACAATCAACGACACCTGGGGCTACAAGCACTATGACGAGAACTGGAAGTCCGTCGACTACCTCGTCAAGCTGCTGGTCAACTGCGCCTCGAAGGGCGTGAACTACCTGCTGAATGTCGGCCCGACGGCAGAAGGGATCATCCCGGCGCCGAGCGTCGAGCGCCTGAAGGCAGTCGGGCAATGGCTCAAGGTCAACGGCGAGGCCATCTACGGGACCCGCGCCACGCCGTTCCCGTATGACTTCGACTGGGGCCGCGTCACCTGCAAGCCCGGCCGGCTCTACCTGCACGTGATGAAGTGGCCGGGCAAGCGGCTGCTCGTCGCGGGGCTGAAGAACCGCGTCCTCGGCGCGCGGCTGCTGACCGACGGCCGCACGATTGTGCGCTGCACCCAGACGCACGACGCGGAAAGCGACTACCACCTGCTGGAGCTGAGCCTCCCGGCCGAACAGCCCGACCCGGATGTCTCCGTTGTGGCGCTGGACATCGAGGGCGAGCCCCAGGTCGAGCCACTGCCGCTCGAGCAACCGGAGGGCAGCGTCCTGCTTCCCGCCCACCTGGCCGAGCTTGGCGGTTCAGCGGAACTGGCGATTGACCGGGCGGGCGTCGTGAGTGGCTGGAAGAGCGAAGACGGCCGGCTTTCTTGGCAGTTGCGGATTCGGCAAGGCGGGACGTTCCAGGTGCGCGTGCAGACCTCCATGGAGCACGGCAACCCCAAGGCGCTGGGCAACCACGAGGTCTGCGTCACCGTTGCCAACGCGACGACTCGCGGACTTGTCGGCTGCAAGGACGCCGTAACCGACGCACCTGGCGACCACGGGAACTTCGTGGAAAGCAGCCTGGGGCAGATCCAGATTCTCAGCGCTGGGCTGCACACGCTGACCCTCAGAGCCGACCGGATCGACAAGGAAGCCTGGGCTGGTCTGGCCGTCGCGGGGATCCGGCTGACGCGCCAACACTAAGCGCGTGCCGTCTGCGCGTCGCTCCCCACCCAATGAGAACACCTGCCAATCCGGGCCGCCCTTCACAGGCGCGGTTCGGGTTGGGTGCACATGCGCGAAAGAGAGTCTGAGTGACGATGAGTACGCTCCACCGCTGGCTCGCCCTTTCCGTCGCCCTCGCCGCCGGCCCGCTTGGAGCCGCACCCGACAGGCAAGCTGCCGACAAAGAGGACCTCGCCAACATGACCGCCCAGTTCCCGGCCCAACACCCCTACCTGGCGCTGACCCCCGCGGACAGCGCGCGAGCCAAGGAACGTGCGGCGCAGTTCCCCTGGGCAAAGAAGGCGTTAGAGAAGGTGGCCGACGACGCTCGCGGCGCGGTCGCCAAGCCACTGGGGAAGCTCCCCGAGAAAGGCGACACCGAGCACTGGAGCATCGCCAACCGGCTGCAGTCAGTGGCATTGGCATACGGGCTCACCGGCGAGACGCAGCACGCCGAGTGGGTGCGCGACGGGCTGCTGGCCTATGCCGACGTGTACCCAACCATGTCGCTGACCAACGGCCGCTGCAAGGTGTTCACGCAGTCGTCGCTGTACGAGGCGATGTGGGTGGAGCCGATTGCCCAGGCATACGACCTGGTCGCCGACAGTGGCGTGCTCACCGACGAACAGAAGGCGCATATTGAGGCCGACCTGTTGCGGCCGACGGTGGCGTGCTTCAAGATCGACGACTTCGAGAACGACCCGCGGATCCGGGACCTTCACTACCGCTGCTACAACTTCCAGGCGTGGCACCTCGGCGCGGTGGGTCTCGTCGGGCTGGCGCTGCGCGATCCCGAGCTGGTGGACTATGCGGTCAACAGCCCCTACGGTTTCCGGCACCTGGTGGCGCATGACATCCGCGAAGACGGGCTGTTCTGGGAGCGCTCCGTCGGCTACCACCACTTCGTCCTCAATGCCCTGCTACCGTTCACCGAAGCCATGCTGCACTGCGGCGTCGACCTGTACCACTTCACTGTACCCAACGACCGCGCGAAGGACGAAGACTGCCACTGCGTGACCGATGTCACCGACCAGCCCAAGTCGCTCCGGCTGATGTTCGAGGCGCCGTTCTACCTGGGCTTCCCCGACCTGAGCTACCTCGCGCTTGGCGACAGCGATCGCGGTCCGCTGCACGCAACCTGGATGGATTTGATCGGCTACGACCGCTACCGCGATCCCAAACTTGCCTGGCTGCTGCAGCGCGATGTGCCGTTGAGCGCGGAGGAGACGCGCAGCGGGCGGGTGGGCTTCCTTCATTACTACCGCTACCGGTACCGCTACGACCAGGTCCGCCTGAACGGGCAACCGGTGAAGTGGGAGCGGCGCGACCCGACGTTCGAGCCGCAAGGCGACGCGATCACGGTGGAGGACGGCGGCGCCAGCCAGAGTGACCACTACCTCCTGAACGGCGCTGACCGCGCCGACCTTACCCTTGAGTGGACGATGACCCGCTTGGCCGACAGCGGCGGTCAGGATCGCGCGTGGGTGGTGTTCCACGTCGACGCCAAGGATACGGCGAACCGCAAGTGCTTCGGCTTGCCCTCCTACTGCCCGGAGCTGAACCACCCGTACCGCTTCCGCTTGGAGGTGAAGGGCGACAGCGTGCAGCTTACCCGCGACGGGCAGTCGGTCGCCACCAAGCCCACCGTCTACAGTCGCACGCCCGACTGGCAGTGGCTGATCCACGACTCGCCGGCCGAGGCAGCTCAGCGCGCGCGCCTGGACTTGCCGCCAGCCTTCGCCAACACCGGCCGATACGAAAACGGCTGCTCTCTGTTCCCCGCCAGCGGCGTCGCAGTGCTTCGGCAGGCGGCCGGCGACTTCACGACCCAACCGGAGTCGACCGCCGTCGCCTTCAGCTACGGTCCTTACGGCGGCGGGCACGGGCACCCGGACAAGCTCAGCATTGCCGTCTACGCGCAGGGCCGTCAGTGGATCCCGCAAGTGGGCAGCATGCCTTACGAAACGAACTGGAAGGCCGAATGGACAGCGCAGACCATCAGCAACAATACCGTTGTTGTCGACGGTGTGTCGCAGAAACCTACCGGCGAGCGCAACACCCAGTGGCCGGCTGACAGCGCGACCGACAAAGTGCTCGGCAAGCTCGACCGGTTCGACGCGGAGCACAAGCTCGTCTCCGCCTCCTGCGACTCGGCCTATGACGGCCTGCTGCTGCACCGCACGGCAGAACTGCACGGCGCCCTTGTCGTGGACCAGTACGCGATCACCCCCCAGGACGCCGCCGGAGGCAAGACGCACCAGTTCGACTACGTGCTGCACATCGACGGTCAATTCGTGGAGAGCACTGCAGCGCTGTCGCCGCGCTCGGGCCCGCTCGGCGACAAGTGCGGCTACCAGCACGTCGAGCAGAAGCAGGGCGCGACCATCGAAGGAGTCACCAGCCTGACGTTCGCCTCGGGCGACAAGCGCCTGCGCCTCTGGATCGTGCCGGCCAACGCCACCCCGCTGGAGTTGATCCTCGCCGACGGCCTATCGAACTCTCCCACCGCGCGAATGCCGATGGTTGTGCTGCGGCAAGGTGGCGCCAGCGCGCGGTACCTGACCCTCTTCGAGCCGCTGGACGAGAAGGCGCCGTTGCGAGCGGTGCGGCTCGAACGCGGCATCGCCGGCGGACCCGCCGAGCTGGTGCTGGAGCGCGAGACGGAGAGTGAACGGGTGCGGCTGAACTGAGGCCGGCAAGTGCACCCGTGCCAGACCGATCTGGAGACGCTCGCGGCCACTTGTCAACTTCGTACTGATTTGGTACTAATTAGTAGCTCCGTAGCAGGTCATCCCCAATGCGCAAACCCAAACCACCGCCGCCGTTCAACGAACTGGTCCGCAGGTCTGCCGTCTCGGATCGGGACCGGTTTGCTTTCCTCGTCGACCTGAGCGGCAGGCAAGCCCCACCCCGCGACTACCCACATTGGGACGTACTCCGACGATTGCCACCGCCAGAGGGAATCACGGCAGAGGAATGGTGGCTCGTGCTGAAGCTGCAGCGGCTGCCGGTTCTCAGACCGCTGCCTCTGTTGGACAGGGCTGGCGAGCCGTTCCGATTCACGGTTCCGGACACAGTGCAGGAGCAGCTACATCATATCGATATGGGGGCAGCAGGCACCATCGGCATTCCGCAGCCGGTCACCAACCCGCAGGCCCGAGACCAGTACTATGTCAGGTCGCTGATCCAGGAGGCAATCACCTCGAGCCAGCTCGAGGGTGCGGTGACGACTCGCGAGGTGGCCAAAGAGATGATCCGCACCGGGCGCCGGCCGCGTGACCGTAGCGAGCGGATGATCCTGAACAACTACCTGACCATGCAACGCGTCTCGGACATCAAAGCGGAGCCGCTGTCCGCCGACCTCGTGTTCGGGATTCACCGCCTCGTCACCGATCAGACGCTGGACGAGGAGGACGCTGCCGGACGCCTCCGCAGATTAGACGAGCGGCGGGTCGTGGCCAGTATGGAGGGAGAGGTGTTCCACGAGCCGCCGCCAGCAGAGCAGTTGCCGGAGCGGCTCGAGGCGATGTGCGCCTTTGCCAATGGCCGGACACCCAACTACTTCGTCCATCCCGTGGTGAGGGCAATCATCCTGCATTTCTGGGTTGCCCATGACCACCCGTTCGTGGACGGGAATGGGCGGACGGCGCGAGCGCTCTTCTACTGGGCAATGCTGCATCGGGGGTTCTGGCTCTTCGAGTTCATTTCCATTTCGGGCATCCTGTTGAGGGCGCCCGTCCAGTACGCTCGCTCCTTCCTCCATACTGAGACCGACGACAATGACATAACCTACTTCCTGGTCGCGCAGTCCGATGTCATCCGCCGAGCCCTTGAGGAACTCCACTCCTACATCGACCGCAAGTCGCAGGAAGTGCAGGCGCTGGAGTCGCAGCTTCACGGATTGACAGCGCTGAATCACCGCCAGGTGGCGCTCATCACGCACGCGCTGAAACACCCACACCAGTCATACACCATCGCCAGCCACCAAGAGAGCCACAGAGTGGCATACCAAACGGCAAGGACGGACCTCCTGGATCTCCACCAACGCGGTCTCCTTGAGATGAAGAAGCGTGGGAAGGCGTTTGCATTCACTGTCCTGAGCAACCTCTCGGAGCGCCTGGAACAGCTTGAGCGCGAGTAAGGCCTCGGGGCAGCCGCCAACCCAAGGCGCGCCTGGCCGGGCACCTGACACCTGACACCCATTCCCACCGGAGTCCCGCATGACCGATAGAATCGCCGCCCTCAAAGCCCGTGTCCTTAACAGCCGCCAACTTGGCGACCCGCGAGCAGGGGAACTGCACCGGGAGTCGCTTGCGCAGACGGAGGGCGAGCCCGAAGTTCTTCGCGCGGCGAAGGCCGCGGCGCACTACTACCGGCATCAGGAGTTGGTCCTCAATGAGGGCGAGCTGATCGTCGGCACCCAGCCGGGGCTGACGTTCGACGCCAAGGAGCGAGTCGTGCCGGCTGCTTTCGGTAGGCGCGACTTTTCCAGTTGGGGTTGGGCCGCGGGCGAGGCGGTGGAGCCGTTCTTTCGGGAAGGCATGCTCTCCTGGGCGGGCAATCACAAGACGCTGGACTACGAGCGCGTCTTCGAGGTCGGCTTCTCGGGGCTCCTTGCTGAGATAGAGGATCGCCTGAGCCGCCTTGCGCCCGAAGAAGACGACTGCCAGCAGAAGCGCGACTTCCTCGCCGCCCTGAAGATCGTCGCCGAGGGCTTCCTGGACCTCAGCAACCGCCTCCAATGAGGTGACCTGGCTGTGCCTCGAAGTCACCGAGGAGCTGCGGGTGCTGCGGCCGCAGGTCGGCTTGCGCTGGAACCGCAACACGCCACCGAACCTGGTGGAGCGAGCGGTGCGGACGCTGCGCTCGAAGACCGGCAACCCCGACTTCTGCAGCGACGAGCAGATTGTCCCCGCGCTGACCCGGCTGGGCGTGCGCGTCGAGGACGCCCGCGACAACTTCTGCAACTGGGACGTGATCGGCCTCGCCAATCTCACCGATTCCTTGGCGGCCCTCCGGCGACTGGTGTTTGAGGAGCAGGCGCTCACACTGCCCGAGTTCGCCGACCGGCAGACTGGGAGGGTCACGAGGAGCTGCGCCGGAAGGTGCTCGGCACGCTCCCGCACTTCGGCAACGACGACCCCGAAGTCGATCTGCTGGCAAGCCGAGTCATCGAGCGCCTCACCGACATCGTCAAACGCCGGACCCCACACCGCGGTGGCGAGTACATTCTCGGCACCACCGCCGGTGGCGAGAACATGCACCTCGAGTTCGGCCGAGTCACCGGCGCGACCCCGGACGGCCGGCGGGCCGGAGAGACGTTGGCAGACAGCTTAGTACTACAACCGTACTTAGCTCGGGGCAGGTCTCCGACCGCCCCGAAACGCTTGACCGGAAGGTCTTAGCTCGGGGCAGGTCTCCGACCGCCCCGAAACGCTTGACCGGAAGGTCTCAAAGGGC
>Ga0210044_10008573_pt1 | contig 12711 bp, 8 predicted proteins | sample CryGey13umfilter_2_FD_183959 | JGI IMG/M metagenome (GOLD analysis project Ga0210044, IMG submission 183959) | Groundwater microbial communities from aquifer in Utah, USA - Crystal Geyser 4/9/14 3 um filter (SPAdes) (version 2) | ecosystem: Environmental > Aquatic > Deep subsurface > Groundwater... | reverse complement strand
TTAAGTTGCAGGGGCCCGCGAATCTTCAGGGGATACGCGCCCAAAACGGCCAGTTTTTTTTAACAGACATCAATCTTCGTTTCGGCAGCGGATCGGGACACACCATCGCCGCCGGTGGAGACATGCCCGGTTTGATTTTCCGGGAGTTGTCCGGGGAGTCTGTTCCCTTTGCGAACGGTTCGGTAAAGGACGGGAGCATGATGACCCGGTTTCAAGACGCTTTCTATTTCTGATTTTAGAAGCGGGAGCGGGGAGATGAGAAACCTTCTTTGATTATGAACGCCATGATATGAAAGCCCTTAACGTGGCAGCCGGTTTTTCTGGAAATTTGCTTTTGCGGGAAGTCTTTGGCAAAACTTTTCCCGGCTTTACAAAAGGCGGGTTCCCCCTTAATATTACCCGGAAAATCGGTCCACCTTTTACGGAGGAAGGAGACTTATGACGATGAACGCGCTCTATGTTCCTCTCCTGTTGTTGATGGAGTTTTCAGGTTCTCCCCTGCCGGTCACGGGCCCTGCGGAAAGCCTTGCGGTCAGCCACTATGAAGAAGAGGCCAGAAGGGCGCCGGAAGATTTCGGGGCGCATTACGATCTCGGGGTGGTCTATGCCAATAAGGGCAAATACGAAAAGTCCGTGGAAGTTTTTAATAAGGCGATTGCTTTAAAACCCGATAGCGCGGAGGCCTACAATTACCTCGGATCGGTTTACGCAAGTTTGCGCAGGTTCGATGATGCGATCGCTAGCGCGCAAAAAGCCCTGGAGTTAAACCCGGATCTTATGGATGCCAGGATCAACCTCGCTATTTGCTACGAGAATCTCGGGCGTTACGGGGAAATGATCGAACCGCTTAAGTACATCATCGCCAAAAAGCCCGCGGACCCCGTTTATTTCTCTCTTTTAGGTTCGGCGTATTACCGCCTCGGGAAATATGAGGAGGCGATCCTGCCATTGGAGAAAGGCATTGCCTTGAACTCGAATGACTGGCAGGATTTTAAAAAGCTGGGGGATTCCTACCTTGCGCTGGGCCGTTACGAGGAGGCCGTTGAACCACTGAGGCAGACCCTGCGGCAAATGCCCCTGTTGCCGGAAGCGCATTACAACCTGGGAACCATCTACGCGAAACTGGGCCGGTGCGAGGAGGCCGTGGAGTCATTCAATCGGACGGTGAATCTCTCCCCGGATTTTGCCGAGGGGTATGCAAACATGGGCTGGTGTTATCAGAGGCTGGGTGAAAAGGAAAAGGCGATAAAAAGTTATCAGGCGGCTCTCGGGCTCAACTCCGGTCTGGAGCAGGTGCGGCATAACCTGAACCTGCTGCTGAAAAAATGAGAGGCTGGAACAATATTTTCTGCCGGGCGACGGGTTCAATCATCGGAATTGCAGAGGTTTTGTGGACAGAGTAAAAGAAGCCGGAAACCGGCTCATCTTCGCGCTGGATGTTCCCAGCCGCAGGGAGGCCGAACATTATGTCAAACTTCTCGACGGGGCGGTCGGTTGTTTCAAGGTGGGGCTGGAATTATTCATCAAGGAAGGGCCCGGCGTTTTGCAAGTGGTGAAAGATCACAGCGACGCGGATATTTTTCTCGATCTGAAACTGCACGATATTCCCGAGACCGTTCACCGGGCGCTGGTCTCCGCTTCTTCTCATGGAGTCCGTTACATGACCGTTCACTCCAGCGAGGGGAAAGGGATGCTCCAGGCGGCGTGCGATCTGGAGCCTGAAGGATTGGAGGTTCTGGCGGTCACTGTTTTGACCAGTCTTTCCGAGGAACAACTGCCGTCTCTGGGTTTTGGCGAAGGGCTGACTCTGCATCAACTGGTCCTCAGCCGGGCGGAACAGGCCAAGGAAGCCGGGTGCGCCGGGGTGGTCTGTTCGGGGCTGGAAGCGGCGGCCATCCGCGAATCCTGCGGGAGCGGTTTCAAAGTCGTGGTTCCTGGAATCCGCCCCGAATGGAGCGTGGTCGGGAAAGACGATCAGAGCCGCGTCACCACTCCGAAACAGGCGATTGAGCGGGGGGCAGACCTGATCGTTGTGGGAAGGCCGATCCGGGATGCCAAAGACCCCAGGGAAGCGGCGCAAAAGATTCTGGAAGAGATATCCGGCGCACTTTGGCCAAAATAATACCGGGCCGCAAAAGCGGGAGCGCAACTTGCGGGTTTTCAAGGATTCGTTTGTTGAGCCTGGTCTGCTGGATCGGCGGCATCGTCTTCTTTTCATTTTTTGCCGCTCCGGCAATTTTAAAAACCCTCGACCGGCCCAGGGCCGGGGAACTGGCGGACGTCATTTTCCCCAGGCACTGCGTTCTCGGGAACGTCTGCTGCGGCGTCATGCTGGCCTCCCTTTTGCTGGGCGCTCAGACGATTTCTACTTGGAAGACCGGTTTTGCCGCGGTTATAATATTATCTACGTTTACCGCAGGAATGACGATCCAGCCGAGGGCCCGCGATTTGAAAACCCGGATCAAATCCCACGCATCCGAGGAGTCGGGGAAACTTCTCGAAGCCCGATTTCAGAAACTGCATTCGCTGTCTGTCAAATTGAATGCAACCGCGTTGTTCGCGGGTCTTGCTCTTTTGTGGCTGACGGCGCAGGGTTTGCAGCTCTAATCATTAAAATTCCATCTGAGAGACTCATGAACATTTTAGGTATTTCCGCATTTTATCACGACTCTGCCGCGTGTCTCATCCGCGACGGAGAAATCATTGCCGCGGCCCAGGAAGAACGGTTTACCCGCAAGAGACACGATGCGGATTTCCCCAAATGCGCCGTCGAATATTGTCTGCAGACGGCGGGCATCAGCGCGTCCGACCTGGATTATGTGGGTTTTTACGATAAACCCTTCATTAAATTCGAGCGCATTCTGGAAACCTATCTCAGCATCGCTCCGGCCGGTCTTCAGCAGTTTCTTTCCGCCATACCCCTGTGGCTGAAGGACAAGTTGTGGACGCGTGACAACATCCGCAAGAATCTGGATTATTCCGGACCGGTGCTTTTTGCCGAACATCACGAATCGCATGCCGCCAGCGCTTTTTATCCTTCGCCGTTTCAGGAGGCCGCGGTGCTGACGATGGACGGCGTCGGCGAATGGGCCACCAGCAGTGTGAGCGTGGGAAAAAGCAATCAACTGGAAGTGGTTCAGGAACTGAGTTTTCCGCATTCGATCGGTCTGCTTTATTCCGCGTTCACGTATTACCTGGGTTTCAAGGTGAACAGCGGGGAGTACAAGGTGATGGGGCTGGCCCCGTATGGTGAGCCGAAATATGTCAAGCTCATCATGGATCACCTGATCGATCTTAAGGAGGACGGATCGTTCCGCATGGACATGCGGTATTTCAATTATCTCGGCGGCCTGACGATGACCAACGACAAGTTCGCCGACCTCTTTGGCGGCCCTGCCCGCAAGTCCGAAACCAAGCTCACGCAGAAAGAGATGGATATCGCCGCGTCTTTGCAGGTGGCGACGGAAGAGGTGATGCTGCGCATGTCCCGTCATGTCCGCAGGCTCACAGGCATGAAGAACCTTTGTCTCGCCGGCGGCGTGGCCTTGAACTGCGTCGGCAACGGCAAAATTCTCAAGGAGAAGGTGTTCGACAAGGTATGGATTCAGCCGGCGGCGGGAGATGCCGGCGGCGCCGCCGGGGTGGCTCTTTGCATCTGGTACAAGGTCCTCGGCAATGAAAGAAAGACCAATGGCAGGGACGCGATGAAGGGCGGCTACCTGGGGCCGAATTTTGCTCCGGAGACGATTAAAAAATACCTGGATGAAAATAACATTCCCTATACACAGTACGGTGAAGAGGAATTGATCAAAACCGTCGTCGGCCATCTGAAAGACGAGAAAGTGGTCGGCTGGTTTCAGGGGCGCATGGAGTTTGGCCCCCGCGCCCTGGGTGCACGAAGTATCATCGGGGATGCCAGAAGCCCAAAAATGCAGTCGACGATGAACCTCAAGATCAAGTACCGCGAGTCCTTCCGGCCCTTCGCGCCGTCGGTTCTGGCGGAAAAGGCCGGCGACTGGTTTGAGATAGATTGCGAAAGCCCCTACATGCTTCTGGTGGCGCCTGTCCGGGAGGATAAGAGAATTGCCCTGAGCGAGGAACAGAAAAAACTGTTCGGGATCGATCTGCTGAATGTTCCCCGGTCGCAGATTCCCGCCATCACCCATGTCGATCACTCCGCCCGCATTCAAACGGTGGGGCCGGAAAATAACCCCAGATACTATGCCCTGCATAAAGTTTTCGACGCGGAAACCCATTGCCCGGTGCTCATCAACACGTCGTTTAACGTGCGGGGAGAACCCATCGTCTGCACTCCCGAGCAGGCCTACCGCTGTTTCATGCGGACGGAAATGGATACCCTGGTGCTGGAGAATATCGTCCTGGAAAAAAGCCAGCAACCCGCGCTCAAGGAGGATTCCAACTGGCGCGACGAATTCGAGCTGGACTGAGTCCGGAGCACTTCCTTGCCGGCGGTTCCATTCCACCTATGTTCTGCCGGTTGCGCTCTGCCCGCATTCCTCATGTAAAATTACTTTCCACGCATGGGTGTGCCGCCACTCGTTTCTTCAACCGCATTAAAGAAGGACAAGCTTTTCTATGGTGGAATCGACGGAGACAGGGCATGAAAAGTTTTCCCGCCCTTTTCTGGCAAGAACCAGGGTCCTGCTGATCCTTCTTCTTTTGGGTGTGGTCTACAGTTATGGATGGCGGGTGACCGAAATCGATCCCGGTGAACTGGTGCGGGATTTTCATCTCGTCCAACCCCTGGTTGCCGATCTCGTGCGCCCCGATCTCGTTACTCTGGAGGCAGAGTCGCTGACAGTCGAGGCCTTGTTTTACCTGTCGGGAACATCTCCATTTCCCGCCCGGCCTTTTGGGGAGGAATCTTCGGGGCTGAATTTATCCGCTAAAGAGGGACGGGTGGGAGATCCGTTAACGGTGACGGGTTTTGCACTGCCCGCAGAAAAGACGGGCCGGTTGTTCTGGGTGAACTCCATTGAACAGGAATTTCCGTTGGGATCGTTTGCCACCGATAAGAACGGCGCGTTTACGATGCAGGTCGCGGTTCCCGAATCCGCCAGGGGCGATGAGCAGATCGTGCGGGCTGTTCTAAGCTGGGAGACCGGAAAGTGGCGCGTGAGCCACACGCTGAAACTGACGCTGGAAAAAATGATCGAGACTCTGTTCCTGGCGTTGATGGCCACCACGATGGCGGTTCTGGTGGCCGCTCCGCTCAGTTTTCTGGGCGCGAGAAATTTAATGACCCGTCGTCTTCCGGGAACCGCGGTTTATTACATGGTGCGCACCGTGTTCAACGGGCTGCGATCGGTGGAGCCGTTGATCATGGCGATTCTGTTTGCGGTCTGGGTGGGCATCGGCCCCTTTGCGGGCGTCATGGCTCTTGGGGTGCATTCCATTGCGGCTCTGGGGAAACTTTTTTCCGAACAGATCGAAAGCGTGGACCCGGGTCCGATTGAGGCTATCACCGCCACCGGGGCGACTCCTGTTCAGGTCGTTCTGTATGGCGTGGTCCCCCAGGTCGTGCCGCAGTTTCTGGCTTTGAGTTTTTACCGCTGGGACATCAACGTGAGGATGTCCACCATCATCGGGTTTGTCGGCGGCGGCGGGATCGGTTTTCTGCTGCAGCAATGGATCAACCTTCTGCAATATCATAAAGCGGGAACGGCCCTGCTGGCGATCGCCCTTGTGGTCATCACCCTGGACACCGCCAGCGCCCGCATTCGCGAGAAAATCATCCGCTGATTCCTGCATGCAGGTTCAGGATTATTTTTTCGGAGCGATGCGGTCCAGGCTCTTCATGAAGCGCCGGGACGATTCGGAAAATTCCTTCACCCGGCCCTCGAGGATGATTTCCTTGGGAGAAAGCGGACGGTCGTAATATCCCCAGTTGGCGTCGGTATCCTCATTGATGACGGCTCCTTTCAAAGAGATTCCGGCAAACGCCCCTTTACTGCGGGAATAGGAGTAAATTTCCCCCTTGAACGTGACGTCCGATCCGGCTTCGGCGTGGCGGCCCACAGGCCCTGCCGATACGGACACATCCGCTCCCAGAGTGAATTTGCTGTTCATCAGCCCCTGGATTCCGCGCGGGGACATCACCAGAAGAATCAGGTCCACGGCTTCGGCGCCGATTTGAAAACCGAAACTGCCGCCATAGGTTTTAAGAAACGCCGGCGGTCCCCAGGCTCCTGTTTTCGAGTTTCTCACGGAAACGACGCCCTTGCCGTAATTGGCCGCAATGATAAAGCCCCCCTTCAGCATGGTGGGAAAAACGATGATCGCCTTGGCCTGGGAGATCAGGCCTTCGGGGATGTTCTGGTCGGGAGACTTCTGAATTTCCTCAAGCACCTGAACCGCTTCAATCAGCATTTTCTGCTGGTCCGCCGTATCGGCAGGAGCGCTGGACGCGAACAAAAGAGTACAAAGCAACACGGTTGAGAAGATTTTCATTAAAGCGCCTCCTGGTGGGAAAAAAGATTGGGGAAATGGGTTGAAATGACAAAGGCAAGCGAAACGGCTCTGAAACCCGCCGATTAATTCAAGCATCTTTGATTAAATATTATAAAATTTACGCTGCGAGGTCAACTGCGCACATTGCAGGAAAATAATTGATTTTCAATGTGTCAGGGTAAATTTTCAGTGGATTGGAAAAATACCTTTACCGTTCAACCCCGTACCCGTAACATGCGAGTCTTATGACTGCGAACGATGAAAATAACTTTCTTGGCGAGCGCGGGCACTTTTCCACCCGCATGCCGGGGTTCGAGCACCGTCCCGAACAGGTGGCCATGAGCGATGCGGTCCGGCGCTCCCTTTATGACGGGCATCATCTCATCGTGGAGGCCGGAACCGGGACCGGCAAAAGCCTGGCCTATTTGATTCCCGCGATTCTCTGGGCGGTGGAAAACAACAAGAAAGTGGTGATCTCCACCTACACCAAGACCCTGCAACAGCAGATTCTCAATCACGATATTCCCCTGCTCCGCGACCAGCTGGGGGTGGCCTTCCGTTATTCGCTGTGCATGGGGCATGAGAATTATCTTTCTTTGCGCCGGTTGCAGCGGGCGGGACAAACGGGGCTGTTCTCGAGAGCGGAGGAAGACGGGCAGATGCAGGCCATTTTCGATTGGGCCGGGACCACCGCCACGGGGTTGAAGGGGGATCTGAATTTTGAAGTGCTTCCTTCGGTGTGGGAGGAGGTCGGGCGGCAAAAGGACCAGTGTCTGGGAAAGCACTGCGAGACGTATGACAGTTGTTTTTATTTCAAGGCGCGCAAAAAATGGTTCGGGGCGCACCTTCTTATCGTCAACCATCATTTGTTTTTTGCCAATCTGGCGCATGGCGGCGCGGTTCTGCCGTCGTTCGATGCGGTGGTGTTTGACGAGGCGCAGAACGTCGAAGACGCCGCGACTTCATTTCTCGGCCTGGAAATTTCCAATGCCAATCTGTATTACTTTCTCGACCGCCTGTTCAACCCAAAAACCCAGCGCGGCATTCTGACAAGGCTGCAACACGATCTCGTTCCCGCGGTCCGCAAGCAGGTGCTTGTTGTCCGCCAGGCGGTGGATCATTTTTTCAATCACCTGCTGGAGGAGTACGGAAGAGCCGACCGGGTTCTGCGCTTTTACAAGCCTCTGGCCGTCGATAATTGCATTTATGTTCCCATGCAGGAGCTTCATGAACTCCTGAAAACCGTCGCCGGCGGGCTTGGTTCCGACGAGGATCAGCTGGATGCAAACTCCGCCGCCAACCGTTGTTTCGAATTCAACAACACGCTGTCGGCGTTTCTCAACCAGAACCTGCCGGGTTACGTTTACTGGCTGGAGATTGCCGAAAGAAAGCGTTTCCCCCGCGTGGTTCTCAAGGGGGTTCCGGTGAATGTTTCGGAGGCCTTGAGGGAGCAGGTGTTCGACAAGATCGACCGCATCATTATGACGTCCGCCACGCTCACCACCCAGCGGCAATTCGATTTCATCAAGGAACGAATCGGCTTTCAACCCAAAGAGGAAAAGGTTCTGGACTCTCCGTTCGATTATGCCTCTCAGGCGTTGACGTATGTCCCGAGGGACATGCCGGACCCGTCCGAGAAAATGGAGGTCTATGTTGAAGGGATCGCGGAACGCTGCCGGGAACTCATTCACGCCGCGGGAGGCAGGACCTTTATTCTTTTTACCAGCTATGCGGTGCTGAACCGGGTCTATGAAAAACTGGAACTTCTGGGGCGGGAGTACCCGCTTCTGAAACAGGGGGATCTTCCCACCGGCCAGATGATCCAGCGGTTCAAGGAGTTTCCCTCGGTTATTTTCGGGACCAGTTCGTTCTGGCAGGGGGTGGATATTCCCGGCGACGCGCTCATCAGCGTGATCATCACCAAACTCCCCTTCGACGTTCCCAATGAACCCATCACCGAGGCGAGGCTGGAGGATTTAAAGAGGCGGTCCATCGATCCGTTTTCGCATTACCAGATCCCCCGGGCGATCATTCAGCTCAAACAGGGATTCGGCAGGCTGATCCGCAAAAAAACCGATACCGGCATCGTCTCGATTCTGGATTCGCGGGTGGTCAACCGCGGATACGGAAAACGCTTTCTGGCGTCTCTGCCGCAATGCCGGGTGGTGGACGACATCGAGGAAGTCCGGCGGTTTCTGGCGCAACGGCAACCGGTGTCCGGTGTGAACGGCTCGAAGTTCTGAACGCAGGGAAGAACGGGGTTCCTTGGTTTTGAAAAGTATGCTTCCAAAATTAGCCGTTTCAGGCTAGTTCCTTCTCGGGCACTCTGGTTTTGGCTTTCGTGGTGACCTGATCCAGAATCATGCTCTTGAACCATTTCGATTCGTTTACGTTGTCGAAGTCGGGTTCATTCATCCAGATATCGCGGTGCGGCAGGGTTCCCAGCTGTTTGGATTTTTCCAGCCAGTCCTTGCATCCGGTTTCGTTGGCGAGCAATGCCATCAGCCGCGCCAGCTGATAAGAACCGCTTCCCGCTTGCAGTTCCTCGCCTTTCAGCAATTTCTTTTTCGCGTTGGCCAGAAAGGGGTGGACGTGAATGCCTTTTTTGGTTTTCGCCTGTTCCATGAGGGCCGCCCCCCAGTTGATCCAGGCCTCGCCCATCCCGGGATTCAAATCGACCGCCGAGGCGAAATGCTCTCCCGCCTTGTTGAATAACGCATCCGTGTCCTTTTCATTTTCGCTGACGGCTTTCCGGGTGAGGATCCAGCCCAGGTTGTTGTACGCCTGGGGGTATGCCGGTTTGACCACGAGGGCGGCCTGGTATTTTTCTTCCGCCATTTTGTAAAGTTTCGCGGTATCGGGAAAATCCTTTTGCTGTGCCAGCCGGAACAGCACCGTTCCCCAGTGGCTCAGGGCTTCCGCATTTTGCGGTTCGATATCGAGAGCGGCGCGGTATTTTTCCGCGGCCTGGTTCAGGAACATGCTTTCCTGTCCTTTTTTGATCTCGGAAAGGTAAAGATACACGTTGCCCCAGTTGGTGAGCGCCTCGCTATGGTTCGGTTTCAGGGTCAGCACTTCCTGATATTTGGCCGCGGCTTTGCCGCAGAGGTTTTCCGCCTCCGTCGCGTCCACATTTTTAGCCATGAAAAACAGGGCGTTGCCCCAGAAATTCAGGGCATCGGCATTGTTGGGCTGAATGGCCAGGGAGGCTTTGTATTTTTCCACGGCCTGGGTCATGAACCGGGAGGCTTTTTCTCCCCTGGTTTTCATGCCCAGGGTGAACAGCACGCAGCCCCAGCCGTAAAGGGCATCGGGCAGCTCCGGGTTCAGGGCCAGGGCGGATTGAAATTTTTCGATGGCCTGGGAAAAAAAGGATTCTGAGTTTTCCACATTCCATCTTGCCCCGCGCATCCAGAGAACCCTGCCGAGACTGGAGTAGGCCTGGATGTCATCGGGTTTGATGGCGATGGCGGCGGCGAATTTTTCCTGCGCCTGGGCCAGGAGGGAATCTCCCTCTTCGTATTCCAGATGTTCCGCCAGCTTCATGAGAACGTGTCCCCAGGAATACAGGGCTTCGTGGTGATCCGGCTGATAGTTGATGGCGCTCTGGAACTTGTCCATGGCTTTGGAGAACAGCTGCACCGCCTGGCCCCCCTTGACCCACCGGGCCTGATGCACCATTGCTTGTCCCAGGCGGAACAGCGTTGCGGGCAGATCCTCCCTGAGAGAGAGCGCCGATTGAAAATGCTGGACGGCCTGAGAGAACAGCGATTCGGTTTGCTTGCCTTGCAAAAGAAGGCCGCGTTCGAAAAAGGCGACTCCCAGGAAATGGAAGGCGTCGTGGTTTTTGGGATCGAGTTTGACGGTCTTTGCAAATTTTTCGCCAGCCTGGGAGAACAGTTTTTCCGCCGCGTCGCCGCTTTCCCATTTTGCCAGATGCATGAGCGCCGACCCGAGCTGGAAAAAGGCCCTGGGTTTATCGGGATAAATGTCGCCTGCGGCCTGGTACTGGTCCGCCGCCTGAATCATCAGCAATGAGGACGGCGATTCGCCATGGCCCTGAGCCTTAAACCGGGTCATCAGGCCGTCGCCTTTCATCACGTAGGCCCAGTAGAGCAGTTCGGCAAGTTCAGGGGAAGCCTTTTTGTCGTACTGTTTGCGGCAGGTAAGAACGCCGTCGGCGTCTCCCGCCAACAGATGCCGCTGTGCGGCGAGCAGGGACGCCACCTGTTCCCGGTGTTCCGGCGAGGTGTTCAGAGACGGGTCCTTGCATGCTTCAGAATTTTCGGCGCTCTCGTAGCGGGCAATGGAGATCTGCATTTCCCGGCTCAAAGTCTGCGTGATATCGATGACGTCTTCCTGCCCTGGAATCGGGAAGGGCGCAATGGTTTGCAGCAGGTGATGGAAATGGCTGAAAGGATGGGCAACAAACTGCGGGGGGAAAATGCCCAGCGCACGTGTCAGCGTGATCAAAAAGGCATCGGCGTCGTGCCCTGAAACATAGACCGCGCCGTTGTTTTTGTTCAGCAGTCCCTCCTGCACATGCTCTGGAGCCGGGGTGTTTCCCAGTCCTATCCAGTAAAGGCCCTGCTCAAAGCGCTGCACTTTCTTTAAATAATCGAATACGGGGTCCTGAATTCCGCCATAACCGACCACGATCCAGGGAACGTCTTTGCCGGCATTTTTGAATACCGGTTCCAGCAACTGCTGAAGCGACTGGAACCCCTCGCTGGTATGGGGCTGTACGGCTCCGGGCCGCTGTCCATGCAGGTGGATGATCGACGGGTCGCCAAGCGATCCATTGCCGCCGACCAGGGAAGCGGCGCAGTCGTAAATCGCTGGAAATATGCCGGAAAGGGCGCATGCCTGAAGAGCCAGAGAGTCGAAGCTGGTCGTTAAAATGCGGTCGATATAGCTTGCCTTGAGCAATTCGGCCATGGCGATGTGCGCCCAGTTGACCTGGGTATTGCCGCAGGTTTCCGGGAAGAGCCGGGATCGTTCCTCAGGAGACAGGCCGGCTGTCAGATGATGATAATCCTTGTGCCGGGATTCGGAATAGACACTGGGAAATTCCTTTTTAATACGCGCAACCGTTGCCCCGGCGTCGGGAATTCCCGCGGCCACCGAACAGCCGGCCCCGGTCAGCAGAATCCCGCCTTTGCCCCTGGATTTTGCTTCCTTTAAAGCTTCGACAATAAAATCTATGGAACGCGTCATTGCCTCCTCCGTTGGTTTTGCCGGGTACTCGTTCAGGCTCCCCGCGCGGTTGCCGCCTGGGGCTTGAACTTTTTATAAAGCAGGAATCCGGCAAAAATATTGGCTCCCGCCGCTGTGAGACTTAAAAACAGGTCCAGTCTCCCGATCAGCGCCATGAAAAACAGGAAGTAGGTGAAATCCCTGTTGGCCAGTTTGTCGGAAAGTTTTTTCGCTTGCGCCGCAGGCGGAGTCGATTCCGCCGCCTGGGTTTTCTGGCTGACGATTTCCGGGCCGAGGATCAGGAATGAAACGAGACTGCCGAGAACCGCCAGCAAGCCGAGATAAATAAAAATGATCTTGTTCGTGGACAAATACAACCCCAGTCCCATCGAGAAAAACGCGGCCAGGTGGACCACATTGTCGCAATAGATATCCAGTTTTTTGCCGAAAGGCGATTCGAGAAACTTGAGCCGGGCCACCTCGCCATCGGTGCAATCGATCCAGGCGGAAAGCAACAGCAGACCGGCTCCTATGATCCCCGTGCCGTAACTTCCGGGCAGAAAACAGGCGGCGGAACCCAGCCCGACCGCCAGGCTGATGAGCGTGATCTGGTTTGGCGTGAGACTGGTTTTGATCAGGCGCCGGGTCAGTTGCCGGGAGATATGGCGGGTGACGAACTGGTCCATGAAACTGTCGTTGCTCAACCCGCAGGTTTGGATGAGCTGCTCTTCCAGCGATCGAAAGTCTTCTTCTTTGGTGATCCGCAAGGTCCGGGCGGCCGTCAGAAAGCGGGAATGACGATGGCTGTTAAAGCTCGCCCCGGTTGCAACCGGGGACTCCTGCCGCTGTAAATTTTCCTCCAGCCAGGAGGAAAGGCCGGTTGCGCCGATTTGCCTTAAAAAGGAATCCGTCTCTTCGCGGTCCAGGGGCAGTACCCGAAAAATTTCGCTTTGCGTTCCAGGGGATGCCTGACCGAGGGTCTCTGCAATGATGGTTTTATTGTAAAGCGAGGAGCCGTCCAGAAAAAGGACGCCCTGACTTGCA
>Ga0210044_10008569_pt1 | contig 12715 bp, 11 predicted proteins | sample CryGey13umfilter_2_FD_183959 | JGI IMG/M metagenome (GOLD analysis project Ga0210044, IMG submission 183959) | Groundwater microbial communities from aquifer in Utah, USA - Crystal Geyser 4/9/14 3 um filter (SPAdes) (version 2) | ecosystem: Environmental > Aquatic > Deep subsurface >... | reverse complement strand
ATGAACCGAGGGTTTAAAAAGCAGAGGAGTTTACTCTCTCTCTCTCGTTTCGGCTGGTTTGATGTTGGTGTCTGTGTCATACATATTTTATACTTTTATTATAGCAGAAGATTGCTTATTTAAGGAATCTTCTGCTTCCGCTCAATTTTTTGAAATTAGTTTTAGAAATCACTGGCCTACTGGTCTTTTTTTCAATATCCTTTCTGGCTCTGCCGGCAACCGAGCCGCCTTCAATCGCTACTTTTCTGTTTTCGGGAAATGTTTTCGGCTCTTTGGCTTTGGATATTTCGGTTGTAGCCGTTTCTGCCAGCATGTTCAAGACCAATTCAAGATTGGTCATATTGTCGCGCAAGTTTTCTTTCTTCAATTCCTTATGTTTTTTGTAATCCTTGGTTCTCATCCCTGCCCAAGCAAAAGTAATGTCGTCAGTGAGGACGGCAAATTCGTCATTGGTCTTTACCCCTCGGTCGTCCCACTCATTGGTCAGGTCTTTTCTGATTTCAATGCTTTTTAGGCGTAAATCCACCCAGTTTTTGGAATACCCTTTTTTAAGATAGGTCGCCATGGCTCTATGAATAGCTTTTTCCGGGTCTTCGGCCTCTTCAACGCGCTCATAGCCGACTCTTGCCAGCCAAAGCTTGAATGGCTCGGCATTGGGAGAAGGTATGGATTGAATAATCCGAAACATCGTTTCAGTATCAGCGACATCGGTGAGATAAAATTTACCATCCGATGCCTCCAATTTCAGTTGGTCACATTTTGTGACCACCTCGCTTCCCTCATCTTTTAAACGATTTTTTAGCGTCGTCCAATAGCTTTGCGCTTTTCTGTGTTCCGACTGACCCAATAAAACCACAACAATATCCACCACAGAAAAAAACCATTTTTCTTTTTCTTCGTCCCAGCGCTTTCTGATTTGCTTGCCTTTGAATATCGCTATCTTGGTTTCAATTTCCATAACTTTATTGTGCGGTTTTTACGAACCGAGGGTTTAAAAAGTTGAGAGGTTTACTCTCTCTCGTTTCGGCTGGTTTGATGTTGGTGTCTGTATCATAAGTTTGTGCTTTTATTATACATTATACACCATTTTCTTGTCAAGAAGTTTCTTCACTTCCCTGTCAAAATCAGAAATATAGTTTTTGTCATGCTTAATGCGGTATTTTTCATATTCACCCTCTGCTAACGCAACTGCTACTTCGTGCGAGATTTTCCCATTGTCTTGTAATATTTTTCTCTCATTGAACCGCAAGAAGGCATTCAGTTTTTTCACCCAATCCTTCATCCGCATGGCTACACCCATTTTTGCCTGTGTTTCGGCATAATCCAGATACATAGTCACGATTCTATTTAATCCGTCCAATTCTTTTACATCCAGATAATTTTTAGCAACCGCCACATCATTAATTCTAATCTCGCCTTTGGGAGAATTTTTCCAAGATGTCAGCCCTAGATTCAGCTTGGCACTACCGACTCTTTTGTGAATAATCTCTGCGGCGGTCAGACCGGATATGGCAAAGTGCAATTTATTCTGCACGGTAGCAAAAAATTGTTTCGTGATTTCTTCGTTCGGATCGTAGTCAATACTACACCAGCAGTATGTTCCAAAATGGAACTAACTGAATCTTCGTTCAATTCCCTATTTCCAAAAATGTTTTTAAGATGTTTAGTTATAGCCGGTCTTTGTACGCCAAATAACAGAGCTATTTTGTCCTGTGTCAGCCAGATATTTTCATTATGGAGAAATATTTCTACTTTTACTTTTCCATTCGGCGCGGTGTATAACAGAAACTCAGTAAAACTGTTTTGTTTGATGATTTTATTATTTTTCATGCACTTGATTTATAAAAATAGTTTATTCTCTCGTTTCGGCTGGTTTGGTTTTAGTGTCTGTGTCATACATAGTTAGCACTTTTATTGTATCAGAAGATACTCATTTTTATTGGCTCTTCCTGTTTTTGCCGACTTTTCTGCGCGTAATGATAAAAGGATTGGAATACTTTTTTGGTGTGCGTGTCTTCTGTCCCTTGCCGGATGGCTTGCCCCATGCGGTCTTAGCACGGCGAAGTCCGCGACCCTGTCTGCCCTCGCCTCCGCCGTGCGGATGGTCGACTGGATTCATCGCCGTACCACGGACAGTCGGGCGAATACCAATCCAACGGCTTCTCCCTGCCTTGCCTATGACGACGAGATTTGATTCTTCATTTCCGACGGTGCCGATGGATGCCCACGCGAGATCGGAAATCTTCCGTATCTCGGTCGAAGGGAGTTTTGTCTGCGTATAACCAGCATCATGCGCGACTACTTCTGCAAAATTGCCAGCCGAGCGAACAAGACGAGCGCCTGCGCCCGGAGAGATTTCGATATTATAAATAAATGTGCCGACCGGAATCTTGCCAATAGGGAGACGATTCCCGAGAGTGGGTGGTGCATCAGCAGAAACAATAAAAGAGTCGCCGACTTTCATTTCTTTCGGCAGAATAACGTAACGACGCTCGCCATCGCGGTAGAGCGCGCGGCCAATGAAGGCGCTACGGAAGGGATCGTATTCGGCGGTCTCGATCCGCGCCGGAATATCTTTCTTATCGTATGTGAAATCGACATCGCGCAGGCGGCGTTTGTGCCCGCCACCCTGATGGCGCACGGTGATGCGGCCGGATGAATTCCGCCCACTCTGATTCTTGTTTTTCTTCAATAACGGCTTATAGGGCGTATCGCCCGAGAGGAGCTCCTTGTATGGGAGCGTAGTCATCGAGCGGCGGCTTTTTGTAGTTGGTTTATAAGTTTTCATATTATGCAAATTGAATGGTGTCGCCTGCATTCAGGTAGACATACGCTTTGCAGCGAGCGGCGCGAGTGCCGATGCCGCGCTTGGTGCGCATCGCCTTGCGTTTCGCTGGCAGATTCACAATGCGGATTTTACAAGGTTCGACCTTGTAAATCTCCTTGATGGCTCCGGCGATCTGGGACTTTGTCGCGCGCGTAGAAACATCGAAGGTATACACTCCTTTCTCGGTTACGATGAGTGCTTTTTCGGAGAACCATGGCGCGCGGATAATCTCGTGAGCAATGCCATCGGCAAGCTTCGCTTGCCGCGCCTTGCGCGTCTTCGGCGAAGCGGGAGCTTTTTTTTCTTTTGTTTCCTTCTTTTTTCCGAAAAGTGCCATAAATAATTATTTAGTCCGCCGGCTGGCGGATACTCGCGCGAGTAACGTCGCAAATGCCTCTTTTGGTTTCTCGATGACAAGGTAGGTATATGTCATCACGTCGACGAGATTCAGATTACGCAATTCTTCCGTCTTCACATTTTTAAAATTGTGGAAGCTCTTTATCGTATTCGCATTATAGGCGGAAAGAGCGAGGAGTGTGGCATTCTTTTTCTTTGTCGCAAGTGCAGTTGCTCCCGAACCTTCCGCGATTTTCGCAAGCATCGTTTTCGCCACTGTCGTCTTCGGTGTAGTAAAAGAGAAAGAATCAATTAAAATAACCTCGCCGTCTTTTGCCTTCCGTGAGAGTACCGAGAGAAGGGCGCCGATACGCATCTTGCGATTAATTTTTTCGCTATAATTTCGCTCGTTACGCGGACCGAATGTCACTCCGCCGTGCCGCCAGAGCGGAGAACGGATCGAACCGTGGCGCGCCTGGCCGGTGCCTTTCTGCTTCCACGGCTTTTTGCCGCCACCCGATACTTCGGCGCGGTCTTTAGTATGGGCGCGGTTCTGGCGCAGATTGGCCTGCATCGCTGTCGTGACCTGGTGCACCAGATCGGCCCGCCACGGTACACCGAACAGATTTTCGGGAAGCGTAATGACACCGACTTTCTTTCCTTCCATCGAGAAGATCGGGGCCTCAATCGGCTCGTATATTTTTTTATTTTTTATTTTCTTTACAGTAGCCATGATATTCAAATTACGTGCTTACGACTTCAAGAAGCGTGCCACGGCGACCTGGTACGGCGCCGCTGACGATAATCTCGCCAGCCTTCGCGTCAACGGCAAGTACTTTCAGGTTCGTTATAGTCACGCGATCAGCGCCCGTGCGGCCTGCCATTTTCATACCCTTCGCGACTCGCCCGCCTGCGCGGCCACTTGAACCGCCGATAGAGCCTGGGCTTCGCTCGGTATGCTTCTGGCCGTGAGAGCGCGGGCCGCCGTGGAAGCCGTGACGCTTCACCACGCCTGCGAAGCCTTTACCTTTCGTAAGGCCCGAGACCTGTACCGTGTCGCCAACCGCGAAAACTGATGCATCGATCGTATCGCCGACTGTTGCAGTGTTGTCAGTGCGGAATTCTCGAATGGCTGCATATCCTCTGCCCTTTGTGTGCCCGAGAACTGCCTTGCTGATGTTCTTCGTTTTGCGGATGCCCGCGCCGACCTGAATCGCCGCGTAGCCGTCCTTACCGTCCTTCATTTTTATCTGCGTAATCACGACTGGATCAGCAACGAGAATAGTCCCCGCGCGAGCGTGACCATCTTCCACGAAGATACGGGTCATTCCTTCTTTCTTTGCGAGAATGAATTTCATGGGAAAAATAAATGCGCCAATAATGGCGCAGGATTAGAATCCTCCGGCCATTGGTCCACTTCGCCAATTGGCGAACCGTACTTAGCGACTTCAATACTCTACACGATGTGCAAAAAACACGCAACCGCCCGTAAGGGCGGTTGCGTGTACAGTTTTAATGGCGACTGCTGTTAAACCATCTTCACATCAATAGTAACCCCGCTCGGGAGATTGAGGTTCGTGAGGGCCTCGATCACCTTCGGCGATGGATTCATGATATCGATGAGGCGCTTGTGGATGCGCATCTCGAATTGTTCGCGTGCGTCCTTGTGAACGAACGTCGAGCGGTTGACGGTCCAGCGCTTGATCTCGGTCGGGAGCGGAACGGGGCCGACGATGATCGCGTCAAAACGCGCGGCCGTGTCCATAATCTGCTTCACCGAGAGGTCGAGGATCTTATGCTCATAGGCGCGGACGCGAATACGAAGCTTGTGCTCTGTTATCGGCGCGGCCGGCGTTACCTTCTTTTTTGGAGCAGTCTTCTTTACTACAGGTGCTACCGTCTTTTTTACGGCGCGTTTAGTCGCCTTCTTCGGCTTGGTCGCAGTAGCAGGCATCGTAGTGGTAACTCGAAAATTATGCAGTAATTTTCATTACGACGCCGGCGCCAACCGTCTTGCCTCCTTCACGGATAGCAAAGCGTTGTTCCTGTTCAAGCGCGACCGGCGCGACGAGCTTCACCTTGAAGGTGACTGTGTCGCCTGGCATCACCATCTCTTTCCCTTCTGCGAGCGTTACTTCGCCAGTGACGTCCGTCGTGCGGATGTAGAATTGTGGCTTGTAGCCGGAGAAGAACGGCGTGTGGCGACCGCCTTCATCTTTTGAGAGGACATACACTTCGGCATCGAAGTCGGTGTGCGGCGTAACCGAGCCGCTCTTCGCGAGGACTTGGCCGCGATGCACGTCTTCTTTTTTCGTACCGCGAAGGAGGACGCCGGCGTTATCGCCCGCCATGCCTTCCGTGAGCTGCTTGTTGAACATTTCGATGCCGGTGACGGTCGTCTTCGCCGTCGGCTTGATGCCGACGATCTCGACTTCCTCGCCGACTTTTACGGACCCACGTTCGATGCGGCCAGTGACCACCGTACCGCGGCCTTCGATCGAGAAGATGTCTTCGATCGGCATGAGGAACGGCTTATCGGTCTCACGTTTCGGCAGGTCGAAGTAGGTATCCATCGTATCGACGAGTTCTTTCACCTTCTGTGCCCATTCGTCGGTTACGGCTTTGGCATCAAGTGCTTTGAGTCCCGAACCGCGAATGATCGGCGTATTCACGCTGTCGTAGCCCTGTTTGCCAAGGAGTTCGCGAACTTCCTCTTCCACGAGGTCGATGAGATCCTGCTCGGTGACCATGTCCACCTTATTAAGGAAGACGATGAGTTTCTTGAGGCCCACCTGCTTTGCGAGGAGGATATGCTCGCGCGTCTGTGGCATCACACCATCAGTCGCCGCGACCACGAGCACTGCACCGTCCATCTGAGCGGCGCCGGTGATCATGTTCTTAATATAGTCGGAATGCCCTGGCGCATCGATGTGCGCATAGTGCCGATTCGGGGTCTCGTACTCCGAGTGGTGGAGTGCGATAGTAATGCCGCGTGTCTTTTCCTCCGGCGCGCTGTCAATCTTATCGACACCCTCGACGCGCGCATCGTACCCCTTGTCCTTCAACATCGAGAGGACATGTAGGATGCCGGCGGTGAGAGTCGTCTTCCCATGGTCCACGTGACCGATGGTACCCACGTTCATGTGCGGTTTGCTGCGATTAAATTCTGCCATAGTAGTATCGGATAATTTATCTAATAAATCACGAATAAATCTCGACGCCTGCCTGTCGGCAGACAAGCGAACCGAGCGACGCCACAATGCGTTATAGATATTATAGCAAGAGCGGTGAGGAATGCAACTCGTGGCGGGGATAAAATCAAGCTAGAAGAAAAATATCTTATCAGATTAACCTTTTACCTTAGTGTGAACTATAGGCGACGTTAAGGAAAATCTAGTGAAGTAGTTTCAAGAATTCGTCTGTAATGCCTTGAGAATTTTCGCAGCAGTGAGAATCGACAGAATGCTCATGTAGCTAGCGCGAGTGCGCCCGCGCGCGCGAATCGTCCATCTACCACCAATCCTCCACAGAAACGTAAGTCTCTGAGCAAGGGCTACCCTTGCTCAACTTTACTTGCGCCATGCGATGATGTCCTGCGCGACGTTGTTCAGTGCTGAGTCGCGATTCACGTTTACATAGGGCAACCCTGTGTACTTTGAATTACTAACTACTTCCTGCTCGCAATGATGTCTTGGGCTATGTTATTGGGGACGGTGTCGTAGTGATCGAATTCCATCGTCATTGAGCCACGGCCCTCGGTCATTGAACGGAGGGTGGTGGTGTAGCCGAACATTTCGGAGAGCGGTACTTTTGCGCGTATAGCTTTATTCATACCGCGTTCTTCCATGCCCTCAATCTGACCGCGCTTGCCAGAGAGATTGCCGGTAATATCACCCATAAACTGCTCCGGCACGATGACTTCGACGCGCATAATCGGCTCGAGGATAACCGCTTTCGCTCTCCCTGCCGCCTCTTGAAATGCCATTGACGCGGCAATTTTGAAAGCGATTTCTGAAGAGTCGACATCGTGATACGAACCGTCATAAAGATCGATGGAGATATCGACCATCGGGAAGCCGGCGAGGAAGCCGCGCGCCATCGCTTCGCGCACGCCCTTCTCCACCGCCGGAATGTATTCCTGCGGTACGACGCCGCCCTTAATGTTGTTGATGAATTCGAAGTGGTCTTCGCGTGTGATGTTTTTCGAGATTTTCTTCTCCGGGTCCACCGGTTCCATTTTCTTCATTCGGATTTTCACATGGCCGTACTGGCCGCGGCCGCCGGTCTGCTTGATGTATTTGCCTTCTGCCTCTGCAGAACCGAGAATGGTTTCGCGATAGGCCACCTGCGGCTTCCCCACATCCGCGACAACATTGAATTCGCGCTTCATGCGTTCCACGAGAATTTCCAAATGTAATTCGCCCATGCCGGAAATGATTGTCTCGTTCGTTTCTTCATCGGTCGTGATGCGGAAGGTTGGATCCTCGTCTGATAGTTTGCGGAGCGCGATGCCCATCTTCTCCTGATCGGCTTTCGTCTTTGGTTCTATGCGAAGCGACACCACCGGCTCGGGGAACTTGATTTCTTCGAGCACAATCGGATTCGCTTCATCACAGAGCGTGTGCGAAGTCTTCGTATTTTTCAGGCCGACGGCGGCGGCAATCTCGCCGGTGAATACCTTCTCGACTTCTTCGCGCTTATCGGCTTGAAGACGCACGATGCGGCCGATGCGCTCCTTTGAACCGGTCGTCGAATTGTACACGTAGGATCCGGAAGAGAGTGTGCCCGAATACACGCGGAAGAAGGTCAAGGCGCCGACAAAAGGATCCGTCTGGAGCTTAAAGGCGAGCGCGCAGAACGGTTCATCGTCAGAAGCATAGCGTTTAATCGGTTCGCCGGTCTTCGGATTCGTACCTGTCGCAGGCGGAAGATCGAGCGGCGACGGGAGATAATCGACAACGGCGTCAAGCACAAGTTGTACCCCTTTATTCTTCAGCGCGCTCCCGCAGTAGACGGGAAAAACCTCGCTTGCGATGACTGCCGCGCGCAAAATTGCCTTCAGCTCATCGAGATTTGGTTCTTTACCATCAAGATAAGCGCCCATCGCCGTGTCATCATGCTCAACGATTCGTTCAATGAGTTCAGCACGATATTTCTTCGCATCTTCAAGAAGACTTGCTGGAACTTCTCCTTCAATTACTTCTTCGCCCATGTTCCCGGAAAAAGTGTAGGCCTTCATAGAAAGAAGATCGATGGAGCCTTCGTGTACCGCCTCTTCGCCGATAGGAATCTGCATGCGAATGGCCTTTGACGAGAGCCGATCGAGAATGCTTGCGTAGGATTTTTCAAAAGATGCGCCAGTGCGATCGAGTTTATTGATGAAACAAACGCGCGGCACGCTTGCTTCGTCGGCGTAACGCCAGTTGGTCTCAGACTGCGGCTCCACGCCCGCAACGCCGTCGAAGACGACAATCGCGCCGTCGAGCACGCGCATCGAACGCTTCACCTCGGCGGTGAAATCGATGTGTCCGGGAGTGTCGATGATATTGAAGCGGGACTTTTTTGTAATGTCCTTTTTATCCTTCTCACCTGTTTTCGTCCAAAAACATGTAACGGCGGCCGAAGTGATGGTGATGCCGCGCTCGCGCTCCTGCTCCATCCAGTCGGTCGTCGTCTCGCCCTCGTGCACCTCGCCGATCTTGTGCTGGCTGCCGGTATAAAAAAGGATGCGCTCGCTCACGGTCGTCTTCCCAGCGTCAATATGCGCAATGATGCCAAAATTACGCACTTTTTCAAGCGGGTAGTCGCGGTTCATACGACTTACCACGCAAAGTGCGCAAAAGCTTTATTCGCCTCGGCCATGCGATGCATTTCTTCCTTTTTCTTAATCGCGTCGCCTTCGTTCTTGGCGGCGAGAAGAAGCTCGGCGGCGAGCTTTTCCGCCATTGGCTTACCCTTTTTCGTACGAGCGGCATGTATGAGCCAGCGGAACGAGAGTGCGAGACGGCGATTCTGCGGGACTTCGCGTGGTATCTGATAGTTTGCGCCGCCGACGCGGCGTGAACGAACTTCCATCAAAGGTGAGACATTGCGGAGCGCCGCTTCAAATATTCCCAATGGATTCGCGCCTCCCTTTTCTATTTCGGCGAGTGCATCATAGACGATTGCGCGCGCGGTATCCTTCTTCCCGCTCCACATGACGGTGTGTATGAAACGGGTAAGGGTCTCTGATCCGTACTTGCTATCCGGACGCCATGTCCTCTTCTTCTTTATTGGTCGGCGCATATTATTTTCCTCCGGAAGACGGCTGCTTAGCACCGTAACGTGAGCGCGCAGAGCGGCGCTTCTCGATGCCGCCAGTGTCGAGCTTCCCTCGCACGATGGTGTATTGGACGCCGATATCCTTTACGCGGCCCCCGCGAAGCAATACAACCGAATGCTCTTGCAGATTGTGTCCTTCGCCCGGGATGTAAGCGGTTACTTCCATACCGTTCGTAAGACGCACGCGGGCAATTTTACGGATAGCCGAGTTTGGCTTTCTCGGAGTTTTTGTGGTGACTTTTGTACAGACACCGCGTTTGAACGGCGACGGGTAGTACGTTGGACGATTCGAGAGTGTATTAAAACCGCGCGCAAGGGCAGGCACGCTCGTCTTTGACGATTTATTTTTACGACCTTTTTTTGAGAGTTGATTGATGGTGGCCATGCAGAAAAGAAGACCCATCGCTCGCCAGTAGGCGAGCGTAAAGGGTCAGAAACAATATAAGGGAATTACGCAGAGAATGCAACTTAGTGCGTACCAAGATTCCAACGCGCGCGAGAAATACTACCGAAGTAGCCAGCGGTCGGCGAAACACCGACTGCTGTCTGCCACATCGACACAGCCGCTTTCGTCTGGTTACCGAAGTAGCCAGTCGCACCAGCAGGAATCGAGTAGCCGCCTGCGATAAGCGCTTTTTGGAGGCAGGTGACATCGCTACCAGAAGACTTCAGCGTGAGATCTTTGGTGAAAGAACATGCTGGAGCCGAGGTTGTGCCAGTTAGCACCGGTGTACCGCCATTGAGGGTAATTCGTACATTATCAATAACCGACTGGTCTGCATCGAATGAAATAAGAAATGAGAGGATTGCTTGAATCTGTTCGCTCGTCAGACCTGATGATGGAGCATTAGTAGAGCCAGTAGAGCCAGTAGAGCCAGTAGAGCCAGTAGAGCCAGTAGAGCCAGTAACGGCAGCCTGTGCTTGAGTAGTGAAGGAAATTTGTGTTGGGTCGGAATAGACGCCAAGATCGTCCACGGCGTAAATGGTGTAATAATAGGTGATACCTGATGTTACTGCTTGATCATGGTACAGAGAAGTATTTGGATCGGTCAGAGTTGCAAGAAGCGATGGGGTGTCAGCGTTTGTCGGATAATTAGCAGTAGAGCGATAGATGACAATTTGTGTGATGAAGTCATTTTGCGGAAGCGCGTCCCAGGCAAGGATAATAGAGCCTCCTGTTACTGTCAGCCCCTTAATTTTAGAGGGCTTCCCGTTTAAAGTGGTAAAGGAGAATAAAGGTGAAGTTGCAGTGTTGTTGGAAGTGTCAGCGGAACTCGCACGATAAGAATACGTCGTGCGACGCTTAAGATTCACAATCGCCAAACTGTGAGAAAGCAGAGGCGAAGGATCGTATACTTGTTTATCAAGAAGAGTCGAAGAAGTGCCATACGTTGTGAGAGAAGTTGCGAGTTCATTCGTTGTCCAGTTAATGATCGCCGAAGTAGAAGTCAAGCTTCCCACAGAAATCGTCAAAAGCGTTGGTGCCGTGATATCTGGAGGAGGAGGAGTGGTATTCGAGACGGTAACGGTGGAAGCTGATGACGTTGTTACATCCCCCGCCGCGTCGCGTGCAACAGCGGTGAGCGTGTGGGAACCATTCGTAACTGTAGTAGTATTCCAGCTGATAGCATATGGCGCAATCGTATCTTCCACGCCGAGATTAACACCATCGAGTTTGAATTGAACGCCTGCAACGCCGGAAGTACTATACCCGGTCACTGTGGGGTCGGAAGCAATAGCAGAAACAGTGACGGTCCCAGAGACTGTGGCACCAGTCGAAGGGGCGGAGAGAGAAACAATTGGCGCGGTAACGTCAGCGGCTAGAAGCGTTGTAGCAGTTGCCGCGATTGACTGTGTAGAGTTATTCCCTGACACATCATACGCGGAAACCATATAAGAATAGAGTGTTCCGGCGGAAAGACCGATACTGGAGTATGAGGTGCCGGTCGTGGTGGTAAAGAGTATACCGTTGCGATAAATTCTGTATCCCGATACGCCTGATGTCGCTTGGCCTGCGACAATAGAATCTGTTGATGCGCTCCATGACAGGTTGATTTGTGATGATGAGATTGTTGTAGCGACGAGGTTTGCGGGAACGGATGGTGCAGTGGTGTCGGATGCTGCTGTCACGGTAACGGTTGCATCTTGGGCTACAGTACCCCCCGTTCCTGTACAGGAAAGGGTGTATGTTGTGGCAATAGTAAGGTTCGTGAATGATTGAGTTCCAGAAGTTGCTTTTGTGCCTGTCCATCCTCCACCTGCTGTGCAGGAAGTAGCACTAGTTGAGCCCCATGTGAGAGTGGTGGAACCACCGGAAGTGACTGAGGTTGGGAAAGCGGAGAGAGTGATGGTGGGGGCGGAAGGTGGAGCCGTATATTTTACGAGATAATCTTCGACGCTCCAGCCGGTAAGAGCATTGTCGAAGCTGACGTTCCACCAGCTATATCCGCCTGAAGCGGTGGGGCCACCCGCGACAGTTCCGAGAGCACCTGTTGCTTCAGTTCCGAGGAGCGTACCGGTCAACGAGGCGGTCGCGCGAACATTGAGCGGACCAGAAGAGACTTGAATTCGGTCTCCAGCAACGAATTTCGTAGATGGCGGCGGCACATACGTACATGATTGCGTAATTATCGGATTCCCTCCTGTACAGCCATCCGGCAATGAGGATATTACCGTTCGGTTTTGGGTTTGTGATGAAGGACAAGTAGTGGGCGCCCACGCGCTGTAGGTGAAGAAAGTGCAGATCGGCGCTGACGAAGATTGTGTTGTCGCGGAAGCAACTGGTGATGGTACTGAGGTGTTCCCTGCCGCGTCATACGCAGAAACCGCATACGTATACGCCGTAGAAGCTGACAAACCGGTATCCGAATAAGATGTTGTTAATGATGTAGTGATCTGAGTTGTCGGAGAGCAACTTGAGCCGGTGCAACGGTATATTTTATAGCCAACAACACCGTGATCGTCTGTCGAAGCGTTCCAAGAAAGATTGATTTGAGAGGGGGAGGTTGGATTATTAGCGGAGAGATTAGTCGGAGTGGTTGGAAGCAGATTATCTGTTGCAAATGTATAGACAACCTCCAGATAGGGATCCTGCGCTGTTCCGGTTTTATCGGAAGTATAAAACGTAGTGATATTGTACGTGGCAACATTCATCGCGCTATTTTCGATATCATGCCCTTCTCGCAGTCCTAACTGTGTAGTGCCCGTTTTATTGATCCACGACAATCCGGT
>Ga0210044_10008566_pt1 | contig 12717 bp, 13 predicted proteins | sample CryGey13umfilter_2_FD_183959 | JGI IMG/M metagenome (GOLD analysis project Ga0210044, IMG submission 183959) | Groundwater microbial communities from aquifer in Utah, USA - Crystal Geyser 4/9/14 3 um filter (SPAdes) (version 2) | ecosystem: Environmental > Aquatic > Deep subsurface >... | reverse complement strand
TGCGCAGCCCGCCACAAATCCAGATCACATGATGGAATGATTCCAGTGCCGCTCTGGCTGCATCCGGATTGGTTGCCTTGGAATCATCAAACCACTCACGCCCGGCCACCAGCCCCAGTGACTGCATACGATGTGGCAGCCCGCGGAATGAGGTCAGCGACTGGTGAATCACGCTGGCGGATACGCCAAAATCGGTCGCAGCCTGCGCGGCCACGGCCAGATTCAGATGCTGATGCATGCCCTGTAACGGCAGCTCGTTTGAACTGATACATTCAGCCATATCATAGTGATGCCAGAACAGCAGCCATGAACCATCAGCCTGCTTTTCCACGCCGGCATCGAGCCCGGCCACACTGCCGATACCGAAGCGGCGTACATAAACACCGCGCCCGCGCAACGCATCGGCCAGCCCATCCCACTCGCTTTCAGCCGGCAACATGGCCTTGTCACCCTCACTCTGTCTGGCGAACATGCGCAACTTGGCAGCCTTGTACGCTTCGCTGCTCTCATGCATGTCGGCATGATCCGGCTGTACATTCAACAGCGCTGCCCAGCGGGGACGAATGGGGTTCGCCCGTTCGAGCTGGAAGCTGGAAAGCTCCAGCACCACACGCATCGGCTCATCATTATCGACAAGCAGGTCCAGCATTGGCGTGCCTATATTGCCACCGGCCTCAATGCCACCGGCAAGCGTATCGAGCATGGTATCAATCAGGCTGACCGTAGTCGTTTTACCATTGGTGCCGGTAATCGCGATGATGTCGCCTTTATAAAACTCACCGAACAATTCCAGATCGCCAGATACAGGAACACCGTTGGCGCGCGCTGCCACCAGGGCAGGGTGATTCCAGTTGATGCCGGGGCTGACGATAATACGTTCAAATTTACTCAACACTTCGCCATCGAGCATTCCAATATGCAATTGCAGCTGCAGTGAAGCAGGCAGTTCAATCGGGTTCTCGTCGAAGGCTTCACAGGCCACACCGCGATGCAGCAGGAAATTTGCCACTGACCGGCCTGTTTTACCCATGCCGATAATGGCGGTTGCATGGCTGCGTGCCGCTTCAAGTTCGCTATGCATCGTTGCCATACTCATCGGATTTTCAGGGTGGAGAGCGCCACCAGCGCCAGAAGAATGGAGATAATCCAGAAACGGACTATCACTTTGGGTTCAGGCCAGCCTTTCAACTCATAATGGTGATGAATCGGTGCCATGCGGAAGACGCGTTTACCGGTCAATTTAAAACTGGCCACCTGCACCATCACGGACACCGCTTCGAGCACAAACAGACCGCCGGCAATGGCCAGCAGAAACTGCTGATGCACGGCACAGGCGACAAAGCCCAGCGCGCCACCGAGAGCCAGCGCTCCCACATCCCCCATAAACACCTGCGCCGGATAGGTATTGAACCAGAGGAAACCGAGGCAGGCCCCCACAAGTGCCCCGCAGAATACGGCCAGTTCACCGGCACCGGGTACAAACGGAATCATCAGATAAGCGGCAAACTTGGCGTGACCGGCAAGGTAAACCACCACGGCCAGTGCACTGGCCACCATAAAGGTAGGCGCCACGGCCAGGCCATCAAGGCCGTCCGTCAAATTCACCGCATTGGAGGTGCCAACCAGTACAAACACCACAAACACCACATAGAACCAGCCCATGTCCCACTGCATATTAAAGAACGGGATATCGACAATCGGATCGGTCATCACCCATAACCCTGCTGCGGCAATACCACCGAACAGACACTGCAACAGCAGCTTCCAGCGCCCGGCCAGTCCCTTGGGGTTGCCGCGCATAATTTTCAGGTAGTCGTCAATCCAGCCGATCAGTCCATAGCCGAGTGTCACCAGCAACGCCAGCCAGATAAAGCCGTTGGAGAGATCCGCCCACAACAGCGTGGTAATGGTCAACGCAATAAGAATCAGTAAGCCGCCCATGGTCGGCGTACCCTGCTTGACCAGATGCGTCTGCGGTCCGTCATGGCGAATCGGCTGGCCTTTACCCTGCTGGGTTTTCAGCTGACGGATAAACCAGGGGCCGAATACCCAGCACAGCACCAGAGATGTAACCAGCGCATAAACGGTTCGGAAAGTGATATACTGGAACAGATTGAAAAAAGAGAACTGGTCGGCCAGCGGGTAGAGCAGGTTATACAGCATGCGCCACCTCCTGCTTTTGACTGAGCAGCTGCACAACAGCCTCCAGCCGCATGGAACGCGACGCCTTGACCAGCACGCTGTCTCCGGCAGCAAAGCATTGCATGGACAGAGCAGCAACAGCATCCGCAGTGGAAGCAAACCAGGTGATCTCAACGTTGGCATCAGCCAGCACTTTCATACGCGGTCCGACCAGATACACCGCATCGAGCCCGGAAATATCAAGATCGGCGTGAGCCTGATGACTGTCATCGCCGAGCTCTCCCATATCCCCGAGAATCGCAACACGTCTGCCATCAAGTGCGCGCAAGGTATCTACTGCAGCCTGCATGGAAACAGGATTGGCGTTGTAACAGTCATTGAGCACTGTGCATCCGTTGTTACCCGTCACAATCTGCATGCGCCCTGCCGGCGGCTGCCAGCCAGCCAGAACAGCAGCCACATCGGAGAGATCGGCCTGCGGCAGGTAACGCAAGATCACGGAAGCTGCCAGTGCCATATTGGCCGCCCAGTGTCTGGCCGGGAGCTGCAACTCCAGCACCGCCGTCTCCGGACCGTTTCTCAACTGCAGCATTCTGCCGCTCAACGACCAGTTAACCGTATCCGCAGCTTGCCCGTCATCAATGACCAGCGTGCGCTCAGCAACCTTGATTCCCGCCTGCTTCAGCAGTTCAGCCACACCGGCACCGAGTACACACCAGCCAGCCTCATTCATGTGTTCCAACAGCGCGGCTTTCTCCCGCACAACCCCATGCAAACCGCCCAGACCTTCGCCATGGGCATTGGTGATGCCGGTCAACAGCGCAATGTCAGGCTGCACAATCGCTGCCAGCTTTGTCATTTCACCGGCTTCGCTGATGCCGCACTCGATCAGGGCAATATCGCTATCGGACGGCACCTGCAGCAGCGTCTGCGGCACACCAATCAGATTATTCAGGTTGGCCTGTGTCGCGGCCACTTTCAATCCTAGTGCGCCAAAGCCGTGCTCAAGCATCGAACGCAGACTGGTTTTACCGAATGAGCCGCTGATTGCCACAACCGTGGTATGACGTAACTGCATGCGCCATGCGTGGGCAATATCACCCAGTGCAACGAGCGTATCCGCCACTTCCAGCTGCGGCGCAGTGATCCCGCTCCATAGTTTGATGCCCTGTGTATCGCCGATCAGCGCCAGCGCCTTGTCGGCAACAGCCGCTGCAAATTTGTGTCCGTCAAAATTCGGGCCGCGCAGGGCCAGAAAAACCTGCCCGTCGGCAAAACTACGTGTATCGGTCACAACCGATGCCACAGCATCGGGTGCGACACCGTGCCACTGCCCGCCTGTAGCACGCTGGATATCCTGGCCGCTTAAACGCATGCGGCCCCCTCTTCGGCAACGAGGCCGTGTTTGATATGCAGGTGATGGCTGGCCACTGCCGCATCACTCCACGGCAGACGTTTGCCGCATACTTCCATGTAGGCCTCATGACCTTTGCCTGCGATAATCAGGATATCGCCCTCGGCAAGACTCTGAATGGCACCGGCAATCGCCAGCTCACGGTCGAGCTGCAGGTGAACTTCCGCCCTGTAGGGTTGCTGCATGCCGAACTCAATTTCCGAGGCAATCACCGCAGGCAGTTCGCCGCGCTGATTGTCCGAGGTAATCCACACGACATCGGCCAGATCCGATGCAATTTCACCCATCTGGGGACGTTTTTCACGATCGCGCTCGCCACCGCAACCGAATACGACAATCAAGCGCTGACGGGCCAGTTTGCGCGCTGCCTTCAGGCAGCGTTCCAGTGCTTCCGGTGTATGTGCATAATCGATGAATACCTGTCCGTAACCGGCCACCACATCCTGCATACGTCCCGGAGGGGCGGTAATACCGGCCAGCAGCGAAGGCAGTTCTTCAAGCTTGATGTTCTGGGACGTCATCAGTGTCAGTGCGACGCATGCGACATTCTCAGCGTGGAAATCCCCCAACGGAATATCCTCAATCACCACTTCGGCTTCGCCGCTGCGCAGACGCAGCAGACCGGGCAACTCCTGTTCCCAGGCCAGATCCACATCATCACGGTAAAGGCCGTGGCCATACCAGCAGCTGTATTCAGGAGCATGCTTGCGCACATCGGCATGATCCGCGTTGGCAATGACATTGCCGCCTGCACTGGCACAGTCCTGAATAAAACTCGCCTTGGCGGCAAGATAGTGTTCATAACCACCGTGATCCTGCAGGTGGTCATGCCCCATATTTGTCCAGATGGCTGTTTTGAAGTCGATACCGGCAATACGCCCCTGCACAATCCCGTGCGAAGAAACTTCACATACAACCGAGTGTACATCGTCGATACAGGCCTGTGTCAGCATGGCATGCATAGTCAGCAGTGATGGCGTGGTATTACCAATGTCGCGGATATCATCCGGGCTGCGCATCCAGCCCAGTGTTCCCGTGCTCCATACCGGCCTCGGCTGCAAACGGCTTAACGCCTCACGCAGCATCCAGGCCACACTGGTTTTGCCATCGGTACCGGTCACGCCATAGAGGTGCGCCCCGGCCTGCTCGGTATTGAACAAACGACGCAACAAAGCGCCTGCCTGCTGCATGGATTTCAGATGCAGGATGGGCAGCTCAGTGCTCACTGTCACGCCGACACTGATGATAGCCGTAGCCCCCTGTTTTGCAGCCGCTGCGGCATAGGCCGTGGCCGCATCCCTTGAGCGCGGCAAGCAGAGCATGGCATAACCGGGTTTGGCATGGCGCGAATCATCACAGATGCCCATGACAAACAGATCCTCTTCACCGGCCATCTCCAGACGCCCCAGCCCTTCGGCCAGCTGCTTGAGGGAAAATCCCTGAGCCAGTTCAGTTGCATGCGATTGCACGGAGTTACTCATTCAGCCATACCTCCACTGCATCACCCTGATTCAGTGCCATAATATTGCCCGGCTTCTGACGACTCACCCAGCCGGATCCGTGCACGTGCAAACGCAAACCACGCTGGGCAGCCAGGCGGCGCACCTCGCGCATCGACATGCCGTAAAGCGATTCGTGGTCAAATACCGGTACTTCAGCAGCAATTTCCATGGTCTGCCAATCAGGCTGCATGTCCCGTTCGGCAAGCACGCCCAGGTATGGCAGGGCACTTTCCGCCACATGGCGGAATACAGGTGCGGCCACCAGGCCTCCGTAGTTACTTCTCTGCGGCTCATCGACAACCACGACTATCACCAGCTCCGGCTTCTCAACCGGTGCAAAACCTGCAAACACGGCGTTGTACTTGCCCTTGCTGTAGCCACCGCGTGCGTTCGCTTTCTGCGCCGTGCCTGTTTTACCTGCTACATGGTAGCCGGCCGGCACTGCCTTTGAGCCGGTACCGTCGCGACTTGTCGCATACTCAAGCATCTGCTTCATCTGCTGTGCAATGGCCTGCGGCATCACACGCTCGCTGCCCTGTTCGGCCTGTTGCAGCTGATCGGTAAACAGCTTCGGCGTCACGTACATCCCCTCATTTGCCAAAACGGAAAAGGCCGCTGCAAGTTGCAGCGGCGTAACAGCGATACCCTGTCCGAATGCGATGTTGGCCGTTTCAACAGGCCCCCATCGATCTAGAGGAAGTACAATGCCAGGCGATTCTCCACCCAGACCGATACTGCTTCGCCTGCCAAAACCGGCCCGCTCCAGCATGGCATGCAACGGAGCAGCACCCACATCGAGCGCCAGCTTGGCCACCCCGATATTGCTGGACTTCACAATAATACCGGTCAGATCCAGCCAGCCCTCCGGATGATCATCATGGATCGTGTAATCGGCCACTTTCATGGCGCCTTTTTCACAATAGACAATCGAGTCGGCCTGCCATTTTCCGGACGCCATCGCTGCCGCCACAGAAAACGGTTTCATCGTTGAGCCGGGCTCAAACACATCGGTTACTGCGCGGTTGCGCCATTCGCCCGGTTTGGCATGACGGAAATTATTGGGGTTGAATCCGGGCCAACTGGCCATGGCGAGGATAGCGCCATCTTTCGGACGCATAACCACAACCGAACCACCTATGGCACCCTGGTCGCGAACACCTTCGGCCAGCGCCGCATACGCAATACTCTGAATCGTTGCATCAATAGTCAGGGTGATCGACTGCCCCTGCACCGGCTCACGCAACCATGTGCTGTCGGGCAGCGAGTGCCCGCGCGCATCGCGACGCACCTGACGCAATCCGGATTCGCCGGTCAGTGAAGCATTCCATGCGCGCTCAACACCTTCCAGCCCCTTGCCGTCAATGCCGACAAAACCGAGCAGATGACCTGTTTCAGGCCCCAGAGGCTGATACCGGCGCCACTCTTTCTCGTGACGAACGCCGGGAATATTCAGCGCCATGACGCGCTCAGCTACCGAAGGTGGCACCTGACGTGCCAGCCAGACAAAACCTTTGCGCTTGCCAAGTTTGCTCTGCACGCTTTTTTTCGACAACCCCAGTGCAGAAGCCAATTCGCCCATGCGCTCAGCCGGCACTTCATCCGCCATAGCTGCAATGGAAGGAATCTCAACACTCTCAGCCAGCGTGCGTCCCTTGCTGTCATAAATCGAACCGCGCGGTGCCAGCGCTGTGTATTCACGATAGCGCTGCTTCTCTGCCATCGTTGTCAGACGATCACTCTGCACCCACTGCAGATCAACCGCGCGCACAACCAGCAGCAGCAGGCCGAGAACCAGCAAACCGGCCACCGCTTCAATGCGGCGGCGGATATAAACCTGCTGTTTGTCGCTCACAGGTGCACCACCTGCATGGGTTTCGGCGGAGCCATACCCAGCTTCTCCTGCGCCGTTTTCCTCAGGCGCTCTGGGCGTGTCAGGTTAGCCAGCTCAAGGCGCAGCGTACTACTCTGCTGCAGCGTTTCCTGGCGTTCCGTGTTCACACGCTGATTCTCAAGAGACAGCTCATAACGCAGATGAGACATCCAGATCTGTCCGGCAGCCAGCACACCAACGGTAACCGGCACCAACAGCCATGGCCGCAACCAGGTCGCCATCATAACGCAACCCCTGTGTAACCGGCCTGTTTTTTACTTTCGATTTCAGTCAAACGCTGTGCGACACGCATCAGTGATGAGCGGCTGCGCGGGTTAACGGACACTTCGTTTTCGCTGGGACGCACCGGTTTTTTCTGCAGCCAGCGCATGGAAGGCAACTTGCCGCACACACACATCGGCAACTGTGGCGGGCACTTGCAGGGTTTCACTTTAGCTTCTATCAAATCCCGGATGCGGCGATCTTCACCGGAATGGAATGAGATCACAGCCAAGTGGCCACCCGGCTTCAAATGGACCATGGCGGCTGACAGTCCCGCATCAATCTGATCCATCTCTTCGTTCACCCAGATACGCAGCGCCTGAAACGTACGCGTAGCCGGATGCGCGCCACCGTGGCGCGCTTTTTTAGGTACGGCGTGAAAACAGACATTCTCCAGGTCGGCAGTCGAGTTCAGCTTGCCATCATGTTTTGCCTGCAGCATGGCCTTGGCAATGCTGCGTGAATAGCGTTCATCACCGAAACGATAAATAATATCAGCCAGCTCAGATTCTGAAATGCGCTCCAGCAGTTGCGCCAATGGTTTGCCGCTCTCAGCATCCATACGCATATCCAGCGGGCCACTTTTTTGAAATGAAAAACCGCGTTCTGCATTGTCCACCTGTGGCGAGGATACCCCCAGGTCGAAACCAATGCCGTTCACCTGACTCCAGCCTCTCTCATCAAGGATTTCTCCAAGCCGGGCGAAGTCAGCATGTACGATGGTAAAACGGGCATCCTGCCGTGCCAGTCGTTCTCCTTCTGCAACAGCTTCAGGATCCCTGTCGAATGCAAGCAAACGCCCTTTTTCAGAAAGCCTGGCGAGCAGTTCGCGACTGTGCCCGCCGCGCCCGAAGGTGCAGTCGACGTAGGTACCGTCCGGGTCTGTAACGATGGCTTCAACAAAGGCATCGCGGAGGACAGGAATGTGTTCTGGATACTGATTGGATTCACCCACATCACAAACCCAGTTCGAAGCTCTGGGCCAACACCAGATCGGCTTCAAGCTGTTTGTCCCAACTGCCTTTATCCCAGATTTCAAAGATGTCGCCAGCGCCGGCAAACTGCACCGCACGCGAAAGCGTTGCGTAATCGCGCAGGGCCGGGGAGAGGAGGACCCGACCCTGGCGATCAGGCGAAAACTCCAGCGCCGAACTGATCACAATACGTTTGAAAGCCCGAAGCGCTTCACTGGGTGGCGTAGCTGCTATCCGCGCATTAAGACGCTTCCATTCGCGCATCGGGTAGGCAACAAGACAACGGGCGTGCGGCGTGCGGGTAATGATAAGGATATCATCACCATAGCTATTTTTCAGCGCATCACGGAAAGCGGCGGGGATACTTACGCGCCCTTTCTCATCCATATTATTGCTGAATTCGCCTTGAAACATACGTTCCTGACCCTCTCCGCTTCAGTGGCGTGGACCAATTACCCACTTTTCCCCACTAAATGCCAATCTTGCCCCCCGGACCACCCCTGTCAAGCCCACCTTTCACCATTTTTTTTCAACCCGATACATCCAGCCACAGCTTTCCCCAATGATTTATTGACTATTTCCCGGTGGGAGATTGTGGGTAGAATTACGCAAAACGAGGTAGTGAGATATGTTCTGGAACGAAAAGTCACTGGATCAACTGTCGGATGATGAATGGGAAGCGCTGTGTGATGGCTGCGGTCGCTGCTGTGTGTGGAAATTTGAAGATGATGACAGCGGTGAAATCCTCTTCACCGATATCCGCTGCCACCTGTTTAACGATGCAACGTGCCGCTGCACCGATTACCCGCAGCGCGCTGCCATCGTACCTGACTGTATGGATATCCGTAAATTCAGTGACAAACAGTTCACATGGCTACCGGAGAGTTGTGCCTATCGGCTGCGCCATGAAGGCAAACCGCTATTTGACTGGCACCACCTGATTTCAGGCAGCAGGGACTCCGTGCATAAAGCCGGCATTTCGCTACAAAAGAAAACCGTTTCCGGTGAGGGTTTTACGGAAGAAGATATTATTCATCACATTATCGATCCGGACGAAGTCAGTGAGTAAGCTTTGCCCCTGCGGCAGCGGCGTATTATTTTCCGACTGCTGCGAACCGATCATCATGGGTGCTGTCGCCCCTGCCCCCGAAGCACTCATGCGCTCCCGCTACTCCGCCTATGTCCTGGGCTATTGGGACTATCTGCGTGAGAGCTGGCACCCGGACACGCGCCCTTCGAGGGTATCTCCCACCGCCACAGAGTGGTTGGGCCTGACCATTGTCAAATCAACAGCAGACACAGTCGAGTTTATCGCCGGATTCCGCGAAAACAGCAAGATCATGCAGCTGCACGAAACCAGTCACTTCAAGCAGGTTGATACCCACTGGCGATATCTCAATGGAAACTGTGACGTATCCGAAGCCGGAAGGAATTCGCCCTGCCCTTGCGGCAGCGGCCTGAAAACCAAACGCTGCTGCGGCAAATCCTGAAACCATTTATCTGTTAAACAATATAAACATCTACAGGCGGGACAACCGCCATGGTCATCAGGAAACGTTCACTGATGGATCAAACTGTTGATTCAGGTAAGCAATAATATCGCCCGATTCGTACATCCAGGTTGTCTTCTCACCATCATCAATGCGCAAACATGGCACTTTAATCTGCCCGCCCTGCTGCTCCAGTGCGTTACGGTGCTCACCACCACGCACCTGCGCATCACGATATTCCATCGGGATATTTAAACGATGTATGGCCCGGCGGGTCTTGATGCAAAAAGGGCAGGCGAAATATTGATAGACTGACATGGATTTTGCTTTTGCTGCCACAGCCAGCTGCTCATCATGCGTGCGCTTGATCTTTCGCGGCCGGGTTAAAAAGCTGATGAACGCCATCAGTCCACCCACACCTTCACGAAATATTTTCAATAAAACCGATTTCAACATAACAGAACCCCTGCATTGATACTTCGGCTGACAATATAGCGCAGGATATCGTTATGGATACGCAGAAAAACTACGGGTTCCCCGTCAGAGTCGATGAATCGGCAAAGGTGCGCCATTGGCAGAAATAAAAAGTCGACTATACTGTCGCCATGCGATTGATCATGCTTGATACTGAAACCACGGGACTATCGCCGCTCAATGGCGATCGCATGGTTGAGATCGGCGCCATCGAAGTACTCAATCGCAAAGTACTTTCCGGTGACAAACATGTATTTCATCACTACATTAATCCCGAGCGGAACATCCCTGCAGAAGTAGTGCGAATTCACGGCATTGATAATGCCAAAGTAAAAAACAAACCAACCTTCAAGGAAATTGCCCAACAGTTCCTCGACTTTATTGAGGGTGCAACACTGGTGATTCATAATGCCTCGTTCGACTTGGGATTCATTATGAACGAATTGCGGATCAACGGTTTCTCCAACATCCAGCATATGCAGGTCATCGACACGCTGGCATTTGCGCGCAAGAAACATCCGCATCAGCGCAACAATCTGGATGCGCTGTGTGATCGCTACAGTATTGACCGTGGCAAACGTGATCTGCATGGCGCCCTGCTCGACTCGGAACTGCTGGCTGAAGTTTACCTTGGCATGACCGGTGGGCGTCAGTTCTCGCTCGGCATGGATATACCCAGCCTTCCTGCATCAAGCTTTGTACAACTGCCGGAGCAGTCGCGCGGGCGTGACGAGCAGATCGAAACAGCCGGCATCATGAAACGCCAGCTGCCACCGGTTGGCGAACATGAACACGAAGCTCACCTGAGCATGATGCAGCGCATCCACAAAGAGAGCGGAGGCCAGACCATCTGGCATCATCCGGAACTCGTATAAATTTCCTGATCAAGCACCGGCGGGTGTCTTACAATGGTAGTAAAGCAGCTTCCCAAGCTGAGAACGAGGGTTCGATTCCCTTCACCCGCTCCAAATTTTATGCCAAGCTGCGCAGCAAGCACTTATGTCACAACTCAATCTCTCCCGACAGACACTGAAACTCAGTCATGCTTCTTCCACACTACTGGCAGAGGCAGGTGAGCTTGTATTGCTACGGGGAGAGACAGGCAGTGGCAAAACCACTTGGCTAAAGCGCATGGCGCGCCTGATCGATATGCCTGCGGACGTCCGGATTGAGTCCGCAGAAACTGTTCGCATGCTGTTTGACCAGCAACCACCCGTGTGGCTGGGGCAGAATGTGGGGGAAGAAATCTGTTTTGGGCTGAAGCATCAGCCGGATCCCGAGACTCTCAACGCCAGCCTGCAACAATGGGGACTGTCAGACATTCATCTGTCCAGCGCGCTGAAGGATCTCAACCGTCTGCAGGCGATACGCCTGACGCTGGCCGGCATAACACTGGCCAAACCGGCACTGGCACTTCTGGATGCCCCGACCGACGCATTATCTGTAGAAGCTGCTACACTGTTAATCAAAGAAATCAGCCAGTGGGCTGTAACATCCAATACAATCGTGGTTGTTGCCGCTAACCGCTGGCATGATTGGCAACCGGTAGCATCACAGATTTGGATTACCGGATCAGCAGACGAACTGCCACAGGTAAAGGGTAACATATGAGTGAAATGATCCAATTCTCCTTCGCCTTGAGCCCGCGAATGCGTGCTTTCATTGAAGCGCGCGATGCACTGGCCTGCCTTGAGTCCGCCTATGTCACCCAGAATGCCCATTATTGGCTGCATGCTGCCTGTGACCTGCGTACATCCCTGCTTGGCGATCAGGGTCGTAAACCTGTTATCCCTGAAATCATCGCCCTCTTTCAGGATGTAAAACTTCATCTGAATAAGCTTGCGGCAGATGTGCCTCATTATTCAGGCAGGATTGAAACAGCCTGTAAGAAAATCGACACCCATGTTGAACAGCTTCAGGATGGCATGACAAAGGCCTGCCTGTTTCTGGCCAATGATGCGCTCATCAATGCACACCTGAACAATCAGAAAAAGCATGACTGGCTGGGCCACCGCAGTTGCATGCAGCAGAGTCTGAAAACGCTCTGGAAAAGCTCGGACGAACGCACCACGCCACTTCACCATGCGCTGGTGCCGCTCAGTGATGCGGTCAATACGCTCGACGGCATGCTCAACGATTTTGTCAGCTGGAGTAAACATATCGCCGAAGGTGGCGTCGGCCAGATCAGCCCCGACCGTAAAACGTCCTTTGGCCTGCTGGTCATTGGCCTGCCGATTGAAGAGGTAAGCCGCGGCATCATTCCTGATATTTCAGGAAACAGGCTGGCGATCCGCGTTCGCTTCCAGCAGTGGCTGCCGGGTCAGGAGCCCATCGACGTTCATGATGACCTTCCTTATTCCATGATGCTGGTACCGGTCGGCGCACAATGACTTCGACAGCCACTTCCGATCTGAAATTCCGCTGCCCGACCTGTAAAAAACAGGTTACACGTGGCAGTGATTATTTCCCCTTCTGCAGTGACCGCTGCAAAATCATTGATCTGGGGGCCTGGGCTTCCGGGGATTACAGTATTGCCGGTGAAGACAGCCTGATCACGGAAGATCCCGAA
>Ga0210044_10008562_pt1 | contig 12719 bp, 14 predicted proteins | sample CryGey13umfilter_2_FD_183959 | JGI IMG/M metagenome (GOLD analysis project Ga0210044, IMG submission 183959) | Groundwater microbial communities from aquifer in Utah, USA - Crystal Geyser 4/9/14 3 um filter (SPAdes) (version 2) | ecosystem: Environmental > Aquatic > Deep subsurface >... | reverse complement strand
AAGGAAGATCAACGCATTGACCAATTGAAGTTGTTTGCATAAGCCACCTTCAGGTGGCGCCAGGTTTTCAACCGCTTTGAGCGGTTCAGATATTTCAAGCCACCGGCTTTGCCGGTGGTAGCTGACTGTCTTGTTCCGTTGTTGACCGGCCAGGACAGGGCGCAAGCCGCCTGGCAGGCCCAGGCGGATATCTTTGGTGAGACTGGAGTTGCCGACCAGGGGAAGCAGGCATCTGGCGTGCCGAAACTGCTGGATATCTCCGCCTGGTTCGATGCCGCCCGCTTCCTGGAGGAATTGAAGCCCTATATCAACAGGATGAGGGGCCGGATGTTCATGGCCTTTTCCGATTACACGGAAAAATTGAACAAGCGGATACGGTTTCGCTACTACACACCCCGGGAAATCAGTGAATTCATGAGAATGGACCAGGGCAGCGCTGACGAATAATGCATTTTGCACAAACGCATTATTCAAACTGCAAAAAATGATGTTGACATTGCGAACTAGCTAGACTAGACTAACAGTTAACTGACGGAGGTTGCCATGCAAGCTGTCAATATGCTTCAAGCCAAAACTTCTCTATCTCGGCTGGTCGAGGCCATCGAACAAGGCCAAGAGCGGGAAATCGTGATCGCCCGGAATGGTCGCCCCGCCGCCAAGCTGGTGCCAATGGACGCTGCTCTAGCCGGAAAGCGTATTGGGATAGCCAAGGGACTGTTCGAGGTGCCGGATACCATTGACGCGCACAACGAAGAAGTGTCCCAGTTGTTCATGGGAACGGTGCCAGCTTGAACCTCCTGCTCGACACTCATGTTGCTTTGTGGGCTATCACGGATAGCCCGAAGTTGCCACAAAAGGCCCGCGAGTTGATTGCCTCGCCAAAAACAAATGTGTGGATCAGTGTCGCAAGTATTTGGGAAATCACCATCAAACACGCCTTGGGTCGCGGAGACATGCCGGTGTCCGGCAAGGATGCGCTGCGTTACTTCTCGGAATCTGGCTATCGGCGTTTGTCCATTGAGCCAGAACACGTCATAGCCGTGGAAGACTTGCCAGCGCACCATAACGATCCTTTTGACCGCATTCTTGTCGCACAGGCACTTTCGGAACCGATGCGCCTGATGACCCACGATGCCCTGGTTGCACTTTACAGCGACACCATCATTGCTATTTGAAGTTGACAAGACTTCTTCTGCTCGGTTGCCGACAGCAAAAAATGATGGCAGAGCAACGCAAATATTATTGCTTTGGTCCTGAAATCAGGACAGACTCACCGTCGTTCTGACCTGGTAGAGTCATAAGAAAATGTTTCAAGAAATGCGCTCAAAAATCACTCGAATAATTCATAGGTCAGCCTAGAAGTCCCTTTCTCGGGGCCTCGCCGCCCTAACCATACGCTGTTCTCCCCCTTTGTTTTAAATGTTCGGTTGTTGCGGCTTGCTGTGCCGTGTTTGGCGTGGCGTTTTTGCTTATACGTGCTCTTTGTTTGCGGCTGTTGGCATTATTCAACCTTGCAAATTCACGATAAAAAACGTAATGTGTAAGGAATGGTGGTTTTGCTTAGTCCCATAGACAAACAAACGACATGATTCCACGCACACTTGCCGATACCCTGATTCGCCTCGCCAAGGGCTTCCCGGTGGTGGTGGTGACCGGCCCCCGACAATCCGGGAAGACGACACTCGTCCGTGCCACTTTCCCCGAGAAGCCCTATGTTTCCCTGGAAAACCCGGATATACGCCAATTCGCGGCAGAGGATGGGAGGCGTTTTCTTGCCAAATACCCGGACGGCGCAATTTTTGACGAAATTCAGCGGGTGCCGGACCTGCTTTCCTATCTCCAGGGGATGGTCGATGACAGTCGGGTGCCAGGGCGGTATATCCTGACCGGTTCCCAAAATTTTTCATTGGCCCGCACCATCAGCCAAAGCCTGGCAGGGCGTGCCGGGATGGCCCAACTCCTGCCTTTCTCCGGAGCGGAACTCAAGGCGGCTGGCCTGCTCGCCGCAACGGCCGATGAATGGCTGTACTTGGGAGGGTATCCGGCCCTGACAGCGACCGGCGTAACGCCGGGCGACTGGTTTTCGAGCTACATAACGACCTATCTTGAACGGGACGTTCGCGATCTGACAGCAGTCCGCGACCTTATAACCTTTCAGCGTTTTCTCCGCCTCTGCGCCGCCCGCACTGGGCAGCTCCTCAACCTTTCGTCGCTGGCCGTTGACTGCGGCATTTCCCAAAGCACGGCAACCGCCTGGCTCAGCATCCTGGAGGCCAGCTATATCGTCTTCCGTCTGGCGCCGCACTTTGCCAACTTTGGCAAACGGCTCATCAAATCCCCGAAGCTCTACTTTCATGACGCCGGCCTGGCTGCCTTTCTGCTCGGTATCCAGAGCCCGGGCCAGCTTTCCACCCATGCCGCCAGACCGGCGTTATTCGAAACCATGATCATCGGCGAATTCCTGCGGGCGCGGTGGAATCACGGCCAGCCATCGAACCTCTACTTCTGGCGGGACAGTACCGGCAACGAGGTGGATTTGTTGCGTGACGAGGCAGGAGTGCTGCATCCGGTGGAGATCAAATCCGGCCAGACCATCGCCAGCGACATGCTGAAGGGTCTGCACAAGTGGGGAGCCATTGCTCGTGCGTCAAGCTCCCAGCCGTGGCTGGTATACGGCGGAGAAGGAGACTATGTCCGCCAGGATGTCAGAGTGCTGGGTTGGCGGTGAGGCCATGACTTTGCTATCGCCAAGGTAGATCGGCAGGTGCCCGTAGCTGGCCATAAGTATTTATAGAAAACGCGCCTGAATGGAGGTCGCAGGACGGGCCTCACCCTGCACCTCCCTAGGGGTCAAAAAGCTCAAAGCACCTAAGCGTCAATGGCCGTGCCGCCGTTTACTGTTTGCTCTCGACATGCTGCTGAATAATCTTGCACGAGCCTGATGGTTTTGCTATTTGAGCATGGGGATGCAGCAGGGCGAATATCGCACAAATTCAGACAGGAGAGATGCAAGGTCAAAGAGCGACTCGCCAAATCTATCTGACTCCAACGCAAACCAGCCGCTTCACTCGGTCGCATACCCGTGTGAAGCAAAATCAACACATACGGATAGAGCATCTTGTTCCTGCTTTTCCGGCATTCATCCAATAACCGCACTGCTTCAGGCTCTTTGAGGAAAATTATCCTGCCTTTTGGTGCCTTCGGACGGTCAATCGCATTGACCGGATTTTCTATTGGCAATTCCCATTCCTTCAAAGCTTTCACGAAGAGGTGAGAAAGAAGAGCAAGCTCCAGGCGCACGGCGTAAGCCGATACCATTTTGAGCCGTTGATCTCTGTAGGTTGCGACGACTGAGGGAGAGATGTCAGGGAGTAACGTATCCTCTCCGAGATGTTTTTTAAGAATTTTTACGATTCCCTGTTCCCTCTCCTGGGTTGTACGGGCTTTCTGGATGGTCACGGTAGCAAGATAGCGATCCAGGGCTTCATTTAGTGTACGATTGGCTCTGCGGGGATCTTTGAATCGGCGCCCCTTCATTTCCGATTCCATTTCCATTGCCCAAGCACGGGCTTCCCCTTTGGTATCGAAAGTACGGCTCACCGAATCGTAACCTTTGACACGCACTGTGGCAGTGAATGTCGTCTTCTTTTTCCCCTTCCTGGTAAGTATCCTGGCCATGGCACCGGCACCTGCTTCTGTTTGCTTCCAATTTTTGTTCTATTTTTGTTCCCAAAAACTTAGCAAATGAAAACCGATGAAGTCAGAATAAGTCAAATCGATAAGTGCGGCCCCAAAACAGAAAAAGGCTAACACCCCTTAGAATAATGAGGTGTTAGCCCTGATTGTCTTGGTGCCGGAGGTCGGAATCGAACCGACATGGGGTTGCCCCCGCGGGATTTTGAGTCCCGTGCGTCTACCAGTTTCACCACTCCGGCGTTGCGGTGGTTTCGCGGGCCGCAGGGCAGCGCGAAGGCCGCAGTATAGAAGTGCGGTCCGGGGCTGTCAAGGGGAAAGGGCGGTTCTGGCCGCCGGCGTTTATTTGCCGTTCGGATACGGGCAGGTAGACCTTCTGGAAACGGAAGAAATAGTCGATGCCGCTCCAGATGGTGAGCAGCAGGGAGACATAGAGGATGACGGTGCCGATGGCGTGCAAATGGGGGATGAAGGACAGTTCTTCCGGGTAGATGAGTACGCACAAACTAACATACTGGAGAAGCGACTTGTGTTTGCCCAAGCGGCTGGCCCCCACCACCACCCCGGACGAGGCGGCCACGCCCCGCAGGCCGGTGATCATCAGCTCGCGGGCCAGGATGACGAGCGCCACCCAGGCCGGGATGCGGCCCATGGGGATCAGCATGATGAGGCCGGCGGCCACCAGCACCTTGTCGGCCAGCGGGTCGATGAGCTTGCCGAGGACGGACTCGATCTTGCGCCTACGGGCGATGTAGCCGTCGGCCAGATCGGTCAGCGCCGCCGACAGGTAGAGCACAAAGGCCGCCATGCCAACCCACATCCCCAGGCCAGGTTGCAGCAGGAAAAGGAGAAAGGGCACCGCCAGGAAGCGGTAGCCGGTGAGCAGATTGGGGAGGGTGAGGATGTGTTTCATGAGGTTATTTGTCGGAATCGCCAAAAGGCCGATGCCGACGCGTTATCCGTTGGTCACTTATTGAAAGTATTAATGGCCATAGCAAACCTTGCGGATCTTTACGAGGTCATCACTATTTAACGCCATTTTTGGGGAGTGGCATCAGTTATTTTTTTGTCCGCGCACAAATTCGTCGCGGCATTTTTTGCTGCAAAAGTGCAGGGAGGCGCCTTGGTGCTGGAGGGTGACGGCCTGGCCTTCGGGCACATAGGTGTGGCAGACCGGGTCTTCTACCAGCACGTCATGGCTGCGGTCGGCCGCCTTATCGTGCTCCGCTGCCTTGGGCGGCGCGAAGATCAGCCGGTAGAGGAGATAGGCGAGCAAGGCGAGAATAATGAGCCTGGACAAACTCATGGGCGGGGTTCTCCTGCCGGCCAGTCGAGGGGTGTGGCCTCCTGGTCCGGGTCGTGCAGCCGGGCCAGCAACTGGGCGGCGCTTTCCTTGTATACCGGGTGCCGCCAGTCCGGGGCCAGCCTGGCCAACGGCGCCAGGACAAATAGCCGGTGCGGGATGCCCGGGTGCGGCAGGGTGAGGTCCGCTTCGTGCACCAGGCGGCCATCGTAGTCCAGCAGGTCGAGATCGATAATGCGGTCCAGGCCGATGCGCCGGTCGCGGCCCAGGGCCTTTTCCACGGCCAGCAGCCGGGCCAGCAGCGTGGTCGGCGTCAGTTTCGTGTTTACAAAACCCACGGCATTGGTGAACCAGTGCGGGGAGTCATAGCCCAGCGGCTTGCTGCGGTATGGCTGAGAGAGGCGGTCCAGGTTGATCTCCGGCGTAGCGCCAAGCTGGTGCCAGGCGGCCAGCAGGTTTTGCCGGCCGTCGCCCAGGTTGGAGCCCAGGCCGATGAGCGCCCGGGCCATCAGCCCACGGCCTTGGCCATGCGTTCCATGGCCTCGGCCAGCCGTTCCTTGCTCACGGTGAGGGCGATGCGGAAGTAGCCCTCGCCGGGGTCGCCGAAGCCATTGCCCGGTGTGGTCACGATGCCGGCGTTCTCCAGCAGGTGGCTGGCGAAGCTGGCCGAGGTATAGCCCTTGGGCACCTCGGCCCACACGTAAAAGGTGGCCTTGGGGGTCGCCGCCTGGATGCCGATCTTCGTCAGCCCGGCCATGACCACGTCGCGGCGGGCGGTGTAGAGGGCGCGCATCTCGGCCAGCCAGGCGGCGTCGTCGGCCATGGCGGTGATGCCGGCCATCTGGATGGCCTCGAAGACGCCGGAATCGATGTTGCTCTTGATCTGGCCCAGGCCACCGATGATCTCGGCGCGGCCTGCGGCAAAGCCCAGGCGCCAGCCCGTCATGTGGTAGGTCTTGGAGAGGGAATGGAACTCGATGCCTACCTCCATGGCGCCGGGCGTGGCGAGAAAGCTCGGGGGCTCGTAGCCGTCGAAGGCCATCTCCGAGTAAGCGAAGTCGTGGCAGACCATGATGTCGTGGCGTTCGGCAAAGGCCACCACCTCCATGAAAAACTCCCGGGTGGCGGTGGCGGCCGTGGGGTTGTTCGGGTAGTTCAGGAAGATCATCTTGGCCTTGGCCAGCACCGTGGCTGGAATTCTAGTGAGATCAGGCAGGAAGCCGTTCTCCTTCAGGAGCGGCATCTCATAGGGGGTGCCGCCGGCGAACAGGGTGGCGGTCTTGTAGACCGGGTAGCCCGGCGACGGCACCAGGACCACGTCGCCCGGATTGATGAAGGCCAGCGGGATGTGGGCGATGCCCTCCTTGGAGCCGATGAGCGAGACCACCTGACGGAGCGGGTCCAGGGTAATGCCGGCCCGTTTTTGGTACCAGGCGCTTACCGCCTCGCGGAAACTGTTCATGCCGGAGTAGCTCGGATAGCGGTGGTAAGCCGGCACCCGGGCGGCGGCGGCCAGGGCCTCGATGATGTAGCCAGGCGTCGGCTGGTCCGGGTCGCCCACCCCTATGTCGATGACGTCCACGCCACGGGCCCGCACCGCGTCCTTCCGGCGGTCGAGCTCGGCGAAGAGGTAGGGGGGCAGTTCTTTCAGACGGTCGGCCTTGGCAATGGTAATCATGCGGTTTTCCTTAGAGGTCGGTGAGGCCCAGCACGTCGAACATGGTGTAGAGGCCGTTGGGCTTACCGGCCACCCAGGCCGCGGCCAGGGTGGCGCCTCGGGCGAAGTTGTCGCGGCTATGGGCCCGGTGGGTGAGTTCCAGGCGCTCGCCGGCCCCGGCGAAGTAGACGGTGTGCTCGCCCACGATGTCGCCGGCCCGGATGGTCTGGATGCCAATCTCGGCGTCGGTGCGCGCCCCGATCATGCCGTGCCGGGAAAAGACGCCGACCTGGCCCAGGTCGCGGTGCAAGGCAGCCGCCACCATCTCGCCCAGTTTCAGGGCCGTGCCCGAGGGTGCGTCCTTTTTCAGGCGATGGTGGGCCTCGACGATCTCGATGTCGTAGTCGTTGCCGAGGATGGCGGCCACCTTGGCGGCCACCTTGAAGAGCACGTTGACGCCCACCGCCATGTTGGGGGACTGCACGCAGGGGAAGTGGGCGGTGAGTTCCTTGAGCTCGGCCAGGTTGGCCGACGACAGGCCGGTGGTGCCGATGACCATGGCCTTGTTCCGGGCCGCGGCCAGGCGGGCAAAGCCCATGGTGGCCTCGTGGAAGGTGAAGTCGATGAGCACCTCGGCCCGGGCCAGGGCCGCGGCCGGGTCGTCGGTGATTGTGACCCCCACCGGGCCGTAGCCCCCCACCTCGCCGATGTCCTTGCCCAGGTTGGGGTTGCCCGCAGCCTCAAAACCGGCCGCGATCTCCAGCTCCTTGTGCTGATTGACCATATTACCGATGCGGCGGCCCATGCGGCCGGCGGCGCCGGCAATAACAACTTTGATCATCTCCTTCTCCTTTCAGCTTTGAGCTTTCAACTCAATCAAACCAGCCCATAGTCGGCCAAGGCCTGCCGCAGGGTGGCGGTAGAGGCCTGGTTCATGGCAGCGAGGGGCAGCCGGGGGGCGCCCGTGGCGATCTTACCCATCATGGCCAGGGCGGTCTTGGCCGGCCCCGGGTTGGTGTCCAGGAACATGGCGGCCATGAGGGGCAGGAGTTTGTAGTGCAGGGCCCGGGCCGTGGGTATGTCGTTGTTCAGGGCCGCGGCGATCATCCTGGCCATGTCGCCTGGCGCCACGTTGGCGGTCACCGAGATCACCCCCTTGCCGCCGATGGCCACGGTGGGGAAGCTGGTGAAGTCGTCGCCCGACAGCACCGTGAATTCCTTGGGGCAGAGGCGGATGATCTGGCTGATCTGCTTCAGGTCGGCGGTGGCCTCCTTGATGCCGACGATGTTGGCAAGCGCCGCGCAGCGGGCCACGGTGGCGGGCAGCATGTTGACGCTGGTGCGGCTGGGCACGTTGTAGAGGATGATGGGGATATCCACGGCCTCGGCCACCGCCTTGAAGTGCTGGAAAAGCCCCTCCTGGGAAGGTTTGTTGTAGTAAGGGGTGATCATCAGGGCGCCGTCGGCGCCGGCCGCCTTGGCGTGCCGGGTGAGTTCGATGGATTCGGAGGTGCTGTTGGAGCCGGTGCCGGCCAGGACCGGGACGCGGCCCTGCACCGTCTTGACCGTCAGTTCCACCACCCGGTGGTGCTCGGCGTGGCTCAGGGTGGCCGATTCGCCGGTGGTGCCGCAGGGTACGATGCCGTTGGTGCCGTTTTGCAGTTGAAAGTCGATGAGTTCGACCAGCCCCTTTTCGTCCAGGGTTCCGTCGGCCTGGAAGGGGGTGACGATGGCGACATAGGCTCCATGAAACTCTGTCATGCTGTTCTCCTCGTACGTTCGTGGCGAAACGATTGATGTGCCGGCCCCGGAGGGTCAGGTTTACGGCAGACTTTCTTTTCCTAGTTGTCCTTCATAAACAAAATGGGCCGGGCCTTCAAGAAAAACTTCAGTGACCGTCGGGGTATCTTCCGGAATCAGACGGAAATGGACGAGCAGCCGGTCGCCACCCGAAGTGGTCACCGCCACCGGCGAGACGGCCTGGCCCAGGAGGGCGCTGACCAGGGCCGCGGCCACCGCCCCGGTGCCACAGGCCATGGTTTCATTCTCCACCCCGCGTTCGTAGGTGCGCACCTTGAGGCTGGCCGGCCCCAGGGTCTGGACAAAATTGACGTTGGCGCCGGCCGGCTGGAACTCCGGGTGGTCGCGCAGCAGCCGGCCCCATGCGAAGACCGGCGTGGCCGCGAGATCGTCCACAAAGTGCACCGCGTGGGGCACGCCGGTGTTGATGGCGTGGATGGTCTTGGTTGTGCCGTCCACCATAAGCGGCTGGTTGAGCACGACGGCGGTGGGCGTCGTCATGCGGAGCTTGACGCTGGCTGGTCGCTCACCCGACTCCGTGACTTGGGCCGCGATGACGCCGGCCAGGGTCTCGAAACGCATGGCGGCCGGCGCGATGCCCTTGGTGAACGCGAAGCGGGCCGCGCAGCGCGCCCCGTTGCCGCACATCTCGGCTATTGAGCCGTCGGCATTGAAGAACCGCCAGGCAAAATCGGCCGTGACCGAGGGCTCGATGAGAATAAGACCGTCGGCCCCTACCGAAAAACGCCGGCGGCAGACGGCCCGGGCAAAGGCGGCCACGTCGAGGCCGGCTAGCATCGGGGTGCGGTGGTCAATGAGGATGAAGTCATTGCCCGTGCCGCTCATCTTGGTGAAGGGGATGGGGAAATTCGGTTGCATGGCGTTATTCCTTCAGGCTAGCGGGCGGTCGTTTTCCGGAAAGACGGGGATCGACTCGCCCTGGACCAGGGTCTCGTAAGTTTCGCGGGTCCGAATCACCTGGAAGTGCTGGCCGTTGACCAGCACCTCGGCCACCCGGGGCCGCGAGTTATAGTTGGAACTCATGGAAAAGCCGTAGGCGCCGGCGCTCATGATCGCCAGCAGGTCGCCTGCCTTGGCCAGGGGCAGCTCCCGGTCGCGGGCCAGAAAATCGCCGGTTTCGCAGATGGGGCCCACCAGGTCGGCCTTGGCCGTGGCCATGGTGGTCCGGTGTACCGGCTGGATGGCGTGGAAGGCGCCGTACAGGCTCGGCCGGCCCAGGTCGTTCATGCCCGCGTCCACCACGATAAACTTTTTCAACTGGTTGGCTTTGGTATAGAGGACGCGGGTGACCAGGATGCCGGCGTTGCCGACGATTACCCGGCCGGGCTCCAGCACCAGGGTGCGGTTGGTGTCGCCCAGTTCCGCCTTGATGGCCGCGGCATAGGCCGCGGGGTGGGGCGGGTCCTCGTCGTCGTAGCGGATGCCCAGCCCGCCGCCCAGATCAAGGTAGCTGATCTTGATGCCGGCCGCCTCCAGCCGCGCCATGAAGGCCTTCATCTTGCGCAGGGATTCGAGGAAGGGCGACATCTCGGTGAGCTGGGAGCCGATGTGGCAGCTTAGCCCCTTGATCACGATGTTTGGCATGCTGGCGGCCTGCCGGTAGAGGGCCGCCGCCGTCTCCATGGGCACGCCGAATTTGTTTTTGGCCAGCCCGGTGGAGATGTAGGCGTGGGTCTTGGGGTCCACGTCCGGGTTCACCCGTAAGGAGATGGGCGCCGTGCCGCCAAGAGCGGTGGCCACGGCCTGGATGGTGTCCAGCTCCTGGGACGATTCCACGTTGAACATGAGGATCCCGGCCTTGATGGCCATTTCGATTTCGGCCGCGGTCTTGCCCACCCCGGAGTAAACAATGCGGCCGGGGGCCATGCCGGCCTTGATGGCCCGGTAAAGTTCGCCGCCCGAGACGATGTCGGCGCCGCCGCCCAGACTGGCAAAGATATTGAGCACCGCCAGGTTGGCGCAGGCCTTTACCGCGAAACAGGTAAGGTGGGGGAGGTCGGCAAAGGCGTCATCCATGGCCTGGAAGTGCCGGGTCAGGGTGGCGGCGGAGTACAGGTAGAACGGGGTGCCCACCTCCTCGGCAATGCGGGCCACCGGCACCGACTCGCAGCACAGGTGGTCGTCCTGATAGTTGAAATAGTTCATGGGCTCACTCGCGGGTGCGGGTTGATTTCGATTTCCTTGCTGCGTGGGCCTTCGCTGGGCGGCTTGCCATGATCGAAGGCAGCCACGGAGTAATAGCAGACGTTCTCGTTGGCCGGTGGGGCATGGTCGTCGAAGTGGCCTGGGCCGCGGGTCTCGCCGATCAGCACGGCCACGGGGGCCGACGGGGTCCGCCGGAAGACCCGGAAGCCGGCCACCACATCCGGCCGGGGCGGCGCCTCCCACCACAGGCTTACCCCCTCCTCGGTCCGCATGCCGTTCAGGCCGGTAGGGACCGGCAACGGGGCAAGGTCGGCCGGGGTGCCCAGGGCCGCGACACTTGCCGCGCCGAAGCCAGTGGGGTCGCCCGTTGTCTGCCGGGCCCGCACCCGGTACCAGTATGGTCGGCCGTTGGTCAGGCCGGTGTCCTGGAAAACGGTGGCGGCCAGCGGTTTGCCAACTGCCTGGAAGACGCGGTTGTCGTCGCTGCGTTCCACCTGAAAGAGGAGGGGCTCGGTCACCGGCTTGGCGTCGGCCAGGGTAAGGGGCGCTTGCCATTCCAGGGTGAGGGCGCCATCGCTCGGGGTGAGTCGCAGCCCGGTCGGGGCGGCCGCCGGCGTTTCCCAGCGCAGGGCCACCCAGTTGGAATCCGCGCTGGTGGTGAACCAGCCGCTGCGGCTCCGCACCTTGTATATGTAGTAGTGGTTTGGCGTCAGCCCCTGGTCGCGGAAGTGGAGCCGCACCGGCAGCCCATCGACGGCCACCGGGCCGCCGTCCATTTTTTCCAGCGGGGAGAACACCGCCGGGCATTCGGCGCAGTAATGGGCAGCCTCCACCTGGGCCCGCAGCACGTCATAACCGGCCACCAGCGGCAGCGGTTCGCCCTGGGTGGTGACCTGCGGGGCGCTCCAGACGAGTTCGACCCCGGTTTCGTCCATGGTGCTGGTCAGGTCGGCCACCGGCACGGCCACCAGGCCCTGGGGTGGCACCGGCAGGGTCTTGCGGCCGCAGCCAGCCACCAGCAGCGTTACGGCCAGCAGTATTACCAGGGTGACGGGCGAAAAGTCATGGCGTTTCATGAAACCATGCCCAGCCTCTCTTCGGCCTGGCGCAGGGCCGTCTCCACCCGGGCGGGCGCGGTGCCACCCTCTGAAAGCCGGCTGGCCACCGAGCCCTCTATCGAAAGGGTGACAAAGACGTCGGCCTCGATTTGCGGGGCCGCGGCCCGCAGTTCGGCCAGGCTCAGGTCGGTGAGTTCCTTGCCCTGCTCGATGCAGGTGGCCACAATCCGGCCGACGATGGCGTGCGCCTGCCGGAACGGCACGTTTTTACGAACCAGGTAATCGGCCAGGTCGGTGGCGGTCATGAAGCCGCCCAGCGTGGCCTGGGCCATGGCCGCCCGGTTGCACTCGGTGTGGCGCAAGAGTTCCGCGGCCATGGCCAGGCTGGCGCTCACCGTGTCCACCGTGTCGAAGATCGGCTCCTTGTCCTCCTGCAGGTCGCGGTTGTAAGTGAGCGGCAGGCCTTTGAGCAGGGTGGCCAGGGCCACCAGATTGCCCAGCACCCGGCCGGTCTTGCCGCGGATGAGTTCCGGGATGTCCGGGTTTTTTTTCTGGGGCATGATGGAGGAGCCGGTGCAGAATCGGTCGGCCAGGGTGATGAAGCGGAATTCCTCGCTGGCCCAGAGCACCAGTTCCTCGGCGAGGCGGCTTAAGTGGAGATGGGCCAGCAGGGCGGCGCTGGCGAACTCCACCGCGAAGTCGCGGTCGCCCACGGTGTCCATCGAGTTGGCGGACACCGCGTTAAAGCCCAGTTCCGCGGCCATCGACTGCCGGTCGATGGGCAGACCGGTGCCGGCCAGGGCCGCGGCGCCCAAGGGCAGGACGTTCAGCCGCCGGGCGCAGTCGCCAAAGCGCTCCCGGTCGCGGCCAAACATCTCGTAATAGGCCAGGAAGTGATGGCTGGCCAGCACCGGCTGGGCCCGCTGCATATGGGTGTAGCCCGGCATGATGATGCCCATGGAACGGCGGGCCAGCGCCACCAGGGCCTCCTGCAGGTCGGTGAGCAGGTCGTTGAAACGGCCGGCCTCTTCCCGCAGGTATA
>Ga0210044_10008559_pt1 | contig 12722 bp, 15 predicted proteins | sample CryGey13umfilter_2_FD_183959 | JGI IMG/M metagenome (GOLD analysis project Ga0210044, IMG submission 183959) | Groundwater microbial communities from aquifer in Utah, USA - Crystal Geyser 4/9/14 3 um filter (SPAdes) (version 2) | ecosystem: Environmental > Aquatic > Deep subsurface >... | reverse complement strand
AAGCTCAAAAAAAAACAGCAAATTAGAAGGGCTAACCGCCCTAAAAACAAACTTTTCCTTACTTAATTAACACTCTTATCAAAACTAGAGATAGTTTGATTTAAATAAATTGTTTTTCAACGGTCTCAATAGAAAACAGGAACCAGGAATCAGAAACCAGGAAACAATAAGCAATAAACATCTATCTCTGTATCATTCCCGTCTTCGACTCTGAGGCCTCTAGCGACCTCGTCGCTCAGACTCGAAGATAGAAGGCGGGAATCTAGATTGTTATAATGAGAGAGCATTTTGAATTAAGAATTAAGAATCTTAAATATTAGGATTTAGAAATTACTTAGCTAAACTAGTATCTAAAACGCCTAGGAAATTTACTCGATCTTCTTCCTTACCAAAACTATGGTTACCATGGATTTCGTGAATTTTGGCAAAACCCACATCCTTATATGTCTCTCCTGTGTTTTCGGAAATTACATCGTCTTCAGATGCCCGAATAAAAATAGTTTTAAATCTATTTACTATATTATTAATATTAGCAAGCTCTTCATCGGCTTTAATCGAATTCCAAAAATTCTCACTTACATATGTTGTCGTACCATCTTTCCTTGGTAAATACCAAATGCCATTCTCATCTATAGGCGTCTCCTGTTGTGATTTAAAATATCCCTGAATTTCATTTTTAAAGTCCATTCCCGGTGTATTTACAAGAATTACTTTTGGAAGTCCTGCCGGATCCATTTTAGATAAACCCTTTGCTACCACATGCCCCCATAGAAAACCCAATAATATTAATTATTGATCTTTCATTTTTATGCGCTTCAACAAATTCGACAACACTTTTAAAATCATCGGCCATAGTATCTAAAGTTTTTGTTTTTTGATCACCTTCACTTTCACCAAATCCCGACAAACTGAAGCTTAATATCGCTCGATCATCTTCTGCACATTCTTTAGAAATTTGATCGAATAATCCACGTTCATGCCTATCTGTACCAAAACCATGAACTAATATTACTATTTCTTCGGCTTTCTCCAGAGAATCACCTTCAACAAAAACGTCCAGTATCTCACCGTTAGCATTTTTGGCGCTAAAACTTCGTTCATTCTCGTTATCTTCTGGCTTAAAGGAAATTTCCATTCCTAAATTTACTTCTGATTGCGGATCAACGTCTAAACGCATACCTTCAATGTTGATGGCATTATTTGTAATGTTGTCTTCGTTTAGAGCGATTATGGCTCAAAACATAAGAAATTGGCTCCGGGCTCTTTCCACACTAAAACCTTCTTAAATTCGGAACTGACATTCATCTTAAAAGTCCCTTTTCCGGGGACATTAATTTCTATACATCCATCTTCTGGAACATCATAAAGAGGTTTTGACAAATGATCGTCTTTCTCCTTTTCCCAAGTTCTACCTTCCAAGTTAAACCCTTCCAAATTTGTAGTAACTTGTTTTTCAATATCGTTATCTATGGCAAAAAAAGGGTGAAATCCAAGCGTTGTGGGAAGTTTTTTATCTCCATTATTCTTTACCAAAAAATCATATTTTATACTTTTATCACCAACAGAAACATTCATTTTATTTTCAAAATCATAAGGATAAAGATTATCTAATTCCCTATCTTTTACATTTCCGGGCTTAAAAGAAAGTTCGACAGAATTTTCCGTTTGCTTATCCCATGTCCATGCATTATTCCTTGCAAAGCCATGTTGTCCCAACAATGCATCGGGACCAAAATTTGGAAATGCAAGAAAATTGCCGCCTCTAATACTTTTTGCCAGAAAATCCCCTACAGCGTAAAATAAAGGTTCTCCCTTATATGAAATTCAGAAGTCCAACCTTTTTCCGGAGCAATTTTAGCCTCAGTTTCGCCAGAACAAATAGTAACCGAAGTTGGCTGCTCAGCTTCTTTCTTTTCCGCATCAGATGGGTTCATGGCATAAGATAACTGTTCACTCATAATTCATTCCTGCTTTTTTTATTTTTTGATCATTTGACATTTGAAATTTGTAATTTGACATTGGCCCTACTTCGCTTTTCCAACACTTCCGAATTCCTGAATTTTGTCTTCCGCCACTTTTCTAACTTCGTCTTTAGCCGCTCCCAAATAATTATAGGGTACATATTCCGCCGGATCTTTTTCCAGTCTATCCCTGATTGTGTTAGAAAAAGCTAGACGAAGCTCCGTATTTATATTGACCTTGGCAATTCCATTAAAAATGGCTTGTTTCAGCTGGTCATATGGAACCATTGATCCGCCATGCAAAACCAAAGGTATGTGGCATAGCTGATTTATTTTGCCCAACCGGTCTATATCTAAGTTGGTATCACCTTTATATGCTCCGTGGGACGTACCGATGGAAATAGCCAAAGAATCAATTTTGGTCTCGTTTATAAATTGCTTGGCCTGCTCCGGATCGGTAAAAAAGTCTTTTTTATTAGCATCTTGGCCTTGGAAAGAAGGCGTTAGAACCTTGCCCACTTCACCTTCAACCGAAACTCCGTGTTTGTGGGCGTATGCGACCACTTTTTTGGTTATCCTTAAATTTTCGATAAAGGGTAACGCCGAGCCGTCAAAATGGACGGAAGTGAAACCGGCTTCAATGGCCTCAATTGCCGTTTCGTAGCTGTCTCCATGATCTAAATGTATAGAAATTGGAATCTTGTATTTTTCGGCCGCTTTCCTAACAATAGCCGCTAGATATTCGGCCCCCGCATGATGCATTTCCCTTTTTGAAGCCTCAATAATAACCGGCGATTTTAGCTCCACCGCCGCTTCAATGATGGCCGTTGCAATTTCCAAATTAGGCGCATTAAAAGCCCCCACCGCATAGCGATGATAATAAGCCTCATCTAAAATTTTTTTGTTCGTTGTTAGCATATGTATTCTCTCTGTTTATTTAATTCTCGTGACACCATTTATAGCAGCCTGCACCAAACCTATTTCCTATCCCCTGCACTTGATGTAATCTTCCTTCTTATCCCCATCCCTTGATGGGAGGGGCTAGGGGATGGTGATTTTTATATCAATTCTCTCCTTATCATTTCCTTCACTCCCTCTATATTATCAAATACCTCATTATTCCAAAACCTTAAAACTTTAAAACCCTGACTTTTTAACCACTCATCTCGTTTTTGATCCTTCTCATGTTCATCCATATGTTGTCCGCCATCTAATTCAATTACTACTTTCTTCTCAAAACATACAAAATCGACAATAAATCTGCCTACGGGTTGCTGCCTTCTAAATTTATAACCTTCCAATTGATTTAATCGCAAATGTGACCACAATATTTTTTCTACTTCCGTTGAGTTTTTCCTCAAATTCTTCGCTAATTTGGTGTAATCTGCCAACTATTCACCCCCACCTAACCTCCCCCATCAAGGGGGAGGGATAAGAAATAGATTTAAAAATTCCAGATATTAGCGGCAGCTATTATAAAAAAGCGAATAACCATTACTATTGCTATATAAATTAACACAAACTTAGCTATTTTAATTTTTGGCCGTTTCTTCCAAAAAAAATACATAACTATAAATACCAATATAATTAAAGATAAATATGTCGCCGTATTTAGTAAAAAACTTTTAAAATCGTATATATTACACCACATGTCAATACTAGTACACATAATATTTAGTCCTATTTAATTTTAAACAGAGAACTGTAATTTGCATTTTGATTTTTTAACTTTGAATTATTTTTCGTGTTTCTCCGCTCCCATTATTATCTTCGAAAATTCGTGGTGATCGACTGAAGCTCCGCCTACTAATAGACCGTCAACTTCCGGAAATTCAAAATAATCGTTGGAGTTTTTGGCTTTAACACTGCCTCCATAAAGAACCCTGATTTTATCCGATGCTTCTTTGCCAAACATCTCGCCAATGGTGTGTTTTATGTCTTTTATAACTTCAGCCGCTTTATTTGGCGTGCAGTTTTTACCCGTTCCAATGGCCCAAATCGGTTCATAAGCAATGACAATTTTTTTCACCTCATCACTGGTAAGTAAATTTACTCCGGCCTGCAACTGCGAAAGTATTGTAACTTTAGAAAAACCCTCCGCAAAATCTTGCAAGGAATCCCCAACACAAAGAATTGGAGTTAGTTCGTGTCTAACACATGCAGCCGCTTTTTTGGCTACCATTTTATCGGTCTCGCCTAAATATATTCTTCGCTCGGAATGACCAACAATGACGTATTTGCATAGTCCTTTTAGCATTAATGGAGAAATTTCTCCGGTAAATGCTCCTTCTTCTTCCCAAAAAATGTTTTGAGCACCAAGTTTTAAATTTGTTCCTTTTACGGATTCGTCAGCCGACATAAGATCTACAAAAGGCGGACAAATAACCACTTCCGTTTTTTTAACTTCCCCCAGCTCTTTTTTTAATTTTTCGATCATTATAGATGCCTCCGGAATTATTCCGTGCATCTTCCAATTACCAACAATAAGTTTATGTTTTGTCATATGGCCCTCACAAGTTATATTCTAAGTATAGTATAAATTATTGTTCGAGCGAAGTCGAGAACTACCAAAAAATTTGACCTATTTTTTGATGTTTCTTCTCCACAAGGTTGAAGAATAAGTATTTTTAATATTTAATAATTAGGATTTTGGCATTAATTTGTTATTTGACATTTGATATTTGTTATTTAATTTCCTTGGGAAATTATTTCACTGCTTCTACTCCGGGTAGTTTTTTGCCGGCTAAAAAGTCTAAGGTGGCGCCTCCGGCTGTAGAGATGTAACTATACTTTTCTTTTAAGCCTTTAGGCAGACCGGCAATAGTGTCGCCACCACCAATTAAGGTATATGCGCCGGAATCCACTATCAGTCCGGCTACCTCATCATTTCCTTTTTTAAAATTTTCGTACTCAAAGATGCCTAAAGGTCCATTCCAGACAATTGTTCCGGCAAACTCAATTGGCTCTTTAAAGCTTTCGACGGTTTCCGGCCCGATATCCACAATAATATCGTCTCTATCGAGTTCGGTGATGTCTTTAATCTCAGTTTTTTGTCCTTCTGCTACTTTTTTAGCCACCACAACATCGCTTGGAATTATTATTTGCACTCCCGCACTTTCAGCTTTCGAAAGCAAATCATCGGCAAAATCTAATAAATCATCTTCCACAAAAGAATCGCCAATTTCATAATCTTGAGAAGCTAAAAAGACATTAGCGGCCCCGCCACCAACTAAAATAATATCCACAAATTTTAAGAAGTTTTCTAAAACTTTCACTTTATCCGACACTTTTTTACCGCCGATAATTGCAACAAGCGGTCTTTTGGGGTTATCGGTTACTTTGGATAAATTTTCAACCTCGCGCTGAAGCTGAAAACCGGCATAGTTATTACCTAAGATTCTAGGTACAGCATCCATGGAGGCATGTGCCCGGTGCGATGTTGCAAAAGCATCGTTTACATAAATACTCGCAAATGATGCAAGTCTTTTGGCAAATTTCTCATCATTTCCCTCTTCACCGGCATAATATCGCAAGTTCTCTAAAAGCAACACATCGCCATTGTCCAAATTATCAATCATTTTTTCTGTCTGGTCTGACATAATATCCGGCGCAAAAGATACATTAACCCCCAAGAGTTCTGACAGATGTTCGGCCACCGTAAGTAAAGACATTTCTTTTACCACTTTTCCATCCGGCCGGCCAAGATGCGACATTAAAATTAATTTTGCCCCCTTTTCCCTTAAATATTTTATGGTATCAAGACTTGCTTTCATTCTGTTATCACTTATAACTTTGCCGTTTTCCATCTTCACATCATAATCAACCCGCACTAAAACCTTAGCATTCTTCAAATCATAATCTTTAATTTCAGAAATCACTTTCATATATTTCTCCTTTATCTCTAATACATTATTCTCTTATTAAAATGTATCATTACAAACATGCCTTTAGCAAGAAACAAAAATTTAAAAAACGCGCTTAAAATGAGCGCGTTTTTTTAAATAATGAGGAATTATTTCATCATATACGTAGCGAGGTCGGTTACTCTGCAGGAATAGCCCCATTCGTTATCGTACCATGCAAAAATTTTAACCAGATTATCGCCTATAACTTTGGTTAAAGTTGCGTCAAAAATAGAAGAATACGGATTGCCTTTTAAGTCCATGGATACCAGCGGTTCTTCAGTGTACATTAGATATCCTTTTAGCTTTCCCTCTTCGGCCGCAAATTTCATGGCGGCGTTTATCCATTCTGCCTTTACTGGCCGGCCGGTTTCTACCGTTAAATCTACAATTGATACGGTTGGCGTGGGAACCCTAACCGCAATACCGTCCATCTTTCCGGCAAGCTCCGGGATGACTTCAGAAATGGCTTTTGCCGCTCCGGTTTTTGTGGGGATCATATTTAAGGCTGCTGCCCTTGCCCTTCTTAAATCCTCATGCGGAAGATCCAGTATTTTTTGATCGTTTGTATATGAATGAATTGTGGTCATTATTCCTTTGTTTATACCAAATTCGTCAAGCAAAACTTTGCAGACCGGCGCCAAACCGTTGGTAGTACAGGAACCGTTGGAGACAATATTATCTTTTGCTTTATCATAAACGTCATGATTAACCCCCATCACTATGGTTTTATCAACGTTGGTGGCCGGAGCGGAAATAATTACTTTTTTAGCACCCGCATTAATATGCGCCTTTGCTTTTTCACCGTCTGTGAAAAATCCGGTACACTCAATTACAACATCTACTTTTAACTTTTTCCATGGTAAATTTGCCGGATCTTTTTCGGCAAAAGCTTGGACTTTTTTTCCGTTTACATATAAAGCTTTTTCGTCAGCCGAGATTTCGGCATTAAAAATTCCGTAATTGGAATCGTATTTTAGTAAATGCGCTAATGTCTTATTATCGGTTAGATCGTTTATAGCAACAATATCCACATGCGGATATTTTTCCGTAAACGCCTTAAAAACTTGCCTGCCAATACGGCCAAAGCCGTTTATAGCAACTTTCATATCACCCTCCCTCAAATTTTTTATCTCTGTTTATAGTTTAATGGATTATTATTTCTGTTGCAATATAATCATTAGAATAAGTAACATCCATAATAGCTACCTTACTCCCTTATCTAGTTCCAACCTTGAAAGAAAGTTTCCGACGTAAGTGAACTTACAATAATTACCCGCTTTAAATAAATTGATATCATTTACCTTTTGATTATTAATATACAGTTCCGTGTTAGACTGAATAATTTTTGCCTCCGGAGATCCATCGTTATAACCAATATATAAATAATTCATTGATATATAACCAATGGCTGCAGATCTGCTTCCACTAATTTTATTAGATTCTTTTTCGCTTGAAATAGTGGGGATTGAAATATTATCAATTTTATTGCCAAAATAGCCTACCTTTACCGTATCCCCCAACTTTATATCATTCCATGTTATTTCGATTTCATTTTCATAACTGCCAGTAACAGCGACATTGTTATTTCGAGAAACCGTTTTTTCCGTACCAGAGTTTGTATCAAATATTACTAATTTATTATTATCAGCATGGACAACAATAGCGTAATATGTGCCTTTAGTCGGAGTTGGCGTCGATGTTGGGTATGCAGTTAGGGGCAGTGTTGGCGTAACAACAACTTTCGCTTGCCCATCTTCATATTTTTTTAAACCGTAAGTTAGAAATAACACTAGCAGCGACAACAAGAGCAAAATAGTTAATGCTCTTACAAATAATATTTTTTCCATCTTCTTCATATAAGCCTACACAATAAAGCAAGTTATCTTCTTTTTTTAACCTAGAATCGAGACTGTCAATTTTTTGATTTATTTTTTCGAGCTGACTTAGGATTTCGCTCTTCTCTTCCATGTTTTAAGTTTACCTCTTCGCCCTCTTCCCTGCAAGGCTTTGTTTTCCTCCCCATCGGCAAAAACCAGCCAAATAGAACTAGCAAAAATGCCGGCCCGCCGGTATAAGATCCGTAAGTTATCACTTCTTTTTTCAAATCGTTGACATTGGCAAGTGTTTGCCCGGAAGTTTGAGGGCTTAAATAAACCTCCGCAACCGGACTTCTCTTTCCACCGAAGTTAGTATAAATTTCATGGCGTCCTTTAGCTAATGTAAGTTTGGTTTTAAAAGCTCCATTTGGATCAATATTCACTTCCTTTTTTTCATGTGACGAAAATACATTGACGTTTATTTTTTGATAATCTTTAGCCAAACCGCTTATTGTTACCTTAAATTTATCATCGCTTTGAATCACCTCTAATTTTTCAATAAGCAGATTCTGGTCAATTTCTAGTGCACTTATCTCATCTTTTGCCTTATTTTCGTCTAGGGTTAAGGCAGAATCCGAATCAATTTTTTTATTGGACTGATAGTCCGTGTTAGAGGTCGATTTTAATTCTTCCCCAATAATTCCGGCTTTATCACTATTTTTAACATCTAAATTAATACCCACTTTTGACGGCGCGCCTGTCTGGTAATAAGCCGTTACATAAACATTATAACTATCATCCTTATAACTCGTTGTATCCCACGCGAATTCACCAAGACCGTTGGCCAATTCCGCCTCTCCTTCATTTAAGGCCTCCCCGGATTCATTTTTTCCGGAAAAATATAAAGCTTTTGCCCCAGGAGCGGCCACTAAAATATTTTGCTTTCCGGAAACTTCGTCCTTAGGTTTTGGAGAAATAATTTGGGGAAGCGGGTAAACAATAAATTTTTCTTCCGGTTTTTCACTTTCAGCAGAAATTTTTTGCTGATATTTAGTTACGCCCAAATAAGCCCCAAACGCGACCGAGAAAATTATAATTACCACAGAAAGAATGACTTTTAGAACCCTCATGTATTAAAAGTATATCAAAAAAATGGTTATAAGGTAAAGGTTAAAAAATAATTTCAGGCTACAATTTTCATATAAAATCAAGGTTGACAAACGATTACTTAAAAAATGATAATGAGGCAGAAACTAATACAGAGTTTGCTAGGCCTTTAACAAAAAAGACAAGCCATTTATGTGGCTTTTTTTGATAGATCCGATTAAATTTTGCTTTTGACAAACTTGCTATGCAAGATTTAAAAGGATAGATTTCTAACTCAAAACTTTTAACCAATTCGATTTTACACTGGGAGGTGTGAAGAATTTGACTAGGGAAAATAAAATAGACTGGAAAGACAAAGAAGTAAATTCACTGAAGAATTACTAGTACAAAACGTGTCCGGAAAAGAATCCAAATATGCCGAAAAAGCCATGAAACGGGATTTCCAGAAACTTCTGGGATTAAAAACACTTTGGGAGCATATCGGTGAAGTTTTCGTTGATGCAATAGAAAGATTACCGGCACCTCAAAACCCAACAACACCTGCAAAACCATCATCATTCGATGAAGAAGAGTTTGGATTTATGTTCTCCGACTCTCAGATTGGCGAAGTGGTTAACCCCAAAGGAACAGGCAATCTTGGCAACTACTCAACTGCGGTTTTTGAGGAAAGATTAGAATTCTTAAAAGAATCTTTAAACAAGATTTTTGCCATTCACATGAACGAGATTCCCTACAATAGAATTAATCTATTTTTCATTGGTGATATTATTGAAGGCTCAACCATATTTAAGGGCCAGCAAAGATCAATTGACCTTATGACTGTACAGCAAATTATAAAAGCAGTTGATAAAATTTCTTATTTCGTTGCATGGCTAGCAATGATTTTTCCACAAGTATCCATGCTACTGCGTGGTGGGAAACCATGGCCGCATCGGCATGAAGGGCGAAAATGACCCAATGGATAATTTAGACTTTCTGGTGTACAAATGGATTGAAGAAAGAATGGCTAATTATCAAAACGTTGAAGTTAATGTGGCAGAAACATGGTGGATGGTTGTTGAGAGAATGAATACCAGATTTGCTTTAATTCATGGCGATGACATTAGGAACTGGATGACCATACCTTTCTATGGCGCCGAAAGATCCGAAGCCAGAATGCAAAGACTTTTAAGGATTAATTTCAACTACTACCTAATAGGGCACCATCACCAATCTGCCGAATTTTCGAATATTATTATGAATGGTACTTGGGTTGGAGGCAGCGAACTATCTTTAAAAAGCATGCAACTTGGCGGATTACCGACACAAAGACTTTTTTCAATTCACCCGAATTTTGGCATTACATGGTCAAGAGATATCAGACTCGTAGATCCTTCAAAATTGCCGCCAACAAAGATTTACACTTAATTCCTTGGGAGCTTTAAAACATAAAGCTCCCTTTTTTATTTGAAAATCTGACCCACCCTCACTTTTAGAATGAAAATCTATTTCATGTCATCCTGAACTTGATTCAGGATCCATTCCTTCTGGATTCCTGCCTTCGCAGGAATGACAACAGTGATAACAATAAATTGAGCGTAATTCGCACAAAAAATCTTTACAAAACGCTTATAATCTGTTAAATTATTTAAGTTACAAAATTAGTTAACAGTTGGCAGATAACAATTAACAACCATTAAAAATTAAAGATTTTTAATGAAAAAGGAGGAATCCTGGAAAGATGAAATAATTGCTAATAAAGCAATTATGAAACCTTGTAAGGTATTCCGACGAGGCCCCGTCGTCTAGAGGCCTAGGATATCAGGTTTTCATCCTGAAGATCGCGGGTTCGAATCCCGCCGGGGCTGCCAAAAGCAAGTACTCCACGTTATGTGGAGTTTTAGCTTTCTTGGTAGACATGATGTGCTTGAGGACCCGCAAATTAGCGTCGTTTACAAAATTGGTGGGATATTTACATTCTAATTTAAATAAAACTTGATTACCTTGGGCATAGTTAAGCAGCGAGGCTGCTTCGAATCCCGCCGGGGCTGCCAGTGAATTTTGAGAAACACCGAAAGGTGTTTTTTAAAATTACAGACTTGGTGTGTTTAAGAACCCGCTTGCGAGAATCTTTACCCGTTCGTAGCTTTAGCGAAGACGAGCCGCCGGGGCTGCCATAATTGACGCTATTCCGTCACAAACCAGAAATCCCTTCACCAAGGGATTTTTTGATGTTCGATCTTCGTACTAAAAGCTTAGGAATTCATTCATAAAAAAGTCAACTCCCAAACAGTATTCGAACACTCAGTTGCTATTTCCGTAAATAACACGATAAATTTAGATATTGACTTCCGTAATTCTCGTACTATAATGGAACTATGATTAAAAGAAACCTACTTTCGGACTTAAATAAACATTTAGAGAGTAAAGAAATCACCCTCATAACAGGGCCTCGCCAAGCAGGGAAAACAACCATAATGCTTGAACTTAAAAAAAATCTTGAAAATGAAGGAAAAAAGACCCTTTTTTTAAATCTAGATATCGAAGCAGACAGAAGGTTCTTTAACTCTCAAGAAGACTTAATCCGAAAAATCAAGTTAGAACTAGGAGAATCTCAAGGTTTTGTATTTATAGACGAAATGCAGAGAAAAGAAGATGCCGGATTATTCCTTAAGGGCATTTACGACATGAACCTTCCTTACAAGTTAATCGTTTCTGGGTCTGGAAGTATTGAGCTTAAGGAAAAAATTCATGAGTCTCTGTCTGGGAGAAAAAGAATCTTTGAGCTTTCAACAATTACCTTTGAAGAATTTGTAAATTATAGGACGGATTATAAATATGAAAATAGACTGAATAATTTTCTAGAAATAGAGTCAGAGAAGACTGCTCATTTTCTAAAAGAATATCTAAACTTTGGCGGCTACCCAAAAGTAATTTTGGCTGAAACTATTGAAGAAAAGCAAAAGATAATCGCCGAAATCTATCAAAGTTACTTAGAAAAAGACATTTCATATCTTTTAGGAATACAAAAGACAGAAGCTTTCACTAATTTAGTAAAAGCCTTAAGCCATCAAGTTGGAAATCTTATTAATTACTCTGAACTTTCTTCTACTGCCCAATTATCTGAAAAAACTGTTAAGAATTATCTCTGGTACTTAGAAAAAACTTTTGTTCTTGAAAGAGTTACTCCATTTTTTAAAAACCCCCGCAAAGAAATTACCAAGTCTCCGATGGTTTATTTTGAAGATTTAGGGCTTAGGAACTATTCAGCTGGTGTTTTTGGCAGGGTAGAGGAAACTAGTAACCTTGGTTCTCTTTTTGAAAATCTTATCTTCTTTTTGTTAAAAGATAAGATTTATTTCAGTCCCGCAAATATTCATTTTTGGCGAACAAAAGATGGCGCTGAGGTCGATTTTGTAATTGATACTCACAAACAATTACCCATTGAAGTTAAATATCAATCCTTAAAGTGTCCGGAAATGACAAGATCATTTAGAAACTATATCGAGAAATATAAACCAGAAAAAGCTTATATTATAAATCTATCATTAAAAGAAATGGAAACATTAAACACAACGATAGTCTATTTCATACCATTTTACGAATTTTTGGGCCACCAATTATAAAAGGCTTTTTCTGACACAGAGAATTTAAGATTGCATTAACTTGTTAAACCAAACTAAAAGGTGTTCTAGGGAAAGCTGGTCAAGACTGCCAAATAAATTAAGGCCTTACGAAGCCTTTTTTGTTTTAAATATTTGTAGCATTTCTGGTCTGAGCACAAGAGATACCATTGCCATGTTTATTATAAAAATATAAATCGGATTGTCAAGTACCCCGTTTTTAAACAAGTTGTCTTTGTCTTGGGGAATTGCTAATTAATGATTTTGAATAATAAAGTACTCTGAATTTTACGGGTGACATTTTTAAACTGGAATGGATTCTGCTTTTGT
>Ga0210044_10008558_pt1 | contig 12722 bp, 10 predicted proteins | sample CryGey13umfilter_2_FD_183959 | JGI IMG/M metagenome (GOLD analysis project Ga0210044, IMG submission 183959) | Groundwater microbial communities from aquifer in Utah, USA - Crystal Geyser 4/9/14 3 um filter (SPAdes) (version 2) | ecosystem: Environmental > Aquatic > Deep subsurface >... | reverse complement strand
GTTCGAATCTTCTCCTGTTTGAGCGTAGATAAATTTTCCAGTAATAGTAAGCCTTGGAATAGGTTGATAACGCAAAACACCTAAAAACTCCATAAAATTAGCTCCCAAAGGATGGGCAAGAGACTGTCTGTAATGTACAAAATTAGAAAGCTGCTCATCAGAAGAGTGTGTATAAGTATAAGGACGAACAATATTTGTTTCTAACTGCAAATCCAAATTTTTGATATTAGCAAAATCAATATAATTCAAACCCAACTGAATGCCATATTTATTTCCCCACCAGCCATTATTATCTACTAGCTCACCAACCTTCAATTCATCAAGCACAAACTGTCCGTAAAGCTGAAAATCCTTTAAAGCAAGCCATTTAAAATCTGCTCCCACAAGTGCATTATCTATACTCCCAATTCCTTGCTCAACGGCACGATAAAAAATAAATGGATTCAGATAACTCAAATCAAACGTATCATTTTGTCCTTGGTCTTTTCTTCCATACGCTACACTTTCAAAAACTCCTAAATTGAATTTTTTAGTAATATCTATACTTAAATGATGATAAATGACGTATTTTTTGGGATATAATGAATTTGCACGCTGTACATCAGCCACCATTTGTGTATAAAGATTGGTATAATTAATTTTCCAAAATTTCGTTTGAAGTTTCAAAAATAAATGAGGAGGCGCAAAATCAGACAAAACAAGCGAACGATAGCCATTTCCTATAAAATTATTATCGTTTCCAAATTGCACATCAACTACTTTCGCTACATTGAAAGTAATATATCCTCTTACTCTCAAAAAATCTACGCCATTTTCTTTAAAAGGCTTGGCAAAGGCTTCATTCGGAACTACAAAATTGTCTAATGAACGGTCAGGACTAAGTGAATCAATTACATTTTGTACATAACGAGGAAAAATAGCCTGTGTTTCGGTTACAGAAGCATAAAAACCAATACGACGAGCTGCAACACCGTGAATTTCTGCACCTCTGGTATTCAAAGTGAGCATTTCATCTCTAGTATTATCTTGCCCTACTCCCAAGTGTAAAATTGGATTAGCACGAATGACAAAATCTAATGCTCCTTTTTCCAATTTCATATCGTAATTTTCATTCATCACAGAAAGAAAATCAGGTTTTCTTTTATAAAAATATTTCAAGATTCCTTTCTGTTTTACGCTATCTTTTTTGGTAAATTCATAATTATCAGTCAGTAAATAATTGATATTGAATTTATCAGATTGAGAATAATTCTTTGTACTATCCAATGCTAAAGAATCAGCAAAAAGCGCAATAGTAGAACGAGAAAGTGGAAGGGTAGAACTATGAAAAGGCTTGAAAAATTTACCTCGCTTTATCTCATAGCGTTTCAAAATATGATAATAATCGCTTTGATAAGGAACAAAACTGGAAGTATTGGTTTGTGCAAAACTGTTTTGAGTCTCAATGAATAATAAAGCCAAAAACAGAAGTATTGTATAGACAAATTTATAAAATTTCATTTGCGTTGTATCAAATAGGTAGAAAAAGACGAATTATTTTGTTTTACTTCTTCAAAAATAACTCCTTTTGATAGGCTTTTCAAATGTTTTATAAAAAAGGCTTTTTGAATAGAATCCTCAACAGAAGAAAGTGAATTTGAGAAAAACTGAGGAACAGCATTTTTGATTTGTAATGGATAAACTAAAATACGATTTATTCTTTTACTTTTAATTTCAAAGTTTATCAAAATACATCTATCTCTAAATTCTCCTTCTTGGTCAAAGACAAAATTTCCCAAACTATAAAAAACAGGTTTATCGTTTACAAATTCTATGCTTTGTGTTACGTGTGGATGGTGTCCGATAATGGCATCTGCACCTGCTAAAGTGAGTAAATGCGCTTCTTTTCGCTGTTCTGCTCTTGGTAGAAATTTATATTCTGTTCCCCAATGCAGCGAAATAATAATAATCGTTTGAGGTTCTTTTTCTTTTAATTCTTTTACTTTTTGTACTAATTCTTTTATTCCTAACTAACAAATAGAAGGCTTTTCTTCCATTCGAAACCAATTTTCTAAAGGAACTCTAACAACTGAAAGAATAGCAATTTTAGTAGATGTCGGATTATTATTTTTTTGTTCTATAAAGACAGGTTCACAACTTTCAGAATGTGTTTCTCCATATCCAATTCCTATAATTCCAACTTTTTTAAGAGAATTAAATGTGTTTGCAAGTCCTTTTCGGTGGTGGTCGTTGGTGTGATTGTTTGCTAAAAACAAATGCGTAAAACCTGCTTTTTTGAGAGAATCGGCATACGAACTTGGCGCACGAAAACTAAAACGTTTTGGAATAAATGAATCTTCATCAGTAAGTGGACATTCCAAATTGGCTAAAATGAAATTATATTCAGATTTATATTCATTAAAAATAGGCTGCAGACTATCGAAGAGCGAAATAACTCCCTTTTTTTCTATTTCTGTTCTGACTCCTCTGTCTAGCAAAATATCTCCACCCAAAAGTAATATTACAGGTTTTGATTCTGTATTATCTGAAGTTTCTGTATCCAAATTTTGACAAGAAAAACAGAGAAATAAAATTACTAAGTATAAAGTGCATTTCAAAAATCTATTCTTCATTTCTCTGTGTTCTTTGTGAACTCTGTGTTTAAAAAAATAAATGATACATTTATTTCTTCTTTTTATAAAGAATCGCAAAAATTTCGAACATAAAACCAACAAAAGTAACGATTGGACCTAATGTAAGACCCAAAAATCCGAAGCCATGTTGAGCATCTTCCATTGCCATAATCGTAAAACCTAAAGTAATAACAACTACTCCAACAATCATTAAAATATAATTGATTTTTTCGAAGGCAAAAGCTGGATTTTGTATGTTTTCTACCTTTTGAACAGGCTTTTTAGTGAGGTCTGTTTTTTTGTATTCCATTATATATAAATTTAGAATTGAGATTTTAGAAGTTAGAGGTAATGCAAATATAAATTTAGAATTGAGATTTTAGAAGTTAGAAGTAATACAAATACAAGAAATTTCATTCAATTCTGAATTCTAATTTCTAAATTCTTACTTTGTTTTCGCTGCTTGAAGCGTATTAAACAAAAGTGCTGTTACCGTCATTGGCCCTACTCCCCCTGGTACAGGCGTAATAAACGAACATTTTTCTGCCACTTCATCAAACTTTACATCTCCTTTGAGTGCAAAGCCCGATTTTTTACTTGCATCAGGAACTCGTGTAGTTCCTACATCAATAACGATTGCACCTTCTTTTACCATATCTGCTGTTACAAACTCAGGTTTTCCGATGGCTGCAATGATAATATCTGCTTGTAGTGAAATTTCTTTTAGATTTTTGGTTCTGCTATGTGTAAGCGTAACAGTACAGTTTCCGATTTTTTCATTGCGAGCTAAAAGAATGCTCATTGGCGAACCCACAATATTACTTCTACCGATTACAACAGCATGTTTTCCAGAAGTTTCGATGTTATATTGTTCTAATAATTTTACAATTCCGAAAGGTGTTGCAGGTAAATAACACGGCAAACCCAAAACCATTTTACCAATATTTGAAGGATGAAAACCATCGACATCTTTTTCTGGCGAAATAGCTAACGTTATTTTATCAGCATCAATATGATTTGGCAAAGGAAGTTGAACAATAAAACCATCAATATCTTCATTTTGATTAAATTCTTCTACAATTTTTAATAATTCTTCTTCTGTAATTGTGGCAGGAAGGTTTTTGAGTGTAGAAACAAAACCAATTTGTTCGCATGACTTGACTTTATTAGCTACATACGTCTGACTAGCTCCGTCTTCGCCTACCAAAATTGCTGCAAGATGAGGCGTTTTGAATCCTTTTTCTTTGCGTACTGCTACTTCAATGGCTAATTCTTTTTTGAGTAATTCGGCTGTATTTTTTCCGTCTATTAATTGCATATAATTGGGTAGGAATTTTCTTGTAACTATTTTTTAGATATAAATACGATTGCAAAATACGTCTTGCTTACAAAGGTAATTAATTCAAACTCAATTAAGAAGTTATCATTTTAGATTTAATTTTTTTTGAGGGAGTTTGATTAAAATCAAAATTATCTACTCCATAAAATTTCTAAGAAATCACAAAAGGCTGAGGCGAAAAACAAAGTATAAAAATAATAAAAGTAACTATCCCCAAAATCATCCTTCCTTTTGTAAGTGGTGTAACTTGATTTTGTGTCGGTGGATGCGAAAGCCCCAAAACTCTTCCCAAAAGAAAACCAAAAGCTAACCAACCATAATACCCTTGTGCCTTTGGAAAAATACTGACCACTATAAATTGAAAAGCATAAATTCCTAGCGCAAAAACAACAGCATTAATCGGTTTTTCGGTGTTTTTGAGGAAAATAATAAATAAGAAAAAGAGATAAAAAATACTGTACAGTGCAATATCTTCGATGGGGGCTTGAGGCGAAATAAGTCCTAATCCTGCATAGGTCAAGAAAAGCGTAAACATTGCCATTGAGATTTTTTTGTGCCATTTTTCGCCAAACATCGCATACAAAACGTGTCCTCCGTCAAGCTGACCAATCGGCATAAGATTCAGAGCCGTAAAAAATAGAGCTAAATAACCTGCCAACAGAAAAGGATAATGAAAAATTTCTCTATTGTTTGGCACCCATTCTGGATTTGGAGCAACGTAATTTTTGAAAAATTCAAATAAAAGATTTGTTCCGAGTTCCATATTTGCGCCTTCTGGAATGGATTTATAAACGTGAGAAGCATAATCCAAACCATATTTTTGCCACGACGGATGTGCTACTTCAATTACATATTCAGGCGATGGAAGATTCAAAAATCCATAAAAAAGAACCCCTAAAGCAATCACAAAACCAGCCAAAGGACCAGCTACACCAACATCAAAAAGCGATTTTTGAGAAGTAAAAGGCGACTCAATTTTGATAAATGCGCCCATTGTTCCGATAGTAGAAGGCATTCCCAAAAAACCAAGCCACATCGGAATATAAAAAGGCAAAGAAGCACGAATATTGTGATATTTTGCAGCAAAATAATGTCCGAACTCATGAACCGTCAAGATTCCTAAGAAAGGGATAGAATACGCCAAACCAGCCACAAAACCATCAAAACCAAGTCCTCCACTTCCAATTCCTGCAAAACCATCTGCATCAAAAAGAAGAGCTACAAAACTTTTTTCTCCAAAAATCCATTCTGCACCTGCAAAAGTAGTTGCCAAAAAAGTAATGACAAATAATAAAATATGTAACCAATATTTAGGTTTTTTCTTCTTATAGATAACTTCTTCATATAAAAATGGGTTTGAAGCATCATCTTCACTTTCGTAGTTGGGAAAAGAAGGGTAAGATTGATTTTCGTTTTCGTTTTGCATATTTTATGGATAGAATACGTTTTAAACACAGAGTTTACGGAAAAGCACAGAGAATAAACCTGATAAAGCAGCAAAGCTAAATACAATTTTTATATTTTAATGAATACTAATTTTTCTTATCTAAAGTTTTTGTTTAGTCTTACTTGCCTTCTTTTTTTAATATTATTTATAGAAAAAGTAGCTGCACAAGTTGAGGTCAGTCTTTTGTATCAAAATTCATTTGAGAAAAAATTACCTTCTACCAGTATTCCAAAACAAATAAAATCACTTTCAGAATTAAATCAGCTCACTACAAATTTACTTCAAAATTTGCACAATGAAGGCTATTGGAGCGCAAAAATACTTCCTTCTAAAGTAGATAGTCTTAAAAAATCAAATTCTAAAAATAAAATAGAACTCATTATTGACTTAGGAAAACGAGCTTTTTGGAAAACATTAAGCACAAAATCCCTTCCTAGTTTGATACAAAAAAATGTTATTTCTGATTTTGAAAGAAAAGATTTTCTCAAACAAATATCAAAAAATAATGAAAGCGTTCCTGTCAAAACTCAAGATATAGAAAAATTACAACAAGCCATCTTAAAATATGCCGAAAATAACGGCTACCCCATGGCAAGAACTAATTTGGATAGCGCAGAAATTATCGAAACGGATAAGCGAATTTATTTTTCTGCTAATCTGACCTATCAAAGTGGTGCATTTATTCAATTTGATTCTTTGCTTATTGATGGCGATGCAAAAATAAAAAAAGACTTTTTGATGAATTATTTACATATTCAACAAGGAAAAATTTATCAAGAAAATAGCGTCAAAAATGCAATTCGTTTACTCAAAACAATGCCTTATCTGAAAGTAGATGGCAAACCAAAAGTAGAATTTCGATATGATAGAGCGTATTTACGGCTTCCATTAAAACGAGTACGAAGCAGTCAGTTTGATGGTGTAATTGGTTTTTTACCAAAAAGCCAAACAGCAAATGGAACAGGTGGAAATTCTCAAAACCCATCTGGTTCTAATTTGCTTCTGACAGGACAGGTAAAGCTACATCTTGTAAATCCTTTTGGAGCAGGAAAAACAATCGCTTTCGAATGGCAAAGAATTCGCCCCGAATCTCAAACGCTTTTTGCAAATTATCAACACCCAAATTTCTTAAAAACAAATCTTGAAATAGGTGGAACATTCAATTTTATTAAAGAAGATTCTACCTTTAGTATCGTCGAAAGGCGTGCAAATATAGCCTATCCGAGTGCAAAGTTTGGCAAAATTGTTTTTTTTACCTCACTTCTTACCACCACACGAACAGGAATTATCAGAAATGCAGATACAGCCAACGTTCCGACAGCCGATAGTCGTTTTTTTCATTATGGAATTTCACATTCTTATACTACTTTAGATGATGTTTATTTTCCAAGAAAAGGTTTTCAAATCACAACAGAAATATCAACAGGAAACAAAACTTTTACCGATTCGCTTAGTAGAAGCCGAATTTCAGATACACAGACTGAAAGTAATTTTAGCAGTCCTCAATTAAAATTTAATACAGATTTAAGTTTGTTTTTCAAAGTGAATAAACTATCTTCTATTCGTTTGAGGGGACAAGTTCAGTTTATAGAAAGCAAGAATTTGTTTTTGAATGAACTTTTGAGAGTGGGAGGTTTGCAAAATCTTCGTGGTTTTGACCCAAATAGTTTTTTTGTTTCTCGGTATGGGCTTTTGGGTGCAGAATGGCGTTTTTATTTCGAAGAGCGTTCTTATTTGATGGCTTTTGCAGAGCAGGCTGCCGTTTGGGCGCATACTCGTAGGAATGAACCGTATTTGGATTTGCCCACTTCAGCAGGTGCAGGAATTAGTTTTGCCACTAAAACAGGAGTTTTTTATTTTGTTTATGCCATGGGAAATTCTAAAACACAGCCTATTTCAGTCATTAATTCAAAAATACATTTTGGTCTGATTAGTCAGTTTTAAACCAAGTTAGAAATCTGAAATATAATTTAGTTTACGACAGTTAGAAACGGTCGGCTACGCAAAGTCATAAAAAAGAAAAACAGATAATCAATCAAATTGACTACCTGCTTTCTTTTTGGATGGTAATAGTTCGGCAAAAATACAAAAAAAACTTTGATATTTATATTTTTATAAATATGTCTTGTATTTTTACGTAGTTTATTGATTTGAGTAGTATTTTTGCTTATTGATAAATCTACGCTTTTGAGCATTTATACTTTTAAATTTTTCAAAATTTTGTTCTCTCCTAATTATTAAAAAATGAAAATCCAATTCAATTTATTTTTTGCTGTTTTTGTAACTACTATTTTTTCTTTTTCTTTCGTTTCTGCTCAAGATACAGCCGAAAAAACGGAAGAAAAATTAGAAAGTAAGTTAGAGAATAAAATGAAAAATATCACAGGTAAAAAATGGGGTTTAGCGCATTATATAGAAATTTATATGGATGAATCAGATACTCTTTTTAGTGTTAGAGATTGTGAAAAAGAATTTTTAGAACTAAAAGAAGATAAAAGTTATAATTTTTCTGCCTTTGATAGAACTGAAACAGGAACTTGGCAAACCGAAAATGATTCTACTTTTGTTTTGAAAAAGCCAAATGGAAAAATCCTTCGCAGATACGAAATCTATGGAATTTCTTCAACTGGAAAGTTCGATAGTATGGCAATTTTGGATATTACACAGCGAAATACCTATTTAGAAGTTTTTGCAGAATGCAAACCAAATGATGTTAGTCAGTTTTATGATTCTCGTTCTTTGTTTCAAGAAACTGTTGGTTGGGGAATTGTGGGAGGTATTCAGTATTATTACAGTCCTGTTTTGGAGTTGGGAATTGCTAAGGCAAAATGGAATTGGAAAAAGACATTTTTTGCCGTTTCGCTTTCTGGAGAGATTGCGCCCTTTAATAATTCATTTAAAAAAGAATATGAAATAAGACAAGTTGCTGGTGGAGTTGATTCTGTTCAAACTTCGCCTTGGAATAATTATTATGGACTTGCGCTCACAGGCTGGACACAGTCTTGGGTCGCTTTGGGAGCTGCTGCAACTGTTCATACAGACGGAGCTAAAATAAATCCCGGTGTTCGTATTTTGATGGGAGTTTCGCCTAGAACTTTATTTGGAAATGGAAATGCAGGCAAAATTGGAAATGGATTACATCTTACTTATTCTTATAATTTTGTTTTTGCAAAAGCAGGATTTAATCAAGTCATTACAAACTTGAATAGACACGCTTTTTCGCTTCGTTTTGTGATTCCTGTCAAGACTAGAGAAGTAGAAACTCGTAAGATTTTGGATTATGAGAATTAGACTTTTAATGTAGCTGACACTTTCCAAGGTGTTAGTATTATAAATATTTCTGACAGCTTGGAAGCTGTCAGCTACTTTTATTTTTCATTTCATTTACCAAATCCTTTGTAGTTTTTCGACTTCCATCATGACTCCAACCGGGTGGTTTTATTAGATAATTAATTCTATTCTTCCACGAAATAGGCTTTTTGATGTCTTCCCAAATTTTTTCATATTCATAAGATGCGATACGAATTGGATTGTAGGTTTCTAGGTTTTGAGTAAGTCCGTAGATTGGTTTTTCTTCGTCTTCTTTTATAAATGTTCCGAAAAGTCTGTCCCAAATAATAAAAATTCCTGCATGATTTTTATCTAAATATTTGATATTGGTAGCGTGATGAACTCTATGATGAGAAGGTGTATTCATAAAATATTCTAAGAAACCGAGCTTTCCAACTGCTTCTGTATGCAAGATAAATTGATAAATAAGACTAATAGACATCATTACAAACATCATAATAGGATGAAAACCAAGTAAAGGAAGCCACAACCAAAAAATGTATTTATAAAACATTTCTGTCCAACTCTGACGCAGCGCAACAGCCAAATTATAACTCTGTGCCGAATGATGATTCGAATGTGCAGCCCACAAAATACGAACCTGATGACTCAAACGATGATGCCAATAAAAAGAAAAATCATCAGCAAAAACAAGCAAAATCCAAACCCACCAAACATTAGGCAGCGTAAAAAGACGGAAATTATCATAAATCCACATATAAATTCCGATATAAAAAATCTTTGCCAAAAGGCTCAAAAAAACAGAACCAATTCCCATGGCAATAGAAGCCCACGCATCTTTTTTATTGTACCATTCTTTTTTTTGAGCTAAATCAATTCCCAATTCGAGAAGAATAAGCAGTACAAAAAAAGGTGCAAAGTACGTAATTGGGTCGCTTTGGCTGATTTTATCAAAAGAATCTTTTATATGTTCGTAATTCCAAATCATTTTTTACTTTATCAATTATTTTATCTCTGTGTGTTTGTATAAAATTACAAAGTATTTGATGAAATAGAAAGTTTGATTACATATGAGTCAATTTTTTTCTAAGCAAATTCAAAACTGCATTTGTGGTCAGTTGAATATTTAGGTTTCTATTTTTGGTGAGTTGATAGGTTTTGGCTACTGTTTCATTTTCATCAGAATAGGCAATCCAAACTGTTCCTACTGGTTTTTCAGGTGTTCCTCCCCCTGTTCCTGCTACGCCTGTTGTGGCAATTCCGATTTTTGAACCTAGTGTTTTTCGCACTCCTTCTGCCATTTCTAAGGCTGTTTGTTCGCTGACTGCACCGTGTTTTATGATGGTATCTAATGTTACACCCAAAACTTTCATTTTTACATCGTTTGAATAGGCAATAATTCCACCTTCAAAAAAATCTGATGCGCCTTCGTGCTGTGTAAATGTACGTGCTGCATAACCACCTGTGCAACTTTCAGCAATCGCTAAAGTTAGATTTTTTTCTTTTAATAAATCAGCTACTTTTCCTTCTATTGTTTCACCATCAAAACCATAAACGTATTTTTCTATTAAGGGAACTACTTTTTTGATTTGATTGTCTAATTCTTCATCAATTTTTTCTTTATCATCGCCTTCACAGGTCAATCTCAACGTTACTTTTCCTAGATGTGGAAGATACGCCAAACGAATATGAGAAGGCAAGTCGTTTTCCCATTCTTCGATAGTTTCTGCTAAAATAGACTCTGGAACACCAATAGTTTCTACTTTTTTGTGAATAATAAAAGGAGGTTTGAAAAATTCTAACAGACGAGGAATAACTTCATTTTTAGTCATATTTTCCGTTTCATAAGGCACTCCTGGCATAGAAACGAAAATACAACCGTCTTTTTCAAACCACATTCCAGGGGCTGTACCATATTGATTATGAATAACTTTGCAATTTGTCGGAACATCTGCTTGAGATTTGTTCATATCCGTCATCATTCTTCCTCTACTAGAAAAAAGCTCTTCAATATGCTTCAAAACGACTTCATCTCTTCGCATTCCTACACCGAAATATTCTGCAAACGTCTTTTTAGTAATATCATCTTTTGTAGGCCCCAGTCCTCCAGTAATCAAAACTACTTTTGCGACTTTTGCCATTTCTTCAAAAGAATCTAAAATCACTTGCCTTTCATCAGCAATAGAAATATGTTTGATAACCTTAAAACCAACATCAGTTAGCATTTTGGACAACGAATGTGCATTTGTGTTGAGTGTTTGTCCGTAGAGAAGTTCGTCGCCAATAGCAACAATATAAGCTGGAATCATTTTTTTTGTAGGGAATTAGGAAATGGGAAATGGGAATTAGGAAATGGGAAAAAAAACATTTTATCAAATTTATTAAAACTTTGACAATAGTTTAGATTGTACCTTTAAACTATTGTCAGAGTTTGCTTTGACAAACTACTGACAAAGTTTTTTATGGGTGCATAACAAATTAGCTACGCTGCTCTTCGGGTGTCGCTTAGTCAATTTGTATTACGTAGGGAAAAGGCTTGCCTTTTCCTAAACTAGCTGTTTGTATCAAAAAAAATACCTATGGACGGAAAAGGCTTGCCTTTTCCCTACAAAATCGACAATTTGTTATGCACCCTTTTTTATTAGGGTAAACGCACGAAACTTTTTATACTGCTTTCAGTGTGTTTAAACAGACTTTAATTATCAGAGTAAATTCAATTTACAAAGTTAAAAACTAGCTTGATTTGCTTTAAACGAGTACAATTTTTTTTTCGTGCGTTTACCCTACTTTTTTATTGAATAGTAAATCTTTTAAACAGAAATTTTCATGGCCTCAAAACGCCTTTCTAATTCTACCAAATCTACAAAACCTCTAGCAAATAAATAATATTCTTCTCCTTTTTGGATAATCAAAGTAGGAAAACCATTTACACCAAAATCTTGCGACAACTGAAAATCTTGTTTGGCTAATTTTTCATAGTCTGGATTATTCATTTTTTCTACAAAGTCAGTTTTATCCAAACCGTATTTTGTAGCTAGTTCGCCATATTTTGAATAGTCTTTTGGCACAATTCCATCAAAATAAATAAGGCTTTGAAGGTCTTCTGCAAAATAAAGAATTTTTTCATTCTTTTCTCCTGCTAATTTGGGATTTTCTTGAGCTTCTTTTTTAAAGACAGATAAGGCAATCGACGGAGGAATAGAAGTGAAAATTGTACTTCCTTCTTCTAAAATATCTTTCAAAAACTTTTCTCCAAATTTTACGCCTGTTCGGTTTTCTACGTCTTTGTAAGCCGTTTTGATGTAAGGCGCAACTTCTCCAATCGCACCGATACGTTCTCTTGTAATCATTCCACCAGAGATAACATCAATAGTTTCAAAGTCGTTTTTGTGGTTTTGATAAAAATCACGCATTGCAGGTGCAAAACCATAGCACCAGCCACAAAGGGCATCATAAATATAGATTAGTTTCATAGTTTTTAGAAGTGAATTTTGAAGGGAAATGTTTTGATAAAAATAGCTAAGAATTAGCGAGTGATTTTTATAATCAATATGATAATTGTAGGATAATAAAAATTAAAATAATAAAAAAATAATTATTATTATTAATTTTATTTACTTTTATATTGTATTTAATATTAAAACCGATAGCTCGGCGAAGCCAAATCATATAAATCATTTGCTAATCAGTTGTATGTATTATTAATTTTGTACGACTAAGTAAATGGACACCTGCCAAAGCAGCGAAGCTAATTTAAAATGAATAATTGATAATTACATAAAACATTGATTATCAAGTTATTATATTAAAAAATAAGATGCATTAATTTTGTACAATTACTTACTTAAAATTAGATTTGCATACTACAATTAGCAATAAAATTGAAACAAGACATCAATAGGAGTGACACTTCTCATTCTTGCTTTTTAGTTGCAGCGCAACGTAACCTTTGTTAGAATAGATAAAAATGACTTTTAGTAGCGCTACAGAGTAGCGAAACTATACCATTTGACAATTAAATGCAAAGTTAGGC
>Ga0210044_10008555_pt1 | contig 12724 bp, 8 predicted proteins | sample CryGey13umfilter_2_FD_183959 | JGI IMG/M metagenome (GOLD analysis project Ga0210044, IMG submission 183959) | Groundwater microbial communities from aquifer in Utah, USA - Crystal Geyser 4/9/14 3 um filter (SPAdes) (version 2) | ecosystem: Environmental > Aquatic > Deep subsurface > Groundwater... | reverse complement strand
AAAAGGCATAAGCCGCATTTCAAAACATGGGAAAAGACAACGTTGTTCTACAACTTCAAGAGACCTCATATGAGCTTGTACAATAACCATACAAGAACTCCATCTCAGGCGTTCATGGATAAGATGAGGAAGTGATTAATTTATGAAAACCAATAAAAATCATCGAGAGGACATTAATTCAGGACAACACACCCTTAGAAAGTCGAACAAAACATTTAAATCCATTAACACTACATTTAATATCTGATATTTATGCAAGTAGCGAGGATAAAAATCTCAGGAAGGGACTCCAAACAGTTAGATACGCTCTGCGAGGAAATAACTTCAGTTGCCAAGAAGTTCGGCGTAGGCTGGAGGGGTCCAATCCCATTCCCAACAAAAAAACTGAAAGTCACAACCTTGAAAACGCCTTGCGGCGATGGAACAGGTCATGGAAACGCTACTTTTGACAGGTGGCAGATGAGAATCCACAAAAGGATGATAGAAATGCAGGCTGATGACCGTGCTTTGAGGCAGGTTTTAAGGGTACAGGTACCCCAGGGCGTTCACATCCAAATCAAACTCAAAGGCTAACGGTTCTTCCACTTCTTATAAAGCCATGAATATTCTTTTGTTTCTTTAGTTCTCTTGTAAAATATATATGCAACCGGAATAATGATGGCTAAAGCGATAATAATGATTGTAATTGTTGTTCTTGTTTTTTTAGCCCTTGAGATTTCATCCTCTTTTTGGTCTATTTTCGAATTGAGCGCGTCTAAATCACTCTTAAGGGAGCTGTACATATCGTAAGAGCTTTCAAGCTGGCCGTTATTGTAGAGTTCCTTTACATTTTCTATCTTAGACCTTATCTGTTGGGTCTCATCCCTGAATTCCGAGACATCAGTTTTTTCCCTTAAATTTTCTATTTTTTTGTCTATCTCTATCAGGTCAGAGAATAATTTTTCAGATTCTTTTGAAATGTCAGAAAGCATATTCAAAGTCAAAGATGGGGATACATCAGCAGGCCCTAAATCAGTTGCTATAACAAATCTTCCAGACACCGTTTTTAAGACTTGAGTCTGGGAAAGGCCTTCTGTGGATACTAGAACATTTAGTTTTCCCTGGCCTCCCGGAGGCAGAACCATCCTGCCAGCCTCTACATAAACCATATCCTCTATCTCACTGCTTGGTTGAATAGATTTTATCTCAATGCTACCCTTCCCAATGTTGCTTAAAGTGTATTCGATTTCTTTTGTCTGGTCTTTTCCGATCCATTCTGATGCTGTTGAAGGCGAGACCTGCAATTTGCCTAGATAATCAAGATTAATTGTTATATAGAATACGCTGAAGCCTTGGTCAGAGGTAAAGTTAAGAAACCCTTTATATTGGCCTTCTCCAACGCTTGGGACATTTATAAGGAGTGTTATCTGGCTTGAATTCTTTGGGCCGAGATCAAGTTTTGTCTGGTTGAATGTTCTCCAGCCTTCAGTTACGTTCATCCAATCCTTAATGTCGCCTCCTTTCCTGACCTCGATATTTGTAAGGGTTTCATTTCCTTCATTCTTGAAATACAATGCCTTTGTTAAAGGGCCAATATCATTAACAGTCTCTATGATGCTTTCCGGGGTGAATGACATGCTAGGCTTCATCTTGAAGTAGAAGCTTTTTGTAATGCTTTGTATTCTTCCAGCGCTGTCCTTTCCTGTTATATATACTGTGTGAAATCCGCTTTCAGTTACATTATAAATCATTTTAACATAGCTTGAATTGAATTCATAAACATCAGGCAGGGTGGACGGCTTTGCAACGCTTATGTAGATTTGGCTGTCAGTTAACCTTTGGTCATATTTGTTTGTCAATTCAGCGGTAATCCCAACATTTTCAGTGCTGTTGTTGATGCTTACATCAATGTTCATGGCTTTGACTTGAATTTTTTTAGTGACTTCAAGGCCTTCTGCATTCACAAAAATTATATATTCTCCTGGAGGATCCTGGTCTTCCAGCAGGTAAACACTATTCCAATCCCCACCAGACCCGGTAAATGCTAATTCATAAATCTTGCTTTCCGGATATATTATAGACCCTTTGACATTCCTCATGTTAATGTCAGATGTCGCTTCAATGGAAATCCTATCTCCAGAGTAATACTCATTTTTATCAAGGTCGACATCAAAACCCATATTGTTCTTGTCGCTCACCCAATCCAGGAATTGGTCAAACAAATCCCACCCAAGGCAATTGTCGCAGCCAGTTAGTTTAGATGTTGTTATTCCCCATGATACCGCATTGTATCTTGTCCCTCTCCAAAGGACGAACAAAGGATAGTCCCCTTGAGGTTGAGCTCCAGTCCCATCAGGGTCGCCATTTACTGTCCCTAAGGTTGATCCGCTCTTAGGAAAGACAACAGGGTATATTTTCCCGCTTTCACCCAGGCTATATGCATCCTTTGCGTAGCCGTCTGTCATTTCATGCAATTCAGAAATTTTAACCTCACTTTTTGTTAATTCAGTGTTGTTTGCTGGATCTGCAAAATTAAAGTATTGGGTATATAAGCAGCCGGAAATATTGCCAGTAGCATTGTCACTGTAATAAGTCAGGGAATTTCCAGCAAAAACTAAGCCAACAGACTTGTTCAGGGACGAGGCCAAATTTTTGCAGAAACTGTCCTTTGTTTTGTTGAGCATGTCATCGCTAAGTTCTGTGACAAAAATAAGGTCAGAATTGTCTAATGCGCTTTTCCAGTCTTGGGCGTTTGTTGCGACTGATAGGTCTTTGATAATGTAAACATTATAATTCTGCTTAATCCTTTCATAGTAATCAAGCGTTTGGGTATTCATGCTTCTGGAGCTGTATTTGGAAATGAATGTTGCATTCCTGCTGGCGCCTGACGTGGAATAATAGATAGATTTAGACATTGGCATAAGCAGAATCATCAGAACGAATAAAAGGATAATTTTTTTCATAATACAAATAGGGTTTTCTGATAAAAAAAGCTTGATCACCTTTAAGCATTATTAATTTAGATTTATAAAAAATAGTGTATGAAGTACAAGTTATTGCTTGTCTTATTATTTTTCCTATTTACAGTAGAGTACGCCTTAGCAGATGGGTTAACAGGGGGTATTATTATTGATGCTCCTGAATCTTATAATATTAAAATTAAATGCGAAGCAAATAGGCCTGGCATATCCTGCATCGGAGCCTGGATTGATCAGGTTGATGATAGCCATAAATGCATTATTCAAGAATGGGACGGGAACTATGCTGTTTTTAAATGCGGGCAATACTTCTACACCCACTTTGCAATTTGCGATGTTTTTTCTGGGTCAGGGTGTACAGGAGGACCAATAAGTCAGCAATTTACTGTTGGGGTTGCATCAACTACATCCACGACTACCTTAACAACTACATCCCTACCATCCTCTTCAACAACCACCCAACCTCAGTCATCCTCAACAACCTCGACTACATCAACTACAATATCAACTTGTTCATCCCCAACTTCTGGAGTACAGCTAACTGTAACAGCAGCAAGCGGCCTTCACTTGAGATCAAGCCCAGCTGGGAATCCAATATTAATAATGCCTTTTAATTCAATAGTCACTTCTCTTGGTGAATGTATAATCGCTCAATACAGCGGAACTACATACAACTGGTATAAGATTAGATATCAGTCCCTGGATGGCTGGTCAACTTCGAATTGGCTGCAGCAAACTGGGGCTACAACCACCTCCACAACGATATCAGCAACCACTACCTCAATATTATCAACTACCTCAACCACTCAACCGCCAGGTGTTACAACCACATCTACAATAACTTCCAGCACCTCTACAACCGTACACTCAACCACCACAACTATAAATAATCCTTATAATTGCCCCTCTAAAACAGATTGTGGCAAGTGCATAGAAGGTGGTTATGGGTTTTCCACTTCTTGCGGGTGGTGCAAAGGTGCGGGTAGTGCAGGAGAATGTAAATTAGGGACAAAAGACGGCCCAAATGACCGTTCATGCACTAAAACTGATTGGGCATGGGGTCTTTATGACTGCGACTCAGCTGCAGCAACCACAACAACAATACCATCACAAACAACAACCACAGTAATAATCCCTGGAAGAATAACAAAACAATGCGGGGTCAAATACGTTCATGATATTCAAGTCCCACAAGCAGGGAAGTTCTTTTATATCAACCAGGATGATTTGATCATGTGCAGATATGACAATGGGATTGAAGCTTCCCTTAGATTTCTTGTGAGCACTGGAACCGATGCTAATCCGACAGATATTGGCTTATTAGATAACTCCCCTTTAACAGGATATCTCGGGGAATATTATTATGATCCATTTAAACTTTATTCAGACTATACTTGGAGGTGGCAATCGGGTTATTTTGTTCATAGCCAGACCTATGTATACAATGCTAATCATGAAAGAGTTTACCTAGGGACTAAAAATGTGGGGCCTTTTGAAGTAGTGGGGACATGCCGAATATCCCATGGATGTATTTGGCTAAGCAAAGACGATATCATAACGTTCACAAATTGGGTTAATGAAGGAGATTCAACTAAAGTTATAGGCTCTGTTAGTTCAAACCCGCCTAAATCCCCTGATTGCAGTAAATATACACCCCCGAAGGTTGCAGCTTCAATATCAGCCCCTGCAAAAATTCCAGAAGGAAATTCATTCAACTCAGAATTTTCAGGATGCTCAAGCGGATTGGCAGTTGTGAGAGATAAAGAAAATACAGTATCCAAGGTAGTGTTTGGATATGATTCAATAACAACAACCCCGACAGGGAAAGGGGATATAGATTCCTATTTAATTTGTTTCAACCCACCCTTGGTTAGATCATCAACAACACAAGTCACGTAAATTAACCTACTCCTGTCAGGAATGTAGCACCTTTCGGATCATTGCATATTAAATTGACTTGCCAATTAGCTTTAGCGTTTTTATCTAAATTTGGGTCGGATAACGGAGGAATAGTTTTAACAATTATTTTATTATTTTGGAATGTTATTGATGTTGACGGCATCATATCTCCATTATCTTTTATCTCTGCCTCAAATTTATTCAGGCCATATACAACAGCAAAATATACGCTATTCCCTTGTGTAAATTTGCAGTTAGTTTCACAAGTTAACTGGTTGTTCCCTGAATCATAAATACAACTCTTCAAGTATACGTCACGGGGTGGATTGCTGCATGGATAATCCCCAAAATACATGTACCACCAATTCTCTTCTTTAGGGATATCACAATCCCCAGCCCCTGGGAACATTTCCCTCACTTTTTGGTCCGCCTTGGTTTCATCCCCGTAAGCATCAACATATTCCTCGCAAACCGCCTTTCTACAGTCATCCCATCCTACAACCCCCCTTTCTTTTTCGCATGAAACCACATGAAAGCAGTATATCATATCCTCGCAGACATTAAGGATCTTTGTATTTGCCGGGAAGGTGTCTGTTTTTCCGTTCCTGTTCAAGTCAGTATTGCCTGTCATATTGGTGTAGCAATATTTGGCCAGTTTTGCGTTCGATCCATCATACAAATAATCTCCGCAAAGCCTCTCACACTCGGCCTCGAATTTTGTGATAGCCATTTTATCGTCTATGCCGCCTCCTGTCCCATCCATGCCAGCCATCCTTGTCAGAAATATCCTAATAACAACAACAGCTACAACAAGAAGGATAGTCAAACCAACAATCATCTGAAGAGACATTTGGCCTTTCATTGTTATCTAATGTAATTTGTTTTGTTTTCTTTTATTGTTTTTGTACAATCTCTATCCAAATCAGAAAAATGAATCTATTTCAATCTTACAACCTAAATATTGATGAGTGGTTATATGGAAAAGGAGATCCTTGAAAGCTACAAGAAAGCTGGGGTTATACACAAAGAAGCCAGGGAATTCGCAGTAAAAGAAGTCAAAGAAGGTGTTAAAGTCCTGGACCTTGCTGAAAGAATCGAGAAGATGATTAAAGATAAAGGGGGTGGGATCGCATTTCCAGTTAACATTTCAATTAACGACATAGCCGCACACTACACTCCTGATGCTGATGATACTCTCACTTCTGCTTAATCCTTTCATAGTAATCAAGCGTTTGGGTATTCATGCTTCTGGAGCTGTATTTGGAAATGAATGTTGCATTCCTGCTGGCGCCTGACGTGGAATAATAGATAGATTTAGACATTGGCATAAGCAGAATCATCAGAACGAATAAAAGGATAATTTTTTTCATAATACAAATAGGGTTTTCTGATAAAAAAAGCTTGATCACCTTTAAGCATTATTAATTTAGATTTATAAAAAATAGTGTATGAAGTACAAGTTATTGCTTGTCTTATTATTTTTCCTATTTACAGTAGAGTACGCCTTAGCAGATGGGTTAACAGGGGGTATTATTATTGATGCTCCTGAATCTTATAATATTAAAATTAAATGCGAAGCAAATAGGCCTGGCATATCCTGCATCGGAGCCTGGATTGATCAGGTTGATGATAGCCATAAATGCATTATTCAAGAATGGGACGGGAACTATGCTGTTTTTAAATGCGGGCAATACTTCTACACCCACTTTGCAATTTGCGATGTTTTTTCTGGGTCAGGGTGTACAGGAGGACCAATAAGTCAGCAATTTACTGTTGGGGTTGCATCAACTACATCCACGACTACCTTAACAACTACATCCCTACCATCCTCTTCAACAACCACCCAACCTCAGTCATCCTCAACAACCTCGACTACATCAACTACAATATCAACTTGTTCATCCCCAACTTCTGGAGTACAGCTAACTGTAACAGCAGCAAGCGGCCTTCACTTGAGATCAAGCCCAGCTGGGAATCCAATATTAATAATGCCTTTTAATTCAATAGTCACTTCTCTTGGTGAATGTATAATCGCTCAATACAGCGGAACTACATACAACTGGTATAAGATTAGATATCAGTCCCTGGATGGCTGGTCAACTTCGAATTGGCTGCAGCAAACTGGGGCTACAACCACCTCCACAACGATATCAGCAACCACTACCTCAATATTATCAACTACCTCAACCACTCAACCGCCAGGTGTTACAACCACATCTACAATAACTTCCAGCACCTCTACAACCGTACACTCAACCACCACAACTATAAATAATCCTTATAATTGCCCCTCTAAAACAGATTGTGGCAAGTGCATAGAAGGTGGTTATGGGTTTTCCACTTCTTGCGGGTGGTGCAAAGGTGCGGGTAGTGCAGGAGAATGTAAATTAGGGACAAAAGACGGCCCAAATGACCGTTCATGCACTAAAACTGATTGGGCATGGGGTCTTTATGACTGCGACTCAGCTGCAGCAACCACAACAACAATACCATCACAAACAACAACCACAGTAATAATCCCTGGAAGAATAACAAAACAATGCGGGGTCAAATACGTTCATGATATTCAAGTCCCACAAGCAGGGAAGTTCTTTTATATCAACCAGGATGATTTGATCATGTGCAGATATGACAATGGGATTGAAGCTTCCCTTAGATTTCTTGTGAGCACTGGAACCGATGCTAATCCGACAGATATTGGCTTATTAGATAACTCCCCTTTAACAGGATATCTCGGGGAATATTATTATGATCCATTTAAACTTTATTCAGACTATACTTGGAGGTGGCAATCGGGTTATTTTGTTCATAGCCAGACCTATGTATACAATGCTAATCATGAAAGAGTTTACCTAGGGACTAAAAATGTGGGGCCTTTTGAAGTAGTGGGGACATGCCGAATATCCCATGGATGTATTTGGCTAAGCAAAGACGATATCATAACGTTCACAAATTGGGTTAATGAAGGAGATTCAACTAAAGTTATAGGCTCTGTTAGTTCAAACCCGCCTAAATCCCCTGATTGCAGTAAATATACACCCCCGAAGGTTGCAGCTTCAATATCAGCCCCTGCAAAAATTCCAGAAGGAAATTCATTCAACTCAGAATTTTCAGGATGCTCAAGCGGATTGGCAGTTGTGAGAGATAAAGAAAATACAGTATCCAAGGTAGTGTTTGGATATGATTCAATAACAACAACCCCGACAGGGAAAGGGGATATAGATTCCTATTTAATTTGTTTCAACCCACCCTTGGTTAGATCATCAACAACACAAGTCACGTAAATTAACCTACTCCTGTCAGGAATGTAGCACCTTTCGGATCATTGCATATTAAATTGACTTGCCAATTAGCTTTAGCGTTTTTATCTAAATTTGGGTCGGATAACGGAGGAATAGTTTTAACAATTATTTTATTATTTTGGAATGTTATTGATGTTGACGGCATCATATCTCCATTATCTTTTATCTCTGCCTCAAATTTATTCAGGCCATATACAACAGCAAAATATACGCTATTCCCTTGTGTAAATTTGCAGTTAGTTTCACAAGTTAACTGGTTGTTCCCTGAATCATAAATACAACTCTTCAAGTATACGTCACGGGGTGGATTGCTGCATGGATAATCCCCAAAATACATGTACCACCAATTCTCTTCTTTAGGGATATCACAATCCCCAGCCCCTGGGAACATTTCCCTCACTTTTTGGTCCGCCTTGGTTTCATCCCCGTAAGCATCAACATATTCCTCGCAAACCGCCTTTCTACAGTCATCCCATCCTACAACCCCCCTTTCTTTTTCGCATGAAACCACATGAAAGCAGTATATCATATCCTCGCAGACATTAAGGATCTTTGTATTTGCCGGGAAGGTGTCTGTTTTTCCGTTCCTGTTCAAGTCAGTATTGCCTGTCATATTGGTGTAGCAATATTTGGCCAGTTTTGCGTTCGATCCATCATACAAATAATCTCCGCAAAGCCTCTCACACTCGGCCTCGAATTTTGTGATAGCCATTTTATCGTCTATGCCGCCTCCTGTCCCATCCATGCCAGCCATCCTTGTCAGAAATATCCTAATAACAACAACAGCTACAACAAGAAGGATAGTCAAACCAACAATCATCTGAAGAGACATTTGGCCTTTCATTGTTATCTAATGTAATTTGTTTTGTTTTCTTTTATTGTTTTTGTACAATCTCTATCCAAATCAGAAAAATGAATCTATTTCAATCTTACAACCTAAATATTGATGAGTGGTTATATGGAAAAGGAGATCCTTGAAAGCTACAAGAAAGCTGGGGTTATACACAAAGAAGCCAGGGAATTCGCAGTAAAAGAAGTCAAAGAAGGTGTTAAAGTCCTGGACCTTGCTGAAAGAATCGAGAAGATGATTAAAGATAAAGGGGGTGGGATCGCATTTCCAGTTAACATTTCAATTAACGACATAGCCGCACACTACACTCCTGATGCTGATGATACTCTCACTTTTAAGCAAGGGGATCTTGTTAAAGTGGATATAGGTGTTCATGTTGATGGCTATATTGCGGATGCTGCGACGACTGTCAGCATTGGCGGCCAGGATCAAGAGTTAATTAAAGCAGCCGAAGACGCAGTTGACCAATTCATTAAAGAAATTCGACCAGGCAAGACAGTAGGGGAAATGTCCAAACTAGTTGAAGATATTGTTCTTTCCCATGGCTTTAACCCTATCAGAAATCTGGCTGGGCACAGCATGGAGCAATACTTGGAGCATGGCCTATTGTCTATCCCGAATGGGAAGATACCCAGTGACATCAAAATCCCAGAAGATACTGCTCTCGGCATGGAAGTTTTCACAACAACAGGGGAAGGCTGGGTCAAAGAATCATCTCCTGCATTGATCTACGTGTTTTCTCAGTCCAGGCCTGTAAGGCTCAGGGAATCAAGAAAGATTGCTGAGAAGATCAGCCAAGAATACAAGACATTGCCTTTTGCAAAGAGATGGCTGAAGGATGTGACAACACCGCTAAGGCTGCATCTTGCTTTAAAAGAGCTCGAGAATAATGGAGTCATAAGAAGCTATCCGCCCCTCAGAGAGAAATCCCATGCCAAAATAGCCCAGCACGAGGAAACGATTATTGTCCAAGATAAGCCTATTGTGACGACTAGATGATCAGGAAATGTTCAAAAGAATCAGATACAGATCCAACAATATGATCGGCATCAGCGGAATGATATTTACACTCAAAAATATCAAAATTTTGTTCATGCTAATTTTATATTAGATTAAAGATTTAAATGCTACTATAAAGTGATGATAATTTACAACAAGATTTTGAAATCAGATAACTCTTTTATCTGGCATCCCTGAAACTAAGCAATGAACTCTAACTTTCACGAAGAAAATTTAAGCCTTCGAAAATTAATTTAATTAGTCATGGTAAGGAGAAAGAAAAAAAAAGAGATAGAAATCGAATATAAAACCGCTTTGGAGAAATTTTATGACAGGCATGTATGGTATAGGCATTTAGTTTTCCTGAGCAGGATTGCAAGAATGGTCTTATACCTTCTTCTTGGGTTTTCTATTGTTCTTCTAGTTACTAACGGGGGAAGATTAAAAACATTTGAGGCTATTGTCTATGATTTAGTCACAACTCCGATCGGCAAAATCATCGCTTTATTTTTCGGTATATTGCTTATTATTTATGGAATAGAGAAACCTAGAGGATAACTCTTAGCACTGTGCCCCAGAACCTGTTGAACCTTGTCCAGAACTGTATGTTTCTGCAAATGCTGTATTCGCTTGGTCTGTGCTTAATGCAGTGCTGCACTGGCTTGCTTCACTCGACATCCCGCAACATACCAATGTTTTCACAGCCTCTGCTGTCCTTCCGCCAAAGTCGAATTCACTTGCCGCCTTTCCATTAAGAATCATAGTTGGAGATCCTGTAACACCATACTTATTTCCTGCGTCAAAATCAGCCTGCGCATATTTCAACCCTTTATTGGGGTCAGTCATACAGCTTTCTAACTTTTTAGCATCAATCCCAACTTCTTTTGAGCATGCGTCGGACTTTCCCTGTGCTTTCATGAAGCAGTTCAAATATACCCAGTACTTATCTGGCTGTTCTTCTCTTATACAGATTTGTTTCAGGTTTTCTTGTGCTTCTTCATCCCCGTGCATTGATGTAATTTTACCATCGGAGATTGAGCCTATATATCTCACTTTAATATCAGCAACACTTCCTAATAGTTCATGAACAGGGACTAGAATCCTCTGCATTTGCAATCCATATGGGCAATAACTGACAACAAATGCTTCTAACTGAGGTTTATCATTCTTTGTCATTGCTTTACATGCCTCTTCTGCCTGATTTTTCCCTGCTTCTCCAGACATATCACATGCCTTCTGGTTTTGGGTAGAATCGCAAATACTTTTGTAAAAACCGCTTTCTGTGCTTACATCAACAATTTCCACAGATTTCCCTTCAAATAATAATCCAATAGGCACCTGCGCCCATGAAGCTTCATAAGGAGTAACGCCAAAGCCTAATTGCCCTGACCATTCATTTGTTTGTGTTGTATCACAATTAGTTGGAGGGCACATATAAACCAGGCCTGATAATGATGTTCCTTGTGTGGCTGTTTTAGTGAATCCGCCTTTAAAGTTGAAAAATAAACTCACAATGAGCAATACACCTAAAATGATAACAAAATGCTTTAAGCCGAGTGAAGGAACCTTTATTGTGACAACTTTTTTATCTTCTTTCTTCAGGGGCTTGTCTCCATGCTTTTGATTTTTTTTAGCCATTTAATCACGATTGAATTACTATATTTATCAAAAAAAACATATTTAAAGTTTTAATTTTCGCTTTGAAAGCAGTATTTTAGCTCCTTTTCAGTTTTTTCCACCCTAAATATCAATAACTCTAGCGGCATCCTTGCTCTTCCTGATTGTTATGATTTCGTTCTTTTCAAGAAGAATTACTTTAGGGTCATTATCAGAGCTGAACACAGCATCACCTCTTATGACTTTGATGCTGATTTTAGAGTTTTCTGGGACTATTAAGTGCTTCATCCTTTTTGTTGGGTTGTTAAATCCAACTCCAATGCCTTTATCAAACTTCTTTCCCCCCAACGATTTATAATATCCTGTCGAGCCGAATGGCGTCGAAACTACGATCCCGTCTGCGATTATCTCATCTGTCCTTTCGTCATTTACCCACACATAAAACCTCAAAGCAGTTGTAGCATACCTGTTTCTGATCGAGAATTCATTAACGCAAGTTAATTTTCTCCGCCTGATTTTTGTTTCCAGTTTTGGGTTTTCCCTGATCTTGTATTTTCCATCTTTTAGCCTTTTGAGAGCTTTGTCTAGATCATCGATTTCACACTTTTTGCAGATGCTATTATATCTTATAATCAGTTTTGGCACTCCAGGATAATCCCTTTCTGACCTCAGGTAAGTTCCGTCGCCCCCTAAGCTTATGATAATCTCTGGCCTATTTTCAGAATGCTTGAATCCATACCACTCAACTTCCTGCTTAAGTTCATCGCTGACTTTCTTTTTGGAAAAAAGTATTATCTTCATTTGAATTCTTTCCTAATATTTGTTTTTTAGATTTTTATTTCTGTTAAACCAAATCTCCAGAATATCATCGCTCATAAATCATTTTTTCGCAAAGTATAATAATAAACCGACGACTACGATAATAAACCGACGACTACGATAAAAACTAGAAAAACCTTGACAGATCAGCTACGACTGTGGGACAAAAATAATTAGCTAATGATCAATGATAACAACATAAGCCCTCTTGTTCATGTATTTCTTAGGGCAATCAATCTTTGCTCCATTTCCATACCTAGTCACATTCTTTTCGTATATTG
>Ga0210044_10008554_pt1 | contig 12725 bp, 11 predicted proteins | sample CryGey13umfilter_2_FD_183959 | JGI IMG/M metagenome (GOLD analysis project Ga0210044, IMG submission 183959) | Groundwater microbial communities from aquifer in Utah, USA - Crystal Geyser 4/9/14 3 um filter (SPAdes) (version 2) | ecosystem: Environmental > Aquatic > Deep subsurface >... | reverse complement strand
GCAAGATCCTGCCTGGTCGCCAGCGCATCGAGGCTGAGGCTCATGCCGTCGGCGAAGGTCTCGACGATGCCGGTCGCCTGACGTTCGTCGAAGCCGAACTCATCGCGCAGACGGCGAGCGGCCTTGAGGGTGTCGAAGGTCAGCGCGTTCATGGCGTCACCGCTTTGCACGTCCCCCGCGAAGCGACGGACCGCGCCATCATAGCCGGGCGATCCGCGCGATGCATCAGAAAGCCTCCGCGGCCAAGTCCATCACCACGGCGGCGCCGGAGCGGATGCGCGCCAGCCTCAGGCCCGTCTCGGGCAGGAGGCGGCTCATGTAATAGCGCCCGGTGCGCAGCTTGTTGGCGTAGAAGTCGGCCTCGTCGGTTCCGGCGTCAACCGCCGCGAGCGCCGCGCGGGCCATCATCGCCCAGGCGTGACCAATGGCGACATGGCCGAACAGGTGCATGAAGTCGCTGGAGCCCGCCAGCGCGGCGTCGGGGTTCTTCATCCCCTCGGCCATGAAGAATTCCGCCGCCGCCTGCAGATCCTTCGACGCGGCCTTCAGCGGGTCGAGGAAATCGGCCTTGAGCCCTGCGTGGCCCTCGTTGTCCTTGATGAAGGCGCGGATCATCGCGAAATAGGCCATCATCGGCTGGCCGCCCTTCAGCGCCAGCTTGCGGCCCACCAGATCCAGCGCCTGCACGCCGTTGGCGCCCTCGTAGATCATCGCGATGCGGGCGTCGCGCACGAACTGCTCCATGCCCCATTCGGCGATATAGCCGTGCCCGCCCAGCACCTGCTGCGCCTTCACCGTCAGGTCGAAGCCGGTGTCGGTCAGCACGCCTTTCAGCACCGGGATCAGCAGCGCGATCATGTCGGCCGCCTTCTCGCGCTCGGCGGGGTCGCTGTGGCGGTGCTCGGCGTCGATCAGGGTCGAGCCGAACAGCATGAAGGCGCGCGCGCCCTCGATCCACGCCTTCTGGTCCAGCAGCAGGCGGCGCACGTCGGGATGCACGATCAGCGGATCGGCGGGGCCGTCAGGGTTGGCGGCGCCGGTCGCGGCGCGGCCCTGAAGCCGGTCCTTCGCATAGGCCGCCGCGTTCTGATAGGCGATCTCGGCCTGCGCCAGCCCCTGCATCGCCACCAGAATCCGCGCCTCGTTCATCATGGTGAACATGGCGCGCAGGCCCTTGTTCTGCTCGCCGACCATCCACGCGGTCGCGCCGTCATAGTTCATCACGCAGGTCGCGTTGCCGTGGATGCCCATCTTTTCTTCGAGCTTGCCGCAGGAGACCGCGTTGCGCGCGCCCAGCGCGCCGTCGTCGCTGACAAGGAACTTGGGGCAGACGAACAGCGAGATGCCCTTCACGCCCTCCGGCGCCCCGGCGACGCGGGCGATCACCAGATGGATGATGTTCTCGGCCAGGTCGTGGTCGCCTGCGGAGATGAAGATTTTCTGCCCGGTCAGCTTGTAGGAGCCGTCGGCCTGCGGCTCGGCTTTCGTGCGCAACAGGCCCAGATCGGTGCCGCAGTGCGGCTCGGTCAGGTTCATGGTGCCGGTCCACGCGCCAGACGTGAGCTTGGGCAGGTAGAGCGCCTTCTGCGCGTCGGTCCCATGCTGGCGCAGCGCGGAATAGGCGCCGTGGGTCAGGCCGTTGTACATCATCAGCGCCATGTTGGCCGCCGACTGCATCTCGCCGACGCTGAGCGCGATCACGTTGGGCAGGCCCTGGCCGCCATAGTCGGGGTCGCATTCCAGAGACGGCCAGCCGCCCTCGCGCAGCGCGTCGATGCCCGCCTGAAAGCCCTCGGGCGCACGGACCACGCCGTTCTCGAGCCGGCAGCCCCGGTCGCCGACGCTGTTGAGCGGCAGCAGGATGTCGGACGCCACCTTGCCCGCCTCCTCAAGGATCGCGTCGGTGATGTCGGGCGTGAGGTCCGCGTAGCCCTCGATCTCGGGGCGCTGGTCGATGCGCAGCGTCTCGTGCAGCACGAAGCGCAACTCACGCAGGGGCGGGGTGTAGCTGGGCATGGTCTGTCCTGTCGGTTCTGACGGGGAAGGGCGGTTATTCTGCGGCGGCGCTGCGGGTGCGTTCGGCCAGCATCCGCTCGACCAGCGCGATCTGGTCGGCCATCTCGGCGATCGCCTCCTCCAGCTCGTCGCGCTGGGCGCGCATCGCGCCGATGCGGCGCCCGGCGCGCTCCAGCGTCGCGGAGAGCTGGCGCACCTGGCCGTCGCCCGCGTCATAGAGCTCCAGCAGCTCGCGGATCTCGACCAGGCTGAAGCCGAAGCGCTTGCCGCGCAGGATCAGCTTCAGCCGCGCCCGGTCGCGCGCGGTGAACAGCCGCTTCTGGCCCTCGCGGATCGGCTCGAGCAGACCCTTGGCCTCATAGAAGCGCAGGGTGCGGGGGGTGACGTCGAAGGCGGCGCACATCGCGCCGATGGTCGAGGTCGGTTGCGCGGCGGCGCCCGATGCGGTTTCGCCCGATACGGCGGCGGCGCGCGCATGTGCAGTGTGCTGGGTCATGCACCACACAATACTGACGCTTACGTTAACGTCAAGTCTCATTTTCGTGAATGGCGCGCCAGACGCCAGAGGATCAGGCGGCGCCGACGCCGCGCGCCGCCATCCGCGCCGCGTCCGCGCGCCCCGCGCCGGTTCCCCAGCGCGCCAGCGTCGCCGCCAGATCCTCGGGGCGGAACGGTTTGGCGAGGCGGTCGTCCATGCCCGCCTCAAGGCAGCGCTCGCGGTGTTCCTCCATCGCGTGCGCGGTCATGGCGACGATGGGGGTGCGGCGGTCGAGCGTCGCCTCGCGGCGGCGGATCGCGCCGGTCGCCTCCAGCCCGGTCATGCGCGGCATCGAGACGTCCATCAGCACGATGTCGGGGCGGGTGGCGAGCGTGGCGCGCACCGCCTCGGCGCCGTCCTCGACCACCTCGACCGTGCAGCCCAGATCCTCCAGCAGGCGGCGCGCGATCAGCTGGTTGATGGCGTTGTCCTCCGCCACCAGCACCCGCAGGCCCAGGAACGGCTCCGCAGAGACCGGCGGCGCCGCGCCAAGGCTCTCGGACCGGCCCGCCAGCGCGGCGACCAGCGCCTCGGGGTCCACCGGCTCGGCCAGCGTCGCGTCGGCGTCCGGCGCCGTCACGCCGGACGGGGACAGCGCGACGATCCGCGCGGCGGGGGCCTGCGCGCGCCAGGCGCGGGTGCCGACCTCGCACACCACCGCGTCGGGCGCCGCGCCACCCAGGCCGTCCGCCTGATCGGCGTCGATCACGCTTGCGCCCGCCGCCTGCAACGTGCGCGTCAGCGCCTGCGTCAGCCGCGCGCAGCCGACCGCCACCGCGACCCGCTTGCCGGTCAGCGCAGGCGGCGGCGCGGCGGCCTCGGGCGTGGCGCCCAGCGGCGCGACGACCGTGAAGCGCGTGCCTTCGCCCTCAACGCTCTCCACCGTGATGTGGCCGCCCATCCGCTCGGCCAGCATCTTCGAGATCGCCAGCCCCAGCCCGGTGCCGTGGCTTTTCGGCGTCAGGCTGTTATCGACCTGCTGAAAGGCGCCAAAAATGTCGCCCAGCTTGTCGGCGGGGATGCCGACGCCGGTGTCGGCGACGCTTATCTCCATTGTGCGGCTCTGCGCCCGCCATTCCGCCGACAGCTCGATGCGGCCCGAGGCGGTGAACTTGGCGGCGTTCTGCAGCAGGTTGGCGACGATCTGGCGCAGCCGCACCGCGTCGCCCATCGCATAGCGGGGCAGGGCGGGGTCGATGTCGAGGATCAGCCGCACGCCGCGCGCGTCGATTGTCGGCGCCGCGAGGCGCGCGGTCTCGACCAGCGCCTGACGCGGCGAGAATCGCGCGGTCTCCAGCGTCATCTCATCGGCGGCGATCTTGGAGAAGTCGAGCACGTCGTTGATCAGCCGCAGCACGGCGGCGCCGCTGGCGCGCATCAGTCCGACATACTCGCCCTGTGCGGCGTCGAGCCGCGTGCGCGCCAAAAGCTCCGTCACGCCGATCACGCCGTTCAGGGCGGTGCGGATCTCGTGGCTCATGTTGGCGAGGAACGCGCCCTTGGAGCGTTCGGCGGCCTGCGCGCGGGCGGTCTCACGCTCCAGCATCACCTGCGCTTCAAGGATATGGCGCTCCATCGGACGAAAGATGAAGATCGCGGCGACGACCAACGCCACGATGAAGCAGGCCAGCGCGCCGATGGCGAGCGCCACGACCCGGTTCCACGCCGCATCGAGCCGCGCGTTGCAGGCCGCGACGATTCGCGCCACCTGCGGCTCGAGTTCGGTCTCGGCGATGCTGTAGAGGATCGACTGATGCAGGCTAAGGTCCACCTCCGGCCCCGCGACCGGCTGCGCCACCTTGCGCGCGATGCCGATAAACGTGGCGAAGGCTGTGCGCGTCGCATCGGGAATGGCGTCGGCCAGCATATCCGCGCCCACGGCCGCCTCAAGCGCATCCACCCGCCGCGCCAGCGCCGCGCCGGGGCGGCTGCGCTCCGCATAGGGCGCGCCCACCCGGTCTGACGTCGCGATCAGCGTCGCGGATACAACGCGATACAGCTCTTCCGTTTCGTGATACTGGGCGAATGCGGCGCGGAAGGCGCTGACCTCGCGATAGCCGAGCGCCATCGCGCCCACGCCGCCGACGAAGATCGCGAACAGCACGGCCACATAGCGCGAGCGGATGTAGGAACGGCTGATGACGGCGTTCATGCGCGGCATATCTCCCGAAGTCGGCGTGAGCCTAGGCCGCGAAGGGTTTACAAGTCTTCACCCGCAGCGGACGTATCTGGCGGCGGAGACGCTGACGGCGGCGCTTGGGAGGGGGCAGGGGCGATGGACGACAGCCTGGTGGCGCAGATGCTGGAGGGGCTGCCGCACGCCCGCGCGCTGGGGATGCGGGTCGTCGCGGCGGGCGACGGCGCGGCCACGCTGCGCGTGCCCTACGACGTTCGCCTGATCGGCGATCCGCAGACCGGCGTGATCCATGGCGGCGTGGTGACGTGCCTGCTCGACACCTGCTGCGGGCTGGCGGTGCTGAGCGCGCCGTCGCAGCCGCAATCGACCGCGACGCTTGATTTGCGGATCGACTACATGCGCGCGGCGTGCCCCGGCCGGCCCGTCACCGCGCGGGCGGAATGCTATCGCGCCACGCGCTCGGTGGCGTTCGTGCGCGCGGTGGCTTGGGACGACGACGCCGACGACCCGGTGGCCTCGGCGGCCGGCGCTTTCATGATCGTCGGCGCCGACACGGCGGAGGCGGGGTGATGACCAATTTCGAGCCGGTCCACGCGCTCCAGCGGCGGCGCGACGAGGCGCTGGCGGCGCTGGTGGGGCGCGCGCCCTATCACCGCTTTCTGGGCGTCAGCTTTCAGCGGCTGGGCGATGAGCTTACCGGCAGGCTGGCCTATGACGACATGCTGATCGGCAATCCGGCGATCCCCGCGCTGCACGGCGGCGTGACCGGCGCGTTCCTCGAGATCACCGCCATCGTGCAGCTGGCGTGGGACGCGGTGTGGGAGATCATGGAATCCGGCCCCGAAGGCGCGGCGCGGATCGCGGCGGGCGATTTTCCGCCGCTGCCCAAGACGGTCGATGTGACCATCGACTACCTGCGCTCAGGCCGCCCGCGCGACGCCTATGCCCGCGCGCAGGTGACGCGGCGCGGGCGGCGCGTGGCCAATGTGCGCGTCGAGGCCTGGCAGGACGAGCGCGACCGCCCGATCGCCGCCGCGCACGGCCATTTCCTGCTGAGCGGGCGATGAACCGCGCCGCGTCGCCCGTCAGCGGCCGACGGGTGCTGCTGATCGCGCTGCCGGTGGTGCTGTCGAACGCCACCGTGCCGCTGCAGGGCGCGGTGGACACCGCCGTGATCGGCAGCCTCGGCTCGGAGGTCTATCTGGCGGGCGTGGGCCTTGGCGCGCAGATGTTCGCGCTGCTGTTCTCCAGCTTCAACTTCCTGCAGACGGCGACATCGGGGCTGTCGGCGCAGGCGCTGGGCGCGCGCGATCCGGGCCGGGTGCTCGACACGCTGGCGCGCGCGCTCACGGTGGCGCTGGCGCTGGCCGCCGTGATGATGCTGGCGCGCGGGCCGCTGCGCGTGGCGGGGCTGGCGCTGTTTGAGGGCTCGGCGCAGGCGGAGGCGCTGGCGGGGGTCTATTTCGACATCCGCATCCTTGGCGCGCCGGCGGAACTTGCGAACTACGCCCTGCTGGGCTGGTTCGCGGGGCAGGAGATGACTAGGCGGCTGTTCCAGCATCAGCTTGTGGTGTCGCTGTCCAACATCGCGCTGAACCTCACGCTGGTGCTCGGCTTCGGGATGGACGTGGACGGCGTGGCGCTGGGCACCGTGCTCGCGGCGTATCTGGGGCTGGCCTATGGGCTGTGGCTGGCGCGCGGGCGGGCGGGCGTGATCGCGCCGCAGGGCTGGCTTGCGGACCCTGCGCGCATCCTGCGCCGCGACGCGCTGGCCGCGCTGTTCGCGCTCAACCGCGACATTTTCACGCGGACATTGCTGCTGACCGGGGCGTTCGCGTGGATGACGCGGCTCGGCTCGATGCAGGGCGACGCGGCGCTGGCGGCGAATGTGGTGCTGTGGCAGTTCTTCATCGTCACCGCCTACGCGCTGGACGGCTTCGCCATCGCCGCAGAATCGCTCGTCGGCCAGGCGTTCGGCGCGCGCGACGCGGCCGCGTTCCGCCGCGCGGCGATCGTGTCCAGCCTGTGGTCGGGCGCGCTGGCGCTGGCGGCGTCTGCGCTGCTGCTGGCGCTGTCGGGGCCGCTGATCGACCTGATGACCACGGCGCCGGAGGTGCGGGCGCTGGCGCGGGTCTATGCGCCCTGGGCGGCGCTGACGCCCGCCATGGGCTTTCTGGCGTTTCAGCTCGACGGCATCTTCATCGGCGCCGCCGCGGGGCGCGCGATGCGCGACGCGATGCTGTTCGCCGCCGCGCTCTATTATCCCGGCGCCTGGTTCGCGGCGGCGGCGTTCGGCAATCATGGCGTCTGGGGCGCGCTGATCGCCTTCCTGCTGCTGCGCGCGGCGGCGCTGCTGGCGCTTTATCCGGCGCTGGAGCGGCGGGCGGCGGGGGCGTGACGCGCAGGGCGCGACGCGAAGCCGGTTGCGTCAGCCCCGGCGCGCGCGTATCAGCGCGGCGATGCGCGCGACGCTCTGTCAAATCGCTTCGCGCGCGCTAGAACGCTATGTCGCAGCGCAGCAGTGCGGCGCTCGCCGCGATTTGCGCTAGACTGTCATCCAAGCCGCGCCGCTGCGCGGCGCTGACCTGGGAGAGTTTCGGTGTCGAGCACGACTCATGAAGAGGGCACCCGCCGCGATTTCCTGTATGTCGCCACCGGCGCGGTGGGCGCGGTGACGGTGGGCGCGGCGGTCTGGCCGCTGATCGACCAGATGAACCCCAGCGCCTCGGTGCTGGCGCTGGCCACCATCGACATCGACCTCTCCGCGCTCAGCGAGGGCCAGCAGATCACGGTGAAATGGCGCGGCAAGCCGGTTTTCGTGCGCTACCGCACCGAAGCCGAGATCGAGGCCGCGCGCGCCACGCCGCTGTCCGACCTCGCCGACCCGCTGTCGCGGTCGGGCAACGCGCCGACCGCAAGCGCCGACGACGCCAACCGCGCGCTGGGCGAGAACGGCGAGTATCTGGTGATGGTCGGCGTCTGCACCCACCTGGGCTGCGTGCCGCTGGGACAGCAGGGCGAATTCAACGGCTGGTTCTGCCCCTGCCACGGCTCGCACTACGACACCTCGGGGCGCATCCGCAAAGGCCCGGCGCCGCGCAACCTGCACATTCCCGAACTTGCCTTCGACGGCACGACGGTCACCCTCATCGAAGAATACAAGGCTTGAGATCATGGGAACCATTCCTCAGGAACACTACGAGCCGAAGACGAACGCCGAGAAGTGGATTCACTCCCGGCTGCCCATCGTCGGTTTCGTGCTGGACTTCGCGGCGTTTCCGTCGCCCAAGAATCTGAACTGGATGTGGATCTGGGGCGTCATGCTCTCGGTCTTTCTGGTCATCCAGATCGTCACCGGCATCGTTCTGGTGATGCACTACACGCCGCATGTCGATCTGGCGTTCTCCAGCGTCGAGCACATCATGCGCGACGTGAACGCCGGCTGGCTGTTGCGCTACATGCACGCCAACGGCGCGTCGTTCTTCTTCATCGCGGTGTATCTGCACATCTTCCGCGGGCTTTACTACGGCTCTTACAAGGCGCCGCGCGAGATCACCTGGATCATCGGCATCCTGATCTACCTGTGCATGATGGCGACCGCGTTCATGGGCTATGTGCTGCCCTGGGGGCAGATGTCGTTCTGGGGCGCGACGGTGATCACCAACCTGTTCTCGGCCATTCCGCTGGTCGGCGACAGCATCGTGACCTGGCTCTGGGGCGGGTTCTCGGTGGACAACCCCACGCTCAACCGGTTCTTCTCGCTGCACTATCTGCTGCCGTTCGTGATCGCGGGCCTCACCGTCGTCCACATCTGGGCGTTTCACCACACCGGCAACAACAACCCCACCGGCGTTGAAGTGCGCCGCGACTCGATCGACGTGGTGAAGCGCGACACGGTGCCGTTCTGGCCGTATTTCGTGATCAAGGACGTCTATGCGCTGATCCTGTTCCTGATCGCGTTCTGCGTGTTCGTGTTCTTCATGCCGAACTTTCTCGGCCACCCCGACAACTACATCGAGGCCAACCCGCTCGCCACGCCCGCCCACATCGTGCCGGAATGGTATTTCCTGCCGTTCTACGCGATGCTGCGCGCGATCACCTTCGACGTGCTGTTCATCGACAGCAAGCTGGGCGGCGTGCTGGTGATGTTCGCGTCGATCGCGCTGCTGGCGCTGGCGCCGTGGCTCGATACCTCGCGGGTGCGCTCGGGCCGCTACCGGCCCAAGTTCAAGGGCGCTTTCGCGCTGCTGGTGGTGGATTTCGCGATCCTGACCTGGGCGGGCGGCCAGCCTGCCGAGCAGCCCTACATCATCATCGGCCAGCTCGCGACGCTGTACTGGTTCGGCTACTTCCTGGTGATCCTGCCGGTGCTGGGCGTGATCGAGCAGCCAGACCCGCAGCCGGCCTCGATCGAGGCGGATTTCGCGGCGGGCCACCCGGAGGCGCCGCGCGCTGGCGCTTCAGGGGCCATCGCGACGCCGGCTGAGTGAGCGCAGGGCGCAGAGGAGAAGATGATGCGCAGCAAGACAACCCTCGCCGCCGTTCTCGCCGCCGCGCTGGCGGCGGGACCGGGCCTCGCCGCAGGCGTCGAGACCCATGTGGAGGACGTGGCGTTCTCGTTCGAAGGGCCGTTCGGCGTCTATGACCGGGCGCAGCTTCAGCGCGGCTATCAGGTCTATTCCGAGGTGTGCGCGGCCTGCCACGGGCTGAAATACGTCGCCTTCCGCCACCTCGGCTCCGAGACCGGCCCCGGCTTCGCCGAGGAGCAGATCAAGGCCTTCGCCGCCGAGCGCGAGTATCCGCGCGAGGACGACCCCGAGGAGATGCGCCCCGGCGCGCCCTTCGACCACTTCCCGACGCCGGAGTATTTCGGCGACGGGCATCCGCCAGACCTCAGCCTGATGGCCAAGGCGCGCGCCGGGTTTCACGGGCCTGTCGGCACCGGGATCAACCAGCTTCTGAAGGGCACCGGCGGGCCGGAGTATATCCATGCGCTGCTGACCGGCTACGCCGACACGCCGGCCTGCGCCGAAGACAGCGACATCGGCGGCTACTACAACACCGCGTTCGCGGCGGGCGGCTTCCCTGACAGCTGCAAGGACGAGCACGGCCACCATACGGTTCCGGGTTCGTGGATCGCTATGGGGCCGCCGGTCAGCGAGGGGATCGTCGAGTATGGCGACGGCACCGAGGCGACCGAGGATCAGATCGTCATGGACGTCGCCGCCTTCCTGATGTGGACCGCCGAGCCGAAGCTGGTGGACCGCAAGGAGGCAGGCTTTCGCAACATCATCTGGCTGGGCATTCTCGCCGTCCTGATGTATTTTGTGAACAAGAAGGTCTGGCGTCCTGTCAAGGGCGACCACTGACCCTTCGACAAGACGCACCCTTTGGCCCTTCCGCGCAGAACGCGCGGGAGGGTTTTTCTTTGCGGCGCGCCGCGCTATCGGTGGCGCCGCACTGAGGAGGCCCGCGCGCGATGTCCCTGAACACTTTCGGCCATGTCTTTCGCGTCACCACATGGGGCGAGAGCCACGGACCCGCCCTTGGCGCGGTGGTCGATGGCTGCCCGCCGGGCGTGCCGCTGGCGGCTGAGGCGATCCAGCACTGGCTCGACCGCCGCAAGCCGGGGCAGAACCGCTTTACCACCCAGCGGCGCGAGGCGGACGAAGTCGAGATCCTCTCCGGCGTCCATGAGGGCGTCAGCACCGGCACGCCGATCCAGCTGATGATCCGCAACACCGACCAGCGCTCCAAGGATTACGGCGCCATCGCCGACAGCTTTCGCCCCGGTCACGCCGACTATGCCTATTGGGTGAAATACGGCGTGCGCGACCCGCGCGGCGGCGGGCGGTCCTCGGCGCGCGAGACGGCGGCGCGGGTGGCGGCGGGCGGGGTTGCGCGGGCGGCGCTGGCGCAGCTTGTCCCCGGCCTGACCGTGCGCGGCGCCATGGTGCAGATGGGCGCGCACGCCATCGACCCTGCGGCGTGGGACTGGGACGAGGTCGAGCGCAACCCGTTCTGGACGCCCGACGCGAAGGCCGCCGCCGCCTGGGCCGACGAACTCGACGCCATTCGCAAGGCGGGCTCCTCGATCGGCGCGGTGATCGAGCTGCGCGCCTCGGGCGTCCCCGCCGGGCTGGGGGCGCCGATCTACGGCAAGCTGGATCAGGACATCGCCGCGGCGCTGATGTCGATCAACGCGGTCAAGGGGGTGGAGATCGGCGCCGGTTTCGCCAGCGCGGCCTTGAGCGGCGTCGAGAACGCCGACGAGATGCGGATGGGCGCCGAGGGGCCGGAGTTCCTGTCCAACAACGCCGGCGGCATCCTCGGCGGCATCAGCACGGGGCAGGAGATCGTGGCGCGCTTCGCGGTCAAGCCGACCTCCTCGATCCTGACCCCGCGCGCCACCATCGACCGCGCCGGGCGGGATGCGGAGATCGTCACCAAGGGCCGCCATGATCCTTGCGTCGGCATTCGCGCCGTGCCGGTGGGCGAGGCGATGCTGGCCTGCGTGCTGCTCGACCATCTGCTGCTCGACCGCGCCCAGACCGGCGGCGCGCGGGGGCGTATCGGCGCAGCAGGATGAGCGCGCCGCCGCTCAGCCCCTGCGCCGATCTGGCGCGGCGCGGCGACCCTGACCGGTTCCTGTCCGCGATGACGGCGCCGCCCGCGCTGCGCGAGCGGCTGTTCGCGCTCTACGCCTTCAACCTTGAACTGGCGCGCATCCCTGCGGTCGTTTCCGAGCCGATGCTGGGGCTGATGCGGCTGCAATGGTGGCGCGACACGGTGGCGGCGGCTTTCGAGACCGGGCGCGCGGGCGGCCATGTCGTCGCCGGGCCGCTGGCGGCGACGATCCGCGCCGCAGAGCTGCCGCGCGCGCCGTTCGAGCGGCTGCTCGACGCGCGCGCGCTGGATGTCGCCGCCGAACCGTTTGCCGACGCCGCCGCGCTCAACGCCTATCTGCGCGACACCGGCGGCGCGCTGATGGCGCTGGCGGCGCGCGCGCTGGGCGACGCGGAAGGCCCGGCGGAGGACGCGGGCTTCGCCCACGCGGCGGCGTCATGGCTGGCGGCGGCGCCTGCGCTGGCCGCGCGCGGGCGCGCGCCGTTCCCTGCGGGCGACGACCCGCGCGCTGCGGCGCAGGCGCTGGCGCGCGACGGGCTGGCGGCGCTCAGCCGCGCGCGCGCCGCCCGCGCCCGCGCCGCGCCCGCCGCGCGCGCGGCCTATCTGGCGGGCTGGCGATCCGGCGCCCTGCTCGGCGGCTGTCTGGGCGCGGCGTATGACCCGATGACCGGCCCGGCGCAGGCGTCGGCGTTCCGCCACCGCGCCGGGCTTTTGTGGGCGGCGGCGACCGGTCGCTGGTAGCGCTCTGGCTGGCGGCGGCGCCGCAGCCTATCGCGCGATGATCTCGACGCGGCGGTTGCGGGCGCGTCCGGCCTCGGTGTCGTTCAGTGCGCGCGGCGCCAGCCAGCCTGCGCCCTCGGCGCTCAGCCGGGCGGCGGGCGCGCCGCGCGCGATCAGCGCGGCGCGCACCGCTTGGGCGCGCTGGGCGGAGATGCGGCGGTTGAGATCGAGCGCGCCGGCGCTGTCGGTGTGGCCCACCACCACGAAGTCGCGCCCGCCGCGCGCCGCCAGCGCCGCCGCCGCGCGGTCCAGCACCGCTTCGGAGCCCGGGGCGATCTCGGTGGAGCCGGTGCGAAACGCCACGCCGTCGAGCGCGGCATGGCCGTCGCGGTCGAGCAGGGCGCCGGGGTCTTCGGACGGCGGCGGGGCGGGCGCTGGGCCGGGCGGCGCGGGGGCGGGCGGCGCGGGCGCGGGCGGCGCCGTGTCTTGCGGCGCCGCATCGGGCGATGGCGCAGGCGGCGCCGCTTCGGGCGCCGCGACAGCCGCCGTTTCGGGCTGCGCCGTCTCCGGCGCCGCCGGGCGCGCGTCCTCCAGCGTCACCACCTGGGCGTGGGCGGCGCCGCCGCTGCGGCTGGTCAGCACCGCCACCCAGTCGGCGCCCTGCGCCGTCTCCCGCCGCAGGGTGAG
>Ga0210044_10008553_pt1 | contig 12726 bp, 12 predicted proteins | sample CryGey13umfilter_2_FD_183959 | JGI IMG/M metagenome (GOLD analysis project Ga0210044, IMG submission 183959) | Groundwater microbial communities from aquifer in Utah, USA - Crystal Geyser 4/9/14 3 um filter (SPAdes) (version 2) | ecosystem: Environmental > Aquatic > Deep subsurface >... | reverse complement strand
CACGAGCAGGAGGTTCGAGCCGACGGAGGCGATCTGGGAGGCGATCCGCTCGTTGGCCCCCGCGCCGATCGCGACCATGATAATGACCGCCGCAACGCCGATGATCATCCCCAGCATCGTGAGGATGGTGCGCATCTTGTTCGCGCGCAGCGATCGGAAGGCGACCTTTCCGGCCGAATAGAGGTTCATACCGAGGTCTCCCGCGCCGCCGGCGAACGACGACGCTCCGTCACGGGGCGATCCTCGACGATTCTCCCGTCGAGGAACCGGACCACCCGCTTTGCGAAGAGGGCGATGTCCGGTTCGTGGGTCACCAGCACCATGGTGATCCCCCGTTCGTCGTTCAGCCGCCGGAAGATCCCCATGATCTCTTCGCTGGTTGCGGAGTCGAGGTTCCCCGTGGGCTCGTCCGCGAGGATCAGCGCGGGGGTGTTGACGATCGCGCGGGCGATCGCCACGCGCTGTTGCTGGCCGCCGGACAATTGCGACGGGAGATGATGCGCCCGATCGGCCAGCCCGACGGAGGAGAGGGCCGAGAACGCCCGCTCGCGCCGGTCGGATCCGGGCGTGCCGTCGTAGATCATCGGCAGCTCGACGTTCTCCATCGCGGAGAGGCGGGGGAGGAGGTTATACCCCTGGAAGACGAAGCCGAGCTTGTCGCGCCGTATTACCGCGCGGCCGTCCCGCGACAGGATCCCGATCTCCTCGCCGTCGAGCCTGTAGCTGCCCGTCGTCGGGCGGTCGAGGCACCCAAGGATGTTCATCAGCGTGGATTTCCCCGACCCCGAGGGGCCCATCACGGCGACGAATTCGCCCGAGGCGATGGAAAGGTCCACCCCCTTGAGGGCCTCCACCCGGACGTCGCCGACCCGGTAGGTCTTGGTGGTCCCGCGGATCTCGATGGTGGCGGTGTCCACGTCAGGACCTCACCGGATTCTCCCGAGGCCCATGCCCGGAGGGGAGCCGCCGGAGTTCGACGAACCCTTCGCCGCCTCCCCGGTGATCACGAGATCCCCTTCCTTGAGGTTTCCCTCGAGGAGTCTCGTATACGAGCCGTTGGAGACGCCGGTCTTGACGCTCACCGCGACGGGTTTCCCGCCCTTGCCGGGGGTGTAGACCCGCTGGCCCATGGGCTCCTTTTTCCTTCCCGTCGTCCCCCCGGCGGGTTCCTTCGATTTCCCGGTCGGGTGGTACCGCATCGCCGCGTTGGGGATCTTCAGGACGTTCCCGAACTTCTTCACCTCGATCGAAACGTTCGCCGTCATCCCGGGCTTGAGGAGAAGCCCCCGGTTGTCGACCCGGACGACCACGTTGTACGTGACCACGTTCTGGGTCACGATGGGGGAGTTGCGGACCTGCGCCACCGTTCCCTTGAACGTCTTTTCTGGCCACGCGTCCACCGTGAACGTCACGGCCTGGCCGAGGGCGGCACGGCCGATGTCCGATTCGTCCACGTTCGTGTCGACCTGCATCTTCGTCAGGTCCTGCGCGATCGAGAACAGGGTCGGCGTCTGGAAGGAGGCGGCCACCGTCTGTCCCACGTCGACGTTGCGCGAGATGACGATCCCGTCGACGGGCGAGCGGATCGTGGCGTACCCGAGATTCGTCTCCGCGACGCTCAGCGCACCCTCGGCCTGCTGCAGGGACGCCTCGGCGCTCCTCTTCTGCGCAAGCGCCTGCTCCCACGCGGTCTGCGAGGAGTCGACGTCCGCCTGCGCCACGAAACCGTCCTTCACGAGCTCCCGGTTCCGGCGGTACGTCCGCTCCGTGTCGATCACGCCGACCTGCGTCCTTTCGAGCGCCGCCTTCGCGTTGCCGACGCTGCCGCGCGCCTGGACGACCGCCGCCTCGAGCAGCCGGGGATCGATCAGGGCGATCACCTGTCCCTTGCGAACGCGCGAGTTGAAGTCGACGAAGATCTGCTGGATCGTCCCGGAGACCTGGCTTCCCACCGAAACGGTGGTGACGGCGTTGATGTTCCCCGTGGCGGCGATGGCGTCGACGATCTCTCCCCGCTCGACCTTCGCGGTCCGGTAGTCGGGCGCGCCGTTTTCCTTCTTCAAGTAGAGATACGCCGCGCCGGCGAGTGCCGCCGCCAGGGCGATTCCGATCACCATTTTTTTCATGGGGTTCCCTTCCGCGTTCCCGATGCGATGGCATTTCCGTCGATCCGCACGCCGTGGCGGTCGAGCAGTTCCCCCGTGCTCTTCCACAGGCTGGTCAGCGCCGATTGGAAGTCGGTGTGCGCGGCGGAGAGGGCCTCCCGCGCCCGGGTCAGGTTCGCCTCGGCGTCGAGGACGTCCTTGGTGGTGGACAATCCGAGCTTCCCCCTCTTGATGAAGGAAGCGAGGCGGGTTTCCGCCACGGAGACCCCCTTGCGGGCCACATCGTCCTGTTTCCTGCGCGTTTCAAGCGCACGCAGGGCGGTTCGGATCTCGAGACCCGCGGACTCCTCGAGGACGGCGACCGCGGCGCGGGCCTGGCGCGCCTTCAGGCGCGCGGCGGCGGCGTCGGCCTTCGCGGCGGTGTTCCCCAGCGGAACGGAGAAGCGCAGGCCGACCGCCCAGTTCGGGTACTTCACGGTACTCATGTCGTCGATCGCGTCCCCGTACTCCGTGGCGATTCCCGTGACTCCGGCGCTCCCCTCGAGCGCGAGGGAGGGAAGGGCGAGGTTGCGGGAGATCTCCTCGTTGAACTCCGCGGTGCGCAGCGAAGTGCGGGCGTTCGACAGGTCGGGGCGCCGTCGCAGGGCGACCCCGATGGCCTCCTCCTCCGACGGCGCCGGGACGTCCGTCCAGGGGGTGTCGGGAAGTTCGAGGATCGTTCCGGGGGGCAGGTGGAGCGTGACCAGAAGCTGATCGGCGGCGTTCCGCTCCGCCAGCTCCGCGTCGAGGAGGTCTTTCTCCCTCTGGAGCACCCCCAGCTCGGAGTCCTGCAGTTCGAAGGCGGCGAGCACTCCGGCGTTCACCCGCGCCGTGCTCTCCTCGTGGACGCGTCGGGCGACCGCGAGGGACGCCTTCCGCGTCGCGAGGCTCTCCCTCGTGTTGACCAACGCGAGGAAGCGGTTCCTCGCCTCGGCCACGGTGTCGAGCGCCTTCTGGTTCCAGGCGGCCAGGGACAGGTCCATCGCGTCGTCCGCCGTCGTGATGCCCCGCTCCGTGACTTTCTTCCCCAATCCCTGGAGGAGCGGCTGGGAGAAGGACAGGGTCAGATTCGGCTGGGCGAAGCGGGAGGCCGGCACGCCGGGGTTGTTCGTGAAGCCGAGGTTGTCCTCGAACCAGAGATTGGTGAACGAGGCCGAAGCCGTGGCCCCCGTGGAGAGCAGTTGCGAGATCGATGCGTCGAAGTCGAATGTTCGGCGCTGGTCGACCAGTGGAGATTCCGGGGCCGCCTGGAGGTTCGACCCCTTGTGGTCCAGGAGGGAGGTGAGGCGGGGGTCGTAGATCGACCGGGCCCGCCGGATGTCGGTCGCGGCGATGGCGGGGTTGTACGTTTCCACCTGCAGGCCGAGGTTCCGCTCCACCGCGATCCGGACGGCGTCGTCGACGGAAAGCCGCGTCGGTTCCGAGGCCGCGGGGGCGGGAAACGCGAGGGCCCCGAGGCAGAGCAGCGCGGCGAGAAGAAATCCCATGGTTTTCCTCATTCGTTTTTCTCTGTAATAACCCGAAATCGCGTAAAATGTTCCCTTCAATACAGACCGGGAGGTTGCGATGCGAAAACGGCTCGTGGTTGCGGGAATCCTTCTCCTATGCGGCGGGATCGCCTTCGGCGCCGGGACCGCCCGCAAAGGAGGGAATTCCATGGTGAAACTCGAAACAAGCCTCGGTGTGATCAAGGTCGAATTGTACCCCGACAAGGCGCCCGTTTCCGTGAAAAACTTCCTCGCCTACGTCAAGGAGGGGCATTACGACGGATTGATCTTCCACCGCGTCATCCGGGACTTCATGGTGCAGGGGGGCGGGTTCACGAAGGAGATGTCGGAGCGGGGATCGAAGCACCCGCCGATCAAAAACGAGGCGGCCAACGGCCTGAAAAACGATCGCGGAACGCTTGCGATGGCGCGGACCTCGGTCGTCGACTCCGCGACGGCGCAATTCTTCATCAACACGGTGAACAACGACTTCCTCAACCACCGGGCGAATACCCCGCAGGGGTACGGATACGCCGTGTTCGGAAAGGTCACGGAGGGAATGGACGTCGTCGACAAGATCCGCGCCGTGCCCACCGGGAACTCCGGCATGTTCCAGGACGTCCCGTTGCAGCCCGTCACCATCACCAGGGCGACGGTCGTTCAGGAGTGAGGGGATCCATCCCCCTCCGGGGACGGTTCCGGCTTGACGAGCATCACCGTGCGCGAAGTGGCGTGGAAGACCCTTTCGGCGACGCTCCCCATCAGCATGCGGCCCAACCCTCCCCGGCCGTGCGTGCTCATGACGATCAAGTCGACCCCCTCGCGCGTGGCCGCATGGAGGATCGCGTCGGCGGGGGGGCGCTCGTCCAGGATCGTGCGAACGCGAATCCCCGCCTCGCGCAGCGGCGCGGCGATCCCGTCGAGGTACCGGGCGGCCTCCTTCTTCGCCTCGGCGAGCCACTTGCCGTCGGGGACCAGGATGGCCTCGGGGACGACGGGCAGGGGGAAGTTGACGGCCTGCAACAGGAGGATTTCCCCCCGGGACCCCCGGGCGATCTCCCGGGCGTGCCGGATCGACCGCTCCGCGAGGGCGGAGCCGTCCAGCGGGACAAGGATCTTTTCGTACATGGCGGGTCCCTCCTTTCCCTGTGTACAGTATACATCTTGAGATGCTGATCCTGCAGTCTCTCGACGTCCTCCCCGGGGAGTCCGGGGCCCGTCTCGACCGGTTCCTGCGGGACCGGTTCCCCGGGGTTCCTCCCCGCAGCGTCCGGTTCGCCATCGAGGGCGGGGCGGTCCGGGTCGGCGGCGTCGCCTGCCCGAAGGGGCGCATCCTCCGGGGTGGCGAGATCGTCGCCGTGGCCTCCCTCGCCGAAGAGAAGGACTGGCTCCCCATCCCTTCCGATCTCCGCGGGGCGTCCATCGCCTACGAAGACCCGGACGTCGCCGTCCTGTGCAAGCCGCACGACGCGCACACCGAGCCCCAGCGGCCGTTGGAAGCGGGGACGCTTGCCGGTTACCTGAGGATGCTTCACCCGAAGGTGGCGGAAATCGCCCCGGTCCCGGGCCTCACGCTGCTCACGCGCCTCGATTTCGCCACCAGTGGGGCGGTTCCGGCGGCGCTCACGGCGCAGGCGTGGACGTACCTGCGTCACCAGCGGGAGATGGGGGCCATCGAAAAGCGGTATCTATGCCTCGTGGAGGGGGACGTGCCGGAGCCGATCCCGATCGACTACGCGATCGATTCGGGCGGGGGCGGAACCGTCCGGGTGCGGAAGGAGACGGCGGACCCGGACCCGTGCCGGTGGACCCGGATCGAGCCGGTGAAGAGCGCGGGAACCGGCCGCACCCTGGTCCGGGCGACGATCTCCCGCGGCAAGCGGCACCAGATCCGCGCGCACCTCGCCGCCGCCGGCCACCCGATCGTGGGAGACCGCCGGTACGCCGCCGTCCCTCCGGAGGGGCCGGGGAAGACGCGGCTGATGCTGCACGCGGAGGAGGTGACGTTCCGGCACCCCGCCACGGGCGAGCCGCTCCGGGTCGTCTGCCCCGCCGGCCCGGAGTTTACGGTTCCTTGACGGGGGCGAGATGGGACTCGAGCTCCTTGAGGCGCTCCCGGTCGGCGGGAAGCTCCCCCTTGTATTTCTTATACAGCTCGAGGTCCGGGGGGGAGACGAGGCGGTTCCGGTACGGGTTCGTCGCGAGGGACTGTTTCTCGTCCACCGCCCGGAGGAACCGCTCCTTCGCGTCGATCTTCGCGCGGAGCTTCTCGGCCAGCGTGGCGTCGTCGTCCTGCGTACGCTCCGGGCGATCGGGCGACTCCCCGTTCGACGGGCTCGGGGATACGGACGGACCCGGCGGCGTGGGGGGGGCGCCCATCGTCGAAAGGGACGGCTTCCCCGCCCCGGGCGGCGTTTTCAGGATCTCGCGGGACTTCCTCCGGTATTTTGCCGGGATGGTCGAGGAGTCGTCGGTGAAGTGGATCACGCCGCTTTCGTCCTCCCACCGGTAGATGTCGGCGGAGGCGGGCGGGGCGAGGAGAGGGGAGAAGGCGAGCATTCCCCCGAACAGGCAAAGGGCCAGGATCGCGGTTCGGGAGGGACGTTTCTGCCTCTTCATACTGTGATAGTACAATAAATGATCCTGCGCGGGCAACGGAAGGGGGCGCGATTGGGCGGCGAAGCGACGGTGAAGGCATGCATCCTCCTGTTCCTCGTCCTCTTCTCGTGGCCCTTCCTCGGCGTCCTCGACCTTCCCGCGACCTTCCTCGGCGTTCCGTCGTTTCCCGCCGCGGTCTTCCTCCTCTGGGCGCTCCTCGTGTACGCCCTCTCCGCCGCCAGCCGCCGGATCTCCCGTAATCACGAACGGGAGAAGTAAGTGCCGGGGCCGCTGTTCGAGGGGAGCTTCGTCCTCGCCGTCGTGACGGGGTACCTGCTCCTGCTGTTCGGGATCGGGTACCTCGGGGAGCGGAAGTTCGACGCGCTGCGCGCCCGCGGGCTCGACCGGTACGTCTACGTTTTCTCCGCCGGCGTCTACTGCACCTCCTGGACGTTCTACGGCTGCATCGGGAACGCGGCGCAGACCGGGCCTTCCTTCCTCGCCCTCTTCATCGGCCCCTCGGTCTTCGCCCTGGCGTGGTGGACCGTTCTCCGGAAACTGGTCCGGTTCTGCCGCACCCACAACGTGACGTCGGTCCCCGACCTCCTGAGCGTGCGGTACGGCGGGACCCCGTGGCTGGGGGCCCTCGCGACCCTCTTCCTCGTGATCGGCAGCGTGCCGTACATCTCCCTGCAGCTGCGCGCCGTCGCGATCTCCTACGACACGATCGTCGGCTCCCCCGGAGGCGGCCTGGCCTCCCCGGTCGCCCCGATGCTTCTCGTCGTCCTGTTCCTCGCCGCGTTCGCCCTCTTCTTCGGGGGGCGCTTCCTGGACTTCACCCGGCCGCAGGGGGGCATCCTCACGGCGGTCGCGACCGAATCCGTGATCAAGCTCGTGATCCTCCTCGCGGCGGGAGCGTTCGTCTGCTACGGGGTGTTCGACGGGATGGGGGATATCTACGGCCGGTTCCTGGCCCACCCGGAATGGAAGAAGCTGACGGGGCTGTCGAACGCGGCGGGGAACGGCTACGCCCGGTGGACGGCCTATTTCGCCGTCGCCGTGATCGACGTCTTCCTGCTGCCGCGCCAGTTCCACCTGTTCGTCGTGCAGAACGGCGACGAGTCCCACATCAGGACGGCGATGTGGATGTTCCCGTTGTACCTGCTCCTCATCAACCTCTTCATCCTCCCGATCGCGTTCGGGGGGCTGCTCCTGGGCCTTCCCGCCATCGCGGGCGACAAGTTCATCCTCGCCATCCCGATGTTGGAGGGGAACCGGGCGATGAGCCTGCTCGTCTTCCTCGGCGGATTTTCCGCCGCCACGGCGATGGTCGTCGTCTCCTCGGTGGCGCTGGGAAAGATGGTGGCGAACAACCTGGTCATCCCGGGGATCCTGTGGGCACGGAAGGGGTTCCACGGCTACGGGTACCTGCTCGCCGCCACCCGCGCCTCGATGCTCGCCGTCATCCTCCTCGGGTACCTGTACGCCCGCCTGATGTCGTACAACGCGGCGCTGATGGAGATCGGCATCATCTCCTTCGTGGCCGTCGCGCAGTTCGGCCCGGCGGTCTTCGGGGGGCTGTACTGGAAAGGGGGGACCGCCGGCGGGGCGGTCCTCGGCCTTTGCTTCGGGTTCGCCGCCTGGTTCTACACCATGATCCTCCCCGCGGCGGTGAAGGCCGGCTTCCTCGATCCGGAGATCCTCGCGCACGGTCCCCTCGGCGTCGCGCTCCTCCGGCCCACGGACTTTCTCGGCGCCGGGATCGGCGACCCGGTGGGGAACGCCGTCTTCTGGTCCCTCTTCCTGAACCTGATCGGGTTCGTCGCAGGTTCCCTGCTCGTCGTGCAGTGCCGCGCAAGGGTGGGGGACGAGAGGCTGCGATCCGAGGCGGCGGGGATCGGACCGCGCAACGCGATGCCGGACGGAGGCGCGCACTACCCGTCCCTCGAGGACATCGAGGCGGTGGTGACACGGTACGCGGGCCGGGAGAAGGAGAGGGAGGTCGGGGAGGTGGTCCGCGAGATCCGCGAGATCAAGAGCCGGGGGGAGACCCGCGAGGCGGTCATCCGGCAGATGGAGTTGCCGGTGCGCCTCGAACGGATCCTCACCGGTTCCATCGGGGCGATCGCGGCGCGCAACGTCCTGCGGGACATGCTCCCCATCGCCCTGGCCGACGCGAAGACGCTGGTCGCGTCGTTCCGGGAGATGGAAAAGGACCTGGCGACCACGCGCGAGACGGTCTCCCACAAGGAGGAGGAGATCCTCGCCCGCGAGCGGCTGCTGGCGAGCGTCGTGCACAGCATCGACGACGGGATCGTGGCGTTCGACGCGAAGGGAAGGATCACCGCGGTGAACGAGGGGTCGTGCCGCTTGTTTCGGCGGGAGGAAAGCGCCATGATCGGTGGGGATTTCCAGCTCCTCATCCGGGACACCCCGTACCGGGAGAAGCAGCGGATCGTCGCGCGGGCGACCTATCGGAACGGCCACTGGCGCGGCGAGGTGGACGTCTTGCGAGGCGACGGCACGCACGCCCCGGGGCTCGTCTCCACCGCGCGGATCACCGCCGGGGGGGGCGGCGCGGCCGGATTCGTCGCCTCGTTCAAGGACCTGACCGAGCTGAAGGCGATGCAGACCAAGATGATCCAGAGCGAGAAACTGGCCTCCCTCGGACAGATGGCGGCGGGGGTCGCCCACGAGATCCGCACCCCGCTGGGTTCGATCAAGATGAGCACGCGGCTGCTCGGGGACGGGAACGGCGGCGGCGACGCGGCGGAGGTGATCGGCACGATCCGGGAAGCGGTTTCCTCGATGGAGGTGATCGTCAACGAACTGCTCGAATACACCCGCGAGATCGCGCTGCAGCTGGATGAATACGACCTCGTCAAGATCACCCGGTCGACGATCTTCGGGCTGGAGGAAGAGGCCGGGCGCAAGGGAGTCTCGGTGACCGTCTCGACATCTCCGGTCACGTGCACGGCCCTGGTGGACGGGATCCGTGTGAAGCAGGTGCTGACGAACGTCGTGAAAAACGCGGTCGAAGCGGCCCCGGAACGGGACGGCAAGGTGCAGGTCACGATTTCGAAACGGGTTGACGGCGTCCGGATCACCGTGGAGGATAACGGCCCGGGGATGACCGGCGAGGATTTGGCGAAAGTCTTCCAGCCGTTCTACACGAACAAGGCGCAGGGGGTGGGGCTGGGGATGCCGATCGTCAAACGCCTGGTGGAACTGCACGGCGGCGAGGTTCGGATCGATTCCGGGGCGGGCAGGGGGACGACGGTCTCCGTGGACCTGCCGCAGTATCCGTTCGCCGGGACGGGAGGGGAGCGATGAAGCGGAAAATCCTCCTGGTGGACGACGAGGAGATCTTCCTCCGCCCCCTCTCGCGGACGATCGTCGCCGCCGGGTTTCTCGTCGACACGGCGGGAACGGCCACCGAGGCGCGGGAGAAGCTGAAAACCGGGGAGTTCGACCTCGTCATCAGCGACGTCCGGATGCCGGGGATGGACGGGATCACCTTCACCCGCGCGCTGCGGGAGGAGTTCGCCGACCTCCCCGTGATCCTGATGACCGCCTACGGCAGCATCCGGACCGCCGTCGACGCGATGAAGGCCGGTGCGCAGGATTACCTGCTCAAACCGTTCGAGCCGGACGAGATCCTCCTCCACGTCCACCGGATCCTCGAGATCCAGGACCTGCGGGCCGCGGACCGGTTCCGGACGGCGCGCAACCAGGAGACGTTCGACCTGCGCAAGACGCTCGTCTTCGAGAGCCCGGCGATGCGTCGGATCCAGAAGGAGATGACGGGCGTAATGAAGCTGGACACCACGATCCTCCTGACCGGCGAGACGGGGACGGGGAAGCAGCTGATCGCCCGGGCGATCCACTACAACGGCCCCCGGCGCGACGGTCCGCTGATCGAGGTCAACTGCGCCGCCATCCCCGAGACGCTCTTCGAGACGGAGCTGTTCGGCCACGCCCGCGGGGCGTTCACGGGCGCCGTCGCCGACCGGAAGGGGATGTTCCAGCTTGCCCACGGGGGGACGCTCTTCCTCGACGAGATCGGCGAGATGCCGCTCTCGCTGCAACCGAAGCTGCTCACGGCGATCCAGGAGAAGAAGTTCCTGCGCGTCGGGGGCGCCCGGCAGATCGACGTCGACGTGAGGATCATCGCGGCCACGAACAAGTCCCTCGAGGAGGAGGTCGCCGCGGGGCGCTTCCGCAAGGACCTCTTCTTCCGTCTCTCGGTCTTTCCGATCCGCGTTCCCCCGCTGCGGGACCGGCCGGAAGATCTCCCGATCCTCGCGGACTTCTTCCTTCGCCGGTTCGCCCGCAAATGCGGGAAGGAGATCGGTCCCCTGTCGGCGGACGACCTTTCCGCTCTTCGCGCGTACGATTGGCCTGGGAACGTGCGGGAACTGGAGAACTTCATCGAGCGTGCCGTCATCCGGGCGGCGGGGGATCGGGCCGAAATCGCGGCGGCGCCGGGCGGATCGGCCCTCGAGCAGGTCGAGGAGGGCGGCAAGGCTCCCTTCTACCCGGATCTTCCGTTCCGCGACGCGAAGGAGCGCGTGGTGTCCGCGTTCGAAAAGCGGTACATCGAGGACGCCCTGCGCCGCGCAGGGGGGAAACTGACCGAAGCCGCCCGCATCGCCGGGATGGACAACAAGAACTTTTCGGAGAAGATGAAACGTCACGACGTTACCCTCGAGGATTTCAAAACGTACCCTCCCGCCTGATTACGAATATGTAATAATTCTTTCCGGGTTGATAGAACCCGTCGATTCGCATTCCTTCAGTAGCTGCTGTCGATAAGGAAATACGCTTTACATATCAGGCCATTCCCTCGTCCAAACCGGTCGACCGACACGCCCGATCCCCCCCGGCACGCAAGTTGATATCAAGAAGGCGCCGGGTCCTGAAGAATGCGAAGAGGTGGGGACCGGGGAGGCGGGACGATGAAGCGCCACACAACGATGAGAATGCTCCTGGGAGGGTTGGCAGCGGTACTTCTTCTTGCCGGGTGCGGGGGCGGAAGCGAAGGGGATACCTCTCAAAGCCAGGGACCGGCGCCGTCGGGCCCCGTCTCCATATTGGCATGGACTCCTCCGGCGACTTTTAATGACAATGCGGCGCTGGATCCGGAGCGGGATCTCGATTATTACGAGATCTATGTCCGCGAGGATCCGAACTTCCATGCCGGCGACCTGCCCGCGATCCAGATCGCCGCCGTGGCGGACACCCTTTCCCCGGACGGATTGACCGCCGTGAAGTCGCCGGTCACGGAGTTCACGCTCGAGCTGATCCCGTCGCTGCCGGCCGGCAACAGACTGTTCGTATCGATCCGGGCGGTGGGGATCGATCGGCAGAAATCCGCGTTCATGGCTCCGATCACCTGGGACCGGTCATGAGAGGAGGGAGGCCCGACACCATGATTCGCCACCTGTCACGCATAGTGATGACGATCGCGATCCTCCTTGCGTCCATCCCCTGCGCGTTCGCGGAAACACAATCGATTTCGTGGGCTGCGGTCACCACCTACACCGACGGCACGCCGATCGAGGCCGGGAAGACGGTCAACTACTCGGTGTACTGGACCACCGATCCCGGGCTCGGGTCCCTCCGCACCGTCGGCACTTCCATCGCAACGACCTCCAAGACGTTCGATCCGACCGTTCTGGGGATGAGCAGCGGCGGGACCGTCTACTTCACGGCGAAGGCCGTTTTGAACACCGGCGATGCGTCGGCGCTTTCCCCCGCATACGCGTGGGTCGTCCCCCCCGACCCGACGGCGCCGACGGACCCGGCAGTACCGACGGACCCGGCAGTACCGACGGACCCGGCAGTACCGACGGACCCGGCAGCACCGGCGGAACCACCGGTACCGACAGACCCGGCAGCACCGGCGGAACTGGCAGCACCGGCCGCACCGACAGACGGGAGGATTATCAAGAAGTAGACCGAGGCAATAATACCAAACAACAGGCCGCACGTTTTGGCTAAATTGCCAAATCGTGCGGCGTCCTTTCCCCGCCTTTCCGCGTCCCGACAAGAGGGATCTACGTAACCACCTGAAAACAGGTTTTATTCTTTCGAATCGATTTATCAAAACATCGGTTTGCGATTGGCACGGGGCTTGCCATATATTATGCGATCATCCATCATGGAGCCCTCATGCCGCTGCTTCGGATCGACGACATCCACCTCTCCTTCGGAGGGGTGAAGGCGATCAACGGGGTCTCGATCAACGTGGAGAAGGGGAGCATCCACGCGATCATCGGCCCCAACGGCGCCGGGAAAACCTCGATCTTCAACTGCATCTCGAGCGTCTACAAGCCGCAGCGCGGCGCGGTCTACTTCGAGGACCGCAAGGTCACCGGGATGAAGCCGGACCACGTGACCCACCTGGGGATCGCCCGCACCTTCCAGAACATCGCCCTCTTCCACCACATGACCGTCCTCGACAACCTGATGCTCGGCCGCCACCAGTTTTTGAA
>Ga0210044_10008552_pt1 | contig 12727 bp, 15 predicted proteins | sample CryGey13umfilter_2_FD_183959 | JGI IMG/M metagenome (GOLD analysis project Ga0210044, IMG submission 183959) | Groundwater microbial communities from aquifer in Utah, USA - Crystal Geyser 4/9/14 3 um filter (SPAdes) (version 2) | ecosystem: Environmental > Aquatic > Deep subsurface >... | reverse complement strand
GAAAGTATGGCTTTACAGAAAGGACATGAAAATGTAGAAGAAATTTACGCAATGGCGGCATAATTGTTGAAACGGGATTCCACCTTAAAAACGCCGCCAACCTGTCCAACAAAGTAGGACCACCTCTAACCATCGACATCAAGGCCATCCGGATCGGCGTATTAATAGAAAACAATATTTATTTTAATGACTTTGTATGTGCTTTAAGAAGGATGGTCTGACCTGAAAAACGTTGTCACATCTTCTCCTGTTACGGTCAGAATTTTGGAAAGGCTTTCTGTGGAAGGCCAGCGTGGTTTGCCATCGGCGCTGATGCGTTTGCTTTTATTGAAGGTGGTGGGGTCAAGTCCGGCCTGTCTGGCAAGGCCTGATGCGGAGTAACCGTGGCGCTGTGCAAGGCGGTCAATCGCCTGCCATATTTCATCATGAGAAAACATAGGATTATGCTCCCATTTTTAAATGCGCAGGTAAACAGGAAAAAAATCCTATTTAGTTGTTGACACGATTCCAAATATCCGGCATATTCAGAACATAAAGAGAACATTTGTGTTCAAAAAGAGAACAAAAAAGATGTGCGGGAATATTGAATATGACACAAAAAGATCATTATACACCAAAATCGCAAGCGGAAATCGAGACGATTCCCTTTGTCAGCGCGGAAGAGGCGTGGTTCTGGTTCATTCAGGCACAGCAGGCACGGGAGGAGGGGGCACGCTTTGCCATGGGGCTGGGACTTTATCCACGACCTTGTGAGCCTCTGGACATTTTAAAAATTCTGGATCGGCTGTATCGCAAGCGTGAATTGCGCATGGATCACGCGCTGGTGCTGCGTCATTACGGGCGGCGTTTGCTGCCGCCTGATCCCGATCGCATAAAAGAGCGTCGCGCCCATCAATTATGGATTGAGGCGCTGGGGATGATCGAGATGGTGCTGGTGAGCAAGGGGCTTGTCCATCCCCCTGTTTCCTGCAGGGGGCATTTATGAGCGGCTGTTTACGTGATTCCGGACCAACCATAAAGGCATGGGTGGTTTTTAGTGGACAGGCCGACAGGCCGTGGCTGAAATTTCTGCGCCCCGGATTCCGGCACTGCTTCGTGATTATGAATGACGGGCAATGCTGGCTGTCTTTTGATCCGATGCTGAACTATACGGATCTGCGCGTTCACGGTCATATTCCGGTGACATTTGATTTACCGGCATGGCTACGGGGGCGCGGACAGAAAGTGGTGCAGGCTCCTGTGGATCATTCGCGTCAAAAGCCTGTGCCGCTGGCTTTCTTTACTTGTGTCGAGGCCGTTAAAAGAGTTTTTGGCCTGCACAGTTTTTTTATTCTGACCCCGTGGCAACTTTATTGCCATTTGCAAAAAGACAATCATAAAAAGGAGATATTCTATGGGTAGCCTAACATCACGTCCTGAAATTCCGCAGGTGCAGCAGCCTGTTATTTATACTATTCCTGCTGCGCCAATTCCGGCAGCTCCGATGGCAACCACAAGCACAACGCCGATTGCTGACCATATAGATCAGAATAACACAATTCCCGAAAGTGCCGGCAATGAAGAAGCGCAGCGTCTGGCGCGGGAGGATAATCTGTTACGCCGTAGTCGCGGACGTCTGGGAACAGTTCTGACAGGATTTAGCGGTCTGCTTTCACAAACAGTGACTTCCCAAAATCGTAAAACTTTGCTGGGAGAATAAGTATGGACAGGGAAAAAAATCTGCATGGACAGCCACCGGAGGCGGATTTATCTGCTCTGGCGCAGTGCTATGAAATGGCACGCGCAAAGCGCGGAAATTGGGAACAACTCTGGCAGGAAGCCTATGAATATGCGCTGCCGCAACAGAACAGTTTTGCTTTTGGTAACGGCAAACGTGCCGGATCAGGTCGTCATGATAATCTTTATGATGCGACGGCACTGGATGCCGCCGAGCAACTGGCCGCGAGTCTTCTTGGCAATTTAACCCCGCCATGGTCACAATGGTTTGGCCTGAAGCCGGGACCTGATCTGAATGCCAGAGAAACCGAAGCGCTGGCGCCTGTTCTCGAGCAGGCAGGGAAAACAATGCAGGCGCATTTTGACCGCTCGAATTTTATTGTCGAGATGCATCAATGCTATCTTGATCTTGTTGTTGGCGGTACGGCGGCGCTGGCTTTCGAGGAAGAAGAGCCGGGCGCCTTATCGGCCTTTAAATTCACGGCTATTCCGCTTGGCGATATTGTATTGGAAGAAGGTATAAATGGCACATTGTCCGGTTCGTTCCGGACATTGGGTCTGACCCTGTCACAAATCAAAGCGCGCTATCCGCTGGCGGAGATTCCGTCTTCTATTCTGCAGGAGGGCATCCAAGACGCGCAGCGTAAATTCGGGGTGCGGGAAAGTATTTTGCCCAATGAAAAAGGCGCTTTTGATTTCAAAGCGTGTCTGACTGAAAGTACACAGCCTGTTCTTTTACAGGAAGGACGTTTTCCCCGTTCGCCGATGATTGCATTTCGCTGGCTGAAGGCTCCGGGAGAAATTTACGGGCGCTCGCCAGTGATGAAGGCGCTGCCGGATATCAAAACCGCGAATAAGGTTGTCGAGCTTATACTCAAAAACGCTTCGATTGCTGTTACCGGAATCTGGCAGGCCGATGATGATGGTGTCTTAAATCCCGCGAATATTGAATTAAAGCCGGGGAGTATTATTCCCAAAGCGGTGGGTTCCAAAGGCTTGACTCCTTTGGATATGCCGGGGCGTTTTGATATATCGCAGCTTATATTACAGGATCTCCGCGCCCGCATTCGCCATGCGCTTTTAACGGACAGGCTGGGGCCTATTGGCGGGGCGCGGATGACGGCAACCGAAGTGCTGGAGCGTAGCGCGGAAATGGCGCTTTTGCTCGGTGCGACATACGGGCGTTTGCAAAGTGAATTAATGACGCCATTGATTCAGCGCGCTTTTAATATTTTGCGGCGGCGTGGTGAAGTGCCGGATATCAATCTTGATGGAAGACTGGTGCAACTTGATTACCGTGCGCCACTGGCACGGGCGCAGGGGCAGCGTAATATCCAGAATACATTATTCTGGGTCGAGTCCGTGCTGGGGATGGGCGGCGAGGCCACAACGGCGATCAACCTTGGAGCAACGGCGCGTTTCCTCGGCGAAGCACTTGGCGTGCCGAGTGATCTGATCAAAGGGGCGATGCCCCCTATTATAAATGAAACAGACAATATGGAGGAGCAAAAAAATGTTTCTGAATCGAATAAGACAGAAAAAGAACAAGCCGGTATTTGAGCTGCCCGATATTACGCGTATCGAGCGGCAACAGATTGAAAAGGCCTATGCGCGGCTTTTTTCTACCGAAGATGGCGGCAGGGTGCTTGCGCATTTGCAGATGATTGCCTTCATGCGTGCCTATAGTGCCGAAAGTACGGATGAGCAAATCCGCTATGCCGAAGGACAGCGTGCTCTCGTTGCACATATCCTGCGGCTTATCAGTGCAGGGCGGGGCGTGTGAATAAATTTTTTAACCTTAAGGAGAAAAAACGATGAATGACTTATTACCGATAGAACAAAACCAGAGAACAGAAATACCGGAAAAGTTTCGTGACCCGCAAACCGGCGCACTGCGTACGGACGCTTTATTGCAATCGTATCTTGAACTGGAACGCCGGATGTCTTCCATGCCGCGTCCGCCTGCCAGTGTGGACGAGTATCAGGTTGATACAAGCCATGGTCTTTTTGCCGCCGACCAGGACGTGAACCAAAAGCTTTTTGACAATGGTTTTACGCTGGAACAGGTCCAGGCGGTTTATGATCTGGCCGCCGAAAAATTTGTGCCGATGATTTTAGGTTTTGCGCAGGAATTTAAAGCGGATCGTGAAGTTGAAAGATTGGTGGCAGCTTTTGGCGGAGAAGAAAAATGGCAGGAAGTCTCGCGCCAGCTTCTGGCCTACGGTAAAAAAAATCTGCCGCCGGAAGTACTGGCAAGCCTCTCTAACTCATTTGAAGGGGTTATGGCACTGCATCGTATGATGAAAGGGCAGGAGCCGGGAATTAGCGTAAAACCGGAATTATCCGGTGCGGAAATCAGTGAAGGCGATCTGGGGGAAATGATGCGCGATCCCCGCTATTATCGTGACCGTGACCCTTCTTTTGTTGCCAAAGTTACGCAGGGTTTCCAGCGCATGTATGGCGAAAAATAATAAATGCGGGAACATGGGGAGTTGTTCTTTACCGCCCCCCGTGTTCCCGTTATTCTTCTTCAATAAATTTTATCAGAGTGTATGTTTTTGAGAGGGATTTTTATGATGAGCAGAGTTTCTTATCTACGAATTATTTTTGTTCTGATTGTTTTCATCGCTCTTCCGGCAGGGGCAGAAACTGTTTCTTTGCAGTCCCGAAAATCTCATGAAAAATGTGTGGATCTAAAGGCGGGGCAGATGCTGGAATATCGTTTTACGGCGGATGGAAGGCTGGATTTCAATATCCATTACCATGACGGTGACATGGTTCATTATCTGGTGCAGGAAAAAAATATTACAGAGAAAGAAGGCAATATCCTTGCGCCGATCTTGCAGCATTACTGCCTGATGTGGGGGCACGGGAAAAGAGGGATACGAACTTTCGAGTATATGTTTGATATTTCCGGAGAGGATAATTAAGCCGGATTTATAATGGTTTACGCCTCTGTCTTGTAGCACCTTCTTATAAACAGCATCTTTATTTTTGCAGAGATGCTGTTTGTCTGATTATCCTCTTAGTTTAAGTGTCTATAAAATGATGAAGGCTTTTGGCTATTGTTTTTTTCTGTAGCTTTAGCCATTTCTATTTCATTGAGCTTATGTTCTCTACGGGTGGCATTAAAGTCTGCTTTTGCATTTTCGATACATATTTCACCAATTTTTTCCAGTGCGGCGTCAAATAGATTTTTCATTTTTCTCTCCCTTGTTAAACTATGATTACTATTAACATAATACACTAAAGGCTGTCAAATAAAATCGGCATAAAAAAAGGATCTTCTCTTGATTCGAAGTGCTGCAATGCCTATGGTGGGGTCTTTACAGGTTATATTACAGGAGTTTAGTGATGTCTTTTTATGCGAGCAAAGTAGAAGAAATGGCAGCATCGCCGACATTTGCGATTGATGGCAAGGCCAAGGCAATGCAAGCGGCGGGAAAAGATGTGATTAATCTGGGCTTAGGTGAACCGGATTTCGATACGCCCGATTACGTGAAGGAAGCCGCCAAGGCCGCGATTGATGAAGGCCAGACAAAATATACGGCCGTGGGCGGGACTCCGGCGCTCAAACAGGCGATTATTGATAAATTCAAGCGTGATAATAACCTGACCTATACGGCGGATCAGGTCATGGCCTCGACTGGCGGCAAACAGGTTTTATTTAATGCTTTTTTTGCAACGATAAATGAAGGGGATGAGGTTATTATTCCTGCGCCTTACTGGGTGTCCTATCCGGATATGGTGGAATTACTGGGGGGGAAGCCCGTGATTGTGAAATGTGATGAAGCCAGAAACTTCAAACTCGATCCGGCGGCGCTGGAAGCCGCCATTACACCAAAAACAAAATGGGTCATTCTGAATTCTCCGTCAAATCCGACAGGGGCGGCCTATACGCAGGCCGAGATGAAAGCGCTGACGAATGTTCTGCTGCGGCATCCGCATGTCTGGGTGCTGAGCGATGATATTTATGAGCATGTCGTTTATGACGGTTTCAAATTTATGACGGTGGCGCAGGTCGAGCCGGAACTATACGAGCGTACCCTGACAATGAACGGTGTCTCCAAATCCTATGCCATGACGGGCTGGCGGCTGGGGTTTGCCGGTGGTTCTGCCGGGCTTATCAAGCAAATGCAGAAAGTGCAGGGGCAAAGCACATCCAACCCGTCTTCCATTTCACAGGCCGCCGCGACGGCGGCTTTGAACGGCGACCACTCGTTCCTGAAAGCGCGGAATGATGAATTTAAAAAACGCCGCGATATTGTGGTCAGAATGCTGAATGAGGCGGAGGGACTGACTTGCGCTGTACCGGAAGGTGCTTTTTATGTATTTCCGTCCTGTGCCGGTGTGATCGGGAAAGAAACACCCCATGGTAAAATCATAAATAGCGATGAGGATTTTGTTACTTATCTTCTGGAAGACAAGAATGTTGCTTGTGTTCATGGGGCGGCTTTTGGTCTGTCCCCGTATTTCAGAATTTCCTATGCAACGTCGGAAGAGGCGCTTATCAAAGCCTGCCAGCGGATTCAGGAGGCTTGCGCCGATTTTCAGACAGCGCGGGTCAAGCAGGCCGGATAATCAGGTACGGGAACAGGATCTGCTGAATGGACTGGGATAAACTTAGAATTTTTCATGCGGTGGCTGAAGCGGGTAGTTTTACCCATGCCGGTGATACCTTAAATCTTAGTCAGTCTGCCGTTTCCCGCCAGATCAGTACGCTGGAGGAGAGTCTTGGAATTATCCTGTTCCATCGTCATGCGCGTGGTTTGCTACTGACAGAGCAGGGGGAGTTGCTACAAAAAACAGCAAAAGAAATTTTCGGGAAACTGTCCATGGTCGAGGGGCAGCTTCTTGATTCAAAACAGCTTCCCGAAGGGCCTTTGCGCATTACGACAACAGAATTTATAGGTTCCACATGGCTTGCGCCGCGCTTGCGCCAGCTTGGTGAGCAACATCCGCACATCCAGCTTTCTCTTTTACTGGATGACCGTATTCTTAATCTGGGAATGCGGGAGGCCGATGCCGCCATTCGTCTTTATAAGCCCGAACAGCAGGATCTGGTGCAAAGGCAGATCACGACTATTAATTTTCATATATATGGCTCAAAGTCATATTTAAAAAAACAGGGGATTCCTGAAACGGCAAAAGATTTACAAAAACATACGCTAATCGGTTATCCTGAAAACTCACCGGCGCCGTTTGCCGATCTGAACTGGCTATTCCGTCTGGCGGGTGCGAATCCTGAAATTGATAATAATCTGCTGATGATTAATTCAATGTATGCGATTCATCAGGCCGTTGAGTATGGTGCAGGACTGGCCGCTTTGCCGGACTATCTGGCGGACGAGAGTAAAAATCTGGAGATTGTGCTTCCTGATTACCAGCCCAAAGAGGTTGATGTTTATTTCGTTTATCCGGAGGAGCGCCGTCAGTCCCAGAAAATAGAAATTTTCCGGGATTTTCTTCTCGAGCATGTGGCAAAAACGCATTTCTAGAATCTCTGGAAATCAGATATGCATAATATGCATGTCAGTCATGCAAATATATCTTTAGTCATAAACTCTTCAAACGTATATAACCCTTTTCGTTGACGTTTTACGTTGGCGGGGTTCTTTTGAATCCTACGTCTTTTGAGACGTGAAATCTCCCTGTTCAACTCGCCGGGTCATTAGTGACCCGGTTTTTTTTCTTCTCTGTGCACAGATCTATTTGTTGCGTTGCTCCCTGACAAAGACTCTTTCTTACGTTATGATTGATAATTAAAGTTTTTACCTTCCGGATTTCCTATGATGAACCCTGATAAAACCTTTGTGGCTCTGTTTACGTATGGCGGTGGAATGCGCGGGCTTGTGCCTGCGCATATCATGTCAAAAATCGAGGATGCTACAGGGCTGCGTATGGCTGAAATGGTTGATATATTCGCAGGGCCATCCACAGGGGCTATTCTGAATGCGGCCTTGACGCGCCGCCACCCCGATCATCCTGAAATGCCGCTTTATAAAGCGCGACATTTGGTGAAATTCTATGAGCGGGAAGGGATCCATATTTTTCCGCCTGACCAGTTTCGTGATTTTCGCGGTATTTTGCATGACTTTAATAACCGTACTTTAAAGCTGAGCCAGTTGAACTGGCTGTGTCGCCATGGCCATTATGATCCGGAAAATCTGGGTAAAGCCTTGAAGGCGCTTTATGGGGATGCAAAATTGGAAGAGTCCCTCAGTAGTTTGATTATTCCTGCTTATAATATTGATGGCGAGCAGCTTGAAGTGGCTGAAGAAAAGGATGAAACAGGCGATACGCCTGCCTGCACGGTGAATAATATTATGGATGAGGGTGGTCATGCTGTCTGGTTTAAAAATATCAGGCAGCATAACTCTGAACTGCAACCGTCTGCTACATTGGATGTCAGTCTTTATGATGCTGTCATGGCAAGCTGCGCGGCACCGACATATTTTCCCTGTCATCATTTTTCGGCGTCCTATCCAGGAGAACCCGGAAGACTTTCCTATTCGGCGATTGATGGTGTGATCTTTGATAATCCGTGCATTAGTTATCTGGGAGCCATCAGGCGGCATATCCCTAAAGACCATAATCTGGTTATGGTTATTCTTGGCACCGGTTATACGAATCGCTCCATCAAAAAAGAGGACTGGAACCGGTATGGGTCTCTGGGTGTGGTTGATCCGGTGAATGATTTGCCGTTGATTAATATTTTTTTCCATGCGTCTGAATCGGCGCTGATGGATAGTTTTGCCGAAGAGGTCGGAGATAATCTTTATATCTTTAATAAATCTATGGTTCATGGCGCGTCTCACCCTCACGCCCCTAGTGCACAAATTGATGATGCCAGTCCGGAAAATCTTAAAAACCTTCATTATTTTGCTGAAGAGATTTATGAAGAGAACAAAGCAAAGTTCGATGCTTTGTGCCATTTGCTTTCCTGTCGCCGCGACCGTCGTCGGGAAGAAGGCTGCGGCACTGTTTCAAAGCGTAGAAAGAGTGTTTATTCTTTTTTTCAGGGTCGAAAAAAGAATGATAAAAAATAGTGTGCGGCGCACAATAGCTGTTTCGTAACATTTTTCACTCCCTGCTTTAGTTTCCAATAATATAAAAATGCAGGGGGGCATGATTTTCAAAGAAGAAAAAAGTGGCGGCTTCTGTTGCCAGGTGCCGCCGAACCCCCACCTGAAAGCGCTTAGACTTCCAGGGATTTAAGTGTAGCGCACAATGCGGCCAAATTAGGCAGCGATTGCTTCCCCTTCAACGGCAACAAAGTTGTCGTTAGAAGCTTTTGCTACGAAAGCATAGTTGTTATCGTTTGCAACTATAAAAACAGCCCGATAACGGTGGTACAATACCGGATACAGACCGTGCCTTTATTACGTGTGTCGATCCTGTTTCGGCCCCGCCGTCTAAGTCGTATTTTATGGTCACAACTTAAATGGTGGAGCCGCCGGGCACTGCCCCCGGGTCCACAGCGCTTATTCCGCAAAGCGTTTAGCATCATATCTGGGCAAGCCCAGCACTTATAATTATAGGGTACTCGTGCTTTTATTTCAAGGGAATAGATAAATACAGGGGGCGCCGGGACTTGGTGATATGTCTGTTGTCAATTATGATGCCATCTCCCAGGCATGCTGTATGGCATAGGCATAGTGTGGTAAAGAACGGTTGATATATGCGCTTATTTTATGTTCTGCCAGTGTTTTAAAATCTTTTGCAGAGCCACACTCGTTAAACGCGGCCATACTACGCTCCAGCATCATATGATTATGCCCCATGCGCCAGTCCGAGATATCTGCAAGAAAAGGGCTGTTTCGTGGCTCGGCAAATAAAGGCAGAGCTTCTGCCAGAGCGGTATTGTCTTCCAGATGTTCTCGTCCTAGTGAGGCGGGCTGGTTTTTCTCCCACCATTGGGCGGCTTTTGCCGAATTCATAGGGTATTTTTTGCTGTAACTCTGGCAATAGAGACAATCACACTGCCAGTTATCTGCTGGATTTTGCGCGTAAAATTCGGCCAGTTTCCGGGTTTTGAATTTCAGATAACTGGGGTCTGTAACATAGATCGTCCCCTCCACGGCATCTTTGATCGGGCTTGTTGCGTCAAAACTGATTTCCTGTGTATCGCGGCCAATCCATGCGGTCATCAACATGATAATTGGTGTCCCCAGTCCGAGCAGATGAATATGCGCAGGGGGCTTTCCAGCAACTTCTTTATAACCTTGCACCAAGCCCAGTGTTGTAAGAATGGTACGAAGATAGCGCCGTGGGACGGAACGTTCCAGAATGACAGTTTTTTTGTGTTGCCTATAATGGTCGGTGTAATGATGATCGGCCATGTAAGCGCCTGTCCCGATGGCAAAATGCTCATGCCCTGCCAGTGCCATTTCCCGTCCGGCATCAAAGGCCGAATTAAAATCAGCCGCAGAAGCCACCGCCATGATGGATCCTGTCGTTGCGCCCCATGCCCCCTCTTTTGCAAATGTGCAAAAACGCGCCGAGCGTTCGTTGCGATAGCGGTAAAAAGAGCGGGGCAAAGCGCAATATTCCGGTTCGATATTCAGCCCGACCAGACTGGCCAGCAGAATATCTTCGGGGCAGACTTGACGGTCTGGCTGGATCAGAGCCTGCTCGGCCAGCACGGCAGAAAAATCAAGTTCGTGGCTTTGCTCTGTTTTATAAACTTCATCACGCACTTTTTTGGCCAGAATCCGGTAGTTTGTCTGTATGTCCTGAGGCATATCGCCGGGGCGGCATCTTCGCCCAAGAGTGGTTTCAAGGGCAGATACCTGTTCTAGCAGGGCTGCGCTTTCGGCAGAAAAATGCCGGATCAGCAACCGGATGCGCTCGAAAAATCCGTTATCGGCCATAATAAGCTCATCATAATCCTGATTTAAAGTCTGCGCGAATTCTACGAATTTTGGACTATAGCGATGCACGGAAAGAAGATAACCGGCGGCGGTAACAAAACCCTGCTGCCGGGCGGAAAAACTATGATCGTTTAAATTATGGATGAAACGGTAATGCGCCATAAAGATAACTGCCTATTCTTCGGGATCATCCCATTCTTCGGATTCATATTCTTCCGGGATATCATAGGGATCTTCTTCATAGTCGCCCTCCGTTGAATCAAAGCCGCGCCCTCCGCATTTGTGCGCCTCAAAAGAATCCTCGTTATACTGGATGGACTGCAGGACTATATTATAGTCCTGAATATCGGTATCAAAATCCATTTCACCCAGTTCCGCTTCGAGTGGCGCTTTTTCATCCATCAGAGCCTGCATTTCTGCTGTCAGGCCATCAACATCAACTCCGTCCATGTCGGCGCAGTCTTCATAAACACCTTCCAGCCGTATAATTTCAGCTTCATTTTCAGCAACAGTCTGTTCTTTTTCTGCGGCCTGACGGTCTTCTTCATCAAAAGCGTCTTCATTGGCTGTAATCTGTTGCGCAATATCTGCAAGTTCCTGCTCTTTATTGGTAATATCCTGCTCGGCCTGAATGACATCGCCGCGCATTGTGTCAAGATCGGCATAAAGCTGCTCAATTTCTGCCAGAAGATCATCGTAATTGCCGATATCCTCAAGTAAGGCTTCAAACTCTTCCGAGGCTTCCAGATATTCTTCGTTGTCATTATGCTCGTCAATGGATTCAAGGCGCTCTTCGAGTTCGTCATAGAGGTTGGACTGTTCTTCCTTGATCTCGATGTCCTGTTCGATGCCGGCAATGTGGGCGTTGGTTTCTTCGATTTCGCTTTCTGTTGCTTCTATAATGCCTTCAAGACGTTCTTCTTCTGCCAGAAGATCGGAATACTCCGTATTCAGTCTTTCCATTTCCGCAGCATGTTCTTCAATTTCTCCTTCCAGAGTTTCAATGACACCATAAGCTTCCTCGATTCCGTCCCATAGGGCATCAAGGCTGCTATAGCCATGATTATTCAGCTGAAACTGGCAAGTTCTTACATAGTCAATCTGCTCACTTATCGTACCAATCTCTTGATCCAGCGCTTCAACGTCTGCCGCGAGTTGTTCGAATTTATCTATTTTGACACCAATTTCTTCGTACATGGTCGTCAGTTCGTCATATTTTGTATCCAGAGCAGCGCTGATTTCTTCACAGGTTCTAGGCATTTTTCTCTATCCTTTTTTCTTCTTTATTTTATACGGCCAATAAGATCGGACATCGCATCCGAACGGCGAATATCTGGGAATTCCCACGTCATGCGTAAGGCGCCGGGGTATAAATTATAAATATCGCGCAGGCTGTAGGACAAATAATCTTCCCAATATGTTTTGGCATGCTGCCCCGCGCCTTCAAATTCAATCTCGAATAAAGGGGTACTGCTTGTTTTGACCATTTTTCCAATGCCCCAGAAAGACGCCCCATTGGTCACTCCCATGCGGAGCAGACTTTTAAAGGGAGCCAGAAGAATGGTGTCGGTGCTAACAAAATTTGCGGTCGTAAAAGGTTTTCCCGGGCGGTTGTAAAATTTAATATGATCAAGTTTCCCTTTGATTGCTGTACCTTCTTTGGCGGATCGCCGCGCCATGATATGCGCCCTGCGAAGGCGCATATCTTTCCGCGCCAGCAGCTTTATTTTATTGGCGGCTTCTTTCGTATGGCGCGTTTTATAGGTGTCCTGTAAATCCAGAGCAAGAGATAAACAGCCAGTCATCGCCATAACCATCCGGCGGGAAAGGTCGGAAATCTGTAGTCCGTAATATTGTCCTTTTTTCAAATCATTGCGGCTGGTTGAAGCCGCTTTTATCAGTAAGTCCGGCATGGTCTCCAGAAGACGGAACAGCATATTCCGGGCGAGGTGATGAAGAGCGGAAATATTGCTTTCTTTCGCAGCATTCTGACTTCTTTCCAGCAGAAGATAGAGGTGGTCCTACTTTGTTGGACAGGTTGGCGGCGTTTTTAAGGTGGAATCCCGTTTCAACAATTATGCCGCCATTGCGTAAATTTCTTCTACATTTTCATGTCCTTTCTGTAAAGCCATACTTTC
>Ga0210044_10008550_pt1 | contig 12729 bp, 12 predicted proteins | sample CryGey13umfilter_2_FD_183959 | JGI IMG/M metagenome (GOLD analysis project Ga0210044, IMG submission 183959) | Groundwater microbial communities from aquifer in Utah, USA - Crystal Geyser 4/9/14 3 um filter (SPAdes) (version 2) | ecosystem: Environmental > Aquatic > Deep subsurface >... | reverse complement strand
CGCCAGGGCGTTCATCTTAAGGTGTTTATTTTTCATGGTCTTCATAAATCCTCCCTGCTTACACTAATAGTATAGGGCGGCGGGCTAAGCGAAAGCTCCGGGTAAGTTCATGCTTTGTTCAAATTCTTATGATCGGGTCTCATCGCCTATATAAGGAGAGGAGGGTAAGCCGGGTGAGTTTAAGAGCATGCTCATCAGCGGGTTTATCCCCGCTTAGCCGGCAGCCTTGGTAAACATGGTAATGTGTGCCAGTTATCCGTCCTCTGAATTTGAGAAAGATCTGAATTATACCTGAACATCCCCATAGCTCCCCGCCATACACTATAAGTGTGGAGGAGTAATGAAAAAGACGCTTTTAATTGCGGATGACGATACCGCTTTGCAGGGTATAATCACCAGGCTCTTCGAGGGCGCCGACGATTTTGTTCCCAAGCCTTTCGACGCCCTGGAGCTGGTGTCGCGCGTTGAGGGGGCTGCCAGGCGCGCGCGGCGCATGCTGGGGGCAAATTCTCTTACCCGGCTTCCGGGCAGCGCGGCCATAGAGGAAGAGGCCTCGCGCCGCATGAAAACAGGTCTGCCCATGTCTTTCTTTTACATAGACATAGACAATTTTAAGGCCTATAACGATAAATACGGATATCTAAACGGGGATAAAGCCCTGAAGCTGACGCCCGCCATGATTTCGGGCATACAGGAGGATTTTCCCGGCGAGGATATTTTTCTGGGGCATGTCGGGGGAGATGATTTTATAATGGTAGCCGCCCCTGAAAAAGCCGAGGAGATAGCGGGGCCATAGCCAAAAGATCTGATGTTCTGGCGCCGGGGTTTTACTCGGCGGAAGACTCCGTAAGCGGCTATATCCGCTCCGAGGACCGCTCGGGGGTGCTGAGGAAATTTCCTTTGATGACGCTGAGCATAGCTATAGCCACTAATGAAAAAATAAAATTCACGCATTACGCGATGATAGTTGATATTGCAGCAGAAATAAAAAAATACCTGAAGACGCTTAAAGGCCGCACTTGCAGCGCTTATTTTAAGGATAAAAGAGAGGATTGAATTTATGCCTGCTATACTTGTGATAGAAGACGACGCCGTGGTTCGCGACGCGCTGGAGGTTTTTCTCTCGCGGGCGGGGCACAGGGTCCTGACGGCCGCCGACGGCGCTAACGGGCTGCTGGCTTTCAAAAACAATCCTTCGGACCTGGTTATCCTGGACCTGGACCTGCCGCTGATGTCGGGCGCCGGCGTACTTGAGAATATACGCAAAATATCCAGTGTCCCGGTAATTATCCTCAGCGGCTATTGTCCTTCTGAAGAGACGGAGGCCTATCTCAGCCGGGGAGCGGCCTCTTTTCTTTCAAAAGGGGACGGGCTCTCCAATGTAATGGCGGAGGTTGAGCGGGTACTGGCTGTAAGGCCCGCGGTAAAACCGGCAACCGGCGCCGCCGACGAGCAGAAAGAGAGCCGCAACCGCAAGCCTGGCGCGGATTCGGGGCTTGTGCTTGTTGTTGAAGACGATGAACAGCTGCGGGATGTCCTGGCGCGGCATTTGTCTTCACAGGGTTATACGGTTATTGAGGCCGCGAACGGCATAACGGGCGCGGCCGTAGCTAAAGAGCGGGCTCCCGATATAGTTCTGCTTGATATTGTGATGCCGGGAAAAAGCGGGGTGGAGGTCTTAAAGGAGCTTGCCCCGGTAATGCCGGGCACGGGATTTATTATGGTGACGGGGAATGAGGACGAGACAATTGCCAGGTTCTGCCTGGAGTTAGGGGCTTTTGATTATATTGCCAAGCCTGTCAACCTGCCGGCCCTGGCCCGCAGTATAAAAGCCAGGCTCCTGCTGCAGAGGTTGTGATAGGCGGTTTCCAGGGCCGCGTCCGGGTCCTGGACGGGCAATTTAGACGTTGAATTTAAAGAAGCAGATATCTCCGTCTTTCATTATGTACTCTTTGCCCTCGGAGCGGATCAGGCCTTTTTCCCTGAGCGTCTTCTCGTCTTTGTACTTCATGATGTCGTCGAAGGAATAAACTTCGGCGCGGATAAAGCCTTTCTCAAAATCGGTATGTATACGGCCTGCGGCCTGCGGGGCTTTCAGGCCGCGGTTCAGGCTCCAGGCGCGGACCTCGTCCTCCGAGCCGGCGGTGAAGAAAGAAATCTGGTCCAGCAGCTTGTAGCCGGCCAGCGCCATCTTCTCGAGGCCGGTATAATCCTCGCCCAGGTCGCTCATGAAGACGGCCCTTTCCTCGTCGGGCAGCTCGCTGATCTCGGACTCTATCTTGGCGGAGATCTCCACCAGGATCGCGCCCCGGGCGCTTATGTATTCGCGCAGCTTGGCGAGCACTTCAATGTCCGGCTGCTCGGAGGTATTGGCCACGAAGAAGACGGGCTTCACGGTCAGTAAATTAAAATCGCGAACTTCATCAATGGGATAGCCGGCTTCGCGGGCGGGCTTGCCTTCGGCCAGCAGGCCTTTGAGCTTCTCCAGCCTGACCTTTTTTTCCTCGGCGTCCTTGGTCCTGGCTTTAATGTCGCGCTGGTTCTTTTCCAGGGCTTTGTCCACGGTCTCTATGTCGGCCAGCATCAGCTCGGTCTCTATTACTTCGATATCGCGGATAGGCTCCACTTCGCCCAGCACGTGCACCACGTCGGGGTTCTTGAACACGCGCACCACCTGCACTATAGCGTCCACCTCGCGGATATTGGCCAGGAATTTGTTGCCCAGGCCCTCGCCTTTGGAGGCACCTTTTACCAGGCCGGCGATGTCTACGAATTTTATAAAGGAAGGAACCTTCTTCGGCGGTTTGAACAGGTCGAACAGTGCGTCCAGGCGCTTGTCCGGCACGGACGCCACGCCGATATTCGGGTCTATGGTGGTGAAAGGATAGTTGGAGGAGGCGGCGCCGGCTTTGGTGAGCGCGTTGAACAGCGTTGATTTGCCTACATTGGGCAGGCCTACGATTCCTATTTCCATGGTTTATTCCTTAATAATGAAAAAGCCGATACGGTATCGGAATGCAATATCGGCTTTTCTTCTTAAATTTTACCCGGTCTGTCCGGGATAAAGTTCGAACCTGCCTCGCGCAATATCCTGAGGTAACTTTATATCTGCCGCCAGCGAGCCGTTAAAGCTGCGGTACCGCTGTGCTCCTCCCCGGTCCGCCTTCGGCGTCCTTACTCCGCGGAAATTATTTCCCGCGCCCGCTGCAAAGAACAAAGCGAACCTAATCAATTCTATAAAGTATCTGCCCGCGCTAGCCAGCGGTGCGCGGCGCTCCGCCCGCGGCGAGGGTTTGTTATTGTTGTCTTTTCTGTTATTTATGTGTGGCCACCGGGGGGAGGGGAAACAGCAAAGAAAACAAGGTAAGGCCAGGCAGTCGGCTATCAGGCCCGCTGTTTCCCGGTCGGGGCGGCTTTTGCAGCTCCGGACGACTCCGGCGGGTGTGGATGTATGAATTCCGGCTTGTTAAAGTCGCGGTAGGTCTTTTGAAATGGGCTTTTTCGTCCTTTGTAATATCCTGCCGGCCCCCGGGTGAGGGCCGGCGGATATTTTACGGCAATTACAGCATCTTGCAGCTTTTCCCGTAGTAGATATCCTCGCCCTCTCCGCATTTCACCGGCTTTATCCGGAAGTAAGTGGAGGCCAGGAACCAGCCGAGAAGCGTCGCCCCGAGTATGATTATGGTGTCGGGGACTATCCTGAAGTTGTTCAGCTTCAGGATGATCGGCATATTGTAGAACTCGGGGCTTCTTGCGAACCAGATCCCGTGCTTATAGACCATGAAGGTCTGGATCAGGCCCTCGGGCAGGAGTACCGAGACCACCATAAGGAACAGTCCGCCGTTCAGCAGCCAGAAGATCGCTTTCAGCAGGCCGTTGTTCCAGTACTCGTTCTTGACCAGCGAGCGCCAGGAGAACAGAAGCAGCGAGATGGAGAGCATCCCGTAAACCCCGAAGAGAGCGGCGTGCCCGTGGTTCGCCGTCAGGTAGGTCCCGTGCTCATAATAATTGATTATGGGCAGGTTTATCGAGAAGCCGAACATCCCGGCGCCGAGGAAGTTCCAGAAGCTAGACGCCGTCAGGAAGAACAGCGGCCAGCGGTAGGGGAACTCTTTGCCGGCGTCCTGGATGGACTGGTATTCCTTCCAGGCCCGGACTACCAGCAGGATCATGGGTATCGGCTCGAGCGAAGCGAAGACGGCGCCCAGGGCCAGCCAATAGGACGGTCCGCCGTACCAGAAGTAATGGTGCGCGGTTCCGATGATCCCGCTGGCGAATACGAGGATAGCGCTGAAATACGCCACCCGCATGGCCGACTCTTTCTTCACCAGCCCCATCATCACGAGGAACAGGGAGATGATCGCCACGCCGAAGAACTCGAAGATGCCTTCGACCCAAAGGTGGACCACGAACCAGCGCCAGTAGTCGGCTATGGTAAGGTGGGAACCTTTCCCGTAGAAGAAACCGAAGCCGAAGAAGCCTACCACCATGATGGCGCTCATAAGGTAGAACATCACTACGCCGCTCTTGTCCGCGTCCGCCCCGAAGAGCTTGTCCTTCATGGCGCGGTAGACGATGACGAGCCAGGCTATGAGGCCCACGAAGAGCAGCCACTGCCAGAACCTGCCTGATTCAAGGAATTCCCAGCCCTGGTGGCCGAACCAGAACCAGGTAGCGTCCGTGAAGTAACCTTTCGCGCCGAGCGCCGTACCGGCGAGGCTGCCCACGGCTACCAGCACTACGGCGCCGAACAGGATGTTCACCAGGAGGCCCTGGTTTTTAGGCTCTTTGCCGCTGATCACCGGGGCCAGGTAGATGGAGGCGCCTATCCAGGTGGTGGCGATCCAGAAGATAGCGAGCTGCAGGTGCCAGCTTTTGGCCCAGGTGTAGGGAACCAGCGTCGCTATGAAGTCCGGGAAGAAAGTTTCCGGGCTCACGGTGTAATGCGCAAGCAGGCCGCCCATGCAGGTCTGCAGGATGAATAAGGCCGTCACGACCACGAAGAACTTGGCCGCCCTGACCTGGCTTAAGGTGAGAGGCAGCTCCATCATCAGGTCGCCGGTCTGCACGGCTTTCTCCTCTCCGTAAAGGATGCGGTACCGGTGCACGGCGTAAATGACGATCCCAAGGACTATAAAGAAAGCGATGATCCCGGCCACGCTCCAGAGCAGCGCGTCGGTCATCATGGTATTGCCGACGGTAGCGTCGGGCGGCCAGTTATTGGTATAGGTGGAGTCGGCGCCTGGCCTTAAAGTTCCCGCGGCCCAGGCGGTCCAGAAAAAGAAGTCGCCCACCGTCTGGGCTTCGCTTACTTCTTTCATGGCCTTGGCCTGCAGGCCGTAGGTCTTGTTCCCGTTGTTCATCTCGTCGCGCCAGTAAGCCTTTACTTTCGCGAAAGCGTAAGCCTGCCCCTCGCCGAGGGTAAGGGTATCGGTGGCACGGTCGTAATTGTTGGTCTTTATCTCCCGTATCACTCTTGAATCTATGGCGGCGGCGGCGTCCGGGTCGAGCGCGGCGTAGGCCTTGCCCGTCTTCTCGGAGTAATAGTCGCGCATGAAGCGCCCGGTCAGGTTCAGCGTGGTGGCCGAGAAATCAAGACCGCGCAGGGTCCCGTGCCCCCAGACGCTGCCCAGGTCCATCAGGCCGTAGCGCTGGTAGGCGTTCTGGCCTTTTATTATTTCAGTTTTCCCCGAAACTTCCTGCCCGTTGGACACAATCTTCGCCGGGTAGGGGGGGACCCCGTCTATAGCCAGCCAGCCCCCTCCGAGGAGAACCGCCATGGATATAAAGAAACTAGCTATCGCCGCTTTTTTAAGACCTTGCATTAATACCTCCAACAAAGTTTATAATTATGATGTTACGATATGGTCCGGGCTCTGTTAATCCGTAACATTACCTCCGTAATATTACCCACCCGGCGCCGCTTTCTCACCGCCCTGTTACGCCCATTCCTCGCTCTTCAGTTCGCCGCCTATCCCCACCACGATGCTCTTTATCGGGACTTTCCTCTGGGCTTTGCACGCCGCTTGCTGGACCATAGCGAGCAGGCCGCCGCAGCAGGGAACTTCCATGGTCAGCACGGTAAGCGTATTAACCTTTGCGTCCTCTATCAGGGCCTGTATTTTTTCCACATACACTTCCTGGCCGTCGTCCAGCTTGGGGCAGGCTATCACGGCCGCCCGGCCTTTAAGGAATTCGGCGTGAAAATTCCCGTAGGCGAAAGCGGTGCAGTCGGCCGCCACCACCAGGTCCGCCTTCTGGAAATACGGGGCCATGGGCGAAATCAGGTGCAGCTGCAGCGGCCACTGCCGCAGCATCGAAGGGGCTTTCCCGGCGGGACCGGAATCCGCGGGCGCTTCTTCCCGCAGGTCCATCATCTTCGACCCCGGGCAGCCGCAGGGTTCATGTCCGCCGTGCGCGTGTTTCTTTTCCATAATTATTCTCCTCACTGGTTAATTGAACTTAAATCTATTCCGCCGCCCGGGAAAGCGCCTCTTCAATTTCTTCACGCAGCCGGCCGAGCCCGAGCCTGTCGGCAAGGTCGCCGAAACGCTCCCCCGGGCGGCCTTCCCGTATATAGGCTTTTATTACGGCCCTGAGCGCCCGCAGGACTCCCTCTTCGTCCGTAATTTCTATCATCCGGGCGCCCAGTCTGGGATGGCGGCCCAGCCTGCCGCCGATAAAAACCGAAAACCCTTTCTTCTCTATGCTTAGCGCGCCGGCCGGACAGGCTTTGACGCAGGCGCCGCAGCGCGCGCACAGGCCGAAATTTATAGAAGGCCCCTTTCCGTTCAGGGTTATGCCGTTCTCCCTGCAGGCCTTCACGCATAAGCCGCAGTTAGTGCAGGCGCCCCCTCCTTTCCCGGGCAGGCTCTGCTGAATAACGCCGAAGTCCTTTATCTGCGGCTGGGAACAGGCATTGGGGCATTCCGCCGCTGCCGCCCTGAAAGCGTGCCTGGCCAAGGCCGGCACCGGGAGCATTTTGCTTGTCCAGGCGGCGAGGCCTTCCTCTTCCAGAAGGATTTCTATCCGCCGTCTCAGGCCGGAAACACCGCCCAGGGAATTGGGGCAGGTCCCGCTTTCATTGCAGCCGGAGACTACCGGCCCGATCTTTCCCCGGTTCTCCACGTTCAGGCCTTTAACCTTTTCTCCGCCGCGCCCGGCAGTTTTTCCAGGCCGGTCACTATAGCTTCGCACTCCGCGATAAGGGCGGGGTCGAATTTCTCATCCGCCTCGTTAAATTTACTGAACAGCTCCCCTACCTGTTTCGTCGAGAGGTTCCTGTCCATCCAGGGGTAGAGGATCTCGTCCTCTTTTTTTATATGTTCTGTGAGCAGCTCGCGGTAAGCCAGAAAATGCTCCGCGGCCGCAGCCCCGTCCTTTGCCGCAAGCGCCTCGTCGGCGCCTTTTACATGCCCGCGCCCGGTAACATGGTCCTGCAGCATTACCTTGATAACGTCCAGGCCGCCGTCGAAGTACTTGAAGAGGATGTCCTCCTCTTTCGCGTGGTGGTATTTGTCGGCGTAAGTGCGGATGAACTTCAGCCCGCCGCGCGCCAGCCTCTCTCCTTCTTTAGATCGCAGATCCACGCCGGCTACCAACCGCGGGATCAGCGCCAGGAGCCGCTTTATCAGGACATGCTCGTCCACCAGCCTCTTCAGGGGAGGGGAATACTTAAGTCCGCCCGCAGGCGCGGCGGCTTTCCGGGAGCTCTTAGGGACCTTGAGCCCGCCCTCAGGGGAGATAGCGAGGGCTATTCTTCCCATCAGCTTCTCTTCTTCCTCTCCTGACAGGTTATGTATCTCCACTATGTCCCTGAGCCGGCAGGTGCCCGCCGCGCAGGCGGTACAGCCGATCTTGTACTCGTTAAGGACATCGGCCACGCCGGGATAGGCGGCGATGATGTCTTTTATGTTCTGGTCTAGGTACTTTTCCACCGCGGACCTCCCGGGTTAAACTGCCTCTACGGTCTTTATCTCCGGCGCGCTTTTCTTAATAGCGGCTTCAACCCCGTTCTTCAGGGTAAGGCCCGCCGACGGGCAGCACGCGCAGCCGCCTGTAAGGCGCACTTTTACGGTTTTAGCCGCGTCGTCCACCTCTATAAGCTCCACGCCGCCCCCATCCGCTTCCAGGTAGGGCCTGACCTCGGCCAGCGCGGTTTCCACCTTCTTCTTCAGTTCGGTTCCCGCAATGTTCTTTGCGTCGTTCATATTAGTTCCTCCTTAAATTAACGGCCGGCGTCACGAAGGCCGGCAGCGCGGGCCGAGCCGGATGTTCCTGATGCCCCGGGAAAGCAGCGTCAGCAGGATGCGGACCGCTTTCTGTTCGTACCAGCCCGGCACCAGCGGGAGGGGCAGTTCTTTGACCCCAATGCCGAAGGCCTTGGGCAGTGCCGGGGCCGCCTGTATGGCCGGATAAGCGTCGTTGCACCGGCCTATATCCATCGGCCTGGGCAGCCCGTGCCCCTCGCGGCCTGCTCGCACAGGTAACAGTAAATGTTTTCGCTCATTTAGTATTCTCCTGTGGTTAATTTTTACCGAAATTGGAAATTCTACGGTTCAGCACTTTCTCAAAGCGCTTGTTGGTCTCGCCCAGGAAATCCCCGAAGACGCAGCTTCTTTCGCCGCAGACCTTGTGTTTGAGCAGGCAGGGGCGGGTGGCGGGGGCTCCGTCTATGGCGGAAATATAATCGCGCACCCGGGCCGTCCGGCCGGAGGGAGAAAGCGCGAAGCCGCCCTTGGGGCCGCGGGCCGGCAGCAGCAGCCCGGCCTTAGTCAGCTGCTGCAGCACCTTCGAAAGATGGTTGTAGGATACCCGGAGAGCGCGCGCTATCTTCCCGGCGGTGGAGAGCGGCTTTTCCTGGCGGACAAGGTAGTCCGCGACGTGCAGGGCCATGGCCGCCCCGTCCGAGATCCTGATTATGCTTTGCATAGCGCGCTTTCCTTAATGATAATCTGGTATTAGTATACCAGTATAATCCCGTAATGTCAACAGGGCGCGCGCTCGGGCTTTGGCGGCCGGAAGGTAGAGGGGGAAGGCCGCGCCGCCGCCGGGTATATTGGACGCGAAGATCTGGCCGCGCGCTGCTGCGCGGTGCCGGAAACCGTGGAAAGGCCAAGGCCAGCGCTCTTGCTTTTGGGCTTGGTGGTGAAAAAGGGCTGTGAAAGGGGCGTTTCCCTGGAATAGGTAAAAAATTAGAGGCGGCCCTCCGACCTTGACGCGATCAAGGCCTAATGCAGTAAGTAAACACCGGGCGGCGCCGCCAATGATCAGCGCAAAAAGTTCTGCTCCGGAGGCAAATATGCCGGTACAGTCAGGAATATCGCGGGCTGTTGCGCGAAACAGGTTCGAACTTCATCCTGAAAGACCCGTATAAAATTTGAGAAGAAAAGCCGATATAGCGCTGGCCATATCGGCTTTTCTTCTCAAATTTTATACGGCCTGTACGGGATTCGAACCCGTGGTCTCCGCCTTGAGAGGGCGGCGTCCTAGGCCACTAGACGAACAGGCCGTAAGGTTATATTTTATCAAATAGCAGGCCTGACAGGCAAAATATATGCGTTTATTGTGCGGCGGGGCACTGCGAGGCAAGAAAAATTTTAGCCGACTATCGGATTTGAACCGATGACCTGCTGTTTACAAAACAGCTGCTCTACCGCTGAGCTAAGTCGGCGCCTTCATAGGTGATTCTATCAAATTTTGTGGTGCGGAAAGTCGGGGTAGTGCAATCAGTGGTGCAATTACAGAGGGTGTGGTGCAATGCTCTATTGGTAAAGCGTTGGATAGCAGGGTCATTTGGATACTGGCGTGTCCGAGTATTTGCTGTACAAATTGTGACAATTGAGTGGCTATTTTGGCTAAGGCCTGCTGAGGGGTGAGGGTGGGATTCTTAGTTGTTCCCAATCAGAACTGAGGGCTGCTGAACTCTGCTGATTACGCTTCAGGGGCCTTGCCAAGGTTGAGATGTGGGTTCGATTCCCATCGCCCGCTCTAAATTTTGTGGGTACATCCTTACAGGATGGTCTTTTTATAAGATTCGGGAGATGGGAATTCCCTTATAAAGAACGGTCGCTGCCGCTCCCTGTCGCCCGCTCCATATTTGTATAGGCCATCCTTTTCAGGATGGCCTTTTCCATATATGCGGGCAATGGGAATCCTTCCTTATAGGGAAGCTCGCTGCCGCTCGCAAGTCGCCCGCTCGGGGATGGGGCGTAAATTGGGGGATATTCCTTATGTATACAGTGCTAATGCCGCAAGGTGCGGGTGTCTATATGGGTGTCCAGTGAGAATCGTAATCCTGGATATTCGGGCTGGGTTAAATGGCAGACTCCCTGGGTATCTCGTCGTGAGCGATTTTGAGAAAATACTAATTAAGCTGCGTGGCGAGGATTTCTCAACCGTGTTTGCAGCAGGATGCGGTTGGCGTGCCGCGCCCTGCGCATATTGAAGGCCTCCGACGATATTTAATAACATACTTAGTACAAGATTGCCGACAGGGTTAAAGATCAAGGGGAACTGCATTATAAAGACCACCGGGTTATTACTTTTAGCGCTCGCTATTACTGCGCCCTGTTTTGCCGGGCCGGATAAAAGCCTTGTAGCGGCACGTGAAGTAGTTCAGTCCCCGGAAATATCACCGCAAGACGCATTACTAAACTATTACGCCGCAACAAAAAAGACCAATACCCCCGCTGTATTGGCCGAATATGCCTATGCGCTGGCCTATGCCGGAGCGCCGGAAGCCGCGCTATACAATATAGACCGCGCGCTGGTAGCCGAACCGTTAAATCCCGAGATCCGCTTTTGCCTTGCCGAGATGCTTAATTCCTTCGGCCTTGAGGCGGCCTCGGACGAGGTATCCGCTCCGGTACCGGCGTGGCTGAAGACGCCGCTTAAACTGCCGGCGCTCGGCATCGAGATGCCGGAGGGGTATTTTGAGAAAGTCTCTTCAGCCATTAATCTCCTGATGGCGCAGAAGCGCTACGCCAGAAGCGTTGTTATGTTTGACCGGTACTGCAAAACGCAGTCCGGCAACGCGCGCTGTTATGCCGGCTACGCCATAGCATTGGAAAAACTTGGGGCGTATAAAGCCGCCGCGGCCCAGGCAAAAAAGAACCTTGAATTAACCAAATCGCCCGGGCGCAAACTGGCGGCAGAAGCCTATATAGCCTCCCTTGAGAAGCGTCCGCCCCTTAAGTATTCCGCCGCCGGCGAGAAACCGCTTAAGGGGCGTTACCTGGCTTTTTTGGGAGGGAGTCTCAACCGAGCTGACGCTCAGACCACTTATTCTTTCAGCAGCCGCGCGGGCAAGTTTATAAGTGAGCGCCTGGATATAGCCGTTAATGCGGCCATCAGCGGCGGTAACCCGGTCAGCGACTACAACGGGCTGACGCTGGGGGTAACGGGGCGGTATAATGAGCCGCTTGGCTTTACGCCGCTGAACGGCACCCTGGCCGCCAGGATAGAGCGCGTTCCCGCGCCGGACAAAAAACTTACTTTCCTTATCTCTCCGGGCCTGAGCTATTTCTTTCCGGATAGTTCAATAGACCTGTTCTGGGACGTGGCCCTGGCCGGCGCTTACAAAGGCAGCGTTACTATGTCGCTTGGCTATACAGTTTACTTCGGGGGGGGCAAATGAGACTGCTTCTTGCCGCCCTGCTGCTGCTGGCGCCCGGCCTGTGCCGCGCTGTTACGCTGCCGTCCGAATTTGAAGGTTCCCGCGTTAATACTTCCGGCCTTGTGTATTTAAAAGCCTCAAGCAGTTACAAGAACCTGTCCGCTGCCGCAAAAGCCGCGGCCGTGGCAAAAGCCGCGTCCGCGCTGGGGCATGCCACCAGGCAACTGGCGGTGGAACTGGATGGCGCGGGTGAACTTTGGAGCGTAAATAGCGGTAAAGTGCTGGAGCTTGAGAGCTGGTCGGACAAGACCCTGCCGCTGGGTCCCGGTTCTAACCGCATGGGCCGCTGGTTCGCCTCGTTCGGCATGCAGAGCATGGGCGGCGGCGATTCGCCGTCCTCTACGCTTAATATGCGGCTGGGGTCCACGCTGTATAAGAACCGCTACGACCTGGCGCTTAGTTATGATTACAGCAAGCCGCGTGATTCCCTGCTTTCGCGCGCGTCGCTCGGAGTGGTGGGGCGTGCGCTTATGCCGTTAAGCCGCCATGGCGGCTGGAATATAGGCGTGCAGCTTTCCTCTTATAATAATTACGGCGTAAAAACCTCGGACGCCGGCCTGGTGACCGGGCTTAACGTGTATCTGCCGCGCGGCAGTTTTGATATTACCCTGAGCCTGCGAAGCAAGGGCGCCTACGGCCTGCTTGCCGGCTATACTGTTTTCCTGACCAGATGAGAAAGAACGTATTAAGATGCCTGCTTGTGCCCGCGCTGTTCTGCGCGGCGCCAGCGCGCGCCCAGGTGCCGGGGGTTGATTGCGCCGGCACGCTGGTGGCCTGGAGCTATTCCTATCCCTGGTACGCCGAGAACTGCTACTGCGCTTCGCCTAACACCTATCCGGTATGCCCTTCGGGCGGTACCGGGGGCAGCGACACCTCGCTGCCGGGGCAGGGCGGTTATTATGATTTCAACCGTATTTCGCCGTTCGGCCCAGCCAGCGGCGAGTCTTTCTTTACGCTGCGCTACGGCGACAGTTTTAGTGACTGGCAGGAGGAGGCCATGGCGCGGTGGCGCGCTTACCTGATACGCAACCGGCTGGCTAAGGCCGGCATCT
>Ga0210044_10008547_pt1 | contig 12732 bp, 17 predicted proteins | sample CryGey13umfilter_2_FD_183959 | JGI IMG/M metagenome (GOLD analysis project Ga0210044, IMG submission 183959) | Groundwater microbial communities from aquifer in Utah, USA - Crystal Geyser 4/9/14 3 um filter (SPAdes) (version 2) | ecosystem: Environmental > Aquatic > Deep subsurface >... | reverse complement strand
TTAGTTACCGGCGGCAACGGTTTTATCGGCACTCATTTAGTGAAAAGATTAAGGGGTTTAGGCCATGAAGTCAACGTGGCGGATCTTATCGGCCGGGGCTATAACCTGGATATCTGCAGCCCAAAATTGGCGGATTTACTGATTAAACTTAAGCCGCAAATTGTTTATCATTTGGCGGCGGATAACCGGGTCACCGGCTCGGTCAAATCAATACTAAAAAGCAATGTCATCGGCACATTTAATGTTCTTGAGGCTTGTAAACAAGCCAAAATTAAGCAATTTATTTTTACTTCTTCGGCGGCGGTTTACGGCGAATCAAAGCGATTGCCGATAAAAGAGTCCTGGCCGACCCGGCCGATTTCCGCTTATGGTTTGTCAAAATTAACCGATGAATTATATTGCCATTTATTCGAGAAACATTTTTTGGCGACGATTTTCCGCTTTGCCAATGTTTATGGTCCGGGCCAAAACAGTACGGCCGAGGGCGGAGTGGTGGCGATTTTTGCCAGACGGATTTTAGATAATCAGCCGGTGACCGTGTATGGATCAGGAAAGCAAACGCGCGATTTTGTCTTTGTCGGCGATGTGGTTGACGCTTTAACGGCGGCTTTAAGCCGGCCGCAAACGGCAATTTTAAATATCGGTTCCAACCAGCCGACGTCGATCGTCCGCTTGGTTAACTTAATTGAAAAATTAACCAAAATGCCGGCGAAAATTAATTATCTGCCCAAGCGACCGGTCGAGATCGAAAAAAGCCTTTTCAGTTATGAACAGGCCGGAATTAAACTTAAATGGCGGCCAAAAACCAGTATCGAGGAGGGGCTGAATGCAACAATTGGTTTTAATCTTGCCGGCGCTGAATGAAGCCGAGGTTTTAGCCGGGGTCTTGGCGCGGCTTAAGGCAGGGATAAAAAAATTACCGTTAACTACGGAATTAGTAGTGGTAAATGACGGTTCGACCGATCAAACGGCAGTCATTGCCGGAAAAGCCGGAGCGACGGTTTTAACTCACTTAATTAACCGGGGTTTGGGAGCGGCCCTGGGGACGGGATTGGCCTATGCCAAAAAACAGCCCGCCGACTTTGCCATTACTTTTGACAGCGACGGCCAGCATGATCCGGCGGACATCGGCAAGGTTTTAAGTCCGCTTTTCAAAAACCGGGCCGACGTGGTGATAGGCAGCCGGTCTTTAAACCGGAAAAGTAAAATGCCGTTTTTGCGGCGGGTTAATAATCAGGCGTTTAATGTTTTAACCTGGTTCTTTTTCGGCAAAACCACCACTGATTCATTGTCGGGTTTTCGCGGCTTTAACCGCCGGGCGATTAAGTCGATCAATTTAAAAACCGAGAGAATGGAGGTTTCCAATGAATTCTTTGCCGAAATCAAACGCCACCGTCTGCGGCTTGAAGAAGTGCCGATCAAAGTGATTTACACGCCTTATTCGATGCGGAAAGGGGTTCAGCCGGGCAATATATTTGCTATAATCTTTAGGTTAGTCTTAAGATTATTAAGATAGCAGTATGATAAATAATTTCTTGCCGGTACAAATTGTTTTCGGAGCCTTTTTATTGTTTGCTGTTTCCCGGGTACTGTTGCGGCTGAAAGACGGGACCTTGGCCCTGAATAACTTTATTTTTTGGTCAGGTTTGTTTATTTTGGCCTTGATCGGCGTAATCCGGCCGGAATTGACGTCACTGGCAGCCGATAAACTAGGGATTAACCGGGGGAGCGACGTGGTGGTTTACGCTTCGATTTTGTTGATGTTTTATTTGATTTTCCGGACTAATATTTTGCTGGAAAATCTGCGGCATGATCTGACCGAGCTGGTGCGCAAGCTGGCTCTGAAAAAATGAAACTGCTGTTTTTGACCGAATTTTATCCCCGGGACGACAAGTTGATTTTTACCGGCGGCGTGGAAACCCGGACGTATTACATCAGCCGGCTGGCAAAAAAAGATTTTGAGGTTAAGATAATTACGTCTTCGTCAAAACATATCCCGGCAACACCAATATCGGTTTTGAGTCGGTTAGGGTATATGTTTAAATCTTTTTGGCAGGCGCTATTGACAGATTTTGACCTGATTGAAGTTTCCAACGTGGTAACTTACGTCCCCGGTTGGCTGGCTGCTAGTATTAAGTCAAAACCGGTAGTCGCTTGGTTCCCGGACGTTCTCGGTAAACACTGGTTGGAATTCGGCTGGTTTGTGGGGTTGTTTGGCTGGCTGGGAGAGTGGTTAAGCTTGCAGTTGCCTTGGACTAAAGTGATCTCCTTGAGTCGGTCAACTGCGGCAAAGCTAATTAAGGCCGGCATTAGCCCAGAAAAAATTACCGTTGTTCATGCGGGGATTGATTTGAAGGAGTTTGAATGACCATAATTTGTGTTGCCCGGCTGGTAAAGACTAAAAGGATCGATCAGCTGATTAAGGCCGCGGCCTGGCTGAAAGATAATTTAATGGTGGTGGGTAACGGGCCGCAGGAAAAATGCCTAAAGCAATTAGCCGGTAATCGGGTGAAATTTTTCAAAAATCTTCCCCGGAAAGAATTAATCCGGCGGCTGAAACAGGCGGATATTTTTTGTTTGCCGTCGGTAGTGGAGGGTTTCGGGATTGCCACGATCGAAGCCATGGCCTGCGGTTTGCCTTGCGTCCTGGCGGATATACCGGTTAACCGGGAAGTTACCCATAACGGGCAGGGAGCGGTTTTTTTTGAGCCGGAAAATATCAACGATTTAGCCGAAAAATTAAAACTTATCCGCCGGCTTTGCCGGCAAAAACGAACAGAAGCATTAGTATTAGCTAAAACTTATTCCTGGAATAGGATTTACCGGGAAACAAAGGCGGTTTATGAAACTTGTTTTCATAACTGACGCTTGGCGGCCGGTAACCGGCGGCGGCCAAAAACTGTACGAAGAAGTCTTGAGCCGTTTGGCTGAAAAAGGCTGGCAGATTATTGTGGTTACCCGGGCGCTTAAGGGTAGCCGTCCTAATCGCCTGCCTTTCCGGGTGGTCCGGCTCGGACCGGCACTGCCTTTCTTCAATCCGCTGGGCCGGGTGTGGTTTACGGTTCAGTCATTTTTTTATTGTTTAAAGTTGAATCCCGACCGGTTTATAGCCACTACCTGGCTGCCGGCGCTGACACTTCAATTAATTAAATTAGTTAAGAAAACACCGGTAGTGCTGTTGGCGATCGGTTTTGGCAGCCGGTTCAAATGGCTGGAGGATTTGATCACCAAAAAATTTAAATACGATTTAGTGATTACCGACGACTGGACTTTTAAAGAGGCTAAGTTTATTCCGAATGGCGTGGCGATTCCTAAAAAACAGGGTGTTAAGAAATACTCCCGATTTTCTTTTCTATTTATCGGCCGCAACGAACCCAGAAAGGGCGTCGAAATTTTAAAACAAGCCCTTATTCAAGTCCAGCGCCATGATTTTGATGTGTCCCTGCGTTTGTTTGGGCCTGGATTCAAGTTAATCAGCCAAGAACAACTGGATCAGGAAATGTTTAAAGCCCAGTGTTTGGTTTTGCCGTCTTTGCGCGAAGGCCATCCGCTGATTTTATTTGAAGCCTGGGCCCATCGGTTGCCGGTGATTGCCACTAATGTCGGCAGTGTGCCTCAATTTGTTAATCATAAAAATGGCTATTTAGTCTCATCGGGTAACGTTTCGGCTTTAGCTCAAGCGATGATCAAAGCGATAAATGACAAAAATTTAAGACAAAAGGGCCAAGCCGGTTTTAATTTAGTCAAAAACTACACTTGGGATAAAACGGCAGAAAAATACCATCTGGTTCTGTCGCGATTAGTGGCGTGATTATGGCGCGATCTTTACCTGCGTTGTGCGACCGCATTGAATAGATAAAGATTTACAGTATTATTGTAATGCCAGTAAACTTAATCAGTGGCGAAAGGCGTTTAGCTGTTAAGTAACTGCCAGAATGACTGATAAGGCAGTAATCGCCAGAAAGAAAAATATTTTGTCGGTTCCAGTAATATCTTTATTGCCCCGGCGCTGACTTGTAAACCATAGATAATCGAAGTTAATAATCCCCAGACTAACCATGAATAAACATGAGGTTTTGTTTTTCCCTAATGATGCCGATTACGGTTTTAATGTCTGTCATGTTTCTTCCAATAACCAAGCGTGTCTTTGAGGGATTGATCCAAAGAGATTTGCGGCTGCCAGCCTAATTGTTTGATTTTGCGGTTATCACCGCAAACTACGGGCGGATCGTTTTGGCGCCAAGCTTTTCTGATTTTAATTTTTAATTTCAGGCGGTCGGCAATTTCACCGATACTGACGGTTTTACCGGAACAAACATTATAAACTTCACCCGGTTTACCCTGTTTCATTAATAAATAGTAGGCTTGGGCGGCGTCGCGGACATCAGTAAAGTCGCGGCGGATTTTTGGATTACCCACGGTGATTTGAGTCTTACCCTCGGCGGCAGCACGACACAAATCGTTGACCACAAAACCCGGTTTTTGGCCCGGGCCGATCAATAAAAATGTCCGGGTGAAAATCAAGGGCAAATTATAACTCTGGCAGAGTTGGTGACTGACCAGTTCTTGGGTGAGCTTGCTTAGACCGTAACTGGTGACTGGCTGGAGATTATTCATTTCGCTGATCGGAAGAGAACTGTTTTGATATTCTGCGGCCGTGCCGGTAATGAGAATTTTTGGCTTTTTAGGCAGAGCGGCGGCGGCTTCGATTAAATAAACCGTGCCGAAAAGATCAACCTTCAGATTGTCAGCCAAGGCCTGATCCAGTAATTGATCGCTTCGCAGAATCGGGCTGGCTAAATGAAAGATCCAATCCGGTTTGATTCTAGCAACGGCTGCCAAGACAGCTGATTTATCTTTTAAATCGCCTTGAAATTTAAAAACGGCAATTTTTTTTGACCGAAGAAATTGGCAGAGATGTTTTCCGGTAAAACCGTTGGCGCCGGTGATTAACGCTTTCATGGACATAGTATACTAAAACCAATGGATTTAAGCGTGATCATGGCGGTCTGTAACCAATCGGAAACTTTAAACGCGGCGGTTAAAAGCATTCTGGATCAGACTTTTGCTGATTTTGATTTGGTGATTGTCGATGACCATTCAACCGATGAAACGCCGCAATTATTGAAAAAGTGGCGGTCGAAAGACTCTAGAGTAAAAGTAATTACCAATGTCCGTCATTTGGGTTTGACTAAGTCATTAAACTTTGGCTGGCGTTCGGCAAAAACAAAATATATTGCCCGGATGGATGCCGATGATATTGCCATGCCCTCTCGCCTCAAAAAACAAAGAGATTTTTTACTGGGTCATCCGCAAATCGGCTTATTGGGTACGGCGGCTAACCTGATCAATATACAGAACCGCCCGGCGGGAGGGAAAATTTTGCCATCAGACAGCAATTCAATTCGGCGGGTAATTTTAAGCTATTGTCCGTTTATCCACCCAACCTGGATGTTGCCGCGAAACGTGTTGCTGGAAATGGGAGGCTACAACGAAGCTTTTCCTTTTGCCCAGGATTATGAGCTGGCTTTAAGGATTGCCAGTTGTTATCCGGCGGCTAATTTGTTGGAACCACTGATTGATTACCGGGTTAATTCCAAGGCGTCAATTTCCCTAAAGCGGCTTAAAAGCCAGGAATTTTTGGCGTTAAAAGCGCGCTGGCTAGCCTTAACCCAATATGGTTATTCGTGGCGGCAGTCTTGGCGGTTAATTAAGCCGCTCTTGTCTTTTATGATACCGTCGGGTATAAAAAAATTAGTTTATGCGCGCTATTTTTGGTATCGCGGCAATCATTAGTTTGGCCGGCTGGTTGATCAGCCGGGCAGATATAAAATTGCCTCAAGCTTCCCGGCCGTCGCCGCAGCTGGCAATTAGTTTTACCGGCTGGCAGGATGCGGTTAATAAGGAGTATGGCTATAGTCTAAAAATGCCCCATGATTGGAGCCGGCTGCAAATGGAAGGCGAGCCGGCCTACCCGCAAAGAATGAAATTGATTAACGTCAAACCGGAAGAACAGCGGAAGCCGCACGTGGGGATTGTGATTACGGCAATGCCGTTTAAAAAACAGCCGCTGGAAAATTATCCGGAAATAACCAATTTTGTAGCTGATGGCCGTGAGCCCAGAAGGTTGTCTATGGCCGGGGAAACAGCGCTGTTTCTGGATAATTTGGGTGAATCCGGTGAAGAGTTTGCTGTGTTTATTCTTCATCAGGACCGGGTCTATCGGTTTGATTGGACCGGCACCCATCCGGATGTGCGGAAACAATATAAAGACGTCGGTTTAAAGATTCTGGCTTCGCTGAAGTTTCTTTAAACCTTGTTCCAGGCTGACTTTAGGCTGCCAATTAATCATTTGTTTAATCTTGGTAATGTCGATCCGGTTTAAATTGATTTCATGGGGGCGGCCTTGGCCGGAATAATCCACTTTAATGGTTCTATCAGTAACTTGCTTGACGGTTTTTAACAGGTCGGCGATGGTCGTGGTCCTTTCCGTGCTGACATTAAATACGTCTCCCGGAACCGTCGGCGCTTGGGCTAATTTTATATAAGCGTCAACTAAATCGTCGATATAAATAAAACAGCGCTCGATATCCGGTTTAGTCAGGTGGAGGAACTGATTGGTTTTTAAATGTTCGGCAATAATCGGTATCAAATAAATTTTTGATTGGCCGGCGCCGTAAACATTGGCCGTTCTTAAAATCAGGGTGTTAACTTTAAAAGTACGGTTGTAAAAGCGGCACAGTTCTTCACCCAGCCATTTGGTAAATGAATAATGGGTCATGGGCTTAATTGGATCAGATTCCCGTTTATATTTTTCGTAAGGGAAATCATAAACATAGGTCGAGGGAAAAATCAGCTTAGCTTTTACCCGGCGGCAGTACTCCAAAACATTGACCGTGCCCAAAACATTAACCTTATAAGCCAAAGCTGTGTTTTCATTGCAGTCTTTGTAACCGGAAACAGCGGCCAGATGGAAGACAGTCTCGACCGGCGGGAGGTCAGCCAAATCTTCCGGCCGGGTTAATTGCTGGTTGGCGGAGCGGGAAAATTTAATGACTTTAATTTTATTTTTTTCTAAGGCATTAGCCAGGTGTTTACCCACAAAACCATTACTGCCGGTGATTAGGGCGGTTTTCATACTAAATTGTAACACATGGATTATGCTATAATTTTAATAATGGGCAGAAGAGAGCGTTTTCAAAAAATTTATAACAATCTTCCTTTAAATTTAAGGTTGGAAGTAGTTTTGGTTATTGATGGTGAACCGGTTACCTGGAATGTCATTTGGCTTGAAGTTGAACAGCGAACTAAGATAGGAGAAAGAATGCTCGAGAAACTTGAAGCTCTAAAAATTATCTAACCAGTATGGTGAAAATATCTGACGAGGAAATTCGCAAGATGGTGATTGCCCGGCTGGAAATAACTCCGTCAAAAAGAAAAATTATTATTGGTGGAGCCGGCGCTTTTACTAAAAAAGAACTCATTGAGAAAATTAAGCAACATGACCCAATTGGCCAAAAAATTATTGAAGTCCATTTGAATTATCTTCGGTCGTTTAAAAAACAACAATTCTGGGGATGATAATTACTCGTCCAAACCACGACTTTGCTACAAAATACTTGTTTCGTTGGAGTCAAACAGTCATTACTCTGGCAAAAAAGCGAAATATTCTAGTAATAGATTTGAAAGGAAAACGGGCCAGTCGTGTTGAGTTAACAAAAAGTGTAAGAAAGAATACGGCGGACTTCATATTTATAAATGGTCACGGTAACGACGATTTAGTTACAGGGTATAACAACCAGATTTTAGTTCAATTTAATGATAATGAAAAACTTTTTAGAGGCAGAATTGTTTATGCCCGCTCCTGTCGATCGGCGGCTAAACTGGGTAAATCATGTGTCAAAAAGGGTACCCGCGCTTATTTGGGTTACACTGACGATTTTATTTTTTACAGCGATGCCGCCTCAAAATTTCTTGGACCCTCAAATTTAATTGCCAAAACTTTATTGATAGGAGAAACCGCTGGCCAGGCTGATCAAAAAGCCAAAGATGCCTATGCTAGAACCATTCAAAGATTTGAGAATAGCAGTGTCTCCGAAAAAGACAGGGAATTAATTCCTTATTTACAATGGAATATGGAAAAACAAGTTTGTTTGGGTAATAAAAACGCCCGATTAAAAATATAAGTTATGATGATTTGTTCGCCTCAACTGGGGTTATCCCCGGAGTCCAATTCCGGCGGCGAAGTTTATGACCGGGAAGTAATTAACCGTTTATGTGATAAAGGGGTTAAAGTTTTGACTTTATTACCCAAAAACCGGCCGTATTTATACAATAAAAACCTGACAGTTAAATACGCACCGGTTAAAATAATGTATCCGCCGCAGGTTTTTTCCGCTTTTGTCTTACCCTATTTGATTAAGACTTACCGGCAAGAGAGGTTTGATATTTTGCGGGTCCACAATCCCTATTTTATCGGCCCGGCCGCGGCGATTTTCAAAAAAATATATCCCAAAGTTCCGGTGGTCGCTTCGTTTTTGCATTTAGAAAACCGGTGGTTGACTGGTAAATTTGATCACATTATTACAATTTCTAAATCAACTAAAACCGAAATAATTGAGTCTTTGCATTACCCAAGTGAAAAGATTAGCGTGGCCTACCCTGGTGTTGATGAGCGGTTTCGGCCCGGCAGGAAAAACGGTAAAAATTTTACCATCATGTTTATCGGCGGCTTAAAACCGCGCAAGAATCCGGAGTTTTTGCTTCAGGTACTGGCCCGAATTAACCAGCCTAACGTTGAATTAGTGCTTGCCGGCGATGGGCCGCTAAAAAACAAGCTAAAGGGTAAACATGTCCGGGTGACCGGTTTTATCGCGGAAAAAGACAAGCCAACACTGTATCATCAGGCCGACGTGGTTGTTTTACCTTCAGTTAAAGAAGGATTCGGGATGACTTTGATTGAGGCCGGGGCCAGCGGTTTGCCGGTGGTTGGTAATCGGGTTTGGTCGATTCCCGAGATTATCCAGGATGGCGTTACCGGCTTTTTAGCCCGGCCGGGAGATGCCGATGATTGGGCGCAAAAAATAATTCAATTAATTAAATCAGAGCCGCTGCGGCGAAAAATGGGCGAAGCGGGCCGACGGCAGGCGCTGACCAAATTTACCTGGGAGAAAAATATCCAGGCCCAACTAAAGGTTTATGAAAATCTTGTTTGTTAACGAGTACGATTTGTCCCGGCCGGTTTCCGGCGCCGAATACAGCCAGATGGCTTTGGTTGAAGGTTTGCGTGCAGTCGGCCAGGCGGTGGAAATTTTTTCTCCCGGCTGGAAAAAAAATCAACCAGGCCGGGAACTGTCGCCGCTATGGTTTAACAATTTGTTCTACTATTTATATTCAGCCTGGCAGATCAGCCGTCAAAAATTTGATTTAATCCATGTTCACGGTAAGTATATTTTGCCGGGTGCGGTAATGGCCGGCTGGTTAATGAGTAAGCCTGTAGTCGTTACCGTCAGGGACTTTAAGTTCTTATGCCCCCTGGCTTTATGTTTTACCCAGGAACAGGAAAAATGCACTTTTCCTTATTTTATTAATCACGAAATTAGTGAATATCAAAAGCGTTATGCCGGCGGGGGGAAATTCAAACTGATTTTGGCTAAGTTATGGCAATATCAGCTAAAGTGGTGGCTGAATCGTTGCCGGCAAGTGATTGCTGTTTCGCCGCAGTTAGCGGAAATTTATCGTAACAACGGGGTTAAAAAAGTAATTTCGATTTATAATCTGCCGCCTCACGAGCAAAAAAAATCTCAAGGAAAGACAATTTTATCTGTGGGTAAACTCTCTTATGGAAAAGGCACGGATAAAATTATCGAGGCGGCTAAGCTTTTGCCCCAATATCAGTTTGTTTTTGCCGGGCAGTTGAACCCGAGTTTTAAGCCGGTTTTTCCAAGGAACTGCCGCTATTTTGGTCAGGTTAGTCATAGCCAGGCATTGAAACTTTATACTCAAGCCGGCGTGTTTGTAATTAATTCCCGCTGGCCGGAACCGTTATCCCGTGCCGGTCTGGAAGCGCTGTCTTTTGGTTTGCCGATCGTGGCCAGCAATCGCGGCGGCAACCGTGAATTAATTAGTAATAACGGGGTATTGGTTGATCCGGATGATCCCAAGGCTATGGCGATAGCCATTAATAAGGTTTTCCGGCAAAGCCGCACCTTGGGTAAAAATAGTCAAAAATTATTGGCCGAAAGATTTTCCCGCGGCCGAATACTATCAAGGCATCTAAATTTATACCAGGATTTAATCAAATGAACTTAGGCATTATTTTGTCCCCCGGTGACAGTTTGCAAAAGCAAAAGCAAACCGGTCAATTGGAGCGATTGATTGAGTACTATTTAAAACCTTACTTAAAAAAGTTTCGGCAGGTGGTGGTTTTCAGTTATGGCCGGCAGGATCAGGCTTTAGTTTTACCAAAAAATTTAAAAGTGGTTTATGTGTATCGATTGGACCAATATCGGTCGGTCGATATAATAAGAGTTTTTCAAGCTCCCGGGGGCATTCCGGCAATAATCGCCAAAGTACTTTTCCGTAAGCCTTATGTAGTTACTTATGGATATGATTATGTAAGTTTTGTGAGAAACAGTGGACATCCCTTACTGGCTTTGAGTTTAGGCTTAATTATTTCTTTAGTATTGCGATTAGCCAGAAACGTAATCGTAACCGATCGAAAAAATTTATCGATTGTTAAGTCAGTTTATATTCCTAATGGGGTAGATACGGCTAAATTTATACCTGGAAAAAAGCGCCGGCCTAATCTAGTTTTATCAGTCGGCCGCTTGGAAAAACAGAAAAATTATGATTTGTTGATTGGGGCTGTCAGCCGGCTTCATCGGCAAATAAAGTTAGTAATAATCGGCCGTGGTTCCCAAGGTGAAAAATTAGTTTCATTAGCCAGCAGGCTAAAAGTTAACTTTCGCATAATTGAAAATTTACCTCATTTAAGTTTACGGCAGTGGTATCAGAAAGCGGCCGTATTTGCCTTGACTTCAAAATACGAAGGACACCCAAAAACCTTAATTGAGGCTATGAGTTGCGGTTGTCCATGCTTGACCACCAATTTTTCCGGCAATCCGGTGGAAGCTGGTAATAGTGGTCTGGTCGCCGGCAATGAAAGGGAATTCACCCTAAAGCTGGAGAAATTATTATCCGAACCTGCCTTGGCAGAAAAATTGGGGTTGTTTGCCAGAAAGCAAACAATTTCCCGGTATAATATTACTAAATTGATAAATCAGGAGATAAAACTTTTGTGCCAACTAAACTAATTATCGGCTGTTTGCGTCTAGTCTATTTGGCCGCTTACCATTTGTCTTTAGCCAAGGAAAAACTGACAGGAAGACAGTTTTGGACTAAAGAATTGGCTGCATATTTTAACCTAACGCCAAAACGGGTATTAAAAAACTATCGGTCAAAGCAGGTTGAAGCGAACCGGCTGTGGGATAAAAAGAACAGAAATAGTCTAAAACAATTTTTTTCTTTTTATCAGGAAACCGACTATTTTGTTTACCGGCAGATGTGGTTTAATCGCCATAAAGCATTCTGGGATATTGCTTTGCCTTTTTATTTAAAGCCGGATGGTAGTTATTGTGAATACGGCAGCGGCATTGGGCCAGTGACCAATTGGTTGATTAAACGATTCCCCCAGTGGCATTACACCCTGGTCGATCTAGATTGTCCGGTATTTAAATTTGCCCAGTGGCGATTTCGAGAGAAAAAACAGGTTGGCTTTAAAACAGTTGGTTTAAAAAAACTTCCTTTGACTAAAAAATACGATGTGATTACCTGTAAACAGGTTTTAGAGCATGTTCCTAATCCTTTAGAGCTAATTAAGCATTTAATCAACCATCTTCGACCGGGTGGCTGGTTGTATTTGGATTATATTAATGAGCCGGGCGGGGAAAACTTAACCCAAAGTGCCCAACAAAGACGTCTTGTTTTGGCTTATTTATTCAAGACTTTGCGGCCGATTTTTTCGATAGAACCGGACAGTCAGAAGGAGGGATATGGACTCTACCAGAATTACTGATTTTAACCGGCCTTGGTATTCTAAAGCCATTAATTTACTGCCTCAAAAAATTTCCGGGAAAATTATTGAGTTAGGATCCGGCAATGGCGAGTTAGCAGAGTTGTTGAGAGGCAGAATTAAACATTTAACCTTAGTAGATATTAATCGGGGCCGGAATATCGTTCGGGCCGATTTTAACCGGCCCTTGCCGTTTCGTACCGGTGAGTTTCATTGGGCGATTTCTTTAGAGGTGATAGAACATTTAATTAACCATGAGCTATTTTTAAAAGAAATTTATCGGATTTTAAAACCTAACGGCCGGTTGATAATTTCCACTCCGAATATTGCTTGGTGGGGTTATCGCTTATTTGTTTTTATGGGCCAGCCACCTAAAAAAGAAGGCTATCATTTGCGATTTTTTACTCATAATACTTTGAGACGGATATTGGAACAGTTGGGATTTGAGGTTTTGAGTACCAACAGTTTTACTACTTTACCGTTAATTAATCGTTATCTACACCATCCAATTTATCCCATTATAAAATATTGACCGAATTTACTGGCTCAGGATTTGGTTTTTCTATGCCGAAAAAAATAATATTTAATAAATACCAAAAACGGACGGCCAATTATCATTGGCAGCAAATTAGCCGGAACCCGTTTCGGTTTAACGCTTA
>Ga0210044_10008542_pt1 | contig 12735 bp, 16 predicted proteins | sample CryGey13umfilter_2_FD_183959 | JGI IMG/M metagenome (GOLD analysis project Ga0210044, IMG submission 183959) | Groundwater microbial communities from aquifer in Utah, USA - Crystal Geyser 4/9/14 3 um filter (SPAdes) (version 2) | ecosystem: Environmental > Aquatic > Deep subsurface >... | reverse complement strand
GCGCAGGTAGACGGCGCAGGTAGACGGCGCAGGACATCGCGACGGCTGGGCCGCGCGACCCGTTCGAGGCCGGCCGGCGTCTCGAACGTCTGGTCTTCCGGCGCGGATGCGCAGCGCCCCGTCCAAAGCGACCGCCCAAGACAACGCCGGGGCTCCGCTCCGCCCAAGACAAGGAAAACCACCCGCCCTTTCCCCGGACTGAAGTCAGGGGTTCGCGGGCCGGTGGCCCATGATCTAAAAAAGCGAAAAAATACGTCCGCTCCCATTTCCAGATCGATGCAGCGATCGGGAGACACGATCGGGAGACACGATCGGGAAAAAGCGACGTCCCTGCGTCGCCGACGATCATGATCGCCGCCGGCGACGCAGAAGCGTCCGGAAAGCAGGGCTGAAGGCAGAGCTGAAAGCAGGGCTGAAGGCAGGGCGGCACCAACCGCAAGGCTCCGGCGCGCAACAAAGGGCGCACGACAAAGGCCACACAACAGGCCGCGCACAACAGGCCGCGCACAACAGGTGGCGCGGAGACATCAGGGATCGGGAGACAAGACAATGGCCGCCACCAAGACCATCCGCAGCCGCAACGCCGAGGCTGCGAGCCTCCACCACCGCGCCGGCAACGCAGGCGTCGCGGTGGCGGTCGACACCCGCCCCAAGGTGAAGCAGTCGCGCAAAGGCTACGACCGCCGCCGCGACAGTCGCCAGGCGCGGCGCGAGGAGTGGTGATCCAGACGACTCTGGCGGAGATCGCCGTGAGTGCGATCTCGATCGCGGCCTCCCTCTCCGCCTGCATCGCCGTTTCCGCATCTCTCTCGATGATCCGCGCGGCGCGGCGGCTCGAAAAAAAACAAGCCGAAGATCGGCCAGGCCAGCGCCGCAGATAACCAGCGCCGCCCCCAAGCTCGTCCGAGCTTCTGAGGTTGCCATAGACGACGTGGTCTACCTTATTGGGGCCATCGGCGTTTCGAGGAAGCAAATCCTCCAGGATGCGGACAAGTTCCCGAACGCCATCCGCGAGACCATCCGCGAGACCATGTTGCGAGATACCCCGTCGAGATACTCCCTCGAGATCGACCGCTCCTTCAGCGACAAGGCTTATCCGCAGGAAAATGCCGCTCGAAAAAAAACCGATAGAAGAAAGCCGAGGAGCGCCAGGCTCAGCGCCGCCGATGGACATCGACGCCGGCGCAGGGCCGGGCGGCGAAAGGCGACGAACGGGATCCGGAATCAGATGCCGGAAGCCGGAAGCCGGAAAACGCCATTATGCGAGGACAACCAGCATGACCAGCATCACGGCCAGCATCACGGCCAGCATCACGGCCAGCATCACGGCCAGCAAGCGCGACAAGGCGGTCGGCGCCACCAGGACGCGGCGCGCCGCCCACGATAATCCGAGTCTTTTCGAGGCCGTCATGGGCGCGGAAAACGCACGCTCCGCAGCCCTCATGTTCCTTCTCGGCGCCGCCGATGCGGCCACTGCGCCCAGGACGGCGCGGCGGCAGGCCTGAAGGCAGGCCCAAAAGCAGACCCGGAGTCAGACCCGGAGTTAAATTCGGAGTCAGATTCGGAGTCAGATTCGGAGTCAGGCTCGGAATCAGGCGGGACGGGCGTGACCCGCCTCAAGACGCAGCAGCACAAAACACCGTCCGACGCTGTTTTGAAATTCCACAACAAACCAAAAATGAAGTGGCAAAGATGATTCCCCTTTGAAAAGAAGGGGCTTCATCGGCCACCAGTCAGTACGCAAGAAAGAAAAACAATAAGACGTTCCTCGCGCACTGTATCAAGGAATACCAGATGCGACCGTTCGGTACAGAGGAAGATTACGGTGAAAGACCGACAATCAAGACGATAAGGATTATTTCCAGTCTTGTCTTGTCGGCAGTAATGGCGCTGGCGCCACTGGCTGGCGCTGCGCGCGTCTCCTCCATCCATGAAGACCTCGGCGCAAGATACAGCGCAAGATACAGCGCGGCGATCGCGATCGTGACGCCTCCGGCGCCGCCGCGCAGCGCAACATCCGACACGCGCTCCGGCGTCACGACCCCCGCAGCCTTTCCCGCTCCGGTCATCAGCCGCGGCCTCAGCCCCAGCCTCAGCCAGGAGGCGCGCCTCGATCCGACCGAGACCTATCGCCCGGCGCCGCCGAAAGCGAGCGATCCGGATATCGACGCTATCCCGCTTCCGTCGCCGCGACGGCAAGCGCAGCGCGATGGGATCGAAAATGATCACGCCGCCGATCACGCCACTGACCGCACCGCCGATCTGGAGCGCGTCGTCGCCACCCCGCCCAGGAAACTGCCGAAAGACGACGATCTCATCTGTCTTGCCGCCGCCCTATACCACGAGGCGCGCAACCAGGAGCCCGCCGGCCGCATAGCCGTCGCCGCGACGATCATGAATCGCGCGGCGCTTGAACCATGGCCAGAAACCATCTGCGATGTGATCGCTCAGCCAAAACAGTTTTCGTTCATGAGAAAAAACCGGATCATTCCGAAAATCAGAGAAAAAGAAGCATGGGCCGTAGCTGTTGGCGAGGCGGCGATGATTCTGATGATGGGGTGTCCGCCCAACCTTGATGGTGTCGCCTATTATCACGCTGCTTCGGTCAAACCCGTATGGCGAAAGAGCCTGAGCCGCATGGCGCAGATCGGGGATCATATTTTTTACACCAACCGCAAATAGACCAGACCGCACAGCGCCGCCCCCATCTGTTGCGAGACGATCCCCAAGACAAGAGAGAAAACAAATACCTGAAAAGCCATGCCGCCGCCGAGGCATTGCCGCCGACTGGCCTTTTCAGGCGTCCAGAACAGGAAAACAGAAAGATGCATGACCCTCTTGGCGATGAGATGAAAGCGCTCGAACGCGCATCGACCAGCGCGCCGTTCTCCAGATCGCTTCCCATCTACGCGCGGGTGGACGGCCGCAGCTTTTCGCGCTTCACGCACGCCATGGATCGGCCGTTCGACCCACGAATGACTCAAGCCATGCTGGCCACGGCCACGCACCTCCTGGAGGCCACTCACGCCAAAGCGGCCTATGTCCAGTCCGACGAGGTTTCTCTTCTTTGGAACCCCGGCCCTTTCGGCGAGCACTTTTTCGGCGGTAAGCCGCAAAAAATGGCTTCCGTGCTTGCCGGCCTCGCGACCGCGGCCTTCACTCACGCGCTGCTGAAAGACACCCATGGCCTCGCGGCATGGGCCGACCTTCTGCCGCATTTCGACGCGCGCGTAGTCTCCATGCCGTCTCGCGACCACGCGACGCGCATGTTCGCCTGGCGGGGCCAGGACGCCCGGCGAAATGGCCTGAACCAGATTGCGAGGTCGTATTTCTCCAGCCAGGCGCTTCAAGGAAAATCGACCGGCGAGGTTCGGCAGATGCTCGCCGAGATCGGCGTCGAAACCGATCAATTTCCGAACGCCTCTCTCAACGGGTCTCTGCTGCGCAAGACGAACGTTCTGCGCGCGCTCGACAAGGCCGAGATGCAGCGGATTCCGAAAGAACGACGTCCCGACGCCGACGCGCTTTTCACGCGCTCGCAGGTCGTGGTCTTCGACGGTCGCCACCCCGGGATCATCACAAACCTCGAGGCCGTGCTGTTCGAGGGCGCCGATCCAGAGATCCCGCGTCGCGCCGCCGCCTGAACGCGATCATGACTTCCTGAGCGAAGCCCTGAGCGAAGCCCTGAGCGAAGCCCTGAGCAAAGCCCTGAACGAAGCCCTGAACGGGACTTTCGAATAGGAGTCTCGAACGCGAAAAGAATCGCTCTCGCCACCTTTTCACCGCCAAGCAACAGAAAGGCGCACAAAATGAAGTCTCCTCGCAAAGACAGCGCCATGAAATACGCGATCCACCCCCACGATCACACCGTCGCCGCATATCGGCTGTTCCGACTTTTCGGCGCGCCCGAGCATTACGGTTCTCGTTATAGCCGGGTACACGGGATCGCAAGGCCAGTGGCGGCGGCGCCGTTTCTGCGGGTCGGCGGCAGGCGCCGCGGCGCCGCGCTGCGCATTCTTCGTTCGTCCGGGGTGATCATGGGGTATGCGCAGGACGACATCCTGGACGGCAGCCAGAGCAGCATCCAGAGCAGCATCCTGCCGCAGTCGTCTCGGCCGCTCAGGTTTGAGATCGTGCTCTACCAGGACCAGAGCGCCCTCCTGTTCGCCTACGGGCCGGGGCGCGGCGTTCTGGTGTCCGCACGCGTGTGGCTGCCGCCAACCCCGCTCGCCGAAGCGATCCAGCAATTCGCCGCGAAGATGAAGGGGCGCTGGGAAGACGGAGATCGCGACGGGGGCGCTAAGGTGTGTCCCATGCCGATTGCGGCGTCATGCCGCCTCGAGACGAACAGCGCCACAGGAAAGATCCTTCCCGCCGCCTGTGACAGGGGCGCCAGAATTCCCGCGGTTCTCGGTCGCCGGGTGGCGACCCTGCTGAATATCTCCGAGGCTGCGTTGCGCACGGAAGGCATCATGTCGGCGATCATGGCGGCTGGCAAGTCGGCAAGAGGGACGGCGAGAGGGAAGGCGCCAACGCCCGGGCGACCGCTCATGCCGGTCAGATCCGGAGACGGACTTGAAAATCTTCCGGCGCGGGGCTGGAAATGGAGAGACGCAGAGGATCTCGCCCGCGTCCTGAAGGCGGCGGCGATCTCCCGGCAGAACGCGACCATGCGCGAGGCTGGCGGCGCCGCCTACGAGCTGCGCGTCTCCGTCTGGGCAAGACCCCACGGAGATCCCGCGCTCTCGGTGATCAGCTCCGATGATGCGCATGACCTGAAGGATTTTCTCCAGTCGGTGTTGTCGGCATGGCTCGAAAGAGACCCTGCGCGGCGGGAGCGCATCTGGGGGCGCGGTCGAAACATTCGTGGCGAAAACGCCTACAATCGCGCCGGAACCACGGGCGACCTGGTCATGCTGCATTTTGTCGTGAAAGCCACAAGCGCCCACCAAATCCTCACAGCCGCCAGCCTCCTTCACCAGGAAGGCTACGCTGCGCCGTGACGCAATCCGGCAAGTCCAAACGCGCCTTGCCTCCAAAGCAAGGCGCCGGCCACAGGCTCGCCGGCCACAGGCTCACCCTGTCGCCACCGATCATGATCGCCGGCGACGCCAGGGCGTCTCCGAAAAGGATCAGAAAATCGGAGGCGGCCCCATGGCCCAAGCAATCACAACCCAGCCGGCAAAACGGTCGGCCTTCGAGAAGGCTTCCGTCAGGTCGTCTCCCGTCAGGTCGTCTCTCGCCATCCTCGGCGCCATCGGCCGCGCCGAGGCTGGCGGCGACCGGGCGGCCATGCCCACGGCTCGCGCCCTCAGCGCCATCGACCCCGAGACGTTCCAGAGGCTCGCACGCCACGAGATGCTGCGCGTCTCCGCCGACGGCCATGCGCTGATGACCGTGCTCGGCTCGGCGCTTCTCGATCGTCTCAGCCGCAAATCTCTCAGCCCCAAATCCACCAGCCCCAAATCCGCCAGCGTCACGCCCGCCAGCGTCAGGATTCCTGGCGCGCCGACCGTCAGGTCGCCGCAATGAATATGGACATGAACGTGAACATGAACAGCAGCCCATTCTGTCCCGCCGGCCTTTTCGAAGAACCGCGGCTCATGACAGTCGCCGCCGCTCTTCGCGACGGCGGATTTCAGGCGTTCGCGGTCGGCGGCGCGGTGCGTGACAGCCTTCTTGGCGCACAGATCCATGATATCGACATCGCCACCGACGCGCGCCCGGACCAGGTCGAGCGCGTGATGGCGGCGCGCGGCGTGCGAACCGAGCCGACCGGCATCGATCACGGCACAATCACCGCGATCTGCGATGGCGCCAGCTTCGAGATCACCACGTTCCGTCACGACGTCTCCACCGACGGGCGGCGGGCCACCGTGCGGTTTGCGACAACGATCGATCAGGACGCTCAGCGGCGCGACTTCACCGTCAACGCGCTCTACTGCGATCTGAGTCAAGACCTGAGTCAAGACCTGCGCCAAGACCCGTGCGCCCGGCGTCGCGTCGCCAGCAGCGGCGTCATCGATCCGACCGGCCATGGCCTCGAGGACATCGCACGGCGCCGCGTGCGCTTTGTCGGCGACCCGCATACGCGCATTCGCGAAGACGCGCTGCGCATGCTGCGGCTGTTTCGCTTCTCCGCCCGCATGGCGTCAGCCTCTGACATCACGCTCACCGAGGATTTTGCGGCTGCGGCCGCGCTGGCGCCATTGGCGGACCATCTCTCGCGCGAGCGGGTCGGCGCCGAGATCTGCGCACTCCTGAAGATAGCCGACAGCGCCGCCGTCGCGACCGCGATCTCCGCCATGGCCCAGTCCGGCCTGCTGGAGCGCGTGCTGCCCGGCGCAGACGCCGGCGGCATGGCTGCGACCTGCGCAGCCGAGATCAAGGCGGCATCTTGCATGAAAACGCCGTATTCTCCCTCGTCGTCCGACACCCTCTCCCTCCGACTTGCGGCCCTGTGCGCCGTCATCCAGCCGGAAGATCTCTACCGCCTGCTGCGGCTGCCGAAGGCGCTCATCAAGACCGTCTGCCTCATCCAGAAAGCGGCAGGGGTTGCTCCGGGATCCCTCTTTGGAGTTGGCGGCCTCGGCGCGGCGGAGATCGGCTATCGCCTCGGGGCGGCGAACGGCGCGAGCGCGGCGCTCCTGATGGCGAGCCGGGAAGGCTGCACGGCCGACCTCTGCTCGGTGGAGAAAGGCGCCACGCGGCGCTTTCCGGTGTGCGGCGGCGACGTCGTCGCCGCAACCGGCGCCTCCGGCCCGGCGGTCGGCGCGATCCTGCGCCGCCTCGAAGCCCATTTCATCGCCTCCGGGTTCTCGCTCGATCGCGACAAGCTGCTGCAGATGCTGCCGCAGAAGCAGACGCAGAAGCAGAAGCAGACGCAGGCTTCGGCGGTGGACAAGTTCGTGTAAAAAGGAGCAGGCTGAAAAACATTCGGCAACAGATGATCTGTCTTGCGCCGCCGATCATGATCGTCAGCGCCGCAAGACGGACCCGAAAAAGGAAAAACACCGATGACTGCTTTCTCGATTCTTGTCGCAGACAACGACAACCGGCCGAACGCCCTGAAATGGGAGGCGGGCGATGATGACGACTTTCTGGTGGCGAACAACGGCCTCTACACCGTGAGCGTCGACAGCGTCTACGGCTACTATGCGCTCTCCCACAATGGCGATCCCATCGGCGAGAGCCACTCCATCAACCGGATCAAGGAAATGGCGCAGAAAGACCACGAGTTCTGGATCAGTGGTAAACGCACGGCGGTCAGCGTTCCGGACTGGCGATAATCCTTCATTGAGCGACACACTTCTCGCGCCTTCTCGCGACGAACGCCCGGCTCGCGACGAACGCCCGGCGACAGACAGGCCCTCGCACGGGCGCTTGCACGGGCCGGCCGCAGGGCTGCGCCAGGAGAAAGAAACGGAAGAAGAATCCGATGAACCGATCGACAGTTGAGACGTCATTCGCCAAGTCCCCTTTCCAGCTCGCGCCCGACGACGTCGAGGTGTTCGCGGTGGGCGACGTCCATGGCCAGGCTGCGGCCTTTGAGGCGATGCTGGCCTATGTGGCCAACGTCAAGACCCGGCCGGGGCGCAAGCGCCTGCTGGTCCAGACCGGCGATGTCATAGATCGCGGGCCCGAGAACCTCCGGGCCATGGATCTCGCGCTGAATGCGCGCGAGCTCGCCCGCGTCGACGCGGTCGTGCTGCTCCCGGGAAACCATGAGCTGATGCTGCTCGAAGTCCTCGACGATGTCGCGGCCGCTGTCGTGAAAGATGCTTTCTATGGGACTCACCTCGACATATGGGCCATGAACGGCGGCCGGCAGGTGGTCGACGAGCTTATGGTGGCGGCGAACGTGCAGGCGGAGACGAAAAACACCCTCCTGAACGACAAAGCGGCTCTCGCACACTGGCTGGGCGACGTGTTCGAGAACGGCGTCCTTGCCGAGACCGCGCCGGGAGCATGGCTGCGCGCGCTGCGCGCCGGACCGGATCATGTGCGCGTTGGCCAGACCCTTCTGGTCCACGCCGGCGTTCATCCGCGACTCGACCAGGACCGCTTTCTCAAGACGCCGCGGGCCGGACATCGCCGGGCGCAGCACCACTGGGCCTGGGTGCGCGAGCCCTTCCTGCAATGGCAGCGCAGGTTCACGGACACCAATGGCGACCCGATGCTCGTTGTTCACGGGCACACTCCGGCGTTCAGGAAGCCGGTTTTCCGACACGAGAACGAAAAAGCCGTCGTTGCATGCATGGACCGGATGCTCACCCACGGCCGACTCAACGTCGACGCAGGCGCTACCGAACGCCCGCATGTCGGCGGCGCCCGGCTGAACGCGGACGGCTACCAGATGTTCGTCGCGCAGGCGTAAAGGGATCACGCCGATCCCAAAAAAAATACAAGACAAGAAAACAAGAAACAAGACAAACAAGCGGCGCAAGCGCCCTTTCAGGCCCCCGCACCCTTGCTCGCACCTTACGCTTCTCATTTGTCCACCAACCCAGAAAAGGAACGGTCAATGGCCCTTGTCCGAACACTGAATGGCGACATCCTTCATGTCCGCGAGATCATTCACGGATGCACGAAAGACCATGTCCAGGACTGGTATTTCGACACCAGGAACTGGCTGTGCTCCTCGCACGGACGCGAAGGCGACACGCCAGATCGTCCGATGACGAGCGAAGCCATCGAATGGACCAAGCGCCATCACCTGCCGAACGCCGTCGTGGCGAAGAATCCTGCCTGACCAGGCCGCTGCCGTATGGGGTCTTCACAGGTCGCCGCCACACCCTCGCCGCCAAACCCGCTCGCACGACAGGATCGTGATGTCTCAGGAGACCCTTCTCAGGAGACCCTTCTCAGGAGACCCTTCTCGGGAGACCCGTCTCGGGAGACCCGTCTCGGGAGACCCGTCCTGAAGGGCGTTATCTCAAAGAGAGATTATCTCGATCAGATCTGTCTTGTCTTGTCTTGTCTTGTCTTGTCTTGTCTTGTCTGGCCCTCCTTTGACCCGACAAAGACAAGGAGGAAAGGGGTGCAGGCGCAGGAGAAGGGTGGCAGGAAAAAGGAGCGGGACAGGCAAGAGGGACAGGCAAGAGGGGCAGGGTGGAGCCCAACGCCCTCGCGCCGCCGATCATGATCGCCGGCGACGCGAGGGCGTCAGCCAGAGGTTTAGTCAAAGGAGAAGACGATGTTCCGCAGCAACGTTTCCAGCAGCAGCATGACCAGCAGCGAAGCCGCGACCTTTCTCGCCGATCTGATCGTCGCGCACACCTGCGACATCCCGCTCAACACGATGGGGCAGATCGCCATGCGCACCGCCAAGGCGAATGAGCTGGCGCACGCGCTGTCGACGCTGTCCAAGCTGACCGGCGTCGATCTCGACCGCCTCGCCCGCAGCATTCCCACCAGCAGCGTCAAGGAGATGGCGCCGGAAGAGTACGAGCAGCTCGGACTCCTTTAAATTTCCTGAGCCTGCCCAACACGGAACCTCCCTTCTCGCGATGATCGCAAGCGATCGACAGATCGAACGCCAGATCATCGCGAGACCAACGAAAAAAGGATCCAGTCATGTCTTTCGCCGACTCCATGGAATGCCGTCAGGAAACCGACTTCGCTCACGCGGCCGCCGTCGCCACCGAGATCACGGCGCGGGCGAAATACGCCAAGCCGGTTGCGTACTCCGGCAAGCTGGCCGCCCTCTCGCTGCGCAAGACAAGACAGGGCAAGGCGTATGCGCTGTTCAGGGTCAGCTGCGGCCCGTCTTCGCAGGTCGGCTTCGCGTTCACCAAGGCGGTGATCGAGGCGCTCGAAACGATCGGCGTCGGCGGCCTGATCGAAGTTATCGGTCTGGTCGAAGAGGTCATGGTGATTCAGCCCAACGGCGCGCCCAAGATCAAAAAGACCTATCGGGCCCACAAGGTGATGAATCGAGCCGCCTGATCAGATCTGTCGCCCTTCCCGAGACCCCACCTCTCAAACCAGAAAGGTAGGCGCGACAGGCAAGCCTTTCCGTCCTGCGCCGACGATCATGATCGCCGCCGGCGCAGGACATCAGTGCCGGAAGCAGTAGAAAACGCATCAGAATCGACAGACAAGGAAGCCAGACAGATGAGCATCGACATTTACGCCGCGACGCAGGACAGCGACGGCGTCTGGGGCCCCGTGACCCGGTTCGAAGCCCAGAACCGCACCGTCTGGATCGAGGACGAGGACGGCATGAACGCCGTCGAGGCCGAGAACCCGCTCTACAAGCCCGATTCCGGCCTGAGCACAAGCTCGATCGAGGCGTACAACCTGCTCGATCGTCTCGGCCTGTCCTCGAAGTCCGAGGCGACCGATATCCTCGACATCGAGGTCGCCATCTCCGCCGCCGCCGTGCGTCTGACCCGCGGCGCGGCGGACGCTCTCGCCGTGCGGTTCCTGATGCTCGCGGTCGCCGGCCGTGAGCGCGGCGCGACCCATATCGTCATCGGCTGAAACGCGGCGGCTGACACGCGGCGGCTGACACGCGGCGGCTGACAGCCGCCCGATCAGGATCTTCAGTAAATACTCCCGACGGGGACCGGCTCCTGGCAGGTTCGGCGCAAAATCGAACCCACGTTAAGGGACAACCCTCTTCCAGGATAGATCCAAGGCGATCATCGAAAGGATATTCCTATGACGCACGACACCACAAAGCCGGGTCTCAGGGCCTTCGCCGTCAGAGAGGCGCGAAAAGCCGCCTCGAACGCGCCTTACGACACGTTTTTTGGCGCGCTCGACGCCGAGGTCGACATGATTTCCAACCTCGTAACCGGGATCGTAACCGGGATCGAAACCGGGATCGAAGCCGGGATCGAAGCCAATCTCGCCGACAGCGGCGATCTTCTCGACCCCTGGAAGCATGGGCGCAGCGGAACGACGACGTTGCTCGGATACACCCTGGTGGAAGGGTGTGGAGCATGTCCTGAGGACTATGATCTTTTTCTCGGTGAGGAACGCGTCGCCTATCTGCGCCTGCGCCATGGGAAGTTTCGCATTGAGGTGGCGCATCTTCCCGGAACCTATTTCAATGTGGGCAACCCCAAGGGCGATGGCGTCTTCGACAACGACGACGAGCGCGAGGCCTTTCTTCTTTGGGGCGCCCTGCTGGTGGACGCCCTTCGCCGCGAGCGCGGCGAGGCGATCCCCGCGAGATCTGAGGCAGAGGAGTTCGAACTGTGTGCGCTGCGCGCCCGTCTGCGCAACACGCTCGCCGACCATCTGGTCGCCAACCACGAAGCGGCGATCCGCCTCTCATGAGGCTTCTTTACGCGGCGATGATCCAGAAACCGATCAGGAACAGTATTAAATCCGCTGTGCGGCCAGTCTCTCCCTGATGGGAGACCGGCCAAACTGCAGATTATTTTCAGATGAAAAGCGCAGCAGACACAGGCCTTCTCACACAGAACGGACATCCCAACCTTAGTCCACAGAAACGGGCCATGATATCCGTCCGATCAAGGAGAGATTCAATGCAGATCGATCGCACCGGCGCCGAACCCCATCTTGTCTTTGACAGGGGCGTGAGTGTGCCCGCAGCGTCGCTGCTGGCGGCGCTGGCGAACTGTTTCGTCGAGCAGATCGGCGATTCGGACGTCAAGGACGATGAGGGCGACTATCTGGAATCCCAGCTTCTGGAAGAGTTTCCCGAAGGCAACATCTCTGCTCAGGATTTTTGCCAGCATCTCGAATATTTCGGCGCGGAGCTCTCTCACGACGACCACGACGTGATGGAGGCCATGAAGCGCAAAGGCCTTTTCGCGAAGGTCGACTTCGTTGTCGAGGGCGGTGTGAGCTACGCTCTGTACGCCGTCAGAAACGACGCCTTTATGAGGATCGCCAAAACCATGGCGAAGAGCAAGGCCGATCGCGTCGTCTGAAACTGGCGGCGTGGAAGTTGTCGCGGAACCTGTGACGGCTTAACGCGCGCCACACAAAAACAACAAAACTCCAGCGACTTCGCGCCGCCGATCATGATCGCCGGCGGCGCAAAGCACCGGAAAGTCCAAAAAAAAGCACAAATACAATCCAGGCCGCAAGACCTGGCGCGCATCGCCCGGTCTCAGAACAAAGGAACGCAAGATGAACATCCTGAACATCGCCGCCCCGAGCACCCTCCCCCATCCCGGCGAACACGCGCCGGTCGAACGCTTCGCTACGGTCGTCATCAGCCCCCGCACTCAGGTTCAGGGCGTCCTGATCTGGCAGGAGGGCGCGCACGCCTGCGTCGAGACTTCGCCCGATCGCCAGTTCACCGGACGCGTCGCCAACATGGCGTAGGCCACAGGGCCTGTAATCGCCACCCGACTCTGGCCGCCCGACTCTGGCCGCCAGGAATGCTTCCGTGTCCGCGGCCCCGAGCAGATCACCGGGGCCATCGGGGCGCTGGAGATGTTGGCGCTTCAGGGCCATGACGGCGCCCTCGGCCACGACGTCGCGCAACTTGGCGAAGCCATCGCCGCGATCGAGGCGAGCACGGTCTGGTTCGTCTGCCGCTGACCCCATGAAGCCGAATGGCTTCAGCGCGCGCTCCTCAGCGCGTGCGCCAGCCGAAAGAAAAAATACAGACCTCCACCTACAGACGCCTCCACCGCTTCGCGCCGCCGATCATGATCGCCGGCGACGCGAAGCGTCGGAAGACGAAACAAGACACAGCAAAACGCAACCAGAAAGATCCGGATCCAGATCGGACCGGTCATGAAATGA
>Ga0210044_10008533_pt1 | contig 12745 bp, 15 predicted proteins | sample CryGey13umfilter_2_FD_183959 | JGI IMG/M metagenome (GOLD analysis project Ga0210044, IMG submission 183959) | Groundwater microbial communities from aquifer in Utah, USA - Crystal Geyser 4/9/14 3 um filter (SPAdes) (version 2) | ecosystem: Environmental > Aquatic > Deep subsurface >... | reverse complement strand
ATATTCTTTTCATTGTACGGACAAAAATAACTAAAAGTTCCCAAATATAGAACTTTAAAAATAAAATATTTTTTATTGAGCCTATCGCTCGCTTGTAGCGAGTGATTAATATTATAAAGATTCCTGCAGGAGTTTATCCTGAGGCAGACAGGTTCCTGAAATTTTTATTAAAAATTATCAGGAATCTTTATGATGGTTATGGGGGGTGGTTGCCATTGCAAATGTAAATCTGCTTAGGAGTCTTTAGAAGCAAGTGGAATTACTTAGATTTTCTTCACAAGTATAACTTCGTTTAAGTCTAAACAGTTATTTTTATAGCTGCTTTCAATTATCAAGTCATCTTTATAGTCGAAATAACCTTTGATGTCTATTGAGTCAATTATGAGTTCAAAATTTTCGTATTCACCATAATTCTTATTTTCATAATTCCAAGTTCCTGTTAGTTCAAATTCATTACAGTTGTCAGATGAGACAACTAAATTACCATTTTTTTCTAATTGTATTTTAACTTTATTTTCAAGTCCTACAGAAATATAAGAGCCTATTTTTCTAGACTTTTCAATTTTTTCATTTAGCTTTTTGCCGAAGCTAAAAATGATAGGTGGTAAAAACAAGATAAATGAGAATATGAAGAATATTTTTTTCTTTTTCTTTAGAACAAATCCTAATATTAAAAGAATTAAAGCAGGAGTCCAGAAAAGCAATAATAAAAAATAAAACAAAAAGAATTCCATAATATTTTATTTAATAACACGGTAATAAAATTTCCAAATTTTCATTTTATATAACACGATAAGCTTATATTTTATTCATTTTCAAGCATAGTAGAATCAAGCCATTCAATAAAGTTTTTCCATTGAAAATTCTTGTCTTTTTCAATATTATTTGAATTATGATCCCAAATTACAACAGGAAATTCATCTTCAATTTGTGTTCTATTATCGAAACACCAAAAATCACCGTTATCTTGTTTAAATGGAGTTAGGTAGTTTGGGAATCCATATTCTTTGTAATCTTTCACAACTTCTTCCAAGTTCATATAAGGAGCTAACTCTTTATTTGCCCAACCAAACCCAACAAATGCAAAGCCACCCATAGAAACTATATGACAATATTTAAGTTGAAACTCTATGAATGAATTCGGAAAATTACATTCATACTTTTTAATTATTCTATCTAAATCTTCTTTATTAGGTTTTGGCAATTTATCTGAAAATATTGGTCCTCTATTAGGATATTTCTCTTTTAAATCTTCAAAAGTCATAATCGTATTTTTATATTGATATCAATTTATTTAATTAACAACAAATATAAAAAACTTATTCAAATTCCTAACCTTTCTTTTAGCCAATCATTCGCTTGTAGCGAGTGATTAATTGTTGAAAAGATTCCTACTGGAGTCGAAGGGTTGCACTTCACAGGAATGACGCACAGAGCGAGGGCAATGCTAAATATAAAACACATTAACTCTAACCAACATTTTACGTCATTCCTGAAATTTTCATTGAAAATTATCAGGAATCTTTAGTGTCGAGTAAAGTGTTACTAGGATAAAAATAATTTATTTAGTTTTGGTAAAATTTAAAAAATAAAAATGATGAATAAATATATCATATTTTCAATAGTTGCGATATTTTTTAGCTGCTCTTCAGATGTAGTTGAAAATGATAAAAATAAAATTGTAAACAAACTTGAGAACATAGATGTAAAAGTGGATGAGATACCAAGGACTTCAGTAACTAGTTTGAACGCTCAAGTTTTAATACTTAATGAAGAAAATGATATTTATGTTAACGTAAGTACGGTCGAACCAGAAAACACTAAATTAATAATGGATGGAAATATTGTGGAAGGGAAAAAAGGATTGTTTAAAATAACACCAAAAGAACTAGGAAGACTTACATTAGATGTTCAGGTTGAAATAGATGGAATTGAAATGAATTATGGTAGAACTATTTTTTATGTAGTATCCCCAGAAACCACAATAGCTGAAATTTTTAAAATGAATAAAGAATAATTATTTCTTATTCTTTCCCCTTAATCACCACCTGCAACAACGCAGCCAATCCAATCACTAAACCACAGCCAATAACATTATACCACAAATAGCCAACTTCTTTAACAGGAGTTTGAAGTAGATAAGAAAAAATAGCTTGCCCGAAAAAGTGTAAAATAATTACAGCGGCTTGTGCAATAATAGCGGCAATAAATGTGGCTTTTCCTTTAATTTTATGAATGAAAAAAGCCACCAAGAAAATACCTAAAATAGTTCCGTAAAAGATAGAACCTAAAATGTTTACCGCTTCAATAAGGTTTTCGAGTAATTGGGCAAACAAAGCAAAACCAATGGCTATAATTCCCCAAAAAGCGGTAAATAATTTAGAAATAATCACCATTTTTCTGTCGCTGGCTGTTGCAGAAGAGCTTGATAAGCGTTTGTAAAAATCTATGGTGCTGGTAGAAGCCAAGGCATTTAGCTCTCCCGAAGTACTGGACATGGCAGCAGAAAAGATAACTGCCAACAACAAACCAATTAAACCTATGGGCATATAGTTCATAATAAAAGATAGAAAAATATAGTCAGAATCTTTTGATTTACTTTCTGGTATGGCTTTTAAAATAATGGCTTTGGCTTGGTTTTTCAGTTCAATTTCCTGTTTGTCTTTTTGTTGAGCTAAACTGATGGCTTGGTCAATTTCTATTTGGTTGGTTGAGGTGCTTATTTGCTCCAAATATTGTTTTTTTTCACTAAATACTACTTGATAATCATCTTCAATGGCTTTCAGTTCCGGTGCATATTCGGTTTGGTAGGCTTGATCTAAGCTTGTTTGGTTAAACAGAATTCGGTGTTCTTGAAATTGAAAAAATACAAAAACCATTATCCCTACAAACAGAATAAAAAACTGCATAGGAATTTTCAGCAAGGCATTGAACATTAATCCCATTCGGCTTTCATACACCGATTTTCCACTTAAATAGCGTTGTACTTGCGATTGGTCGGTGCCAAAATAGGAGAGGGCAAGGAAAGTTCCTCCGGTAATTCCTGTCCAAAAAGTATAGCGTTTATCAATGTCTAACGAAAAATCAATTACATTCATTTTGTCCATCATTCCGGCAATGGAGACAGCTTCACCAAAAGAAACATTTTCGGGCAAATTGAAAATAATAATAAAAAAAGCGATGAACATTCCGCCCATAATTACTGCCATTTGCCATTTTTGGGTAAGGCTGACTGCTTTTGTCCCTCCCGAAACGGTGTAAACAATTACCAACGCACCAATTAATAAAATAGTAATATCGAGCTGCCAACCCAAGGCGGTAGCAATAATAATGGCAGGAGCATAAATGGTTATTCCGGCTGCTAATCCACGCTGAATAAGAAAAAGAGAAGCAGCAAGCAGCCTACTTTCAACACCAAAACGGGTTTCCAAATATTCGTAAGCAGTATAGACTTTTAGTTTGTAATAAATAGGAATAAAAACGGCTGAAACAATAATCAAAGCGATGGGTAAGCCCAAATAATTTTGCACAAAACCCATTCCAGATTCGTAAGCTTGTCCGGGAGTAGAAATAAAAGTGATAGCACTGGCTTGAGTAGCCATAACTGAAAGTCCGATGGTAGCCCATTTCATATCGCTATCTCCTTTGAGGTAGCCTTCAATGTTTTGGCTTTTACGGGTTTTCCAAGCACCATAAATGGCAATAAAACCGAGCGTTCCGAGTAAAACTAACCAATCTATACTGCTCATGGTTTATAGTAGGAAGTTATCAGTTGAAAAATAATTATTAAAAAAACTAAGAATCCCACTACAAAGATGTAGAAGCCTTTCCATGATTTAAAAAATGGAGGGAGTTGATTGCTCATTTAGTTTATAGTTTATGAGTTTAATTTCTCCCCTAACTCCTCCAAAGGAGGGGAACTCCCTCCCAATGGGAGGGTTGGGGTGGGACAAACCTTCTATAGCGAAGCTAATTTGTCTAAATCCATACTTTTAGCGATGCTTTTTACATTATCGCAGTTTTTTTGGTTATCTGCATCTATGGAAAGCATAAATCGATTAGAAATTCCTATAACAATAGAAGCTTTTCCTGATTTCTTTTTGAAAGTTTCCCACCCTGAAATATCATCACTAATATTGTAGCTTTGAGCCAATTCATCTTTGGTATCTATTTTTAAACCGCTAGTCCACATTGCTGTAGCCATAATATACATAGATAAAGCAGCATTGTAATCTAATAGCGATACTTTAATTCTTTCTCCAGCTTCATTTTTAAAAGTAATGTCGGCATTAGAGTAAGATATTCCTTGCATTTCAACCGTTCCTCCATCAGGTTCTTTGGCAGTATAGCCATCAATTTCGGTAGGTAAAAACTTGATTAATTCTTCGTAATGCATGGCTTTAGCAACTTTACGCTTTTCCATGTCCTTTTCCATTTTTTCTGCTTGTTCTTGCATGTTTTTAGCCATTTTCATAGCAGCTCCAAGCGGATTTTTTTCCATATCAATGTTATCATCTTGACTTTTGTCTTTGCCTCCGCAAGCAAATAAAATAATTGATAGAGCAATAAGTAGGGTTTGATTCATTTTTCGCATCGTTTCAAATTTTAATAATTAGACTTCAAATTTACAATAATTTCATTAAAAAACTGAGTAAGTGGTTTTTCTGCCATCATTTTCATAAAAGGATTGATGTTGGCTTCAAATACATAAGCTACATTGGTTTGATTTTCGGATACTTTTTCTAAATAAAAATTTAGTGTGAATTTAAAAGGTGTTTTTCCGTGAGAGTCTATACAAATAATTGTGTTTGGAGTAGAAGCAACTATTTTTAATCCAACTTCAGCCAATCCTTTTATTTTAAAGATACACGATTCTTTTGTTGCACTCCAATTGTCTATTTTATCTTTGGGAAATAAATGGATATAGTTGGTAAGGTCGGAAAGTAAATCAAACAATTCTGTGCTGTTTGTGTTTATCATTTCTGGTTGAGGAGCAATTTTCATGAGTAGTTAAAAATATGTTAGATTGGTAATATTAATCATAAATCAAAAATCGCAATTCGTAAATCGCAATTCGTAAATCAAAAATCGTAATTAGTAAATTATTAAGGTTTCCACTCTGATGGATTTTCTCTCCATTTATTTAAAGAGTCAACTTCTTTTTCGCTTATAAATTTAGTGTTTAAGGCTGCATTTATAAGTGTGTTGTAATCGCTTAATGTGATTAATTTGCATTTTGAAGTTTTAAAATTTTGAATAGCAGTATCAAAACCATAAGAAAATATAGCCAACATACCGAGTACGTTGCAACCAGATTTTCTCAATTCTTCTACCGCTTTTAGGCTACTTCCACCTGTAGAAACTAAATCTTCGATAACAACAACTTGTTGTCCTAGTTTTAAATCTCCTTCAATAAGGTTTTCTAATCCATGTTCTTTTGCTGCAGAACGCACATAAGCAAAAGGCAAACCTAATGCTTCTGCTACCAAAGCTCCGTGAGCAATTCCTCCAGTGGCGACACCTACAACAACTTCTGCAGTTGGATAATGTTCTTTTATTGCATCAACAAATTGCTGACGAATGTACGTTCTTACTGGTGGATAGGACAACGCTTTTCTATTGTCACAATAGATGGGTGATATCCAACTGGATGCCCAAATAAAAGGATTTGCAGATTGTAATTTAATAGCTTTAATTTGCAATAATAATTCTGCAACTTTGTGAGCGGATTCTTTATTAAATATCATGATGCAAATGTATAAAGTTTTTATGAACGAAAAGGTTATTTTTTTTACAAAAAATAGCGATGTATTAAAGCAATTAAATAATGCTTTTGTAATATATTTTTATGATGACTCAATAGTTTCTAAGGTGCTTGATTATTTGAATGTTGATAACAAAATAATGCATGTAGTTTTTTTAACACCAACTCCTAAAGAAGATTTTGAGAAATTCACAACTAATTTTGATTTAATTGTTGCTGCAGGTGGAAAGGTAACCAATAATGAAGGAAAAACACTTTTTATTTTCAGACTTGGGAAGTGGGATTTACCTAAAGGAAAAGTAGAAAAGAAAGAAAGTGTTGAACAAGCAGCAATCAGAGAAGTGGAGGAGGAATGTGGTATTTCTCAATTAACTATTTTAAATCATATTAAAGATACGTATCATATTTATGAATTAAATAATAAATTGGTGTTGAAACAATCGATTTGGTATGAAATGAAAACAACAGATTCTGCTAAATTAGTTCCTCAAACGGAAGAAAATATTACAGATGCTCGATGGATGACAACGAAGGAAATAGAAAATATAGTGTTGAAAAATACCTATCCGTCTATAAAAGAAGTGTTAGAATAAATCATTTCAATTCGTAAAACAATCGTTCTAAATTTTCTTCATTGGGTCTGTCCGTTCCGCTGCTTGGTCGTGGTGCAGGAAATTTAATTATTTCTCCTTCTTTCCCAACAAGAATATAGGTTGGAAAAGTTCTTACTTCATATTTTTGCAATAAAACACGACTTTCTCCGATATGCAAAAACGTCCACTTCATTGTTGGATTTTCTTTTAGGAAAGTAGTCATTTTGCTTTTGTCATTATCCGTACAAATGCTCACAAACTCAATTTTTGAATTGTATTTTTTGTGCAAAACTTCCATAATTTTCATTTCTTTTTGACTAGGAATACTCCAAGTAGCCCAAAAATTGATATAAACATATTTGCCAGAGAAATCAGCTAAAGCAATCTTTTTGTTTGAATTTGTTAATAATTCAAAATCAGGAGCTTTACTGCCTTTTGCTAGTTTTTTGATGGTAAGTTTTTCAATTACATTAGCTGCAATTTTTTGTTGTTCAGGATAAATAGAGTTGGTTTTGATGTTTTCCAATATAGAAATAATATTCTTTTGAGTGAAATACTTATCGTTATATATTTCTCTTAATCCGTTAATCATGAAAAGGTTTTTAAATTCTTCATTTTCTAAAAAAGGATATTTACTCAATGCTTTTGACAATGCTTCAACACTGTTTTGTTCATTGATGGCTTTGGTAATGTCCATTCCAGAAATTTTTAATGTTAGATTTTTTAATTCACCTTTAAAAAAATTTTTGTAAAAGTTAAGGTACTCGGGATTGTTGTATTTGACTGGTTTGTTGTGCAAATATTTTAAATAGATGCTTGCTTTGTCAAATGTAACAGAATCTCGTTTGGTGTATGAGATATCTATGGAATTGAATATTGATGCTATGGAATATGTGATATAATCAGAAACAAAAGTATTTTTATATGCATTGAATTCAGCAGCATTTTTTTTCTCAAAATCATTAATTAGTGGTGCTATTGAGCCATCTCTTTTCAAAAAAGTTGTTTCGTTTTTATCAATAAATTCATCGTATTTGCTATTGAATTTTGCAATTAATTGATTGAGTTCTGTGGGAGCAGGAAAACTAAAACGTAAAGAAAGTAGTCTATCGTAGATTCTCGATTTGTTTAGTTCATCGTCATAATCAAGAATGAGGTTGTAAACACCTCCAGGCTCGATAAAAAACCAAGTAGATTTATCTTCTATTGTAAGCTCAATTTTTTGAATTTGGTCTGTTTCAAACTCGAAGTTGAACGAACCATCGGAGTTTATTTTTGTGAAACCGATTTTTTCTTTAACTTCAGTGAGGTAATCTTTAAACTGATAAACAGTTAGTTCGTTTCCAGAAAATTTTTTTGCATTTCCTTTTATTACAGAATTTCCAGCAAATGTGAAGGATGAAACAACACAGAAAAAATAAATTAGAATAGTTTTTTTTAGCATTATTTTTTAATAAAATCCTGTTGAATAGCTTTGGGAATAAATTTACTTGCTTCACCTTTATGAATGATTATATCACGTACAATTGTTGAATTTATTGCAGATAGGAGAGGAGTTGTTTGCAAAAATAATGTTTCAATGGAATTATCAAGTTGGTGATTCATTTGTGCGATGGTGCTTTCATAGTTGTAGTCAGAGCTATTTCGAAGCCCTCTAACAATATAAGTTGCGTTGATTTTTTTACAAAAATCAACGGTTAGTCCTTCATAGTGCATGACTTCTATGTTGGGGTCATTTTCAAAAACTTTTTTTATCCATGCCGTGCGTTGTTCGAGTGAAAACAAATATTTTTTATTGGTGTTGCTCCCAATAGCGATAATGAGTTTATCAAACAGAGGTAAAGCTCTACGGATAATATTTTCATGTCCTATAGTAATAGGGTCGAACGAACCAGGGAAAAGTGCTGTTTTCATAAGTTTTTTATTTCTAAGTATTTAAATCGGAATACTTTCCTGTTAACCGAACACTCCCGATATCGGAATCGAGATGGAACGGAGTTATAACCTTTACCGTTAGATAACAACTACCCTACCTTTTTTTAGGTGCTGTTATGCGTCCGTTCGTGCTACTTTTCTTTCAGGAAGTCCGAAATTGTAATGATTGTCGTTTCGCCAAACTTATTCAGGTCTAGTAAATCTATATCGCCTGTCAATAAAAAATTTACATTACCATCAACAGATAACGAAAGTAAAAAATTGTCTTTCGGGTCTCTGCAAACTTCTATTTTGGTTTTAACTTTTACAAAGTCGGCATATTCGTCAATTGTTTCAAGTATTTCTTCAATGTCAGAAGCTGAAAAGAAACGCCTAAACTTTGGCCGTTTTGCAACCTCTAAAAATTCGTCAAGTAATTCCTGACTAAAAACCAAAATAGCTTGCCGTGAAAAAATAATTTCGTCAAGTTTGGTAAAGTCCTTGGTAATCAAAAAGCTAATCCAAAGGTTAGTGTCAATGATGATTCTTTTAACCTTTTTTTTCATAGCGTTTGCTTCTTATTAACTCTACTTCGTTGGTTATTTCGTCAAATGTTGGTGCTGATTTTGCTTTTGACCGTAGCCTTTTCAGAACACTTGCAAAACCATTTTTAGAAGTATCCTGAATAGCAATAAGGTTTAAGTCTGCTAAGTCTTTTAGGAGTTTTACAGCTTTTGGATTTAATATATTTATTCGCATTGTATTCATATGTCAAATTTAATAAAAAAATAAGTATTACAAATTTACGATTTTTTAAGGGTGTACGACAAATTTCACTTTTACTATTTTTTATCAGTTAATAGGAACTGCGAGGCTTTTAACCTTTTCTTTTTGCTTGATCAAAAAGAACCAAAAATCAAGACTTCTGATAAATTTCATCTGCACATTTTTATTGTTTTAAATAGGTCAGATGGAGCTTCGGTTCTTTTTTTTTACTGATAAAATTGCCGCACAACCCAAACCCTGATAGTTTTGTTCTTTACAGTTTCCTTATCAAAGGAAAAAGCCTATTCTCTCTTTTGTTGTTTCGTAGTCCCGAAATATGTTTTTCTCTGAAAAACTAATATTTCGAGGATGCTCGTAAAAATAAAGAATTAAAAACTCTTTTTTTTACGGCATTCAAGGGTTGCTTTCTATTACCTTCGCTAATTTTAACAGTTAAAAAAAACTAGCGAAATTTATCAAAGGTCGCTTCCTTACTTAATTCTTGTAATGTTCCAATACTTTCATTTATTAAAAGGGATATTTGTCGTACACCCTTTTTTAATTGGATAACGAAAACCGATAAATGAATCGAACATTAACTACTAAGCCGTTTTCAAAATCCGAATTGAGTTGTTCACGGTTGTCACCAAATCGGAAAGCAGAAACTCCAACATCAACTTTTTCGTCTTTTGGAAAAGCCCTAAAACTTCTCCCAATAGAATAACCTACTTTTGCTTGAATCAAGATTGTTTTTGTTAGTTTATATTGCAGATATCCAAAAAGTTCGTTGTTTTTCTTTACTACATAATTGTCGTATTCTCCTAAATAATAACTTCTTACAAAAGCACTGAAAGTTGCTCCCGCACTAATTTTATTGCTAATACTATAATTAATATCTGCCCAAATGGGTAAGGTGATGTTGAATTCCCACTTTTCTGTTTTTCGGTACAAACCTAATAAGGGGACGAAAAAAGGACCAAACAACTCTTGGTTATAATACAAACCAACACTGTAATTTTTAGTTGCTGAATGCGTTCGTTTAAGTAAACCTAAAAAACCAAGTTGAAAATGATTTTTATTAATGTCTTTAAGGTCGGAGCTGATTTTAGGCAAAAGTAAATACGTACCCGACCATTTTGCACTATGTTTTTTGTTAATTCCTACTCTGAGGTTAAATGTAGAAATAATTGTGTTATCTGTCTCAGGAGCCAATTGAGTATTGATATTCTCCCAAAATACACCAGTAACAATAGCCAGCGAATCATTAATTTTTAGAGGTAGTGTTAAATCTAAGCCAATTTCCGATAGCGGGGCTTTTCCTGAGGTATCTATGAAATTATTTTTTGGAGTAGCAGTGTAGTGAAATTTAAGTAAATCAATATATTCTTGCGAAAAGGAGATAGAACAACTAAAGAAAGCAATGAATAAAATTGAAAATTGTTTCATCTGGATGATTTGAAGCCAAAAATAGAAAAAAAGTTGGAATCCAACAAGAGGTCATAATCCCTTGTCAAAACGAGAGTAACAAATAACCGAGCGAAGTGAGCTCATGAACTGAGCGAAGCGAACTCACGAATACCTTGAAAAAAAATAGGAAACAATGAGTAAAACTTTAAAAAAACAATAAATACTCTGAATAAATCGGCTGTTACAGACAGCTTCTAATTAAAAAAGAAAAGTAAAACCTATACGAGCATTAGATGTATAGCTATAACCTACTTCAGCATAAAAACCAAAACCTTCGCTCATCATCATTCTTCCACCAACAAAACCTTCCACATAGCCTCCTGTTCTTCCATTATTCACTACATTATTTTTTGAATTATTGTAATTGTAATCATTGTACAAACGAATTCCTGTTCCAAAACCAGCATAACTATCCCATTTATTATTTTCAAAATAAAGCAAATGCCATGCAGCTCTTACACCAAATTCAAATTGATTATAATTATAATCTTTATTTAAATTGTTGTTATTTGGGTAGAAATAACTATATCTAGAGTACTTATAAGCTGCTTTTCCGCCAAAGGAAACAAGTCCAATAGTACCCGTTGGGATTGCTCCATATTCGGCAGAAAACTCCAAAGAAGGAAATAAACCACCAGTTCCACCAACACCAATACCAGCATTAATACCAATATCACCTTTATCAAAAACATGTTGAGCATTGGAAACGAATGAGAATAAGAAAATAAATAAAATAGGAAGTAATGTCTTTTTCATGATAGAGAAATTAAATTAATAATGTTGCAAAGATATAACTTAGTAAATTGATTTAATATAATTAATTCATATTTATACTACAAATTTACCCCAATTCAAAAACAGTAATTTCGGGCAATATTCCCACTCTTCCAGGATAACCTAAAAAGCCTAATCCTCTGTTGACATAAATTTGTTGCTCATTTTTTTTGTATAACCCAGCCCATTGTGGATAAAGATATTCGGAAGGACTCCATTTAAAGCCTGGAATTTCAATGCCAAATTGCATTCCGTGGGTATGTCCCGAAAAGGTAACGGCAATATCTTTATGTTCTTTTAATATTTGAGCATCCCAGTGTGAAGGGTCATGGCTAAGTAGCAATTTTATATCTTCCGCTAAACAACCTTGCTTTGCTTTTTCTAGATTACCATATTTTGGAAATCGGTGTCCATGTCCCCAATTTTCAACACCAAGAATTGCTAAGCGTTGATTGTCTATTTCAAGAATATGATGTTTGTTGTTGAGCAGTTTCCAACCTAATTTTTCATGAATTTCTTTCATTAAATGGAGATTGTGTTGTTTTCCTTCAACATCATCTGGTTGGTAGAAATAATCACCATAATCATGATTACCTAATATTGAAAACACACCTAAAGGAGCATTTATTTTTTTCAGCGTGTCAATAAAAGGCAATGCTTCCTCACTGATGTCATTCACTAAATCGCCCGTAAAAAAAACTACATCAGGTTGTTCCTTATTTATTAATTGAACAGCTTCTTCCAGCGGGGTATTTGTCATAAAACTACCTGTATGAATATCAGAAATTTGTATGATTTTAAGTCCTTTAAAAGCACTTGGCAGATTCTTTAGTTTTAATTTTTGTCTTCTAATTGTAAAATCAAAAGCTGAATTAACTATACCAAATAATAGTGTTCCAAATGGGATGGCAGACGCAATGATAACCGATTTCTTTAAAAAACTCCTTCGACCAATTGATTTTTCTATTTTTTTAGGATAAAATTTTTTGATTATATTTTTTTTTATGAATAAGGTGAGTGATTGAACATCATAAAGCATAAGAAACACAATCCCAATAATTTTTGAAACAACCACCATAAAAATAAATCCCATCATGTAGGTTCGAGCAAATTTTGGGAGGGCTGTTTTGTTGATAAAATAGGTGGTCATAAAAATTAAAAAACCTATCACCAAAAAAGTGAATAACCAGTAAGCAACACGTATTGTGTTCTTTATCTTGGGAGAATAATTTATCGTAAAATTTTTTACAGAACGGTAATAATACCAATCGAGTACCAAAATAAATAAGGAAGCAAAAATGATAAACTGAAGATACATACTTTTAAATTACGATTTACGATTTACGATTTACGAATTTTCAAAATTACTAGCAAACAAAGAATATTCAAGTTATTTGACTGTTAAAATACAATAAATAGTTAGGTAGTAAAACAACTATCTTTAATTTTGGCAAAATGTTTCAACTAA
>Ga0210044_10008532_pt1 | contig 12748 bp, 1 predicted proteins | sample CryGey13umfilter_2_FD_183959 | JGI IMG/M metagenome (GOLD analysis project Ga0210044, IMG submission 183959) | Groundwater microbial communities from aquifer in Utah, USA - Crystal Geyser 4/9/14 3 um filter (SPAdes) (version 2) | ecosystem: Environmental > Aquatic > Deep subsurface > Groundwater... | reverse complement strand
AGGACCAGTAGCGCCAGTAATTCCAGTTGAACCTGTTGATCCAGTAGCACCTTTAAGTCCAGTTGGACCTGTTGCTCCAGTAACTCCAGTTATACCATCAATTCCAGTTGGACCTGTTGCACCAGTAGCACCTTTAAGTCCAGTTGGACCTGTTGCTCCAGTAACTCCAGTTATACCATCAATTCCAGTTGAACCTGTTGATCCAGTAGCACCTTTAAGTCCAGTTGGACCTGTTGCTCCAGTAACTCCAGTTATACCATCAATTCCAGTTGAACCTGTTGATCCAGTAGCACCTTTAAGTCCAGTTGAACCAGTAATTCCAGTTACACCATCAATTCCAGTTGGACCAGTTGCTCCAGTAACTCCAGTAACGCCAGCACCAGTTGGGCCAGTTATAGATAAGCCAGTTGGTCCAGTAATAGATTGACCAGTAGCACCAGTAATTCCAGTTGAACCTGTTGCTCCAGTAGCACCTTTAAGTCCAGTTGGACCTGTTGCTCCAGTAACTCCAGTTATACCATCAATTCCAGTTGGACCTGTTGCACCAGTAATTCCGGTTAAACCATTTATTCCAGTAGGACCAGTAGCGCCAGTAATTCCAGTTGAACCTGTTGATCCAGTAGCACCTTTAAGTCCAGTTGGACCTGTTGCTCCAGTAACTCCAGTTATACCATCAATTCCAGTTGGACCTGTTGCACCAGTAATTCCGGTTAAACCATTAATTCCAGTAGGACCAGTAGCGCCGGTAATTCCAGTTACGCCATTTATTCCAGTTGGCCCAGTTACTCCAGTAATAGATTGACCAGTAGCACCAGTTACACCAGTAATTCCAGTTGGACCTGTTGCTCCAGTAACTCCAGTTATACCATCAATTCCAGTTGGACCTGTTGCACCAGTAATTCCGGTTAAACCATTTATTCCAGTAGGACCAGTAGCCCCAGTAATTCCAGTTACGCCATTTATTCCAGTAGAACCAGTAGCCCCAGTAATTCCAGTTACGCCATTTATTCCAGTAGAACCAGTAGCCCCAGTAATTCCAGTTATACCATTTATTCCAGTAGGACCAGTAGCGCCAGTAATTCCAGTTACGCCATTTATTCCAGTAGCGCCAGTAATTCCAGTTACGCCATTTATTCCAGTAGAACCAGTAGCCCCAGTAATTCCAGTAATTCCAGTTATACCATTTATTCCAGTAGGACCAGTAGCGCCGGTAATTCCAGTTACGCCATTAATTCCAGTAGGACCAGTAACTCCAGTTACGCCATTTATTCCAGTAGCTCCAGTAGGACCAGTAACGCCAGTAATTCCAGTAGGACCAGTAGCACCAGTAATTCCAGTAACGCCATTTATTCCAGTAGCGCCAGTAATTCCAGTTACGCCATTTATTCCAGTAGAACCAGTAGCCCCAGTAATTCCAGTTATACCATTTATTCCAGTAGGACCAGTAGCGCCGGTAATTCCAGTTACGCCATTAATTCCAGTAGTACCAGTAACTCCAGTTACGCCATTTATTCCAGTAGCTCCAGTAGGACCAGTAACGCCAGTAATTCCAGTAACTCCATCAATTCCAGTAGCACCAGTAATTCCAGTAACGCCAGTAATTCCAGTAGGACCAGTAGCACCAGTAATTCCAGTAACGCCATTAATTCCAGTAGCTCCAGTAGGACCAGTAGCACCAGTAATTCCAGTAACGCCAGTAATTCCAGTAGGACCAGTAGGACCAGTAGCACCAGTAATTCCAGTAACTCCATCAATTCCAGTAGGACCAGTAGCACCAGTAATTCCAGTAGCACCAGTAATTCCAGTAACGCCATCAATTCCAGTAGGACCAGTAGCACCAGTAATTCCAGTAACTCCATCAATTCCAGTAGCACCAGTAACGCCAGTAATTCCAGTAACTCCAGTAATTCCAGTAACTCCATCAATTCCAGTAGCACCAGTAATTCCAGTAACGCCAGTAATTCCAGTAACGCCAGTAATTCCAGTAACGCCATCAATTCCAGTAGCACCAGTAACGCCACCAATTCCAGTAGGACCAGTAACTCCAGTTACGCCATTTATTCCAGTAGCTCCAGTAGGACCAGTAACGCCATCAATTCCGGTAGCACCAGTAACGCCACCAATTCCAGTAGGACCAGTAACTCCAGTTACGCCATTTATTCCAGTAATTCCAGTAGAACCAGTAATTCCAGTAACGCCATTTATTCCAGTAGCTCCAGTAGCACCAGTAATTCCAGTAGCACCAGTAATTCCAGTAACGCCATCAATTCCAGTAGAACCAGTAGCACCAGTAATTCCAGTAACGCCATCAATTCCAGTAGAACCAGTAGCACCAGTAATTCCAGTAGAACCAGTAGCACCAGTAATTCCAGTAACGCCAGTAATTCCAGTAGCACCAGTTGAACCTACACCTGGGCCTGTTGGTCCTATAGGCCCAGTTGGGCCAGTAACTCCAGCACCAGTTGGGCCAGTAATAGATAAACCAGTTGGACCCGTAATACCGTCAATTCCAGTTGGACCAGTTGGGCCAGTAACTCCAGCACCAGTTGGGCCAGTAATAGATAAGCCAGTAGGACCCATAATACCATCAATTCCAGTTGGTCCTGTTGGACCAGTAACTCCAGCACCAGTTGGGCCAGTAATAGATAAACCTGTAGGTCCAGTAATACCATCAATTCCAGTTGGTCCTGTTGGACCAGTAACTCCAGCACCAGTTGAGCCAGTAATAGATAAACCAGTTGGACCCGTAATACCATCAATTCCAGTTGGTCCTGTTGGACCAGTAACGCCAGCACCAGTTGGGCCAGTTGGGCCAGTTGGTCCTGATATTCCACCATTACCAGTAAGACTACATAAACTTATCCAACCTGAATTTCCACCAGTAAGTGGGGGATAAGTTCTAAAAAAGAAATAACATTGATAATCTACATCATAAACTAAAAGACTGTTTGCGGGATTTGGAATAGCTTTACGAGTATTTGAGTCCATTCTTGGGATTAGAATTCCTCGATTTACGTCTCTAATTTCCATAATAACTGATTGTGGAATGTTTGGAGGATTAGGGACATTTATACCTACTTGGTTAACTTGAGAAAAAGACACAAAATATGCAAGAACAAAATATGTAAAGAGTAAATATTTTACTGCTGCAGATTGTATAATATGTCTTTTATTAATATTCAAAATTTTATTTCAATAAAGTTACTTTACCAATAAATTTTTCTTTTACTCCATCTCCATCAAGGTTTTCGCTGTTTTTGCCTTTAACAATAATCAGCCATGAGTAAACCCCGATATTTGGAACTCCGTTGACATTATCTTTCTTTCCGTTCCATCCTTTAGTTTCATCCGAGGTATGTAATTGAATATTTCCCCAGCGGTCAAAGATATAAAAATCATAAGATATAATTTGATAATCTACTTGAAATACTGGAAGGAATTCGTCGTTAAGGCCATCGCCATTTGGTGTAAAGGCATCAGGTACAAATACATTTGCTAATGGTCCTGGGATATTTACGAGAGTCCATGCATCGAAAAAATCGGCAGGCATTACATTTTCTATGGTAACTGTGTTGGCAGCATTATAACCTCTTGGAGTCATATCCATCCATTTACCGAGAGTCGAATTATTTCTTGAAGCTTTAAGATTTTTAATATTTATTGAGTTATATCCAGAATTTATATCGTTTGAGGAGAAAGAAAAAGTCATATTTACTTTAGGTTTATTTAAAGGATTGCTTGGTGATATTATCCAATATCTATCAACGACTTTCAGAACTTCTAACTCTAAATTGGAAGCACCAGTGGGTAATGGATTATTGTAAATATCGGTAGGATAGGTAGCAAATTTAATATTATCTCCGTCTGCCATTGGTGTTTGAATATCTATTGAATAATTTAAATCGTTGAAAGTTTGATAATCAGAGCCGAAGGGGACTGAATAAACTCCTAATCCTGCTCCAATATTCCATTGTAATAAACTGTAATTTCCTGGAAATGTTTCACTTTTTATAAAACCACTAATATAATTTATTGCTGTTGGATTAGCATTATTTATAATAAAATTATGCGAATTTAAATCAAGGGCAGCATCGAGATGAAGAATTCCATTCACAAGATTATTGTCGTTTAAAAGTTTTTTTCGATAATCATTCAGATATATATTTTCAAAATTTGTTGGATTAATGCCGTCGATGTATTGAATATTTGTTGTGTTGTGAAACGTAACAATACCGTCCGAATTGGAGGATGATAAATTTGTAAACACATTGTTATTAGCATTATTAGTCCAATTTTCATCAAGCCATATATTTCCAAAATTTTCTTCAATTCGACCATCTGAAATTCCATCATTTAGGTTAAGATAGCTACCATGGATTGAAATTGTGGGAGTGCCTAAGATAGAACCGTTGCCAGCTACATAAATGTTACAGCCGTTATTAATAACTGAAATGTTTTGGGTAGTGCCATTAAATTTAAAACATAAAATCAACATCAAAGCCAAATATAATGACCATTGAAGATGGAACTTATGAGTTAAAGTATTGACTAATAACATAGTTAACAATTAATGACTAATAAACAAATATATAGTATAAGGTAATACACCTGACAAAAATATTTAAAATAAGTTTTAGATATATATCATAAAATGAGAATAATTAATGTAAAAAGAGTTTAATTATTTGAGAGGCAAATGTATAAAGAATTTTCTCGTGAGTTTATTTTTTTAAAATAATATTTGAATTCATATAACTAAAAAATAATATTACAAATTTTTTTTTGTGTAGATAAAAAATTACTAAAATGGATATGATTAAATATCTATAAAACATCATTGTCCGTGTAAAATTATCCATTAAAAAATTCAAAGATTTCTCCCTTCAATCGAAATGACAATCAGATAATTACGATTTTTTGGTTGTGGTTGATGGCGTCGAAGACCCCATCAACCACAACATTCCAATAATCTCTTTGACCCTTGTCATTTCGACCGAATGGAGACACCTACTTTAACATAGAGGACAACAATAATTATAAAAATAAATTCTAATATTTATGTAAAAATAAATAAAATAAATGTTACATTTGCGGCAATTGTTTTTAGCAATTTATTAGCTAATGCAAGATAACTTAAAAATATCGCTTTTTTTATACATTTAATATAAAAGTCATGAATAAAAAATTTACACTATTTGGTATAATATTTTTAACAATATTATCCTTTACAGCATTTTCACAAAATATTGTAACTATTGGCACTGGTACTAATGTGAATTCAAGTACTGATTACCCAGCACCTTACGGAAACTGGTATACAGGTGATAAAGAGCAGATGCTAATTACAGCTGCTGAATTATCTGCCGCTGGAGTGTCTGGTGGTGTAATAACAGCCTTAGCATTTAATGTTGCCACAGCTAATGGAGCACCTCTTACTGGTTTTACCATTAAAATGGGAAACACATCGGTATATTCATTAACCACAACCTTTATTACTGGACTTACAACAGTTTATGCACCTGGAACATATACCGAGACAGCTGGTTGGAATACTCACACATTTACAACTCCTTTTACTTGGGATGGTGTAAGCAATTTGGTTATTGAAACTTGCTTTGATAAGTATTCTGGTGGCTCTAATTATACATACAATGCTATAATGTATAATTCAACTACCACATTTAATTCAACATTAGATTACCGATCAGATGCAGGCGGTGTTTGTCCTTACACAACAGGAACAACATATACTACAAGACCAAATATGAAACTAACATTTCAGCCAAATTTAGCCAATGATTTAGCAATGATGGAATGGGTTTCACCGCTTTCTGGTGCCGCTCCAAGTGCGACAATGCCAATAAAAGTGAAAGTTACAAATGTTGGTACTGCAGCTCAAGACACATTTAATTTAATGTATTCAGTAAATTCTGGCAATACAATAATTTCTGAAACCTATAATGGACATCTTGCCGTGGGTGATACACTTTTATATACATTTACTACAACTGCAAATATGAGTGCAAGTGGAAATTATCAAAGTGGCGCAGTAGTGAAAAATTTTGGAGATTCGGCAGCATACAATGATACTGCATTTGCAGATTTGTGGATAGGAAATCCATTAAATGGCACTTATACAATAGGTCATGATTCAAGCTCTAATTTTCATAGCTTTAATGATGCTACTACGGCATTGGCTTACTTTGGAGTAAATGGAGCTGTAACTTTTTTGGTGGATTCTGGCGTTTATTATGAATCTGTAAAAATCCCTTCTGTTATGGGAGCTTCTTCTACAAATACAATCACCTTTACATCGGCATCTGGAAATGTTAATGAAGTTATCTTAATGTATTATGCAAATAGCCCGGATGATAATTATACTTTGAAATTGGATGGCGCAGACTATATTCATATTAAAAATATGACCATTCAAGCCAATGGTTATAACTTTTCTAAAGTTGTGGAACTTGCTTATGGATGTAATTATAATCTGTTTTATGGAAATAAATTAGTATCCATTGGATCCTCATATAATGTAATTGATAATGACTATAACAATGATAATTATAATACATACAAAGTAAATTATATTATAGGTGGAAGTATAGGCATTAATGTTCAAGGAAATTACCAATATAACTTAGAAAAAGGAACGATAATCGATAGCAACTATATTACTGGATTTTCATCTATGGGTATAAAAGCTTCAAATCAGGATTCTATAATTATATCTAATAATTATGTTAATCAAACGAACTCTAATAATTATATTTTTGGTATTTATACAAACTATATTTTTAATAAATTTAAAATTATTAATAATAGAATTAAGTTAAATACTTCATATACTGGTCACGGATTAACACTTGACTATGCTAATGATTATTACACCAACCAGTTAGCAGGTGTAGGGCTCGTAGCAAATAATATGGTAAAGGTTTCTGGTTATTCTTTTGATAATCAAGGTTTAATTAGCAATTATGCTCATAATATTAAATACTATCACAATTCAGTATTAATAGATAATGGAGGCTTAGCAATGAATGTATTTGCATCAGTATCTAATGCCAATAGTCCAACCTTTGTAAACAATATTTTTGCAAACACAGGAGGTGGATTAGCCGCATATTTTCACGATACTACCATGATTGGAGTTGTAAATTACAACGATTATTATGTAACTGGAGCCAACTTAGCGTATTTGAATGGAAACTTGGCTACTTTGGCTGACTTAAAATCGGCCACTGGTCAAGATGCAAACTCAGTCTCTATCAATCCAAACTTTAATGATGGACAATTTCTTAATGTCAGCAGTATAGCCCTAAATAATAAGGGTACACATTTAACCGAAGTGCCTTATGATATCGATGGAGAGCTGAGAAGTATAACAACGCCAGACATAGGTGCTGACGAATATACTCCTTTAGCTCATAATCTCGCATTAAAAAATATTGGCTCAGCAAATTATGTTTCGGAATGTAATATGTCGGATATTATTCTCATGGCTCAAGTAATTAATTTCGGTACTTCTACTGAAACTTCCATCCCTATAAGCTTTAAATTGGACAACAATACTACTGTAACTGAGACATATAATGGACAACTTTTGTCTTTGGATACATTAAATTATACTTTTACAACTCATTTGATAGTTCCTCAGGCTGGAGCACATCATATTTTAGTTTTCACAGATTTATCTACTGATCAATATCGACAGAATGATTCTATAAATGATAATTTTGCAAATTATCAAGTTATAGATACTCTACCTTTTTTTGAAAATTTTGAAAGTGGAGTTAATAAATATTTTCACTTATATAGCCATGGAAACAATGAAGTTTCGGTAAACAATCATTCAGGCAATAATTCTGCATATTCGCTTTATATGGGCGGAAGCGATTATCAAGGATGGAATTATTATGGTCCGGATTTAGACTCAGTAATTTCAAACAATTATTCGCATGGAGCTGAAGCTTTTACTTGTGATTTTAGCACAGCCAACATAAGCTCATTGAAACTATCTTTCGATTTAAAACAAAGAAATTCTGGAAACACAAACAATTCATGGTTTTATGTAGTTATAAACGATTCAATAATAGCAAAATCAATTACTGGTGATAGCGTTTGGCATCAATCTAATGATAATCAAAGTGAATATGAAAATCTGACTTTCAACTTGTCGCAATATACAGGAGGAATGATGAAAATTAAGTTTATGGGCTATTTCTTATATGACGGACAAAATGGAGGAGGTGACTATGCAAAAATTGATAACATTAAGGTTTATCAGCCAGTACCAAATGATGTTGGCGTAATAGGTATAATGAGTCTCAGCCAAACCAAATGCGGTGCAGTGGATGACACAATATATTTATCAGTCAGAAATTATGGAACTCAGGCTCAGTCAAATATACCAGCTACGTTGCATCTAATTTATGGCTCTGATACAATTAATTGGTCAGGTGTGGTAAATTCCACCGTACAACCCGACCAAATTGGATATGCTTATGTTGGCCCTTTTAACACCACCAATAATGGGTTCGTAAATCTTACAGCATACACAAGTTTAAGTAATGATGGTATTCATAACAATGATACTTTACATTTGACAGAGTACAATGAGGTTTATAAAGTAATAAATTATGTTGATAATTTTGATTCTTCAAGTAACAATTGGAATATGAACGGATTTTACGTTCAAAATGCTGGGCCTTACGGATTAGCTTCCAATGCATTAGTATTTGAAAGTTATAATAATTATAATTATGAACAAAGTCCACCTATAAATCCATACAGCTTTAATAAATATGCTATATACAACAAAAATATTGGAATCATTTCTCCAAACTCATATCTGGTATTTGACTATAAAATACTAACAGGAACTAATTTTTCCGATTCAATTTCATTTTCTCTGGCATCGAACTGCTCTAGTGATTTTGCAAAAGTTCATACAATTACCCCAAGTAATATGATTTATTCAAACATTTGGCATAAAGTGGCGGTACCTTTAGGAAACTTCACAGGAGACAAAGTAGAGATTGGAATAAACGTTTATGAAAATCAAAATTCAAATTATGTTATCGGATTTGATAATGTGGGTATTGTAAATGCTACATCTTTTTCACTTGGCAATGATACCGCTGTTTGCTATGGAAATCATGTTACACTTGCCACTGGACTAAGTGCAGCAAATGGCTACAATTTCCAATGGGGAGGGCCAGGTGCTACACCATCTAACAATCAATCTACATTTGTAGCAAATTTTACCGGATATTATTGGGCTAATGTTACCGATGCACAAGGATTAACTTATAGAGATAGCATTCATGTAACAATATATCCTCAAATAAGTGGAAGTTTTTCAACTTCAAAAAATACTATTTGCAATGGAGATTCCACACTTATAAATCTCAATTTATCGGGAGCATTGCCAATCGCATTTAAATGGAGTAACGGAAGTACAACTTATAATGATACTGCAAATACTTTGCAATCATCTAAATATTTTAATCCAACGCAAAACACAAACTATCATTTAATTTCAATGGTAGATAATCACGGATGTTCAGACTCAATAAATTCAAATTTGATGATTACAGTAAATCCACTTCCAACAGTGAATTTCACAGGTTTAGCAAGTCAATATTGTTTCAAAGATTCAGCAGATAATTTGATAGGAACACCAGTTGGAGGAATTTTCCAAGGAGCAGAAATGACTTCTAATATTTTTTCACCAGCACTTGCAGGAGCGGGAATTCATGCTATAATTTATAAATATACCAATGCTAATTCTTGTAAGAATTCTGATACAATTTCGACAGTGGTTTATAATAATCCTGTAGTTAGTATAGTTTCAAATATTGATAGTACTTATTGCTCAAACCACTCCAGTCTAACTATTTTTGCATATCCCAATGGAGGTATTTTTTCTGGTAGTAATGGGTTAGTTGGTTCAACATTCAACCCTTCATTAGCAACAATTGGTAGTAATAAAATTATTTATTCCGTAACAGATGCACATAATTGCTTTAATAGCGATACCGCCATCACCTTGGTAAACTCATTGCCATCAGTTTCAATAAGCACAGTCTTAAATAATACTTATTGCAGCAATAGTCCTTCGGTAGCATTATCAGCCACGCCAAGCGGTGGAATATTTACTGGAAGCGGAGTAACAGGAAATATCTTTAATCCAGCAACAGCAAACAGTGGTTCAAATCAAATCATATATTCATACACTGATGCTAACTCATGTTCGAACAAAGATACAGTTAACACAACAGTTTATCAAAGTCCGAACGTACAAATCACCAGTCAGTTAAGCGCAGGATATTGTGCTAATTCATTGCCAATCAATCTCACAGCCTACCCAACAGGAGGCACATTTACAGGCAACGGCGTTCTTGGCAACACATTTAATCCAGCCAATGCGAATATAGGAAATAATACAATTAAATACAGCTACACGAATGCAAATGGCTGTAGCAGCGCCGATTCAGTAAGCACTATAGTTTACGCATTACCCACTGTAACACTTTCGAGCATAGCCGATGTTTGCGGAACAACAAGCCAGATATCGCTTTCCGGCGGCCTACCCGTAGGAGGTGTATATACAGGCGCTAATGTAAATTCAGCTCTCTCGAAATACTATCCATCGCAAGCAGGACAAGGAATACATGCAATATATTACAGCTATACAGACGGAAATGGTTGCACCAATGTTGACACCAATACCCTAAAAGTAATAGGGCAACCCAGTGCCACATTTAGCACAGCAGCAGCAGTATGTAAAAGTGACACAGCAGTAATAAGTTTCACAGGCACAGCCTCCTCCGCAGCCACATATAACTGGAATTTTGATAATGCCACAATAATATCAGGCACAGGCTTTGGACCATATTCTTTAAAATGGGATACAGCAGGCATCAAGCCATTATCTCTAACAGTAACCGACAGTGCATGCAGTTCATCGCCATATTATTCGTATATCAATGTACTTGATGCCATAGCAGTAGTTAGCTCAGTAGGAAATGCCACAGCCTGTTATGCCGACAGTGTAACCCTATTTGCAAACAGTGGACCTGGTTACACTTTCCAATGGTACGACACCACAGGAACACTAACAAATTCAAGCAATAATTTACCATATTTTTCAGCCCTACAGACAGGAGTTTATTATGCAAAGGTAACAAACAATTACGGCTGTGAAGCTATATCAAATCAAATAGGAGTTGAGATTTATCCACAGCTCACCAGCAATTTTACAATACCAACACAAGGCTGCAAAGGCGACATAATAAGTATGAATTATCTTGGCACGGCGGACACCACAGCCCAATACACATGGACATTTGATGGAGGCATCATAGCCAGTGGTTCAGGCTCAGGACCTTATGGAATCATTTGGAATTCAAACGGATTGAAGAATGTAAGTTTGAAAGTACAGAAGAATTCATGTTCATCAGATTTGACCAGTAAAACGATAAATGTAGTGAGTACCCCAGCAATAATCACAGCCTTAGGAGCCACGACATTTTGCGATGGAGGAAGTGTAACATTATATGCAAACTCAGGCACTAATCTTAGCTATCTATGGTACAAAAATGGACAATCTCTTGGCATCACCACAGCCCTATATACAGCCACACAATCGGGCATATATACAGTTCAAGTAAACAATTTAACCACAGGATGCCAGAGCATATCCAATGCAGTTACAGTAACGGTAAACACGACCAATTTTGGCATAGCTTTTACGGCCAACCAGACCACTTTCACCATACCACCATTTAATGTAAATATAAGCAATCAAACAGCAGATACTTCATCATATTATTGGGCATGGTCGATGGGCGATGGCAGCACATACACAGTAGCCAATCCATCACATCATTACTCTTATGATGGCAATTATGAAGTAGGAGTGGTAGCACAGAACATAAATACAGGCTGTTTTGATACATTAATAAAGAGCAATTACATTCATTGCAGTGGAGGAACATCAAACCCATGTTTGTTGACAGCCACCATAACACCAGCAGGGCCAAAGACAATATGTCCAGGCGACAGCATATTGTTAACGGCAGCCAATAATGTAGGCGCCAATTACCAATGGTTGAAAGATGGCATACTAATATCAGGGCAGACCACGAAAACCTTCTGGGCAAAACTCACTGGCAATTATCAGATTATGGTATCAGACACATCATGTAGTAAATTTTCAAATCCATTTTCACTATCAATGTTTACTACTTTGACCCCAGTAATAAGCTCTAACGGAAGCATAACCCCATGTACCAACGACAGCATGGAACTTTATGTAACATCAACATTTAACAGTTATCATTGGTCGAATGGACAGACAACATCGAATATATTTGTTAAGAATTCGAGCAATTATACAGTTACTACCACAGATATAAATTTATGTAAAACCACCTCACAACCTTATGTAGTGAATGCATCCTTATTAAGTGTGCCAGAAATATGTATTGTAGGCGTTGACAGTGCGACAAATCACAATTATATCGTTTGGCAGCGACAGTCAAATTCACTTATCGACAGTTTTAGGATTTATAGAGAGAGCACAGTGGCAGGAGTATATTACAAGATAGGAACGACCTCAATAAACAGTTCAGGAATATTTTACGATATAAACTCCAACCCAATAGTTAAAGCCTATAGATACAAAATCACGGCAATTGATACATGCGGAATGGAGACGCCACCATCAGATTTTCACAAG
>Ga0210044_10008527_pt1 | contig 12753 bp, 15 predicted proteins | sample CryGey13umfilter_2_FD_183959 | JGI IMG/M metagenome (GOLD analysis project Ga0210044, IMG submission 183959) | Groundwater microbial communities from aquifer in Utah, USA - Crystal Geyser 4/9/14 3 um filter (SPAdes) (version 2) | ecosystem: Environmental > Aquatic > Deep subsurface >... | reverse complement strand
TTACCTCTCTTTCGAGCGATACAAAATCATTTTGTACAACCTTATAAAAGTTGATTAATTCCTTATTGGTATCATTAAGCACTTCCACGTGGCTTGCTTTTTTACCAAAGAATATTGCTGCTCCACCGCAGAATGGCTCGCAATACAAATTATGTTCAGGTATTAAACCCAAAATAGTTGAACAAAGCTGTTGTTTACCACCATAATAAGTGATAGGCGTTCTTAATTGAATTTTTTCTTTCATTTTTTAATTGATTTTAGTTTATTTTTATTAAATTTGCAAATCCACAATCTTTATATAAAACAGTTATACACCGTAAGACATTGTCCCCGGCGGTCATAAGACTGTTTTATAAGGTTGTGGTAATTTTGTAAAAATCCGGGGGCTTTTTTATTCCCCCGTCGCAAGAGTTATTGATTTTTCTTTTAAATAATCAACTACAGTTTGGTCAATTATGTATGAATCATCTCTTATGATCAACACATTGCCACTAATTAAAGAATCAGTAACTTCTATAATGCTTGCATTGTCTTCCAGTAAAAATGCAATACCTTCTATGCTGCCATATTTTTGAACAGCTATATCTAACAAAGTTTGACCTTCCTTTATAGTGTAATTAGTCATTTATATCAATTTTAATATTTTTTTCTTCATCATAAGACACACTTGCTTTTTTGTAATCATCCATCGCAAGATTTAATTTAATTTCTCGGACAATGCCTTGTGATATATGAGATTTTAGTTTTTTTATAATACCAACTCCAATCAATGGACTGGCTTTATAGTGATTTTTATCGCAAGACACTATATCTTGAATATGATTTTCATCTGCAACGTTAATTACAAAATCGCCTTGAGCTATTTGTAAAGAGCCATCATCATTAGTAAGTATATCTTTTCTCATTGTTTTATTTTTTCATTTTCAATATCAGAACGACTGGTGTTTTGTAACGAACTAGTAGCCCAGCTACTTGATGCTGTTTTTAACGCCGCCCCTCCATCCTGTGCAACTGGTACCCAACTATTAAACGCTGTTTTAATAGTGTTTAAATCATTCTCTAAAATATTCATACGACTTACCATCGACAGCAATTTAACCATTCCTCCAAGTTCACCGCCATTAAACTCAATCAAATTAACATCATACAATATTTTAGTCAGTTTTTCAGTCAATAAAACAGCAGCTTCATCTTTTGTTATAAAGCCTATAAGAACATAGCTATCAATTTCAGGAATTAATACACAGCCTTTTTTTAATCCTGGCGTTGCCTGTAGTCTCACATCAAGCAAATTAGCCTTCCCATTAGTTGGAGCAATCACACAGGTTCTTTTGACTTCATCCACTGAAACAACCTTCCCTGTGATGCAATACACTTCGTCTCCTGATTCGGAAATTCTTCTAATCATTTTAGCTATTTCACTAGAATTGCTCATAATTGCGGTCTGCTTAGTTTTTTATCAATTTCAATAACTTGTCTATAACCGCCCAACCCAAATGGATAATTTACAGCCTTCACCAAATACAAGCCTTCTCTCTCTTTAAACTTATCATCAAGTATTTTAACAGCATCGCCTTTTTTTACAAATGGTTCGCCAAAAGCCTCAAATTTTCCAGAATAGCCATCATATTTTAGCTTTTCAATTTCAATATTACCAAGCATTGCTAGCTCAGCTTCTGTCTTGTTATAAAAATAAAGCGTTCTTAACTCTCCTTCAGCATCAGTTGAAGGTAAATCAACCTCTAATCTTGTATTATCATCATAAATACTAATGCATTTCACTTTGAGCTTAATATCTTCCTTAATTTTATAGGTTAAGTCAGTTCCCTGGTCAATAATATTTTTGCCAAATTTAAAGGTGTGTTCTACTCTATATTCGTCATAGTCGTGAAGCCCTGCATACAACTTTCCATCACGGAAATAGCAATATAAACCATAGCTCTTTTTAATTTCTTCTAGCACTTTTGCCAATGTTGCACCATTGATGCGGAATTTTCCCAAATTAACATTAACCGCTTTATATGTCAACCCTGAAGGAAGGTGTTCTTTTAGAAGTTCATCAAGTGTAACACTTGCATAAGTCGCTGTAATGGGTGTTTTTTTTAATAAAAACATCTCATTTTCACATTCTAATACAACTGGACTACCACTCTTTATATTTTTTATATATCCAGTAAAAACAACATTGTTGCGTCCATTATAACCAAGATTAATTTCAACCTTGTCTTCCCTTTTAAATATCTTATTATCGCCTACAGCTATTGGTTTACCCTGAAATTGCAGCTTATTTGGCACAGTAACAATAGCTGTATCTGTCAACTGATCTGTAGATGTGTTTATTTTAACATCAACAATATAGTTGAATGAATATTTCCCAATAGTTATATCATTAGTTAGAGCAAACATTATTCGTTTATTTTAAGTTCCACAGGCTCATCAGAGCATGCTTTTATTTCAAAAAACAATGTATTTACATATCCTGATTTCTGTGGCATACGAGTACTTTCAATTACAATATTATATATTTCCCAGTCCTGTAAAAATTGCGAATAAACTACCAATTCTTCATTTTTTTTAATTAATTCTTTAAATAAAGCAATATCCGGGCTTTCATTTGGATTTGAATTAGTGAGCATTCCCTGTATTTGAATATCCCAATCATTGGCTGCAATAGATTCTTTAATTGTGCCAGGCTTTCCAACAATTTCTGTTTTTACAATATTTTTTGTTTGATCTAAAGTGATCAAGCAGGCGTCAATTCTTAATTCTCTGCTTTCATCTTTGGGCAATATAATTAAATTAGAAAACACAGGAGTTCCAAGCACACTCACATAAGGTATGCCAGCCTTATTTTTAGATTGTGCATCTAATGTTATGCTTTGTTTTGGATAGTATTGAGAATTTGAACGCAATGGCATACCCGGCAGTGAATAGACTACTGCTTTCCTGTTTAAGTTAAATACATCAATTAAAACTTGATATCTACTCATTCCACAGCATAGTTTGCGTCATTTACGACAGTTAATAATGCTTCTTTTAATTTAGCAGTAAAATCACCAATAGCACCAACTGCTGTTGTACTATTTACTTCCACCTTTTCAATTTGCTTATCAATATTTATGGTTAAATTTCTTATCTTACCACTATCTCCAGACACAGAATCTAAGCCAGCTGTTAATTTATCTTTTTTGTCTTTTCCTCCTCCTGGTCCTCCACCTGGAGCGTCAGGAACTAACGGATTTGCTGTTTTTTTTGTTAAATTTACTTGACCCATAAACTCATTCATAAACTTTAAATATGCATCTTCTCCTAATCCAGAACGGATTATACTTCCTATTTTTTTTGATCGTTCAAAAACATCTGTACTATTTGCAGCAAGTTTTTTATCAAAATCTTTAAAAAATTCATTGACACCAGCATTTAAGCCTACTAATTTAGCCTTCATCACTATATCATTTGCACTAGGACCCCATATACTTTGGATTAATTGCCCTGCAAAATCCTTTTCAGGCAATTTAAAACCACGATTAGCCAACTGGTCATCAACCTTCATTACATTAGTAATGTGGTTCATTATGCCTGTTAATCCAGAAACAATAGAACTAAAAACACCGTGACTTTTACCCATAGTATTTAATAACTGGTCCCAACTATCTCCTAAATTAGAGATTTGCCCATTTAACGTCTTGGAGATTGCCTCCATGGAACCAGAAACTCCCTTCATTTCACCAAGTGATAAAATATACTTTTGAATAGATTCAGAAGTATTATCTACCACAGTTTTTTGACCCTTAAACATAAAGGTAATCTGATTACCTTCTTTAGATGCCTTAATCCCAAATTCTTTTAATCGTTCAAACTCACCAACCGTGGCATCAATAATTCCTTCAGTTAATTGGTCAAATGATTTACCAACAGAACTAGCCAAATCACCATATTTAGTCATCTGTTCCATTGTGGGCTGAAGTCCTTGATTGGTTAATTTTACGTAAGAACTTGTGAGTTCATTTACAGAAAATGGCGTCTTAGCTCCAAACACAATAATGTCATCCATTGCCTTACGCATTGCCAATTCGCTTCCAAGTGTATTTTTTAATACAGCTTCGTGTTTTTCAATTTCACCACGGGTGCTTATCATTGATTTACCTAAAGAAACACCTCCCAATATCATCCCTGCACCACCCAACATTGGCAGCATTCCTCCCAACATACTTCCACCAGACTTAACCGTAGTTAATTTAGTTAGCCGTGTTTGTGTGTAATCAATTTCTTTATTTAACTTTCTAATTTGAGAATCATCAACCGCAATTCTACGGCGATGTTCGAGCAATTTTAACTTAGACTCAAGGTATTCGATTTTTCCAACGCTTTTTGGTACTTGGTTACCAATTTCACCAATTGATTTGCTGGCATTTCTTGCACCAGAATGCACTTTATTGAGACTTACGCTTAATTTATCAAATGTAGATGTCCCAGCATGGCTAATAGCGCCAAATTTGGAACTCATAGAATCTTCTAAAAATGCGGTAAATGTTATTCTTTCAGACATGGAGGCGAATATTTTCGTTAAGTTTTATAAACCAGAGAGCTTCGTTATATTTGCGACCCCATTCATCATCGGACAATAAATCGGGGTCAAGGTGAAAAACCCCTCTTATAACTGCGTTGACTTTTCGATAAACATGCTCATCATCCTTATCGTTAAGCCAACCGGCATCTAATTTTTTTTTAACTCACTTTCTTCAACTTCTATCATTTCGCCAATCTGCATACTAACGGAGATAAGATGATTATCTTCTTTGATTATTCTTTCATCTCCTGCAACAAAGCATTTTAAGGCAACCAATATTTTTGCTTCCAGTTTGTTGGTTTCAAATAATTGCAAAGATTGTCCATAAGTAACTCTATCGGGTTGTTTGAAATAACCAACCAGCGAATTACTATAGTCTCTTTCTTCTCCTACTTTTATTTTCGGATGAACAAAAATGGCACAAGCGTTAGCATGAGTTTTTTGTACTTCAGCAAGTTCATCTTCTACTTTTTTATCAAATTCTTCTCTATTCATATTAGCCTATTTGGATATGAGACACAATAAGTGACAATTCGCTTTCAAACTTTTTATCACCAGTTTTCATTTTGCGATCAACTTTGGTGAACTCCACGTTTTTCAAGACATGAGTTGTAAGCACACCATTTTTTGGCAAAAATATAACAGGCAAATCAAATGCAGGAATGTCTGTTAATTTACCAGTAGGTACTGACTTTTCAAGAGCATTCAATAAAGAATCTAAGACGGTGATAGAGGCAGTTGATTTTTCTTGACCATAACCTCTGGATACAGGATATTTCCCAGCACCATAATTGTCTTCTTTTTCGGTTTCATAGCTGTAACTAATAGCTGTTATTCCCGCCGAAGGAACACCAAGAATAGGAATTACAATATCTACAAACGAGTGCTCAATACCGTTAATTAAAGGAACGTGTTCCATGTTATTTTGTTTTTAAGTTAATTTTAATGACATTCCGATGGTTACTTCTATTTCCCTATTAATACCCATAGGAACTAGTTTAGCCACCACTTTTAGTTTAGATGTTGAATTAACATTTTGGTCAACATCTACGTAAGCTTTACCGCCAGACAATTCATCAGCAGCCTCCATTTCTTCAAGTGGTTTGTCAGCAAGGCTTTCGTAATATTTACAAACAGCTGGTTGTAATTTACCTGTAGCTTTATCAACCTTAACAGTAGCTTTTAATTTTGGTAATAATTTTGTACGAGTACCTCTGATTGCTTTATTGATAGTTCTATTGATTTCAATTTGAGCAAAATCATTTGTTACCGCTACACAAGTATGGCTGTCATTCCAATAAGTCCCAGATATACCTATTTCTTGATATAGAAAAATATATCCCTTGCTGTCAAGACCAGCTAACACATCCTTATTATCTTTAACCAAGTCACCATTAGCTAATGCGGGGATTTCGAGTTCTGTCTCATCCATTTGGAATTTTTCTATCCAACCTGGATTTTCTGAAACTAAGGCTTTTGAGATTGTGCCTAAAAAAGCGCCTCCTCCACCAATTGTAACTGTTTCGGAAGTATATAATGCAGCTCCTTCGTTGCCTCCATCTTGACCAATTATTACAGAAACATTTGGAGCTGTTAATGCTCTCAAATCACCTGCTGTAGTCCAATCGGTAACAGCATGAAAATCGCCAGTATAAAATACTTCTAATGGTTTATATTCGCCATTAGCCGCTTCTATTCTTGCTTGAATTGCAGTTACTTGAGTGGTAGCAAATGCCACTGAATTTTGATAAACAAACATTTGTCTAATTTTACCAAGCGAATAATCTTGTATGGTGTTAATTTCAGCAAAATCGTAAGTGGTTGATGGAACATCGAATATTCCAACAAAAAGAACACCATTTTTATTGACTCTAAAGAACTCTTTTATATGATAATGCAAAATAGCAAAGTCACCAGTGCTCAAAATATAATTAGATTCAGCGTCGGGTAAGCTTAATATTTGCTTTACAGGTAATTCACCAAAACCTGTAGGTAAAGTATCGTAATAAAAACACATGCCACAGTAATGATCTTCGCCAGGTAGTGTTTTTGCGAGACCGCCTTGTCCTTTGATAAAATTTACACTTTTCATATTGTTTTCTATTGGAGGTGTTATTGGTGGGGTTGTTCCCATTATTTTTTTATTTGATTTTGAATAAATTCAGTTTTTTCGCTACTTGACTTTGATGTGCCGAAAAAGAAATTAATAATTGTGCCTGACAATGACACAAAAGCACCAAATGTTGTATAAGCAATCGCCGAATTAGCTTCAGGTATTTGCTTAAAATATAGTAATGCTAACAAAAGTAAAGTTGAAGCTATTACAACAAATGCAATTATATAAGGAGCCAACTTTGCAATTTTCGATGATGTAGTAGTAGTTTGTATTGCCACGTTCATTGCTCTTGCATCAGCTACATCAGCTAAATATGCTTTTAACTCAGTTATTTCATATTCCTGAAGCAATTTTTGAAACTCAATCTTATCCTCTGGTTTTGCTTCTGGGTCAGAAGCAAACATAGCTGTCAATATTTTAACTGGTGGAAAGTAATCGTCTGCAACATCACAAACGGTTTTTAGTATGCCAGGAGCCTTTTCTTTCAAAAAAGCACCTACTTTAGTTTCAAAAAACTTTTTCTTTTCTGCCATTATTTCTTCCCTTTCTTATCTACTTTTTTATCAGGAACAGCTGTTTGTTTTATTCCATCTTCAATTTCGCACATAGCTTTTACATGAGCTTCAGCCACTTTATCTTGAAATTCTTCAGTTAGCATCAATTTCATTTCTTCAGGATTGGTATAAAAACCATTTTCGCTCAAAATAGCAGGGCAGGAAGTCTTGGTTAGTATTGTGAATTTTTCTTCTTTGTCTGGGTCTAAATCAGAGTAATCTTCTCTCATTTTAAGTCCAAGTTCTTTTAACTGCTTGCATAACACGGTAGCAATTTTATCGCTTTCAGTTTCTCCTGGAGAAGTAAAAACTTCAATTCCATTAGCTTTTTCATCCTCAGCAGCATTGCCGTGAACGCTAAGCAAAACAACATTATGGTTTGGATAACCACATCTTAAACTATTGGCTCTTTTTACACGTGTATCTGCAAATTCATTGGAAGAAAATAGAGGAACATCAGTTTCTTCAACTACGAGAATCACATAATTTTTATTACGCATTTCAAGTTTTTCGGCTATTAATTTAACAATAGCACGATTATAGTTGTATTCTAAGAGCTGAACACCTTCAATTTCTTTACTTCTCTTCCCTTTGGTATCGCTACCATGTCCATTATCTAATACCCAAATAAACCCTGTTTGATGTTTGATTGCTATTTTCATTCTTTTCTTGTTTTTAAAATAATTTTTAGCTTTACTAATCAATAGCTGTACAACCAACTTTCCCAAATATGCTGCTCCACCACCAATAAATGCATAAAGCACCGTTACTAAAAATCCTGTATTTTCTATCTTTCCTACTGCTGCAATAAACACGCCCACAAATATGCTAAGCTTTCCATTTTGCATGTCTCTTGCATCATTTTTTTTGTACCAAGGGCAGGAAACGAACCTGCCCTTCGACCATCTTGGTATTTATTAACAAACTATCTTATATGGTATCTTGAACAATTGCCACTACTCCTTTATTATCATTTCTGCGTATTCTTCCGCCAGATCTTAATAAAGAACTGAAAATATTGCCATAATATAGTGGGCTGTCATCTTCGTTAAATACCTTCACTGTGCCGATTGCTCTTTCGACGCAATCTTTTTGCCAACACAAAACTGCTTCATGGTCAGTGGTAGCTCCTGTTGCACCAGGTTCTTTTTTAGCTAAACTTGCAGTATAGTACACAACACTTGCACGATCTAATATGTAAAATCCATACAATTTTGCGATTACACCTTCGGGCAGATTTAACTCTTGAGCGTAATCTCTTTTTAAAAGGTCGGCATCATCTGTTAACTGTTCGTATAGGTCTGAAGGGAATAAAGCATAACGATTTTGTTTTGAAACCCCCGCTTTATTCATTGTAGCACGTGCCTTTTTTAAATCTTCTTTCAAAAATTTCTTTCTATTGCCAGTTGCACCGGGTGCAGTTGCAACAACTGAGCCTCCTGTGGTTCTTATAATATAAGCAGAAGCTTCTTGCGCCCAACGCCATAACATCCAATCAGCCACTAAGTCTTTAACAGCGGAGACATCTTCGCCGATACAATTTTCCATTTTTGGATAAGACAATTCAATTGTTTCTGCGTTGTCAATTAACCTCGGGTCTGAGGTAAATTCTTCTAATACATAAACAATATCTATATCTGTACGTTTTGTAACCGTAGCAGGTAATTGACTTCTATTTCTTGCAACAGAACTGGGTGCGCCTGCCTGTGGAATATGGACAATTTTCCCAGCAACAACAAATTCATCTGCATTATAGCAATAATTAAGAAATTCGTTATCTTTGAACAGGTTCTCCATTACGTAGTTTACCCATATTTCCTTTTCAAGTGCCATCAACGCAACTCCAATTGGAGCAGCCATTGAAACAATTCCTGAAATAAGAGCCAGACCTCCGAATACCATAAATGGATTTAATCCAGATACTTGACCGATAATGCTCGCTGTAAGCATTGATAGTGCAAAACTTAGTAATAAAATCAGTTTTTTCATCTTTTTTTGTTTTTGTTTAATTAATTAATTTGTATGGTGCTAAAGCATTTCCAATATGTCCCATCATAAATAAAGGATGTTAGCCACGTTTTATTGGCATAACCTACTACAGTGACTCCTAAAAATCCAGTTGAAAATATTGTACTTCGTGCTGTACTATTACTAGTTGTTTCTATGAACAATTGAGCACCAGCCTTCACCCCAGCAGCCGTTGTTACGGTAATTGTTAAAACTGTGTCAGATGTTTGGTAATCAACATAAGTAAGCTGGTTACTTATTGTTAGGGCAGAAGCCAAATGACTTACGGGTGACAATGTAGTTATCGCACCAAAAGGATAAGAAATTGTTTTTTGAGCTTGTACTTGTGTGTTAACGAATATTAAGCCCATTAAAATAATCGCCGTTACAACTAGTTTTTTCATTTTATCTTTAAATTTTAATTAAACACTGTTTAAATTATACTTCCCTGTTTGGGATAGATTTTAAAAGAGCAGCATAAGCATCTTTATCTTCTGCTTTCATTTTGGCTAAACCTTTTGTATCCTTTTTCTGCCAGTCAGAAAAACTCCAGTCTTTTCTTTTTTCGTCGATTTGAGCTGTGCTATTATTCAATATGTTCTGAACTGATTCGTAAGGTTTCATTTCATCCAATATTTTTTTACAGCTATCAAAATCAGCTTTTGCCAACTTTAAATAGTTTTCTTTCATATTGGCAGTAATCTTTTTAGCTTTTTCAGCAGCATCAATCATATTATTGATTTCAGCTACTTTAGCAGCTTCTAGCTTTGTATTGGCAGCAGCAAGCTGACTAGTTAATTCTTGAACTTTTTCGTCAGTTAATTTTTTACCTGCTAAAAGTTCTTTAATTTTTGCCAATACCATTTCTTCGGTAGCGTCTTGTGGCAAAGCAATGTTAGCAGCTGCAAATGCTGCAACAATTAATGCGAGATTTTTCATATTGTTTTCTAAATTTGGTTCTTGATTAAAAAATGCAGCAATTGCTGCTGGTGCTAAGTTGGAAGGAACAAGTGCTGAATCGCCCTCGTATATATCTGCAAATAAACCAGCGTCAACACATTCTTGTGCTGTCATCCAGTTATCAACTCCTTCTTGGAGGTATGTTTTAATTACTTCATTTTTGCTTTTGCCTGTGTCAGCAACTAAAATGGATACAAAATCATTGTCTAATGATTCCATCATTTCAGCATATTTTTTTATTTGTTGTGCACTGCCTTCAGCTTGACCCGTAACCTTATGCGACATACATTTTGCATATTTATTAATATGTCTGTTTTCTTTTTTAAAAGCCATTGCAACCATAAAACCCATTGATGCGGCTAAACCATCTACATACAAATGAGCATTTGCATTATCAGATTTTATACAGTTGAAAATTGGCAATCCTTCAAACACAGAACCTCCAGGGCAATTTTCTCGAACATCCACTCTTGGATGGTTTTGGAGCAACGTTTTGTACTCTTGTACAAAAGTTAAAGCAGAAATATCCCAATCACTAATTGCACCATATATATATATGGTAGCTGTATTACTTTGATTGTTGATGACTACTTTATATCCTTTTTTCATAGGTCACATAACATTTTAATTATGGTTTCTTCAAATCGAATACAAATATGCGACGAAAAATCCCTTTATGCAAATTATAATATTATGATAATCTATATAATGTACATTTTAACTTAATTTAATGCTTTAATAAAACATTGCTATTTGATTATACTTAAACTTATTGTATGTTTGTGTAAAATTTCATTTATGGCAGAAAAGCTAACAAACAAAGAAAAACAAGGCTGGGCTAAAATTCTATACCTTAAAACAGATATGAACCAAAAGGAAATATCTAAAAAGGTTGAGGTTACAGAGTCTACGATGTCTAAATGGATAATAGCTGGGAAGTGGGAAGTATTAAGGTCATCGTATGTTATTACCAGAGAACAAGAGTTGCGAAGGATTTACATACAAATAAATGAACTTAATACTGTTATTGAAGAGAGAGAAGACAAAAGGTATGCAACGCCATCAGAAGCTGACACAATTACAAAATTAGCAGCAGCAGCTCGTTCTCTCGAAAGTGATACTTCCATTGCTGAAGTTATTAGCGTTTCTACTCAAATAATTGATTTTGTAAGAAAATCAGACTTAAAACAAGCCCAGGAACTCAGCAATATATTTGATGCTTTTATAAAGTTTAAATTGAATAAATTCTAATGAAACAGCTAGATAGAGAAGCAATTTTAAAGTGGCAGGCATACAAAGCTAATTTGATGCGTGCAACGGCTGTTCCTAAAGAATCTTATGATGAACAGCAGAAGCGTATTAAAAGACTTAAAGGCAATTTTGAAGAATATTGTCAATACTATTTCCCCAATTACTGCTCTGCGCCGTTTGCTAAATTTCATAAAGACTTTGCCAAAAAAGTCATTGAAAACAAGACCATATATATTGTACGTGCATGGGCACGTGAACACGCAAAGAGTGCTATTGCAGGTTTATTTTTACCTTTTTATTTAAAATTTGCTGAAAATGAAAAATTAAACATGCTTTTAGTAAGTAAAAGTTGGGACAATGCAGCGGATTTAATAATGCCAATTATGGCAAATTTAGAATGTAATCAAAGAATTATTAATGATTTTGGTGTTCAAGTTGGCTTTGGTTCGTGGGAGAGAGGTAAGTTTACCACCTCGGATGGAAGTACTTTTATTGCTAAAGGAGCTGGTCAATCACCCCGTGGTTCAAAAAACGAGGAAGTTAGACCAAATTATGTGCTTGTTGATGATATAGATGATGATGATGAAATAAAGAATCAAAATAGAATTAACGAAAAATACAAATGGGTAGAAGGTGCTTTATTCCCTACTATGTCTTTAAATAAGACAAAAAGATTTATTGTTGTTGGTAATATTATAAGTAGAGAAAGTGTTGTTGTTAAAGCATCAAGAGTTGCTGATGATTTCCAACAAATCAATATTCTAGATAAAAACAATGAGCCGTCTTGGAAAGAAAACTATACAATTGAGCAGGTCAATTACATGCTCTCTAAAATGAGTTATGCTGCTGGGCAAAGAGAATATTTCAACAATCCCATAACTGAAGGTACTGTTTTTAAAGAAATGTCTTATAAAAAATTACCCACATTAGATAAATATACTTTTCTGGTAGCTTATACAGACCCTTCATTTAAGGACACTAAAAAGAACGACTACAAAGCAACCATCTTAATGGGTAAGTATAAAAACGAATATCATATTATAAAAGCATTTGTTCAACAAACAAATGTAGGCGTGATGGTTAGTTGGTGGAAATTTCTTCATGAATATGTTTCTGGAAAATGCCCTGTTTATTTTTATATCGAATCTAACGCAACTCAGGATATAATCGAGCAGCAATGCCGAAACCTTATTTTTGAGAACAATTACCCATTTTCATTATTCCCAGATTTGAGAGCTAAAGGAGATAAATTTTCACGTATTGAATCAGCATTAGAACCTATAAATAGAAATGGT